>Ga0209233_1001117_pt1 | contig 10967 bp, 8 predicted proteins | sample AraplaCL_Cvi_mCL_FD_184269 | JGI IMG/M metagenome (GOLD analysis project Ga0209233, IMG submission 184269) | Arabidopsis root microbial communities from the University of North Carolina, USA - plate scrape CL_Cvi_mCL (SPAdes) (version 2) | ecosystem: Host-associated > Plants > Roots > Endosphere ... | reverse complement strand
TCGATGGCGACGTCGACGCCGCGGCCATCGGTCAGCCGCATGATCTCGGCCGCCGGATCGACCTTGGAGAAGTCGACGATGTCATCGGCCCCGAGCTGGCGGGCGATGGCCTGCCGCGCCGGCACGCTTTCGACCGCGATGATGCGCGTGGCGCCCATCAGCTTGGCGCCGACGGTGGCGCAGAGCCCGATCGGCCCCTGGGCGAACACGGCGACCGTATCGCCGATGCGGATCTTGCCGCTTTCGGCGCCCGAAAAGCCGGTCGACATGATGTCGGGGCACATCAGCACCTGCTCGTCGGTGAGCGTTCGGGCACCGGCGCGAGGTTGGTCATCGCGTCGGGCACCAGCAGGTATTCGGCCTGCGAGCCGTCGATGGTGTTGCCGAATCGCCAGCCGCCCAGCGCCTTGAAGCCGTGCTTGGTGCCCGCGCCATCCTGCGAGTGGCAGCCGCAGAGGCAGGCCATCGAGTGGCCCGAGGGGGTAATGGCCCCGGCGATGACGCGCTGGCCTTCGGTAAATCCTTGCACGGCCGAGCCGAGCTTTTCGATGATGCCGACCGGCTCGTGCCCGATCGTCAGGCCCCTGGCGACCGGATATTCGCCCTTGAGGATATGCACGTCGGTGCCGCAGATGGTGGTCATGGTGATGCGGATCAGCGCATCGAGCGGCCCGACATCGGGGATCGGCTTGTCGTCGAGTTCGATGCGGCCGGGCTCGACGAAGATCGCCGCCTTCATCTTGGCCTGCTGCAGGCGTGGCTTGGTGGCAGAGGGGGTCAGGACGTCGTTCACAGCTTCCTCCATTGCAAACGATGATGGGACCGTCGCAGGCAGTTGGAGCGGGAATCCACCACTCCGGCATTGACGGCGATCAACTGACGGGCATCTTTCCGCGGCCGGACTGTCGATTTCGCCGCCCGTCATTCGTCAGGTCGATATCGGACGGCGCTATTTCGCGCCCCGCAAACAATGGAGACTTCTCGTGCGCAAGCTCACCGCCGGCCTGTTCCACTCCGTCGATGGCGTGGTGGAGGCGCCGTTCAAGTTCCAGTTCGATTCCTTCGACGACGAGCTCGGCGCCGAACTGACCAAGGTGATCGACACCACCGATACCGTCGTCCTCGGCCGCATCGGCTACCAGGAGTGGGCCGGCTACTGGCCGACAGCCCAACAGGACGAGGGCTTTGCGAGCTTCATCAACAAAGTGCCCAAGTTCGTCGCCTCGCAGACCCTGTCGGGCCCGCTCGCCTGGCAGAACTCGAGCCTGATCGAGGGCGATGTCGAAACCTTCGTCCGCGAGCTCAAGGGCCGGGAAGGTGGCGACATCGCGCTGATGGGCGGCATCTCGCTGGTCCGGCACATGCTGTTCGCCGGGCTGCTCGACAGCCTCACGCTCATCACTCACCCGGTGGTGGCGGGCGAAGGCCGGCGGCTGTTCGAGCCAGGCGATCCTACCACCCGCCTCGTGCTGCAGAACTGCTTCAGCACCAGCAAGGGCAACGTGGTCAGCACCTACGGCAAGCGCTAGCGCGGCGAGCGCCGCCGCAAAAAGCGGCGAGCGGGCCGGCGGTTCTGGGCGAGGTATCGGGGCCGGATTTGAGCCCTCAGCCGGGCGAGGAGCCGCCGGGCAGCGTCGACGCGCTGGCCGGCCGCGCCGCCCAGCTTTCGCTCAGCCGCTTGCCGAGCCGGATCAGGGGCCGCTCCATGCCCTCGAACAGCGCCGCGGCCAGCGCGATGATCGCCGCCACGGCGAGCAGTTCCACCCAGAGCGGCTGTGGCCGGGTGAGGTCGCTGGTCGCCAGTTCCTGCCAGAGATAGATGCCGTAGGAGATGCGCCCGAGATAGCGCAGCGGCGCGAAGTTGAGGAAGCCCCCCAGCCGGCTCCAGCCGGAGCAGACCAGCATCACGGGTATCGCGACGAGGAATACCAGCGCGTAGTTGTTGTAGATCGGCGGCCACGGCATGAACGCCGGGGCCGCCAGCACCAGCAGCAGGGCAGCGACGAAGCCGGCATCGGCAAACCGCGGCACGACTGCCGCCAGCCGCTCATAGTGCCGGGCAGCCAGGAAGCCCGCCCCGAACAGCCCATAGATGAGATAAAAGTCCCAGTGGCCGGCATAGCTCAGCGGCCAGAACAGCGGCAGCGCGCAAAAGCCGAGCGCGAAGACGAAGTGCGGCCAGAACGGCGCCCGGCGGAGCAGGAACAGCGTCAGCAGCGTCGGGAACAGCAAGTAGAACTGTTCCTCGTAGGCGAGGCTCCAGGTGTGGCCGCCGAGCCAGATGCACTGGTTGAACGGCTCGACATTGCAGACATAGAGGAAAGCCGGGAGCGCGTTGCGCGGGCCGAACTCCACGACCCCGAAGCTGCCGAGCAGCAAGCAGGCAACGAGGTAAACAACCAGCGGCGGAATGATGCGGAAACCGCGCCGGATGTAGAACGCCGGCACGGAGAAGGCGCCCGTGGCCCGGATTTCGGCCAATGCAGAGCGGCTGATCACAAAGCCGGAGATAAAAAAGAAGATCAGCACGCCGAGCTGCCCCACCGGCAGCCAGCGGGCGATGTCCTTGAGCCACAGCGGCCCGGCGCGGAAGCCGGTGACGTGGCTCAGGATGACGACCAGCACGGCGATGGCACGCCAGCCATCGAGGAAGGTGATGCGGTCGTGCCCGGCCGGGGCGATCGCTTGGCCCGGCGCGGGCGGGGGGAGTTTGGTTGTCACGGCGGCTCCTCGCTGGCCCGATGCAGCACGGGCGCGTGGCGGCGGTCAACCCTTGCCGCCTACTGCCGCGCGGCTTGCCGCCGGACCTGCTGCGTGGTGAGGTGGCCTGGCGGCATGGAGGACACCAAATGGCGCGTATCGTAGTGGTAGGGGCCAGCGGCCGGACCGGCCTGCTGATCGTCGAAGCGCTGACGCGGCGCGGCGACACGGTGGTCGGCACGATCCGTAATCCAGGGCATCGCGGCCAGCTCGAAAAGGCGGGCGCCGCCGTCGAAGTGCTCGACCTCGCCACCGCCCCGCTCGGCGACTTCGCCAAGGTCTTCGCCGGCGCCGATGCCATCGTCTTTGCGGCCGGCTCGGCGGCCGGGGAAACCAGCGAACTCGATCGCATCGGCACGGTCAAGACGGTGCGGGCGGCCAAGAAGGCAGGCGTCGCGCGCTACGTCACCGTGTCGGCGATGGGGGTGAGCACCGGCCTCTCCACCCGGACCCTCAACGACGAGATGAAGGACTATTATCGCCAGAAGCGCAGCGCCGCGCGCTACCTCGTCGCCTCCGGCCTCGACTGGACCAGCATGGAGCCGGGCGAGTTGACCGATGGCCCTGCCACCGGCACCGTCAGCGCCAGCCTCGACCGGGTCGATCGGGGAGCCATCTCGCGGGCCGATGTGGCGGCTGCGACGGTCGTGGCGCTCGATACGGCAAAGACGATCCGCAAGGCCATCCAGCTCTGGTCGGGGACGACCCCGGTCGCCGAGGCCATCCGCGCGGCGGTCGCCTGAGAGCCGCTCGCTATCGAGCAATGAATTCCCCATCGCTTCGGCCGGGATATTCTTGCAATTGTCACGCCCCTTCAAATGCTTTCGAGATGTTTGGCAAGTAGACGGGCGCCATCGCCACCGATGATCACTGTTCATCGGCGGACCCGTTCGTATGATCATTGCACGCCGAGCGGGCGACATCGGATGATACGATTAATGCTTTTCGGTCCGCCGGCCGAATTCGAGTAATCGATCAGTAAGTATATACACTTATCGTCCCGGCAGTTCGCCGTGGGAGAGAACGTCTGTGTCCATTAAAGTCAAGTTGTTGCTGTCGCTCGGGCTGCTGGCCGCGGCGCTGTTGGCGCTGGGGATCAGTGGCTTCGTCGCCCTGAATCTCACCACCGAAAAGACCCGCGTCATCGTCGCCGACGGGGTCGAGGGGCTGGGCGAGATCAGCCGCATCAACGACATGTATTCCAACATCGTCCGCGACATGCAGGCGGTCGCGCTGGGCTCCGAGTCGTTCGACGACGCTGCCTCGTCGCTCGACGATTCTTTCGGCAGCATCGCCAAGGACTGGAAGTCCTATCAGACCCGGACGCTGACCAGCGACGCGGCCAAGCTGGTGGTCGTCGTCAACCAGCGCATGAAGGACGCCCAGCCGGCCTTCGACAAGATGCAGGCGCTCGTCGCGGCCAAGGACGCCGCCGGCCTCAGCGACTTCGTCAAGAATACCCTCGGCGACACGGCCGAATCGATCGCCTCCCAGTTCGACCAGCTGGCGCTGATCCAGATCGCCCTCGCCAATGACGATTTTGCCTCGGCGCAATCGCTCGGCACGACCGCCGGATGGTCGATCGCCGGCGTGGCAGCGGTGTCCGGCCTGATCCTGCTCTACGCCCTGGTCGTCATCCTGCGCGATACGGTGGAGCCGCTCAGCCGCATGGAGCGGACCATGCGCCGCCTCGCCTCCGGCGATCTCGCCGCCGAGGTGCCCTACGCCGGGCGGCGCGACGAGATCGGCCGCATGGCTGATGCCGTCGCGGTGTTCCGCGAAAATGGCCAGCGGGTCGCGGCCATGACGGAGGAAGAAGAGGCGCTCGCCGACCAGCGTCGGGCCGAGCGGGCGACCATGATGGCCGAACTGCAGCGCGAATTCGGCAACGTCGTCGACGCAGCCGTCCACGGCGACTTCTCGCGCCGAGTGGAAGCTTCGTTCGCCGACGAGGAACTCAACCGGCTCGCCGGCAGCGTCAACCAGCTGGTCGCGACCGTCGACCGCGGCGTTTCCGAGACCGGTTCGGTATTGACCGCCCTGGCCCAGACCGACCTTTCCCGGCGCGTCCGCGGCGACTTCGCCGGTGCTTTCGGCCAACTCCGGGACGACACCAACGCCGTTGCCGACAAGCTGGCCGAGATCGTCGGCCGCCTCAAGGAGACCACGGGCTCGCTCCGCACCGCGACAGGCGAAATCCTGTCGGGCGCCAACGACCTCTCCGAGCGCACCTCCAAGCAGGCCGCCGCCATCGAGGAAACTTCGGCGGCAATCGAGCAGCTGTCCTCGACGATCGAGGGCAATGCCGACAAGGCCGAGTCGGCGAGCCGCAACGCCGTGGCGGTGAGCCGCACGGCGGAAGAAGGCGGCACCGTAATGACGCGGACCATCGCCGCGATGGAGCAGATCACCGCCTCCTCGGCCAAGATCTCCAACATCATCGGGCTGATCGACGACATCGCCTTCCAGACCAATTTGCTGGCGCTCAACGCCTCGGTCGAAGCGGCGCGCGCCGGCGATGCCGGCAAGGGCTTCGCCGTGGTCGCCATCGAGGTGAGGCGCCTGGCCCAGTCCGCCGCGAACGCCTCGACGCAGGTCAAGGAACTCATCGACCAGAGCGCCACTGAAGTCCGCAACGGGTCCGAGCTGGTTTCGGACGCCGCCGCCAAGCTCGGCCAGACCCTGACCGGCATCCGCGACAATGCCGCCGCGCTCGACGACATCGCCCGCGCCAGCCGCACCCAGGCGGCGGCCATCGAGGAAGTAACCAGCGCCGTCCGCCAGATGGACGAAATGACCCAGCAGAATGCCGCGCTGGTCGAGGAAACCAACGCCGCGATCGAGCAGACCGAGGGCCAGGTGCAAGACCTCGACCGGCTGGTGGCCGTGTTCCGGCTGGAATCGCCGCCCACCACCGCTCGGGCGAAAGCCGCGCCGGCGGAGAACGGCATCAAGGCAATCCAGGCCAAGGTCGCCGCGGTGGCGCGCTCGTTCCGCTAGGCCGTTCGCGTTCGACCCACCACCCCTCCCCAGCCCTCCCCATCAAGGGGAGGGTGCCACGAAAGGCAGTGCCTCTCCCACGCTCCACCTCCCCCTTGCGGGGGAGGATGGGTGGGGGGCCACAAAGCACCAGAGCGGCGGCTGAACTCAGCCCTGCTCGCCCCCTCCGACCAAACTCACCATGACACCTCAGCTGCCCTCCTTCTTGGCTGGCGGGGTGAACACCCGCATGATCTGGTTGGCGGCATAGGGGGCGAACAAAGTGGCGCCGGCGGTGATGAACGTGCCGACCGGTCCGAGCATTGCCGCCAGATCCGACGCCGGGCCGGTCGACATTTTCACGATGACAACGTTGCCGAATGCCCAGAACAGGCAGCTGAGGATCGCGGCCCCGGCAGCACCGGCGGTGCGCGAGAAGCTCGTGTCGTCGCTGATCTGTTCATCGGCCGCCTTGGTCGATTGGTCGGCGACATCCTGCAACTGCTTCTTGGTGTCCGCATCGCGGGCGCCGCCGGCGTTCGCCGCCGCGTCGGTTGCCTGGCTCGCGAGGTCGGCTGCGTTTGCGGCCCGCCGCTGCAGGAGCCTCGGATCCTTCTCCGCTAGGGCCGAGGAAAAATCGATGCCGGTGAACATGCGTCTGAGGAACCAGATCACCGCCCCGTTGTAGATGATCAGCGTCGCGATGAGCAGGAACAGCGCCTGCTCCGGCGAGAGGGCAAGCCAGACGTGCTGGCCAGCGTCGAGCGCTTGCTGTCCCCCGGGGGCCGGCGTGGTGCTGTCACTCATCGCGCCGCCTCACGTCCAGGTCCACTTGACCAGCTGGCCGAGCGAAAAGTCCTCGGGCTTGCCGCCGTCGAGCAGTTCCCGCGCCGGTTGGAAATAGGGCGCGGCGTTGAGGAACGAGCTGTCGTCGAGCCAGAGCAGGCCGATGATCGTCTGGGCGACGATTTCGCTGCCAACCGCCCCCAGATGCTGCCCGCCGGCGGCGAGCATCGGATCATCCGGCTGGCGCTCGATGCCGAAATACTCGGCTTCGCGCAGGATGTAGTACCAGAGCGGCGTATTGCCCTCGAGCGCGACCCCCTTGTCGGTACAGAACTTGGCCGCGGCCTGGCGCTTCGCCGTCACCGCGTCGAGGTCGGCAACCGGATTGGCGGCGGCATCGTAAGCCTTCGATCCGGCCGTCCACATCTTGTCCGCCGGCACCTGGTCGGCCGCCGAAATACCCAGCGCCGCCGCCACCTGCTCGCCCGAGGGCAGCCGCAGGTTCTGTACGCCGCGCACCAGATTGCGGAAAGCCAGGTTGCGCTCGCGGGGGATCGCGTTCCTGAACTCGGGCAGGTCCTGCAGCGGCAGCACGAGGTTGGCGTCGAGGCGGTAGGACGGCTGCGGCACCTTCACGCCCTTGAGCGCCGGCCCCCCGGTCCCGTCGAGGAAGAAGCGCCAGTCGACACCCCAGAAATCCGGAATCTCGAGGCCGAAGCCGTTGAGATTGGCGCGTGGATCGAACGTGCCGTCGGGCAACGCGTCGCCGCGCGAAAACAACGAAATGCGGTGGAAGTTCTGCTCAACCTGATCGGGCGGCGTGCCGTCCGGGGGAATATCGCTGCCCACGACCTTGTTGAGGGCATAGCCGGGCCGGACCATCGAATGGCCCATCCGGAAGGCAGCCCCGGCGAACTCCACCGGCATATACGGATATTTGGCATCGAGCTTGAGATAGGCGGAAAGGCGCGGCGTGCCGCCCTTGTTGAGCACCCGCTCGACCACCCCGGGCTTCAGCAGCCGGCGATCGAGATAGTCCCACAGCACCAGCCACTGATAGTGCCAGCGCACCTGGTTGACGGCGGTACGAAAGCGGGCGAGTGGGTCCGGCACCGGCCCGATGATCGAATCGGTCTTGATGACCTGGTTGTGGAACTCGATCATCGTCGCCTGGATCTGCGCCACCAGCCGGTTCTCGTCGTTGCGCTTGTCGCCGAGGATGGCGGGCCGCTTGCTCACCGGGGCACCGGCCTGGCCGCGCGCGCCGAGGCGCAGCACATCGAACGGCGTTATCGCAACGCCCGCGGCGCGCGGGCCGGGGATCGGGTCACCGAGCGCCAGGAGATAGTTTTCGCCGCCGGGAAAGACCGTCGCGTCGCCGGCATAGAGATAGGGCTGGTCGTCCGGCCCGCGGCCATAGATGTTGTCGAGATTGAGCGCCGGCGAGCGAAAGTCCTCGAGCGCATCGACGTCGACGCTCCTGGCATTCAGCGGCGTCGGGTCGAGCGTGATGTCGTGATCGATGAACTGGCCGAAATAGGTATAGCCGGCCGGAATGGTGGGATTTTCGTCGACCGGCTCGTCTTCGTCGATCGGCTTGCTGACGTCGTCTTTGATCATCGCATTGGCGATCTGCTCGAGACAGTCATTGTCGAACATTTCGCCCTGCTGGTCGAACATTCTACCGAAACGGCCGAATGGCACGCCAGGCAGCGCGCCGGCTTCCAAGCCTCGATTGCTGCCGCCGTGCCCGGAAGGATCCCTGATCGCCATAACGCATCTCCTGCTGCATTCGCTACGCCACTACGAGCGCGACAGGATAAAGACTAGCAGCAGGTCAACATTGCCGATGTACGGGTAAGAACGATGAGTGTTGAACGCAATAGTTGCACAAAAGGCGCTTCGGCCGTCCGCAGTACTACGCGATAGACTTCAGCCGCCGATAGAGACAGCCCAAGGACAATGGAGATCGTGGCGATACTCCGCTAACATCGCCACATCAATGCTGCCTGCGGAGTGCAGGGTCACGATTCAATGCGCAAACAAGTGACGAAGCAACGCCCAACCTCATCCGGCACTGCGCCGGCGCCGAGACCAATGCTGTCTGAAAAAAAGTGACGCGGTGCCAAGCCCGCCCAGTGTCGCTATTATTCACAGCTCGGCCGTTTGAGCAAGGCGGCGCGGCGCATGGCAGGCGCTACCCGCCGGCGCTTCCTTGCCGGCCCCGCCCCTGCTAATCGGACGCTCCATCCAGCGGCGCCCTGCCCGGCTTGCAGCAACGCCGCCCTGGTGGCTCTGAATCTCTACTGCGTCGTCGATATTCCGCTTCCATGATCGTCATGGAGGCGAAGGGAAGCGATCGCTCCCCAACAAGGAGTTGTTTCATGTCCACCGAAAGCGCCGTCGCCATCGATGAGACCGCCCCGCCTGCCGCCGCGCCCAGCTTTGCCAGCCGCAACGGCCTCGTCATCAACATCCTGCTGGTCTCGGCCTTCGTCGTGATCCTCAACGAAACGGTCATGAGCGTCGCCCTGCCGCGCCTGATGGCGAGCCTCGACGTCTCGGCCAGCGCCGCGCAATGGCTGACCACCGCATTTCTGCTGACCATGGCCGTGGTGATCCCGATTACCGGTTTCCTGCTGCAGCGGCTCCACACCCGCCCGGTGTTTCTGGCCGCCATGACGCTCTTCAGCCTCGGCACGCTGCTCGCGGCGCTGGCGCCAGGCCTGCCGCTGCTGATCGCCGCCCGCGTCGTGCAGGCATCCGGCACCGCCATCATGATGCCGCTGCTGATGACCACCGTCATGACGCTCGTGCCGCCCGAATCGCGCGGCAAGACCATGGGCAACATCTCGATCGTCATGTCGGTGGCCCCCGCCATCGGGCCGACGATTTCGGGCATCATCCTCAACTATCTCGACTGGCGCTGGATGTTCATCTTGGTGCTCCCCATCGCCCTCGCCGCCTTGGTGCTGGGGGCGCGCCGCATGGTCAACGTCACCACGCCCAAGGCCGTGCCGCTCGACGTTTTATCCGTCGTGCTCTCCGCCTTTGCCTTCGGCGGCATCGTCTATGGCCTCAGCAATACCGGGGTGCCGGATGCGCCCATCCCCGGCTGGATTCCGCTGCTCGTCGGGATCGTCGCCATGGCGATCTTCCTCACCCGGCAGATCGTGCTGCAGCGTCACGATGGCGCGCTGCTCGACCTCCGCACCTTCCGCTCGAAGAACTTTTCGATCTCCATCATCATGATGGCGATCGCCATGATGGCGCTCTTCGGCACCATCGTGCTGCTGCCGATCTACCTGCAGAACGTCCTTGGGCTGTCGACGCTGCAGACCGGCCTCATGCTGCTGCCGGGTGGCCTGCTGATGGGCCTCCTCGGCCCGCAGGTGGGAAAGCTCTACGATCGCTTCGGCCCCACGGTGCTGCTCGTGCCGGGCATGGCGCTGGTATCGGCGGTGATCTGGGCCATGACGCTGCTCGGCCCGGATACCTGGTTCGGCTACATCCTCGCCGGCCACATCGTGATGAGCGTCGGGTTCGCCTTCCTCTTCACGCCGCTCTTTACCGTCAGCCTCTCGTCCGTGCCGCCGAACCTTTATTCGCATGGCAGCGCGGTGCTGGGGTCGATCCAGCAGGTGGCCGGGGCCGCCGGCGTGGCGCTGTTCGTCGCCCTGATGACCGCCCGCTCGACGAGCCTTGCGGCAAGCGGTGTCGCCCCGCAGGCGGCGCTGTCGAGCGGCATTACCGCGGCATTCCTCTGCGGCGCGGTGATTTCGCTGCTGGCGGTGGTCGCTGCCTTCTTCGTGCGCCGCGCCCCGGCGAGCGGGCCGGGGCCCGCCATGGGGCACTGAGCGCGAAGGACTACTGCGAGTCAGCCGGGGGCGCTTCGGTTCCCGGCTCCGCCTCCGGCGGCACCTCGTCCGGATAGAGGGTCGCGCGGATCATCTGCGCGCACTCCTCGGGCGTGCCGCGCGACGTGTCGACCGTCATGTCGTAGCCCTTGTTGCGGTGGACCTCATACTGCCAGAGGCGCACCGGCGGCGGCACGATGTACCCCGCGGCGCCCTGATGGTCGGTGAGTTCGTGGTCGGGATTGCGCCGGATCATGATCACCTCGAGCGGACACATCACCCCCACATGCAGCAGCGGCGCGCCGCGCAGGATGCTGCGCATGTCGTCGAGCACGCCCAACGGCTGCGAATGCCCCTCGTGGATGCCGAAATCGGAGACTACGTTGAAGCCGAGCTGGCTGTGGATGGCGATCGAGCCGAACACAGCGCGATAGAGCTGCTTGACGGTCGGCTCGAGGTCGGGGAACTCACCGCCGGGCCGCAAGCCGATCCCCGGCTGGAGCTTTTCGGGCGTCATCGCCATCGACGCATCGACGCCGAAATTGATCCAGTTGCCGGGAAAAGTCGCCTGGATGACCTTGGCGA
>Ga0209233_1001116_pt1 | contig 10973 bp, 10 predicted proteins | sample AraplaCL_Cvi_mCL_FD_184269 | JGI IMG/M metagenome (GOLD analysis project Ga0209233, IMG submission 184269) | Arabidopsis root microbial communities from the University of North Carolina, USA - plate scrape CL_Cvi_mCL (SPAdes) (version 2) | ecosystem: Host-associated > Plants > Roots > Endosphere... | reverse complement strand
AGCAGCGACGACAGCGGCTTCGCCAGCATCGACACGCCGTAGAACGTCGGCGAGTTGTGTGCGGCGATATGCACCGGCAGCACAGGCGCGCCCGCGTGCCGCGCCATACGTACGAAACCGGGCGACCAGCGGCCGTCGCGCACACCTTGCGGCCCCATGCGCGACACCTCGCCGGACGGGAACACGATCAACGCCTGCTCGTTCTCAAGCGCGCGATAAGCGTCGCGCAGCCGCCCGGCCGACGCACCGCCGCTGCCGAACACGTTGACCGGCAGCAGCAGCGAATTCAATTGCGCGAACTGCACGAGCACGTCGTTGGCCAGGATGCGCACGTCGCGACGCACGCTGCCGACGAGATGCAACAGCGCCAGCGCATCGAATGCGCCGAGCGGATGATTGGCGACGATGACCACGCGGCCCTCGGCCGGAATGTTCTCGCGGTCCGTATGCGCGATGCGATAGCTGACGCCGAAACCTTCCAGCGCACGTTCGACGAAATCGAAACCGGTCAGCGGCGCGAACTCGGCCAGCCTGCGATTGATGCGGTCTTCGCACGCCACCTTGCGCAACAATTCGATGACAGGCTGCGAGAAACTGCGCGCGCGCCCTTCGGCCAGGCGCGGAAACTTTTCGAAAAAGCTGCGTTCGACGCTGATCATGGCGTGTCGCCCTCACCCCGATGGGCGACACGCTAGTGCGAGTTTGTTACGAGTTGGTGAAGGGTAAGGAGTTAGGGGTTAGGAAAAGCGAGCTTGCTTTCCCTCACTCCTAACTCCGCACGCTCTCAACTCAACTTCATGTAAGCCGTGAAGCCATCAAGGAACATCTGCACCGACAGCGCGACGAGCAGCATGCCGACCAGGCGCTCGATCGCCGACAACACGCTCTGGCCAAGCAAACGGAACAGCCACGTCGACGCGAGCAGGATCAACGCTGTCGCCAGCCATGCGCAGAACAGCGCAATGCTCCAGTCCGCGGTGCGGCCGGGCTGCGAGTTGGCCATCAGCATCAACGCGGCCATGGCCGAGGGACCGGCAACGCCGGGGATCGCCATCGGCACGATGAACGGCTCGCCGCCGCCATTGTCGCCGAACACGCCGCCTTCGCCCGGAAACACCATCTTCACGCCGATCAGGAACAGCACGATGCCGCCGGCGATGCTGACCGACTCGATGCGCAGTTGCATCAGCTTGAGCACGGTGCTGCCGCAGAACAGGATGACGAACAGAGTTACCAGCGCGATCACGAGTTCGCGCATGAGCACGTAGCGCCGGCGCTGCGGCGCGACGTTCTTCAACAGACTGAGAAAGATCGGGATGTTGCCGAGCGGGTCGAGGATCAGGAACAACATGATCCCGGCGGATAGCGTGGTGATGCTGGTGCCCATGACTCCCCCGAAAGAAATCTTTTGCCGCAGAGACCTCAGCGCAAATCCAGCACCTTACCTCGCGCGGCGACTCCCTCCGCGCCGAGCAGATAGATTACCGCCTGCGCCGCGCCGTCCGCAGTCGGCAACTCCATCGTATTCTCGCCGAAATACGCCATCTTGCGCAGCGCACTGCGCATCGGCGCGGGCAGCAGCGCGTGCACGCGCGCGCGGCTCGTTTCCCATTCCTGATGCAGCGTCGAAGCGAGACCGATCAGCGCGTACTTGGCCGTGCCGTAGCCGCCCCAGAACGCCTTGCCGACGCGCGCAGGATCGTCGAGAACAAAGATCACACTCGCGCTTGAACCGTCTGCAGGTGCACGCAACAGCAAATCCGCACAGGCCTGCACGAGCAGGAACGGCGCGTGGAGATTCACGTGCAGCGTCTTCAGCCATGCCTCGGCTTTCGCATCGACCGCCGGCTGCAAGCCGTCGAACTGCGCCGCGGCGAATACGATGCCGTCGAGCCGGCCGAATTCGCGCTCGATCGTCGCGGCGAGGTCGTCGTAGTCCTTCGGCGAGGCACCGACCAGATCGAGCGGATAAATTGAAGCCGCGCCCGGATGCGCCGCCTCGATCTCGTCGTAAAGCTTCTCGAGCGGGCGTACCTTGCGGCCTAGCAGAACGACTTTCGCGCCGGCCTGCGCCGCGGCTTTCGCGCTCGCGCTGCCGAGCGCGCCCGCGGCGCCGACGATCAGGACGACGTGGTCACGCAGGGTTTCGGTGTTGGCTTTCCAGTCCGCGGGCAGACGAGCGGTGTCGTGCAGCTCGATCCTCATGCCGCTTTCTGCGCTTCCTTGACCATGCGCGCGAGCTCGCCGCTTTCGTGCAGTTCGAGCGTGATGTCGCAACCGCCGATCAGCTCGCCGTTGATGAAGAGCTGCGGAAACGTCGGCCAATTGGAATAGCGCGGCAGGTTGGCGCGCACGTCCGGATCCTCGAGCACGTTGACCGAGGCGAACTGCGCACCGCAGGACTTCAGCGCCTGGACCGCGCGCGAGGAAAACCCGCACATTGGAAACTGCGGCGTGCCTTTCATGAAAAGCACGATCGGGTTGTCATTGACGGTCTGACGAATGCGTTCTTCGATGTTCATGGATCGGATTTCACTCAAAACTAACGGCGCCGCGGCGCGATACGCCATTGTAGCAGGGCAGGTTGCTTTCCTCGCCCGGCGTCCCAATCCCTTATACTCCACACCCCTCAAGCCCACTGCCAGGAGACGCCCATGGCGATTGAACTTCCCGCCCTCCCCTACGCGCGCGACGCGCTGGCCCCGCACATTTCGGCCGAGACGCTGGACTATCACTACGGCAAGCATCATCAGGCCTATGTGACCAACCTCAACAACCTGATCAAGGGCACCGAAAACGAGAATCTCGATCTCGAGACGATCATCAAGAAGTCGCAGGGCGGCGTGTTCAACAACGCCGCGCAGATCTGGAACCACACGTTCTACTGGAACTCGCTCTCGCCCAAGGGCGGCGGCGATCCCTCCGGCAAGCTCGCCGACGCGATCGTGAAGACGTTCGGCGGCGTCTCCCAGTTCAAGGAAGAGTTCACCAAGACCGCGGTCGGCACGTTCGGCTCCGGCTGGGCCTGGCTCGTACAGCGTCCCGACGGCAGCCTCGGTCTCGTCTCGACGAGCAACGCGGCGACGCCGATCACCGGCAGCGACCGTCCGCTGCTCACCTGCGATGTGTGGGAGCACGCTTACTACATCGACTACCGCAACGCGCGGCCGAAGTACGTCGAAGCGTTCTGGAATCTGGTCAACTGGGAATTCGCCGCCAGCCAGCTCGCGTAAACCGCCCGCCGCCGCGCTGACGCCGGCGAAACGGACGAAGACACAGGGGCGCGCGAGCGCCCCTTGTCGTTTTCGATGTGCGGCTGCAGCGTGCGAACGGTTGGCGCGGCCCGACAATACGGTCTGGCCACCTGATAACGATCGGCACGAGATCGAGCGAAAGGAACATCGCATGCGCGGTTGGAAGTTTAGACGTCCGATTCTTGGGCTGATCCCTCTGCTGCTACTCGGCGCCGGTGTCGGCTCGTCTGTCGCGGACGAGCCTCCCGCCCAATCCCCACCCGCGACCCGCGACGTCGCCGAGCCCGACACCCAGGTCTTCGAAAACGGGGATTTGAAACGGGTCTACCAGGCCATGAGCGATGCCGACACGGCGACATTGTTCGACCTGTACAAATCCACGGATTCGATCGTGCACGCGTTCGCCGCGATGGCGATCGAACGCACGCGCTTCAATCTCGAGGCGGCGAGCAAGGATGCGAAGGTCTGCGAAGACAGCCTGTTCCAGAGCAAGCCCGGCATCGCCCTGCTCTGCGGCCAGTTCCATGCCGGCAACCTCCGCCTCGCCGGAAGATGGCAGGCGGCGCTCGACGCCGAAGCCGATCTCGTGCGCCGTTATCGCGGGCGTGCGCCGGGACTCGACAAACGCCTCGACGATCTGCAGCGCTATCTCGATCGCGAAACGCGCATCCCGCAATTCTCTGCCGACCCGCTTGCGGCGGACGTGACCCTCGTGATCAAGCACGACGCAAACCGGCCCAACTCGAAACGACCGATTCTCACCGCCCGGGCCAATGGCCGCGATTTCGATCTGCTGCTCGACACCGGCGCGGGCGATCTGATTCTCGACGAAGGCAAAGCGCGCGATCTCGGCGTCAAGCTGCTCGACGAACACGGCCGCGCGAGCGGCTGGCTGAGTCGCGACATCGAGACTCAGCGCGGCGTGCTCGACCTACTGCAAATCGGCGCCATCACGTTGCGCAACGTTCCCGTAGTTGTCGTCCCGCAACGCAACGCGCTCATCGGCGCCAACCTGCTGGCACCGCTCGGCGCTTTGCGCGTGACCGAGAAGACGCTGACGGTCTATGCCGAGTCCAGCGAGGTGCCTACCTGCGATCGCTACATGCAGATCGGCACCGATCCGCGCGGCCGCCACCTGCGCATCATTCCGGAATTCCTCGTCAACGACCGACCTCATCGCGTGATGCTCGACACCGGCGCCGGTATGTTCCTGACCGGCACCAAAGCCGCGCTGGACGAAGTGATCCATCTGGCCAGGGGCAATCTGGCAATGAACGACATCGGCGGCCGTCACGGACTGGTCAGCGCACAAGCAGCGAAAGTGAAAATGCAGATCGACGGCCAGCCGTTCAATATCTACTTCATCATCTACACCGAGTCGACGTTTCCCTTCGACATCACGCTCGGCGCCGCTGCACTCAAGGACATGGACTTCGTCCTTGATTTTCGCCATCAGAACCTCTGTTTCCCGATGCACGCCCACTCGCATTGAGCGTGGATGCGGGCGCCGCTTACAACGCCGCGAGCACTGGCGCGGCCTGCGCCTCGCGCCCCAGCGCGCGCGCGACGCGGGCGAGACGCTCGCGCATCTCGGCGTTGGTGTTCGCGCAGAGCGTCGCATGGCCGACCTTGCGCCCGGCACGCGGCGACTTGCCGTAATCGTGCCAATGCGCGCGCGGCTCGGCGAGCACGGGCAGCGCATCGGGCAATTCGCCGATGAAGTTGAGCATCACCGCCGTGCCAAGCACCGAAGTGTCGCCCAATGGCAGGCCGAGCACAGCGCGCACGTGGTTCTCGAACTGGCTGCACGGCGCACCCTCGATCGTCCAATGCCCGGAATTGTGCACGCGCGGCGCCATCTCGTTGCCGAGCAGCTTGCCGTCCTTGACAAACAGTTCGAGGGCGAACGTGCCGACATAGTCGAGGTGCTCGGCGATCGCGCGCGCATGGCCGGAAGCCGACCCCAACAGCGCCTCAGCACCCGGTGCCGGGGCGAGCGTTGCTGAAAGGATGCCGTCCTCGTGCCAGTTCTGTACAAGTGGATAAGTGGAAAATGCGCCATCGCGGCCGCGCACGGCGACGAGCGAGACTTCGCGTTCGAACGCGACCCAGGCTTCAAGGATCAGCGCATGCCCACCCAGTGTGGCCCAGGCCGCGTCGATATCGGCCGGCGACTTGATGCGGAACTGGCCCTTGCCGTCGTAGCCGAGGCGACGCGTCTTCAGCACCGCCGGATAACCTATCTGGCCGAGCGCGCGTTCCAGATCGGCGCGGCTGTCGACAGCGGCGAAGGCCGGCGTGTCGAGACCGAGTTCGCGAAACAAGGTTTTTTCGATCAGCCGGTCCTGCGTCGTGGCGAGCGCGCGCGGATTCGGGAACACGGCGACGCGTTCGGCAAGCCAATGCGCGGTGTCGGCCGGCACGTTCTCGAAATCGAACGTGGCCACGTCGACACGTTTGGCGAAATTTTCCAGCGCGGCGAAATCGCGCCAGTCGGCGGTGATCTGCGGCGCCACTTGGCCCGCGCAGGCGTCGGCGACGTTGTCGACGACGAGAAAGCGCACGCCGAGCGGCGCGCCGGCCAGCGCGAGCATGCGAGCCAGCTGGCCGCCGCCGAGGATACCGACGGTTTTCATGCGCGCGGATCGGGCTGGGCGAGCACAGCTTCGGTCTGCGCGGCGCGGAATGCGTGCAGGGCCTTGGCCACGGCGGCGTCTTCGAGCGCGAGCAGGCTCGCGGCAAACAGCGCCGCGTTCGTCGCGCCGGCCTTGCCGATCGCGAACGTCGCCACCGGAATGCCGGCCGGCATTTGCACGATCGACAGCAGCGAATCCATGCCGTTCAGCGCATGCGACTGCACCGGCACGCCGAGCACGGGCAACGCGGTCTTCGATGCGAGCATGCCGGGCAGATGCGCGGCACCGCCCGCACCGGCGATGATCGCTTTGATTCCTCGTGCGGCGGCGCCCGACGCGTAGTCGAACAACAGATCGGGAGTGCGATGTGCCGAGACGACGCGCACCTCATGCGCGACGCCGAGCTTGGCCAGCGTCTCGGCGGCGTGGGTCATCGTTTCCCAGTCCGAGCGTGAGCCCATGACGATGCCGATGCGCGCTGCCGCAGTGTCTGTGTTCATGGCGGGCCCAGAGTAAAAACGATATTCTACGGACACTTCGTGAATCACGCATCCTTGCCGCATGGACAAACGCCTGCTCGACATCCTCTGTGACCCGGTGACCAAAACGCCGGTCAAACCGCTCAGCCGCACTCAGCTCGACGCGCTCAACCGCGAGATCGCGCGCGATGCGGTCAAAACCACGGCCGGCGCAAGCGTCGGCGCCGCCCTCAAGGCCGGCCTGATTACGACCGACGGCAAGGTGATCTACCGCATCGAGGACGATATCCCGGTGATGCTGGCCGACGAAGGTATCGGCACGACGCAATTGCACGATTTTCCGGCCTGAGCCGCGCATGATCGACCTGCGTGCACCTGACGCTGCCGTCGTCGCGCTGGACGTCGCGCGCGCACTTGCCGAGGACTTCGGCAACGGCGACGCGACCGCCGACCTGCTGCCGGCCACCGCGACCGCCAGCGCCACCGTCATCACGCGCGAAAACGCCGTGCTCTGCGGCACGGCTTGGTTCGATGCCTGTTTTCGCGCACGCGACCCGGCCGTCGTCATCGAATGGCAGGCGCGTGATGGCGATCGCGTCGCCGCGAATTCGACGCTGTGCACCCTGCGCGGCAACGCGCGCGCCCTGGTCGGCGCGGAACGCTCGGCGCTGAATTTCCTGCAAACCTTGTCGGGCACGGCCACGGTCGCCGCGCAATTCGCCGACGCCGTGAGCGGCACGCGCACGCGCATCCTCGACACGCGCAAGACGCTGCCGGGCCTGCGCTTCGCGCAGAAATACGCGGTGCGCTGCGGCGGCGCGAACAATCATCGCATCGGTTTGTTCGATGCGATTCTGATCAAGGAAAACCATATCGCCGCCGCGGGCTCGCTCGCGGCTGCTGTGGCCGCGGCGCGTGCGGCCCATCCCAACCTGCTGCTCGAAGTCGAGGTGGAAAACTTCGATGAACTCGACCAGGCGCTCGCGGCCAAAGTCGATCGCATCATGCTCGACGAATTCTCGCCCGACGATATGCGTCGCGCGGTCGCATACGTGGCCGGGCGCGTGCCGCTCGAAGTCTCCGGCAGCGTGACGCTCGATCGCGTGCGTTCAATTGCGGAAACCGGCGTCGATTTCATCTCGGTCGGATCGCTGACCAAGCATGTGCGGGCGATTGATTTGTCGATGCGGGTGCGGATGGATTCGCGCGCAAGCTGAGCGCGTTTTTTCTTTGCCGTCATTCCCGCGGGCGGGAATGACGAGCGAAGACTATTTCGCCCGCATAATCGCCTCACGTATCGCCGCATCGCGCGCATGATCGTCGAAACTCAACCGGCTGCCGGCGTCGCGTATGCCAAGATCGACGTAAACCGCGGACCAATCCGGGAAAGCACGCATCGCCGCGAACTCGTGATAACGCGCCGAGATCAGCGTCGTGTTCGCCAGCGCATCGAGCCGCGCAACGAAGTCTTCCGGACGCCATCCGTGATACGCCGGCAGGCAGCAATCGCGGAAACGCGACAGCGCTGTGTCGAGCCCGACCTTGCCGCCGCTTTCCCGGCGCAGATCGCGATCGACTATCAGCCAAAACGCCGCGCCCGCCCAGTACACGCGCTGGAACGCATGCGTGCGAAACATGTTCGCCGCGGTCTGTTCGAGCGTGCCGTCACCCGCCGCACTCGCGCCGCGTCGGAAACCTTCTTGCAATCGATCCCATCCCTGCGCCGCCGTGAGCAAGCCGCCACGCGCGCGCAGCACGTTCTGGTAATACGTTGCGAGGCCTTCCGACAGCCACGAGCCGCGATCACCGAGATACGGGTGCATCAGATGGCTCAGCTCGTGCACCGCCATCCAGTCGTCATCGAATTCGGCTTCCGGACGACTCGGGTCGACCAGCAGATGCAGTGCATTGCCCTGCCCGCGCACGGATTCACCGAATACGACGGCGCGGCCGCGCGCACCGACCGGCAGCATCAACACCTGCACGTCGGCCAGCGGCAGACGGCCGTAGGCGCTGAGCGCAGCGTGCGCGACGCGGCCGAACCAGCGTTCGAGCTTGTCGCGCTGCGCTGTGTCGAGGCTGTCGAGCAGGGCGACGCGCAGCACGCCGCCGGGCAGCTCGACGTGGCGTTCGTTGAAGTGACCGAAGGCCACGGCCGCTGACCAGTCCGTAGGCGTGTCCGCAATACGGAACTCGATCCCGCTGCCATTCGCTGGCGTGGAACCCCGCGACAACTCCTGCCACGGCGCCGAGATCGACCAGCCGGAGGGCAGTTCGACGTGAATCCGCGCGTCCTCGTCCTGCACATCCGCGTGCAGCAGCCACAACTGCGGCGCGGCGAGAAAGTCGTCGCCCACCTTGTAGCCGACATCCGGCTTGCCCTCGGCAGCGATCGCGGCGAGATCGGCGCGATAGCTCAGGCATTCGCCGTCGCGCCAGTCCGCCGCACCCCAGCCGGCATCGTTCGCCGTCAACGGCCGGCCTTCATCGCGGGCGACTTTGCTGAGGAAACGTTTCGCCCACGTCGAATCCGCGGCGAAGACCACTTGCGCATGTGCCTTCTGCAGGCACAGCTTCACGCTTACGCTGCGCGTGGCCGCATCGAACGTCGCGCGGTAGCTCGGCGCCTCGCCCGCCACGGCGAGCGCCGGCAACAAGATCGACAGCAGCACGGGGAATATCGGGCTATGCGGCACGGCAGGGCGCTCCTCTCCGATTCAACGAAGAACTGACCCGAATCACGCTCGCGCCATTACAATTCACGCAATGGATGTTTCGTATCTGCTCGACGATCTCAACGCGGCGCAACGTGAAGCGGTCAGCGCACCGCTCGGCCACTACCTTGTACTCGCGGGCGCGGGCTCGGGCAAGACGCGCGTGCTCACGCACCGCATCGGCTGGCTGCTCGAAGTCGAGCGCGTATCGCCGTGGTCGGTGCTCGCGGTCACATTCACAAACAAAGCCGCGGGCGAGATGCGCTCGCGCGCGCAGGCGTTGCTCGAACATTCCTCGCTGCTCAACACGCGCGGGCTCACGGTCGGCACGTTCCACGGCATCGCCCATCGCCTGCTGCGCCAGCATTGGCGCGAGGCCAAGCTGCCGGAGACGTTCCAAATTCTCGACAGCGACGACCAGCAGCGCCTGATCAAGCGCACGATCGCCGCGCTCGGCCTCGACGAGTCGCGCTTTCCACCGCGGCAAGCAGCCTGGTTCATCAACACCGCCAAGGATGAGGGCAAGCGGCCTGCGGCCTTCGAGCGCGAGGGCAATCCGCTCACGCGCACGCTCGTCGACATTTACAAAGCTTACGAGGAGCAATGCCAGCGCTCGGGCCTCGTCGATTTCGCCGAGCTGCTGCTGCGCTCGCACGAGCTGTTCCTCACCGACGATCAACTGCTCGCGCACTACCGCGAGCGCTGGCGCCATTTGCTGATCGACGAATTCCAGGACACCAATACGCTGCAATACGCCTGGATCCGCGTGCTCGCGGGCGACACCGGCAAGGTCTTCGTCGTCGGCGACGACGATCAGGCGATCTACGGCTGGCGCGGCGCGCGCGTGGAGAACGTGCAGCACTTCCTGCGCGATTTTCCCAGCGCGAAGACGATCCGCCTCGAACAGAACTACCGCTCGACCGGTACGATCCTCAAGGCCGCGAACGCGATCATCGCGAACAATCCGCAGCGCCTCGGCAAGCAGTTGTGGACGGCCGGCGACGCGGGCGTGCCGATCGCGCTCTACGCGGCCTACAACGAGCAGGACGAGGCGCGCTACGTGATCGAGCGCATCCGCGAACACATCCAGCAGGGCGGCGGCGCGCGCGACTGCGCAATCCTGTATCGCTCGAATGCGCAGTCGCGCAACTTCGAAGAGCAACTGATCCAGCACGACATCCGCTATCGCGTCTACGGCGGCCTGCGCTTCTTCGACCGAGCCGAAATCAAGGATGCCCTCGCCTACCTGCGCATGGTGGCGAATCGCCACGACGATGCCGCGTTCGAACGCACGGTCAACACACCGCCGCGCGGAATCGGCGAGCGCACGCTTGATACGCTGCGCCAGCGCGCGCGGCGCGACTCAAGCTCGCTCTGGGATGCGGTGCTCGCCGAGTTCATCACCGGTGAACTTGCCGGACGCGCGAAGAATGCGCTGCGCGGCTTCGTCGATCTGATCGAAACGCTGGCCAAGGATTGCATCGGCCCCGACGAATCGGCCATGGCGCTCGCCGAGCAAATCGACCTCGCCATTCAGAAAACGGGCCTGCGCGACTTTTACGAAGCCGATTCGCGCGGCAGCGCCGAATCGCGCGTGGAGAACCTCGACGAACTCGTCAACGTCGCCAGCCGCTTCGAACGCACGCCCGAGGACCTCGACGCGGGTTTGAGCGAACTCGCCGCGTTCCTGGCCCACGCCGCGCTCGAAGCCGGCGAATCGCAGGGCGAAGCTTGGGAAGACTGCGTACAGTTGATGACGCTGCACTCGGCGAAGGGGCTCGAATTCCCGATCGTGTTCCTCGTCGGCCTCGAAGACGGCCTGTTCCCGAGCCAGCGCTCGCTCGACGAGCCGGGCCGGCTCGAAGAGGAACGCCGCCTCGCCTACGTCGG
>Ga0209233_1001114_pt1 | contig 10979 bp, 10 predicted proteins | sample AraplaCL_Cvi_mCL_FD_184269 | JGI IMG/M metagenome (GOLD analysis project Ga0209233, IMG submission 184269) | Arabidopsis root microbial communities from the University of North Carolina, USA - plate scrape CL_Cvi_mCL (SPAdes) (version 2) | ecosystem: Host-associated > Plants > Roots > Endosphere... | reverse complement strand
ATTGACCTTGGCGCGCGGCGGCTCCAGCCGGGTGAGATGCACGGCGAGGGTCTGGCCGATGCAGCGCGTGAACCGGTGGTCCGCCGCGTCGCCGCGCGCGATCAGCGCCTGGGCGAGCTGGGCCGCGAGCGGATCGCGCAACAGGACGAGGTCGTTCAGCCCATCGGCGGCGGGCAACTCCACTGGAAAATGGTCGGTGGAGATGTGGAAGTGCAGGAAAGCGCAAGGCGCGTGGAATTGCGCGCCGAGGGGCTTCGACGGCGCGCTGACATACAGGGTCCCTGCCGGCATGGTGCCGTCGAAAATGATCTGGCGGTCCCGGGTCAGCTTCGCGCGCGTCGTCTTCAGGGCGATGCCGACGAAATAGCGATCCTCCGGCGTCGTTGCCTGGTGCGATGACGTGTCCCGCGAATCGTCCCATCGCGAGATCGAGATGGTCTCGCCCGCGGTCCCCTCGTCGATCTGGCGCCATTTGCTCTCCCATGCGATCGCCCGAATATCCTGCGGAGCCTCGCAATTGCGGGTGGCTCGAAAATCGATACTGGTGTGCGGCTGCAAGTCGGTGAACATTGTTCGTCCTCTCTCGTCCAGTGACCGCTTGTGGCGGCCCGCGAACGCGCAAGTCGAGCGTTCGGTATGGTCGGAGAGTAAGCTCGTGCGCGGCAGAACACTCGTTAGTGGTGATTAGGAGTTGTTAGTTGTTGTGTGAGCGCGCTTTGTGCGACAGCTCGCCGCAGCTGACTCCATTTTACGAAATCTTTCAACTCGTTGCATCAATCGGCACTACTCGAACACAGCGTCAAAGATCTCGACGTCCATCAGCACGGGCTTGGCGATCACCGTTCCGTCGGGTTGCAGCGTCTGCACACGCCCCAGCGTCGGCACCACGATGCCGCCGAAACTGTCATGGGCCCAGGAGTGATGCGTGACCTTCATCCCGAAGAGATCGTGATCCGTCCGCCGTTGCAGGGCGTTCTCGTCGAAATAGAAGATCAGCTCGGGCGCGAGCGTGATCAAATGCGCGGGGAATTGCGCCCGCAACCGCCGCCAGGACTCAGTGCCTTCGCGCCACGGCGCTAGCTCCTCCACCACCACGTCGGGATGTGCGAGCAGGAACGGGATCGTCAGATAATTCCAGATCGCGACGCCGCAAAAGAAGACGAGATGCAGTTCGTCCGCGATCGCGGCGGCACTGGCCTCGGGGAATGCAAGACTAGGATTGCGCCAGCTCCGCAGCACCGTGCCATCCAGGCTTTCGATCGTGATCGCGTCCGGCTGAAACGAGCCCGAATACTCTCCCCCGGTGATGCCGGTGAAGCGGACGGATTGCGTCCGGGTCGAGCCTTCGGCGGTCACATCCTTGAATTCCAGAGCGTGCCCCGCGCTGGAGAACAGCGTTCCGCCGACGGACAAATGGAGCGTGAACCGGTTCAAGCTGTTCCAGCGGGCCAAACCGCCGCTGGCATCGATTACGTCGTCAAGAAGAGCCATGTCCCGCCATATCCGCCGTGAAGTGTCACCACCATGGCGGGGCGAAGGCGGATTGGCGTGTTAGAAGTTGTTAGGAGTTGCGAGCCGTATTTCAATCGGTATCCCGTTGAAGATGCTGCTAATTCAGTGCGCCGAGCAGCTTCCTGGCGGCCGCCAGATCGCGGGTCTGGAGGCCTTCCTGGTAGCGCGCGACGAGCGGGGCGAGCAGGTCGCGTGCGTCGCCCATTTTTCCGGCCTGACGCCATAGCTGGCCGAGGCTGATCGCCCCCCGAAGCTCCCAGCCGAGCGCGCATTGCCGCCGCGCCAGATCCAGCGACGTCCGCAAGCACTGCTCGGCCTCCTCAGCGTTGCCCGACTGGGCCAGGATGTCGCCCTTGATCCGGAGCATCTCAGGCATGTCGAAGGATTCCCCGTGATCGGGGATCTCCGCGATGGCCTTGTCGATCGTCTGCAAGGCTTCATCCGGCCCGTTCTGGGAGGCGAGGCCTTCCGCGAGCGCGGTGGCGAACACCGTCGTCATGATCCGGTGCCGCGTCGCGTACAACGTCGCCTGGCTGCGGCGAAGATGCTCGATCCCGCCGGCGACGTCGCCGCGGCGGAGCATCAGCTCGCCCTTCTGGCCGATGCCGACGGCGTGATAGGGGCCGAGGAAGTGCCGCGCCGAATGATCGATCAGCCGCTCGATCAGGACTTCGGCGCTGGCCCAGTCGCCGACCCAGAGGAACACATAGATGGTCCAGATCAGGGCGATGCCGAGCGTGAGCGGCTGTTCGAGCAGCTCGGCCTCGCGCACGGTGTATCTCGCCGCTTCGACGGCGCGATCGGGCCGGCCTGTGAGCCAGAGTCCGCGCGCCAGCGCCACCAGCGCGACGATGCGGTCGTCGTAGCCGAGATGCCCGATGTTCAGCCGCTGCGAGCCGGGATTGTGCACCATCGCGCCTGCGCAAAACTGCACGGCCTTGTCCTGGTTGCCGATCAGATGATGCGCGACGCCGAGCATCCATTCCACGTTCAGCGTGGCGGCCGGATCATTCAGCCTGCGCGCGACGCTCTCACCCTGTTCGCCGGTCTTGAGCGCGCCGTGGAAATCGCCGACCCTGGTCAGGTAGATGTGCAAGCCGCGCAAGAGCCACAGCTGCCAATGCGAGTCCTCGAGCTCCTGCGCAAGCCGGAGGCTGCGCGTGAAGGCCGACCGCACCGCTTCCGTATTGCCTTGCGTGAACATCACGGAGACGCCGAGCGCGGCCTGGAGAATCATCTCCTGGCGGCTGTCCAATGTGTCCGCATCGGAAGCGGCCAGCGCCTGCTGCGTCCAGCGAAAACACTCCGTCAGCAATGTCAGCTCGAGGAAGAACTGGGCGGCTGACGCGGCCAGGTCGACGCCGATCGTCCGGTCGCCGCTGTCCGAAAAGCTGAAGGTCAGCGCGGCCCGGACATTGGGCAAATGGTCGGCATGGGCGAGGAAACCGCCTGCGTTTTGCAGCCCCGAGGATTTGAGCGCGATGTCGCGGAGGAAATCGCGGAAATATTCGGCGTGTGCGCGCGCGACGCGGGTCGCTTCCCCGTTCTCGACCAGCTTGTCGCCGACGAAGGCGCGGGTGGTGTCGAGCAGCCGATAGCGCAGCCGCCGCTCTGCGGGCGAGGTCGCGATCAGCGATTTGGAAAGCAGATTCGAGATCGCCTCGACCGCCTCGGGCTCGCTGATGCCCTGGCGGGCTGCGACGGCAAGCGCAGCTTCAAGCGTGAACGGCCCGACGAACACCGACAATCCGCGCAGCGTCGCGCTTTCGGCGGCCGGCAGCAAATCATAGCTCCAGGCGAGCGCGGCGCTTAAGGTCTGATGCCGCGGGATCGCGGTGCGCCGCCCCCGCCACAGCAGCGAGAAGCGGCTGTCGAGCAGCGAGGCGGTCCCGGCAATGCCGTAGGCATTGACGCGTCCGGCCGCCAGTTCGATGGCGAGCGCGATGCCGTCCAGCCGCCGGCAGATCTCGGCGACGAGCGGCGCATCCTCCTCGCTCAGCTCGAACTCGCTCAGGCTCTCTGCAATGCGTTCCACGAAGAGCTGACTTGCGGGATAGGCGAGGATGTCGGCAATGCCGAGCCCGTCGCGCTCCGGCGGGCAATCCAGCGGAAACAGCCGGTGGACGCGCTCGCCTTCGGTGCGAAAGGATTCCCGGCTGGTGGCGAGGATATGCAGCTCGCCTGCCTCGTGGACGATGCGTTCGGCCAGCGGCGCCAGCTCGTCGAGGATGTGCTCGCAACTGTCGAACACCAGCAGCGACCGCCGGCTGCGCAGGAAGGTCAGCAGGCCGGGCATCGGGTCGTCGGAATTCACGGTCAGGCCGAGCGCGGCGGCAATCGTTCCGGGAACGAGCCGGGCATCGGTCAGCGCGCCGAAATCGACGAAGCACACCTGGCCGCCGAAGGCCTCGACCTCGCGGTGCGCGACGGCAAGTGCGACAGAGGTCTTGCCGATCCCGCCGGGGCCGACGATGGTAACGAAGCGATGCAGGGCAAGCTCGGCGCAGATCCTCTCGACAGCCTCGTCCCGCCCGATCATCCTCGCCAGCGGGGAGGGCAGCGCATGGGGCGAAGCGACAGGCGGGCTGGCCCGGTTCTCCGGAGCTGCGGAGCGGAGCAGCGGTGCCGTGAAACAATAGCCGCGCCCGGGGACGTTGACGACGTAGCGTGAGCTCTCGCCGAGATCGCCCAAGGCCTTATCGTTCAAGGCCTTATCGCTCAAGGCCTTGCGTAGCGTCGTGATGTGGAAGCGCAGGCTGCCTTCGTCGACGGTCACGCCGGACCAGACCTGTTTGATCAGCTCGCGCTTGTCCACGACTTCGCCGGCGCGTTCGGCGAGATAAATCAGGATGTCGAGCGCACGGCCGCCGAGATGAAGCGGGACTCCGTCCTTCTCCAGGAGCCGCGACCTTGCAAACAGCCGGAAGGGTCCGAAGGAGATCGCCGAATCCTGGTCGTTAGTGTCCGGCACGGGTCGATGGTTCCGGTGAAAGGGCTGACGTCTGCAATTTGGTCTATCAGAGGTCGTCAGTAAACCGGCCGAAAGTGGCGAAATCGCGTGGTGATCGCCAAACGCGAGAGCAATAGTCGCGGCAAATTTTGCTTAAACGCGAACAGTTTGCGACGCGACTGCGACAATCCGTCAGTTCGCTTGACCGTCGCTGCGAGACTGCCGGTTGCAAAAGTGTGAGGCCGCGGATCATAACAGAATCTTGCAACGTCTAACGAGCAAAATGCGCGCGACGCAGCCACAATGGCTTCCGAGTTAGGTCCTATTCCCACGGGGAGGCTATTATGTCCGGTATCGGCTCCATGCCGAGCGGCGGCGCCGCTCGATCTCAATTCGTCGTCAGCCCTGACGATCAGTCGCGCGATTGGGAGCTGGTGCTGCGGGAGTCCCACCATCGCATGAAGAATACGCTGACGCTGCTCGGCGCGTCGGTGCGACGCGATTTTTCGCGGGCCGGCACCAGGGATGTCTCGCTGGTGGTAGACCGGTTCGAGCAGCGCATCGTGGCCTTCGGCCGGCTCTATCAGCTCCTGTCCGATAACGACGACCAATCGCCGGTGTCCGTCGAGGCCTTCTTCGAAAATCTCTGCGGCGCGATCTCCGGAGCCGTGCTGGAGCCGGCGGGAATCCGCTGCGAAGCCGCGATCGAGAGCGGGACGCTGCCGGCGCCGCAGTGCCATCGGCTCGCGCTGATGCTGACGGAGCTGGTCACGAACGCGGCCAAGCACGCCTTCCCGAACAAGAGCGGCGCGCTGATCCGCATCGACCTCGCGAATCGTGACGGCGCCTGGGTCTGCACGGTCGCCGACAACGGCATCGGCGCGACCGCTCCGCTCCAGGGGACCGGTAGCCGCATCCTCGAAGGGCTCGCACGCAGCATCCACGCACGCCTGCAGGGCGAGGCGGGGCAGGGCGGCACGCGTGTGACCATCATGATGCCGGCCGCCGCCTGAAATCGTCTCAGCTCTAATCCGGGAGTTTGCCATGGCCACACTCGAAATCGACCGCGACGCCGCCGCCCAACCTCCGAAATCGCGTAGCATCGATCTCAAGCTCGAGGTCGTCGTCATCCCGGTGTCCGACGTCGATCGCGCCAAGGCGTTCTATGCCCGGCTCGGCTGGCGACTGGATGCCGATTTTGCGTCCGGCAACGACTGGCGCGTGATCCAGTTCACGCCGCCGGGTTCGGCCTGCTCCGTGATCTTCGGCAGAAACGTCACGGCCGCAGCGCCCGGATCGGCGCGCGGCCTGTACCTGATCGTTTCCGATCTGGAGGCGGCACGGAACGACCTGCTCAGCCGCGACATCGCGGTGAGCGAACCCTTTCATGGCGCCGGCGATGTTCACGCCGGGCCGGACGAGCCGTATCTGTTCGGCAGCGTTCGCGTCAGCGGTGCCGATCCCAAGCGCGGCAGCTACAGCTCATTCGCCTCGTTCAGCGATCCCGACGGCAATGGCTGGCTGTTCCAGGAAATCACCACGCGACTGCCCGGGCGGATCGAGGCCGACGGCACCAATTTCGCGTCGACAACCGATCTGGCCGCGGCGCTGCGCCGCGCGGCGGTGGCGCATGGCGAGCACGAAAAGCGGACCGGCGGACATGACGAGAATTGGGCCGACTGGTACGCCGACTACATCGTGCGCGAGCAGGCCGGTCAGCCGCTGCCGTCGTGAAGCTTGCGACAGTCTCCGATCACGGCGCGCGATGACCAGGTCCTCGCGCGCCGTTCTGCGTTGGATCGGACGCATCGCATAATCGTCGATCGCGTGTCCGCATCGACGCGGACTCGCAACGACTAACGCGCCCTAACAAGCCATAACGGGCAAATCGAAGGTGCCTGCGTCAATCTCCCGGCATGACGAACCGACGTCTCGATGTCGAACCCGGTGAGTAACACCGACCAGAGCAAGGGAGGTCAACCATGACCACGCAATCACGCACCGACATTCTCAACCCCGACCGGCGTCAATTGCTGAGCCAGGCCGCGATGACCGCGGTTGCCGCCAGCGTCTCCAGCCTGTTGCCACTGCATCAGGCGAAGGCGACCGCAAGCGATGCGATCCGCCCGTTCCATGTCAACGTGCCCGAGGAGGATCTGCGCGACTTGCGCCGTCGCCTCGCGGCGACGCGCTGGCCGGATCGCGAGACCGTCGCCGACCAGTCGCAGGGCGTGCAGCTGACGACGATCCAGCAACTCGTGCGCTACTGGCAGAACGACTACGACTGGCGCAAGATGGAGACGCGGCTGAATAGCTTGCCGCAATTCGTCACCGAGATCGACGGCGTCGACATCCACTTCATCCATGTGCGCTCCCGCCACGGGAACGCGCTGCCGATGATCGTCACGCATGGCTGGCCCGGATCCGTCATCGAGCAGATGAAGATCGTCGGCCCGCTCACCGATCCGACCGCACACGGCGCGCAGGCGGCTGACGCGTTCGATCTCGTGATTCCCTCGCTTCCCGGCCACGGCTTTTCCGGCAAGCCGACATCGCTCGGCTGGGATCCCCAGCGCATCGCGCGCGCCTGGATCGTGCTGATGGCGCGGCTCGGTTACAGTCGCTACGTCGCGCAAGGCGGCGACTGGGGCAATGCTGTCACGGAGCAGATGGCGGTGATCGCGCCGCCGGAGCTCCTCGGCATCCACACCAACATGCCCGCGACCGTTCCCGACGACATCGCAAGGGCGCTTCAGCCCGGCGGGGTACGTCCTGCAAACCTGTCGGCTGACGAGCGCATCGCCTATGACCAGCTCGACGATTTCTACAAGCACGGTCTCGGCTATGCGATCGAGATGTCGAACCGGCCGCAGACGCTCTATGGCCTCGTGGACTCGCCGGCTGGCCTTGCGTCCTGGATGCTCGATCATGACGCGCGGAGCGCTGCGATGATCGCGCGGGTGTTCGACGGCAAGACGGAAGGCCTGTCGCGCGACGACGTGATCGATAACATCACGCTCTACTGGCTCACCAACACGGCGGTGTCGTCGGCGCGCCTCTATTGGGAGAACAAGCTGGTGTTCTTCGAGCCGAAGCACATCAAGATCCCGGTCGCCGTCAGCGTCTTCCCCGACGAGATTTACGCCGCGCCGCGCAGCTGGGCCGAGAAGGCCTATCCGAGGCTGATGCACTACAACCGCCTCGACAAGGGCGGCCATTTCGCGGCCTGGGAACAGCCGGCGCTGTTCTCCGCGGAAATGCGCACCGCTTTTCGCCCGTTGCGCCAGTCGATCTGAAACGCGCACATGACAGGAGTGAGACAATGAACCGCCCCGAACGCACGTTCACCACCGAAGACATCCGCCTCGAACGCCGCCTGCCGTCATACTGGCGCGTGACTTTCGACATGCCGCCGGTGAACATCTTCAGCCCGAAACATCTTCCGCTGCTCGCCGACATCGTCACCGCGATCGAGACTGACCCTGACCTGAAGGTGGTTGTGTTCGATAGCGCTGTGGAAGGCTTCTTCATCACGCATTACGACTTTCTCGCGCCGCCGGAAGAGTCTCTTGCCGTCCCGCCCGGGCCGACTGGCCTGCAGTCGTTGCCCGACACGCTGGTCCGCCTCAGCCGCGCGCCCGTCGTCTCCATCGCCTCGATCCGGGGCCGTGCCACGGGTGTCGGCAGCGAGCTCGCGCTCGCGAGCGACATGCGCTTTGCCAGCCGCGAGAAGGCGATCCTCTCGCAATGGGAAGTCGGCGCAGGCCTTGTGCCCGGTGGCGGGCCGATGGCGCGGTTGCCGCGCCTGATGGGTCGCGGCCGGGCGCTCGAGGTGCTGCTCGGCGCCGACGACATCCACGGCGATCTCGCCGAGCGCTACGGTTACGTCAACCGATCGATGCCGGATGCCGAGCTCGACGGTTTCGTCGAGGCGCTCGCGATGCGCATCGCGTCGTTCGACAAGGAGGCGATCGCCGAGACCAAGCGTCTCGTCGACATCGCAAGCCTGCCGCCGGATGCCGAGATCAAGCCGGAGTGGGACGCGTTCCTGGCCGCGCTGGGTCGTCCCGCCAGCCAGACCCGCCTCAAAGCGCTGATGGCACGCGGCTTCCACCGTGCCGGCGACGTCGAGAACCGGCTCGGCTTCCACGTCGGACAAATTGGCAGCTGACGGAACCGCTGCGGCGCTCGACCGGTTGGAAGGCGCCAGCGGTCACGCCGAAGTCGCCTTTCACCGGTAGGGAGCGCCGGTGCCTGAAAACAAACAAGGAGAACCAGGATGATCCGCAAGGCAAAAGCAGTATGGAAAGGCACGGGCCGCGATGGCACTGGCCATATCTCCAGCGAATCCGGCGTGCTCGCTGACACGCCCTATTCGTTCAAGACCCGCTTCGAGAACGAGAAGGGCACCAATCCCGAGGAATTGATCGCGGCGGCCCATGCCGGCTGCTTCACCATGGCGCTGGCCTTCGGCCTTCAGATGGCGGGCTTCACGCCTGACGAGCTCTCGGCCGAAGCCGCCGTCACGCTCGAGCCGGAAGGCAAGGGTTTCAAGATCAGCAAGTCGGCGCTCACCCTGCGCGCCAAGGTGCCCAACCTCGACGACGCCGGTTTTGCCAAGATCGCCGGCGAGGCCGAGAAGAACTGCCCGGTCTCGAAGGTGCTCAACGCCGCGATCACGCTCGACGCCAAGCTGACTTGATCAAACGCAGGGAGCGGTACGATGCCTCGCCAACATCAGCCGGATGAAGACAGGTTCCGGGCGATTTTGCCCGAGGACATCGCGTGGCAGCCGTTCCCCGCTTTCCCGCCGGGCGCGCGGCTCGCCGTCATGGTCGGTCATCCCAATGAGCCCGGACCTTACGTGGTCCGGGTGAAGGTGCCCGGCGGCACGAGGCTGATGCCGCACAAGCATCCCGAGGACCGCATCTACACGGTGATGTCGGGCGTGTTCTATATCGGGCTCGGCGCCAGCTTTGATGGCGACGAGGTCAGGGCCTATCCGCCAGGCAGCGTCATCGTGCTGCCCGGCGAGACCTGGCATTTTCACTGGGCGAAGTCAGGCGAATACGTCACACAGGTTTCCGCGATCGGGCCTCTTGGCCTAGAATATCACGACGACCATGATGACCCGCGCCTCAATGCAGCCGCGCCGCAGGGCGGCGGGCATCTCGACTGATCACATGGAGCACATCACATGACGACGGAACGCGCAGTGTTGGCCGGGGGCTGCTTCTGGGGCATGCAGGATCTGATCCGCAAGCAGCCGGGCGTGATCTCCACCCGCGTCGGTTACACCGGCGGCGCGGTGAAGAACGCAACCTACCGCAACCATGAAGGCCACGCCGAGGCAATCGAGATCGTCTTCAACCCTGACAAGACGAGCTTCCGGACCATGCTGGAGTTCTTCTTCCAGATCCACGATCCGACCACGCTCAACCGGCAGGGCAATGACCGCGGCACCAGCTATCGCTCCGCGATTTTCTATACCAGCGATGAGCAGAAGCGGGTCGCCGAGGACACTATCGCCGATGTCAATGCCTCCGGCCTGTGGCCCGGCAAGGTGGTGACCGAGGTGGCGCCCGCAGCCGAGTTCTGGGAGGCCGAGCCGGAGCATCAGGACTATCTCGAACGCTATCCGGACGGTTACACCTGCCACTTCATCCGGCCCGACTGGAAGCTGCCGCGGCGCGCGGCGGCTGTGGGAGGCTAGACCCGCACGGCGCGATGGCGGGGAGAGCCATGGTCGAACCCTGCGAGATCATGGCTCTCACCGTCATCCGCAGATCACTTTGACCGCTTTCCGGGCAAGCGCGCTGAGGTCGGTACGGGATGCGCCGGCGCGGGCGCGGATTGCGATGGTGTGCATCGTGGCCGAGGCGAGGATCGCAAGTGTCGCGGGATCGGCATCGGGCTTCAGCTCGCCATTCTCTTGAGCGCGGCGGAAGCGCGCCTCGAAATCGGCGTCAATCGCCCGAAGTCCCGTTGCAACGCTTTTCCGGATCGCTGCATCTTCCGCGACCTCGGTCACTGCGGTCCCGACCACAAAGCAGCCGCGCGCATGTCCCTTGCCGGAGAAATAGATCGACAACGCGGCCTCATAGGCCAGCATCAGGGCTTCGTCCAGGGGGCGGTCTCTCTCAAGGGCTTCGCGGTTTGCGGCAAGGCTTATCTCCCAATAGCGCGCGAGCGCTTCGAGATAGAGCGCGTGCTTGTTGCCGAATACCGCGTAGAGGCTCGGTGGACTCATGCCGGTCGCGGCGGCGACCTTGTCCAGGGATGTGCCGGAATAGCCGGTCCGCCAGAAAGTCTCCGTGGCCCGCTTGAGGGCCGTCTCTGCGTCGTAGGCGGGCGGCCGTCCGCGGCGCGCCGGGCCCGTTTCGCTCTTTTTCCGTGCCATTTCGCCAGATTCCTCGTCGTCGAGTTCCGCACATATATTTGTATGGAACGTTATAAAAATCAATGGGCCGGCGCCTTGATTGCAGCAACGGAGTACAATATTTGTAACGAACGTTAG
>Ga0209233_1001113_pt1 | contig 10981 bp, 10 predicted proteins | sample AraplaCL_Cvi_mCL_FD_184269 | JGI IMG/M metagenome (GOLD analysis project Ga0209233, IMG submission 184269) | Arabidopsis root microbial communities from the University of North Carolina, USA - plate scrape CL_Cvi_mCL (SPAdes) (version 2) | ecosystem: Host-associated > Plants > Roots > Endosphere... | reverse complement strand
GCGGATGATCAAGACCTCGCCAGCCTGATAGTTGCGCTCGCGTACCGCCGCGACGCAGGCCTCCTCGTCCTCGAACACCCGCGCGGTGCCTTCGAAGACGAGGTTCTTCAGCCCTGCGACCTTGATCACGGCACCATCGGGCGCAAGGTTGCCTTTCAGCACCGCGACGCCGCCATCGGACATGATCGGTTTATCCGCATGGAAGACGATCTCGCCATCCGGCGCGTTGGCATTGCCATACTCTTCGGCGAGCGTCCTGCCGGTGACGGTGAGGCACGAACCATCGATATGGCCGCTCTCGATCAGCGCGCGAATCACCACGGCGGCACCGCCGATGTCGTAAACATCTTTGGCGGTGTATTTGCCGCCCGGCCTCAAGTTTCCGATCAGCGGCGTGCGTACAAACACCTCGCCGACATCATCGAGCGTGAAGCGGATGCCTGCCTCATTGGCGATCGCGGGCAGATGCAGCGCGGCGTTGGTCGAGCCACCGGTGGCGGCGACGATCGCCGCACCGTTTGCCAGCGCTTTGCGCGTGACAATGTCACGCGGCAGCGGGCCGCCACGCGCCAGCATCTGCATCACCAGACGCCCAGCCTGCCGCGCGACATGGGCGCGTTCGGCATAGACGCCGGGAATCATCGAGACGTTGGGCATCGACAATCCCATCGCTTCCGACAGCATGCCCATCGTGTTGGCGGTGAACTGCCCGGCACAGGCGCCGATGGTTGGCAAACAGGCGCGCTCGATTCCTTTCAGCGTCGCCTCGTCGAGCTCGCCGGTCATATAGCTGCCGACCGCCTCGTAGGAGTCGAGCACGGTCAACGTCTTGCCCTGGAACTTGCCCGGCAGCGCGCTGCCACCATAGATGAAGATCGACGGCACGTTGCAGCGAACCATGCCCATCATCACGCCGGGCAAGGTCTTGTCGCAGCCGCCAAAGCCGATCAGCGCGTCATAAGCGAGCCCATGCACCACGGCCTCGATCGAATCGGCGATCAGCTCGCGCGAGAACAGCGAAAACTTCATGCCCTCGTGGTTCATGCTGATGCCGTCGGAGACGGAGATCGTGGCGAATTCGCGCGGCACGCCGCCTGCTTCGGCAATGCCGGTCTTCGCGGCATCGACCTGGAAGTCATGTGTCATGTTGCAGGGCGTCTGCTCACCCTTCTGGCTGACGACGCCGATCATCGGCTTGGCGATGTCTGCGTCATCCAGGCCCATCGCGCGCATGAAGGCGCGATGCGGCGCGCGATCGAGCCCGTCCGTCGTCACGCGCGACCGCAGCTTCTTCATTATCGATATCTCCGCAAAGCGCCCCGGCCTCGCCAGAGCGCGCGCTCGTCCGGTTCGTGCGCCCCTACTGAAGCGGCGCCACGATCGATGGATGCTTGAACTGAGCGACATCCATCTTCGGCAACATGCCGGTCTCGGCATAGATGTCGAGCATCTTCTGGATCGCCGCAAAATTCGGCGCAGCACCGGGATCGCGGCCGAAGTCATTGTCCTTGAGGAGATAGGTGTCGATCACGGGCACCGGCACCTTCATCACCTCGGAGACGACCTTCAGCGTCTCATCGCGGTTGGCGAGCGCCTTCTTCATGCCGAGCGTGATGTCGCGGACATAGGCCTTGACGAGATCGGGGTTCTTGTCGACGAAATCGGCGCGGCAGGCCTCCAGGATATGCACGATGTTCGGCATCGCCTGCGACAGCGCGAACAGCTTGCGGGTGCCGCCCTTCGCCTCGGCGCGCGCCGCAAACGGCTGGTTCATGTTGACGGCATCGACGCGGCCCTGGCGTAGCGCGTCCTCGGCCACAGCAAAGCCAACCTCGACCAGCTTGATGTCCTTGGCCGGATCGAGCCCGGCCTGCTTGAGCAGCATGTTGAAGGGCCCCTGCGTTCCGCCGCCGATCACCGAGATGCCGACGGTCTTGCCCTTCAGGTCCGCGATGGTCTTGATCGGCGAGTCATCCTTGACCGCCCAATAGACCGAGAAGCCGCCGGGCTTCTCGAACACGTGTTGGGCGACGATATAGGCCTTCAGGTTGCCACCCTTGACGCCATTGGCGAGCGACAACGGCGCTTGCGTCGCACAATCGAGCGCGCCAGCAGCCAGCGCCTGCGTCATCGGCGCCGTTCCCTGAAACTGGGTCCATTCGATGTTGTAGGTCTTGCCGAGATCGGGGAATTCGGCCGGACGCTTCATCATCCAGTATTTGGATTCCTCGGCCGGAATCGTCCAGCCGACGCGGATGGTCTGTTGAGCCAGGGACGGACCTGCACTCGCCGCGATCACACCCGCTGCCATCGCCGCCACACCCCAGAACGTCCGCATCCCGCCCCTCCACCTGACCGAAGAAAGGCCAAATCTTTCATGGCTCAAATAGCTGCGCAAGCGCGGAAAACATGGCGTGGCAGCCGTCGCCGGCAGCGCCGTCGCGGATTAGGCCGCCAACACGCTCTGGATCCGGCCGCGGATGCTCTCCTTCTCCGTGTCGGATGTCGCTTGCGACAACGGAAGGTCGAATGCGATATTGGCGGGGCGTTTCAGCACCACGATGCGGTCGCCGATCTCAAGCGCCTCATTGATGGAATGGGTGACGAACACTGCCGTCTTGCCGTTCTCTTTCACCAGCCGGACGAACTCGGCGCGCAGCGCCCGCCCCGTCATCTCGTCAAGCGCCGAGAATGGCTCATCGCAGAGCAGGATGTTGGCGTCGGTCGCAAACGCACGCGCGATCGAGACGCGCTGGCGCATGCCGCCGGAGAGCGCATGCGGATAGTCATGCTCATGGCCGCGCAGGCCGAGCGTGGCGAGCCAGCGCAGCGCCGTGACGCGGCGCTGCTCGCGCGCGACATCCAGCATCTCCAGCCCAAGCTCGACGTTCTGCAACGCAGTGCGCCATGGCAGCAGCCGGTCGTTCTGGAACACGATCGCGATCTTGCCGCGCAGGGAATCGAATTCGCGGAACGGATTGCAGCCGTCGACCGTGATCGCCCCCGCGGTCGGCTCGGTCAGGCCGGCGATCATGTTGAAGATGGTCGACTTGCCGCAGCCGGTCTTGCCGAGCAGCGCCAGCATCTGGCCTTGGCCGACATCGAGATTGAGGCGATCGACCGCGAGAAAATTGGACGCAGCCCCCCGCTTGCCGAAAGATTTCGAGACGTCGGCGAGGCTGATAATGGCGGCAGCGGTGGTCATAACGTGCGCTCCGAAACGGCCCGATAGCGGAAGGCGATGCTCTCGATGACAGTCAGCACGCCCTGCGCAATCAGCACGAAGATGACGAGTTGCAAGGTCCAGGCGAGCGCGCCCGCCATGTCGAACACTTGCTGCTGCTGCAGAAGCTCATAGCCGACGCCGCCGGTCGCGCCGACCAGTTCGGCGACGACGACGACGCGCGAGGCGTTGCCGAGGTTGACCTTCCAGGCGGTGAGGATATCCGGCAGGATCGCCGGCACGATCATCACGCGAAACAGTTGCATGCGCGTGGGGCGAAAGCTCATGACCATCTCGGTAAGATCGCGCGCCATACCCTGCAGCGCAGCCAGCACCTGGAAGGTGAAGGCCGGCAAGGTCGTCATCACCATGATGAAGAAGATGCGCGGCTCGATGCCGTGAAACCAGATGATCGCGAACACCACCCAGGACAGCGCCGGGATACCCTGAAACAGCGTCAGGATTGGCGACAAGAACTCGTTGACAACGCGAGAGCGGACCATCAGCACTGCCAGCAGCGCACCGATGACGAAGGCGCCGGCGAGGCCTGCGAGAATGCGCCCGACGGTCGCGAGCACGTCGCTGAGCTGGCTCCAGTTCAGGAGAATGTCGATGCAGCGCTTGAAGACGTCGATCAGTGAGGGGAACAGAAACGGCGGAAAGAACAGCGACGCGGTCTGCCAAAGCGTGGCAAGCACGACGAACGGCAGCACATAGGTGAGTACGCGGCGGCCGATGGCCATGCTCCAGCTCGGGGCGCCGGACGCCGGCTGTTCCTGCTCCCTTGCCATGGTCATTGCATCGGCCCGCCATAGATGGTGGCATCAGAAGGCTCGGACGGCAGGAACGCGATCGACTTGCCGGCGTCGTAGACCGAGCGAATCTCCTTCTTGACCTCGGCTGCGGTGCGAATGTTCATGCCGAGCCGATCGTTGGCGCGGATGAGTTCGGCGATCGCCTTGCGATCTTCGTCATTGCCCTTGGGCGAGATCAGCTTCGCCGCATCATCAGGATGCGCACTGATCCAGGCGCCGGCCTCCTTATAGGCGGCATAGAGCTTCGGAACGAGCGCCTTGTGCTGCTCGACCCAGTCCAGATGCGCGGCGACGCCGAGATAGGGAATATTGGTGCTCCCGGTCTTCTTCTGCCAGCTGTCAGCGATCTGCAGATCGAGCTGCTGGATGCTGACCTTCTTGGCGCGGACGACGGTGTTGGCCGGCTCCCAAAGCTGGATCGCGGCCGCGCGATCCGCGAGCGCATAGCCGACGAGCCCGGGGGTCGCGGTATTGACGACCGAGAATTTGGAGGTATCCACGCCGAGCTGCCGGGCGAACCAGTCGAACATCACGTAGTTGGTGGTGCCCTTGGCGGCTGCGATGTCCTTGCCCTCGAGGTCCTTGATGGTGTTGATTCCGGGCCGTGAGGTGACGACCGCGCCCCAGTAATCGAACAGGTTGAACAGGTAGGTGACCTTGACGCCCCTGATATCGGCGAGCCCGACGGTCAAAACTGCCGCGCTGCCGCCGACCTTGAACTCGCCGGAATTGAACTGCGCGGTGTAGGCGTCCGGAGTGCGCTCCTGGAAGTCGATCGACATGCCGTGCTTCTCGTCGAGCTTCAGCTCCTTGATGACAGGCGGCAGGAAAGCCCCGAGCGAAGGCGCGCCGAACACCACGATCGACAGCTTCTCCAGCTCCTGTGCCGGGGCCGGCGTGACAGCGAGCGCAGCCAACATGAGGCCTAGGCCGATGCGAAACCGCTTCATCAGATCACCCCTCCCTACTCTTACACCAAAACGCTACCCTGCGGCGCCGCTGATCGGCGCTTCGAATTCCTTGCGCAGCGCCGTGAAGAAGCGCCCGATCAGATGTTTCGAGACGCTGGCGAGAATGCGCTGGCCAACACCAGCAACCAGCCCGCCGATCTCGCCGGTCCCTTTGTAGATCAGCTTCGCGCTGCTCGCAGTCTCGGGCTCGATGGTGAATTGGGCGGTGCCGTTGCCATGACCGAGGCTGCCCGCGCCGGAGACCTTGATGTTGCAGGTCCTGGGCGGCTGCTTGTCGGACAACGAGATCTCGCCCTCGAAAGTGCCGCCAACGGCCGCGACCTTCAGCTGCAGCTCGATCTTGTAGGTGTCGGGCGCGATCTCGATCATCGCCTTGCAACCTGGAACGCAGCGGGTCAGCACCGCGGGATCGATCAGCGCGACCCACAGCGCATCGGCCGATCCGGGAATGCTTTCGGTCCCGCCAATGTCGAGCTTCACAGCAGCACCTCACAATCCGAACAGCTTCGCCGCCAACCCACCATTGATGCTGGCGCGCTCAGTGTCGGTGAAGTTCGTCTCCGCTACGATCTTCAGCGGCGCCAGATCGCCGATCGGAAACGGCATGTCCGAGCCCATCATGATGCGGTCTGCGCCGACCACGTCTGCGAGGTAGCGCAGCGCGCGAGTATCCTGCACGATTGTGTCGTAATACATCGCGGCCAGCGCAGCATCGGGATCGCCGAGCTTGTCCTTGTCGAGCGAATAGTTGCGGCGCAGGCGACCGATCACATACGGCAGCGCGGCGCCCCCGATACCGGCCACGACCTTCATGTTGCTGAAGCGCGTGATGTGCCCCGCATAGATCAGCCGCGACATCGCGATCAGCGTATCGGTGATGCGCCCGACAGCGTTCGCCATGCCGTAGTCATGGACGCGATCGTCGCCACTCTCGAACACCGGATGGATGAAGATGATGGAGCCGAGATCATTAGCGGCCTGCCAGAACGGCAGCAGATCGGCATCATCGAGCACGCCGCCTTTGCCCTTCGGCTGGGTGCCGATCATCGCGCCCTTGAAGCCTTCCGCATGCGCGTCCCTCAGCACCTGGGCTGCACGTGCGCCGTCCTGCAGCGGCACCGTCGCGAGCGGAATGAAGCGTGGCTGGTTCTTCGCAGCCTGGGCGAGATGGGCGTTGATCAGGCGTGCCCAGCGCTCGCCTTCCTCGGCAGGCAATTCGTTGCCGAACATATCGAGCCAGCCGCCGACCACCTGACGCTCGATCTTGTTGCTGTCGAGCCATTGCAGCCGCGCAGCAATGTCGCTCAGCGGCTTCGACACCGGCCGGGTCGGCTTGCCACCGGCGAACGAGAAACCGAGGCTGCCGCCCTCCTCGATCAGCCGCACCGAGGGGAATTTCTCCTTCCCAGCACGGATCGCATCGAGCAGCGCAGGCGGAACCAGATGGGCGTGACAATCGATGATCATGGTTGAACCTCTGCCTTGGAACCCTGAGCGGCTGCGATGGCGTCGCTGATCGCCGAGATCCGGATCGGAAGCTTTGCGAAGGAGATGCCGTAGGGCGCCACCGCATCGTTGATGGCGCCGGAAATCGCGGCCGGCGAGCCGAGATAGCCGCTTTCGCCGGAGCCCTTCTGGCCGAACACGGTGAAGGGCGATGGCGTGCAGTGATGCACGATCTCGACCTTCGGCACCTCATGCGAGGACGGCAGCAGATAGTCCATGAAGCTCTGGGTCAGCATCTGACCCTCGCCGTCATAGACGAACTCTTCCAGCAGTGACGCTCCGATACCATGCGCAATGCCGCCCAGCGTCATGCCCTTGACGATGTGCGGATTAATCACCGTGCCGCAGTCATGGCCGATGACGTAGCGCAGGATGTTGGGCTTGGCGATCTCCGGATCGAAGGCGACCAGCACGAGATGAAATTCGAAGGAATGGCAGGGATACATCTGTACCCGACCGTTCTCCGGCAGCTTGGTGCCGGTCGGCACCTGCATCACATGGGTGACTTCCAGGCCCGGCTCCATGCCTTCCGGCAGCAGGTGGAAGTTGCGGTGCGCGATGTTGACATGCTCGGCCCAGGCCAGAATCTTATCGGCATGCGAGACCGTGCCGCCCTCGTAGCGCACGTCCTTCTCGGCACAGCCGAACTGCTCGGCCGCGATGCTGATAATCTTGGCTTTCAGCTTCTGCGCGGCGTGATAGGACGCGCCGCCCAGCATGATCGCCATCCGGCTACCGACCGGCGAGTTTGACGGCAGGCTGTTCAAGGTGTCCGGCCGCGTCACCCGGATCAAATCAGGATCGATCTCCAGCACCTCGCCGATCACGGTCGCGACCAGCGTTTCATGGCCCTGTCCCGCCGACGTCGTATGGATCGTCACCGTGATGAAGCCGAGCCCATCGACATTGATGCGGCAGGACTCCATCCAGGTCGAGGTGGTGTTCTTCTCGTTGAGCAGCGGCTCGAACGAGGAGTTGCCGCCGCTCGGCTCAAGGCAGGCGGCGATGCCGATACCGGCGCACTGGCCGGCCGCGCGCAAGCGATCACGCTCGCGCTTCATCGCCTCATAGTCGGCATGCGCCAGCACCTTGGCGACAACAGTGTGATAGTCGCCGCTGTCATAGCGGGTGCCGCTCGGGATCAAATAGGGAAACTCGTCGCTTCCAATGAAATTGCGCCGCCGCACCTCGATCCGATCGAGGCCGAGCATACCTGCGACCTTGTCGATCGCGGTTTCGATCGCATAGTTGGTCGGCGACTGGCCGAAGCCGCGCACCGCCTCCTGCGCTGCCTTGTTCGACATCACCGAGATCGCACGATATTGCACGCTCGCGATCTTGTACGGCCCGACGATAGCGCCGATCGGCTTGCCCAGCTGGAACGGCGAACGTCCGGCATAGGCGCCGACATTATCGAGCGCGCGCATCTTCATCGACTTGACGATGCCCTCATCATTGAAGGCGACCTCAACGTCGAAGATGCGGTCCGGCCCATGAGCATCGCCGGCGCGCATATTCTCCAGCCGGTCCTCGATCAGGCGAACCGGGCGGCCGAGCTTACGGGCGAGATGGGAGACGAGCACGGTATGCTTGATGCCGCGCTTGACGCCGTAGCTGCCGCCGACATCGACATCCTGATGCACCCGCACATTGTTCAGGGGAATGCGCAGCGCCCGCGCGATCTGGTCGGAATATTTCGGCATCTGGATCGAGGCCCAGACATCGAGGATCTCGCGCCACGGATCCCAATTCGCAGCGACGCCAAAGGTCTCGATCGGCACCGTGGAGCTGCGGCCCCAAGTGACGCGGAATGATAGATGCCGCGGACTCTCGGCGAAATGCTGCGCCACCTCGCCCCAGACGAAGGTCTTGTCGAGCAGTACATTGCTGCCGTGGCCGGCATGCACCGGCGGACTCGACGGCTCCAGCGCCTGCTCGGCGTCGAGCACGTAAGGCAGCGTCTCGTAGGTGATGCGCACCTTCTCGGCGGCGTCCTCAGCCTGCGCGCGGGTCTCGGCGACCACGGCGACCACCCATTCGCCGGCGTAGCGCGCCTGGCCGACGGCGAGTGGAAAGCGTCGCACCTGCGGCGTGTCGAGGCCGTTCATCAGCGGATCGACCGCCTTAGCCAGCTCCTCGCCGGTCAAGGTGGCGTGCACGCCCGGCATCTTCATCGCTGCACTCACGTCGATCGAGACGATTCGCGCGGCCGGATGCGGCGCCGGCACCAGCGCGACATGCAGCAACCCGTCGAGCTCGATGTCGGCGACGTAGCGGCCGTGACCGGCGACGAAGCGGCGATCCTCGCGCACGCGACGATTGGTCGAGACGAATTTGAGCGGCGGATGCGGGACGGTCACCAGCGGCCTCCGTGCGGCGTGTCGGCCTCGGCCGCTTCGAGCACGCCTTCCTGCGGCGCATCGTGCTCAGCGGCAGGATCATTCACCGGCGCATTCGGATGCGCGCCGCGCTCGTTGCGCGGCACGTTGGCTTTGCGCAAGCGCTCGGCCGCAAGCTCCACCGCCTCGACGATCTGGCCGTAGCCGGTGCAGCGGCAGATGTTGCCGGAGATCGCATCGACGATGTCCTCGCGCGAAGGTTCCGCGTTGCGATTGAGCAGCGCATGCGCAGTCAGGATCATGCCGGGCGTGCAATAGCCGCATTGCAGACCATGAGTCTCGCAGAATGCATCCTGCACGACACCGAGCTCGCCTGGCGCCGGCGCCAGGCCCTCAATCGTCGTGATCTCGTAGCCATCGGCCTGGACCGCGAACATCAGGCAGGCGCGCGCCGGCTCGCCATCGATCAGCACGGTGCAAGCGCCGCAGACGCCATGCTCGCAGCCGGCGTGGCTGCCGACCAGCTTGAGATCCTCGCGCAAGGTATCGAGCAGCGTCTTGCGCGGCTCGACATCAGCCTCGCAGGTGCGCCCATTGACCTCTAAGCTGACCTTCATTGCGGCACCTTGCCGGCGGCCTCAGCGAAGGCGTCTTCGAGTGCGCGCACAGCGAGCGTTACCGCGACACGGCGACGATAACTGTCGCTGACATGCAGATCCGAGCCGACCTCAAGATCCGCGAGCACAGCGCGGACGATGTCGGCCGCCTCAGCCGTCGACGGCGCAGTACCGAGCAACGCCGAGACGTCGATGCGAATGGCACGATCGCCGACGCCGCCAAGCCCGAGCGCGGCTTCGATGCAGCCCCCGTTTTCATCGAGCGCGACCTGCGCAGCGGCTGCGACGAAGGCGAAATCCGACTGCCGAGCGCTGACTTCATGAAAGCCGGTGCCGATGCGCGGATGCGACCAGACAGGAAAGCGTATCGCGCGCACGCAATCGCCTGGCATCACCGCCGTTAGCATCGGGCCGATAATGAACTCATCTGCCGGTGTCGTGCTGTCGCCCGATGCATTGGCAATCTCGATCTCGGCGCCGAGCGTAACTGCGACCAATGGAATCTCGGCCGAGGGATCGGCATGCGCGATCGAGCCGCCGACCGTGCCGCGGCTGCGGGTTGGCGGATGCCCGACCCACGGCAAAGCCTTTGCGAGCAGCGGCAGCGCGCGGCGCGCCACATCGTTGCGCTCGATCTCGACCTGCCGCGTCGCGGCGCCGATCGTCAGCACGGCCGGCTCGGCACGAATGCCGCGCAGCTCGTCGAGCCTCGCGATATCGACCAGCCTGCTCGGCCGCGCCAGGCGCATCGCCAGCATCGGCACCAGGGTCTGGCCGCCGGCGATGATGCGCGCATCCTCGTCCGCCGCAAGAATCCCGCATGCCTCCCGCAGCGAAGCGGGCCTGACATAATCGAACGGCGCAGGTTTCATGTTGCGTCCTTTGGCCGGGCGATCTCTGATGAACTCAAGCGAGTAACAGGCCAGCCACCGCCGGCGACAGCACCGAGACCGTTTGCGCCTTCAGCAGCGGCCCATCGACTTCGGTCGCAGCTTTCACGGCCCGCCAGTCCGGATCAGCACCGAACGCCGCCCAGGCTTTGGCGCGGTCCTCCTCGGATGGGAATCGGGCCAGATAGGTCAGCCGTGACGCATCACCTTCGCATTCGAAGACGCCCAGCAGCTCGATGCCGTGACCCCGAAAGCGCTTGACCACTTCGGTTTTGAACCGTGCCTTCATGGCATCGGCCTTGCCCTCATGGGCCTCGTACACCCGAATTTCGTAGATCACGCTTCACTCCCTTGACCGAAACGATAATGACAAAGCAGAAGCAATGTCAAAACTTCATATAGTTCAATCTAGCATCAGAAGTGGAATGAACCGCAACAATACGGCGAAAAATACCGCCATACGATCCAATAATCCACATTTGCGGCGATTTGCACGAGTAAAGGACGGAATTGGATTGAGGCCTACGCTGATATTATTGTATCAATAGCGTCATTGCACTATTACGACCTGATCCAGTTGCACACGAGGTCTCCGCTTGTCTCAGATCGCCGCGACCGAT
>Ga0209233_1001111_pt1 | contig 10993 bp, 5 predicted proteins | sample AraplaCL_Cvi_mCL_FD_184269 | JGI IMG/M metagenome (GOLD analysis project Ga0209233, IMG submission 184269) | Arabidopsis root microbial communities from the University of North Carolina, USA - plate scrape CL_Cvi_mCL (SPAdes) (version 2) | ecosystem: Host-associated > Plants > Roots > Endosphere ... | reverse complement strand
TAATCAAACATGTTACCGGCTTTATATTTATACACTAACTGTATCTGCGTACCCTGAAACGAGGCAGACGAGGTAATGGTCATATCTTTTAAAGCTCTGAGCTTATCGGCACCGCCAATAGCGTCAAGGTAAGACTTAATTACCGACGCAGCAGTTACGTTCTTATCAATGTCCAGGCCGCTCAATGAATTATTTTCAGGATCAACGTCAGGCAGCACATGGTCAGGGTCCAGCGTTACCATGATAATTTTCCCGGTCGATTTATGCAGAAAGGTCCACACGCCGCCACGTTGCCATATTTCGGCAGGTAGTTTTACGGTGCTTGTTTTTCCGTTATCCTCTTTGATTAAGGCAGTTACAGGCAGCGCCATTTCGCCCAGGTTTTCTATAGTAATTAACGAGCCTTTTGATGGGTCGTTATCTACATAATCAATAACTTTTACCGATTGATCAAGCGTCATGGTAGTCATAAACCACTCATTCCAGAACCAGCTTAGGTCCTCTCCCGCAGCGTTGTCCATTGAGTGAAAGAAATCCCAAGGTGTCGGGTGCTTAAAGGCCCAGCGTTTGATATAAGTTTTGAAAGCGTAGTCAAAACGTTCTTCGCCCAAAATCTGTTCACGTAATATTTTCAAACCCAAAGCCGGTTTTTCATAAGCTGCAAAACCCAGGTAGTCATTCTGTATAACATCCGGCGTACTCATGATCGGGTCGGCTTCTGTCGGGAACATAGCCGCGGCCTCGCGTTGTGCGTCCTGCTTTTGGTAATACTCGCCGTTGTTAAACACTTTGGTATCTACTTTATTGATGAAAGTATTGAAGCCCTCATCCATCCAGGCGTATTTACGCTCGTTCGATCCTACGATCATCGGGAACCAGTTGTGGCCAAACTCATGATTGGTCACCTCCCACAGCTCGCCGGATTTTGATTTCCAGTCGCAAAAAACTATTCCCGGATACTCCATACCGCCAACAATACCGCCCACGTTGGTAGCGACCGGATAGGTAAACTCAAACCATTCTTTTGAATATAGCTCGATGCAGTTTTTCACATATTCGGTCGACCGGCTCCAGGCATCCTGACCCACAACTTCAACCGGGTAAACCGACTGCGCCAAAGCTTTTTTACCGCTTGGCAGGTTTATACGCGCGGCGTCCCATACAAATGCTTTAGACGCCGCCCAGGCTACGTCGCGGGTATTTTTGCATAAGAAATGCCAAGTAAGGCTCGGTTTATTTGGGTATGACGTTTTGCTGGCGATATCAGCCGCGTCGCGAATGGTAACGGTTTTATCGCTGTTACGGGCATCGGCCAATCGCTTCTGAGTAGTAGCCGTTAATACTTCAGCTGGGTTCAATAAACTACCCGAACCGGTGACTATCAGATTAGCCGGGGCAGTGATGGTATAGTCAATATCGCCATACTCTAAATAAAACTCAGACGCCCCCATGTATGGGATGGTATTCCAGCCGCTTATATCGTCATAAACCTCCATGCGGGGATACCATTGCGCAATTTCATATATCCAACCGTTTTTGGTGTTAATGCGGCCCATGCGGTCGGTACCATACTCGGGCACATCAAAGCCATAATCTATTTTAATGCTGATCTTTTTACCATTAGCTTTCAATGAATCTTTCAGCCTGATCTGCATACGGGTATCAGTCACAATATAGTCGGCTTTCTCCGCTTTGCCATTGCTGATGATATAAACGCCTTTTATCTCATCGCCATTGGTATAGCTTTTATTGGTAAACCTCCCCCCTGTAACCAAGCTGGTAGCCTGCCCGCGTGAATCTTCGCGGTAGATATTCTGATCCAACTGCAGCCACAAAAACGGCAAGCCGTCAGGGCTATTGTTGGTATAGGCTATGCTCACAGACCCATTAACGCGGTGTTTAGCAGTATCCAATACAACGTTAATTTTATAATCGGCGCGATTTTGCCAGTATTTGGCGCTCGGCGCACCGCCCGCTGTACGAAACTGATTGCCGTTTTGCTGATAAAACAGCGGACCGAACACCTTATGCTGATCGTATTTCGACGGATTGGGTTCTGATGTCTGCGCATTAGCGCCCAAAGCCGCGCAGGCTAACGACAACCATAAAAAAGCTTTACTAAATTTCATATTATTGATAAATGTGAAGAGCTAAAGATAGGCGAACACCTATTACATTCAAAATATTAGGCACAGCTACGTTTACAAAACATCGTATAACTTTCAAAATAAATTTGGTTTGAATATGTAAACCCTTTAGCTTTAATAAAAACCATATAAAATGAAAAATAAACTATTATCCCTATTGCTGATCCTTTCATTGGGTTTCAGTTCAATCGCAGCTAACGCAATGCCTTTGGCAAATCAAGCTAAACCAACCCAAAACGTAAAGAAAGACGGAACGCCTGACAAACGTTTTAAAGAAAACAAAGCACCTAAAGCCCCTTTAAAAAAGGATGGCACTCCAGACAAACGCTTTAAAGAAAACAAGGCACCAAAAGAACCTCTAAAAAAGGACGGCACTCCGGACATGAGAAGCAAAGCAAATAACCCTAACGCCGGTAAAAAGAAAACCAAATAATGAAAAGCCTCCAAACGGAGGCTTTTTTATGCAATAAACATTAAGGCGCTTAATCGCAAAACAAATGCTTATTTATATACACGCTAAATAGCAGATCATCAATGCAAAAAGTTGTTTTTTGATGAATTTTACAACAATCACCGGCCGGTGTATTTTGAATATTTATAAAATTTAACACACGGTAACTGTAAGACTTTATCTTTGAGTATCTTGTTTATCACAGAAACATGAACGACTTTTTAGCTGCCAGATCGCAAATGGCCCTATCGCTGGGCTTCCACATCATCTACTCATGTATTGGTATGGTGATGCCGGTTTTTATGGCGATATCGCATTACAAATACATCAAAACACAAAACCCGGTTTATAAAAATGTTACCCAGGCCTGGAGCAAGGGTGTAGCCATTTTCTTTGCCACCGGCGCAGTTTCGGGCACCATGCTTTCTTTCGAATTAGGGTTACTCTGGCCCAAATTCATGGAACACGCCGGGCCGATATTCGGCATGCCGTTCTCACTGGAAGGTGTCGCTTTTTTTATTGAGGCGATAGCCCTGGGCTTTTTCCTTTACGGTTGGAACCGCTTTAATAAATGGTTCCATTGGGCAACCGGTATTGTAGTTGGTGTGAGCGGGATTTTATCAGGTATTTTGGTGGTATCAGCTAATTCATGGATGAACAGCCCATCAGGATTTGATTTTGTAAACGGGCAATACATCAACATCAACCCTATAAAAGCCATGTTTAACGGCGCCTGGTTTTCAGAGTCATTGCACATGACCATTGCGGCCTTCTCCGCAACCGGTTTCGCCGTAGCTGGCATCCACGCTCTAATGATCTACCGGAAACAAAACATAGAGTTTCATTCAAAGGCATTCAGAATAGCTATTGCCTTTGGAGCTATAGCCGCCATCCTGCAACCCTTAAGCGGCGATATATCTGCCAAACACGCTGCTAAGCGCCAGCCGGCAAAACTAGCGGCTATGGAGGCTTATTTTCATACCCAAGAATATGCACCTTTGGTAATTGGCGGCGTGCCTGATACTGTAGCCAAGAAGGTAAACTATGGCATCGAGGTACCCGGATTGCTGAGTTTTTTAGTGCACGATAACTTTAAGCAGGAAGTTAAAGGTCTGGATCAGATACCGGCGCAAGATCAGCCCAACGTGCCGGTAACGCACTATGCTTTCCAGATCATGGTTGGCTTTGGGCTGATGATGATGGCCGTCGGCATTTTATATTTGATTGCCGTTTGGAAAAAGCGCGGCTGGCTAAGCAAAGGCTGGTTTCTGAAGCTGTTTATTTACTCGACGCCTTTAGGATTTATTGCTTTGGAAGCCGGATGGACGGTTACAGAAGTTGGCCGCCAACCCTGGATTATCCAGGATGTAATGCGCACCGCCGACGCTGTTACACCTATGCCGGGCATACAATATTCATTTTACCTGTTCAGCTTTATTTATTTCACGCTGAGTTTGGCGGTTATTTTCCTGCTGCAACGGCAGATTAAAATGGTACCTGAAATTTATGATGTTAAAAAGTAATTAATGCCTATATGCTAACCGTAGTCATCATATTTCTATTCTTCGCAATACTGCTTTACTTTTTGTTGGGCGGTGCCGATTTTGGCGCGGGGATCATTGAGCTTTTCACGTCTGACAGCAACAAAAGCCGCACCCGTGCGACGATGTACCAGGCCATTGGCCCTATTTGGGAAGCCAACCACATGTGGCTCATTATTGCGGTGGTAATTTTGTTTGTAGGTTTTCCGGACATATACAGTACCATGTGCACCTATCTGCATATTCCATTATTGGCCATGTTAATGGGTATTATTGCCCGTGGAACTGCCTTCGCCTTTCGTAATTATGACGCTATAAAGGGTGAACGCACACAGGCGCTGTACAATAGCATCTTTGTTTATTCAAGCTTTTTAACGCCGCTGTTTTTGGGCATCATCGCTGGCAGCGCCCTTTCCAGACATATAGATTTTAGTGCTAAAGATTTCATGACCGCTTACATATACAGTTGGCTTAACTGGTTCTCGATAACTGTTGGATTGTTTACCGTGGCGCTTTGCGGCTTCCTGGCGGCCATATACCTTATCGGCGAAGCTTCTGACGAATACGACGTAAAACGATTCGTTAAAAAAGCCAAAGTATTAAACGCTGTCGCTTTCTTTTGCGGCGGACTGGTTTTCCTTGCCGCCGAAACTAACAACATCCGCCTGGCACATTGGATCTTTGGAAACCCGGTTAGCTTGACCGCTGTGATCGCTGCATCAATATCGCTGGTATTACTCTGGATAAGTATCGCCAGAGGCGGTAAACAGCTACCTCGCATTTTCGCGGCATTTCAGGTGAGTATGATCTTACTCTCTGTCGGCTATACCCACTACCCCAACTTTATCATGGGTAAAAACGATAAGAATCTTTCTGTTTTGGCTAACCATGCTACCGCCGAAACCATAGACTCCTTAGGAGTTGCGCTATTGATTGGCAGTTTGTTTATTCTGCCTGCGCTGTTTTATTTGTTTTATAGTTTCAGGGAAAAGCATGGGTATGAGGATTTTCATTAATTCTCCAAAGCGTCATTGCAAGGAACGAAGCAATCTCTGAACTTTTCAGGAGTGAATATCCTGTGTAGAGATTGCTTCGTTCCTCGCAATGACGTGGTTTTTATGCTTGATGGTTATCGTTTCCTTACTTCGTCGCAATCAACACATTCCCACCATTTTTAAACAAATCATGCGATATAAAGTAGTCCTTATTCACTTTACCGTTAACTTTTATAGAGGTAATGGCCCTGCCTTTGCCCGGTTTTGAAATGGTGATGTATTTACCATTGCTGGTTCTCCATTTCACCTCATCAAACAATGGTGCGGTTACAATATATTTCGGATCAGTCGGCGATAAGGGGTACAAACCCAATGAGCTAAATACATACCAGGCCGACATCTCGCCCGCATCATCCATACCAGCCAGCTCAATACCCCGCGGACCCATACCATACAGGTTGTTCATGATATTATCCAGTACTTTTTGTGTTTTTTCCGGCTTACCAATCAGCGTGTAAGAAAACGGAGCCTCATGGTCAGGCTGATTGCCCTGGCAGTACTGGCCTATAAAAGTTTCAATATTGCGGGCAATATAGTTAGGGTTCCATGGGGTGCTGAAAAATTCATCAAGCTTGGCTTCAAACTGTTTCGGTCCGCCATACAGGGCTATCAGACCCGGCATATCATGCGGCGCAAAGAACGATACCTGCCATGCGTTAGCCTCGCGATACATGTACTCATAAAAAGGATACTGCGGATCAAATGGCGTAATCCAATCGCCTTTTTCATTGCGGCCACGCATAAAGTTGGTCGACTTGTCAAACACATTCTTATAATTTTTTGAACGCGCCATTAATTTGCGATAGTTGGCCGTATCGCCCAATTTTTTAGCTATCTGAGCGATGGAATAATCATCATATGAGTACTCCAAAGTCTTTGACACACCTGCCCTTCCCTTAGCACCAACTTGGGTATGCTCAATATCAGGGTCCGATATATAACCTTTTTCCAGATACTCTGCTAAATACTGTCGGCCGCCACCACGTTGAGAGGTTGGAGGTACGTTAGCATTGTTTAACAAAATTCTGTAAGTATCCTTGATATCAAAGCCGTCAATGCCACGCAGATAAGCTCCCGCAATTGACGACGCGCCGTGGTCACCGTGAAAAAAGGTTGGGATGTAACCAGTTTTGTCGCCTTTATCTTCCAGCGATTTAATAACATTAAGCGTGACATCGGGCGAAACCAATTCTAACAACACATCCTTGTTACGGTACGTATCCCAAAGCGACGGCTCAGTATAATAGTTGATACCGGTGTTTACCACTTTATGGGTGATGTCGGTAAAATCACCATTCACGTCGCTGCGCAGCACCGGCCACAAGAAAGAGCGGTACATGCAGGAATACAACATTGTTTTCTGCTTTTCGGTACCGCCTTTAACCTCAACGGTCGACAGCAGCTTCTGCCAGGTATCATGTGCATCTTTACGAACAGCTTCAAATGTTTTATTGCCGACTTCTTTTTCCAGGTTCATTTTGGCGTTGTCGGTACTTACAAATGAGAATCCAATTTTCAGGTAAACCGACGCCTTACCGTCATCGGCCAGATGAACAACCGCATTACTGGTCGCTGTATGCAGATCTTTCACTTTCGAGCTAAATACGGCGTAGAAATAAATATTCTCTCCACCTTGAAATCCCTTAACGGCGTATTCACCATCCTGATTAATATTCCAGCTGCTTACGCGGCTCAATGCCTTCGACAAATCGAACAGCACCTGGCGGTCATTATTGTCTTTATAATCAAACTTGTAATAAGCGCATCTTAAAGTTGAAGTCAACTGAACGTTGACACCATAATCTTGCAGATAAACCTGGTAATAACCCGGCGATGAGCTTTCATTTTTATGCGAGAATCTGGAGCCAATGGTCTCACCCGGTTTTGACATGGGTAATACCGGTACGTTACCAAAGTTCCAATGCCCTTTATTAGTATGAGTGAAAGACACGATTACTGAATCTTCATACTCATACCCTGCTCCTGCCGGCTGGTATTTAGTCATAGGGCTAACCTGTACCATCGCATTTGGCAAAGAACTGCCCGGGAAGGTTAAACCCGACCATGGCCGCCAGTTTTTTGGCGGCACGTAGCCCAACATTTTATTGTCGGCCACGGCTTCGGTACCAACAAAAGTGTTTACGTATTTAGTGTTGTCAGATGTAGTTTGGGCCTTGCCTGCCGTTGCCGAAAGCAAAACCATTGAAACAACATTCAGAATGTTCTTAACCTGAGTTCTCATGCAAAAAGTTTAAAGTCTTTTAGATTACTGCAACATTTGGCCGCTATTAGCGATAAGCGGGCAAATGAAACAGAAAATTGGTTTGTTAACCAAATATAGAAAATTATACCAGTGCACATTGTAACAGTTCTGAGGCACATTCTGATTCATTTCAATGTTAAAGCGCCCGCTTTTGTCACAAAGTAGTGACCATTAACCTTTTTTAACAGTTAAAATGAGTAATATAAAAAACTAATTATTTAGTTTAGTCTCGTCAAAATTATAAACCAGTTACCTAAACCTTGACTACAAATGCGTACTACCTTTACGTTTATGGCGAATAAGCTGCTTGCTTGCCTGTTATTCTTGTTCATTTTCTCGACTGCCGCTTATGCTCAAAGCAAACCGTCTGTTAGCGGTATTGTTGTCGATTCGCTTTCAAAGGCACCTATTGAATTTGCTACCGTAGCTGTTGTAAATGCGAAAGACACCTCGCTCATATCATACACATTGACACAAAACAATGGATCTTTTAAGCTCACGGGCTTGCCGGCCGGGCTACAAACTAAATTGATCATATCGGCTATGGGTTATGGTTCTTTCAGACAAGCCCTTGTGTTTAAGCCAGGCGAAAACAAAGAAACAGGAAACGTTTTTCTGAATTCCAAATCATTAAAAGAAGTTGTTATTAAAGGCGAAAGATCGCCGGTAACAATTAGAAAGGATACTATTGAATTTAGCGCCGAAGCGTTTAAAACCAGGCCAAACGCCGTTGTAGAAGATCTGCTTAAACTGCTGCCGGGCGTACAGGTTAACCAGGATGGCACCATACTAGTTAATGGCAAGAATGTAAGCAAGTTATTGATAGACGGCAAACGCTTTTTTGGCACCGACCCTACCGTAGGCACAAAAAACCTGGATGCCGATCTGGTAGACAAAATACAGGTTTACGATGACCGCGAAGAGGACCCAGACCACCAGTTGAGCGATATGGAGGTGAACAAGATCATCAACCTCAAAATGAAGAGCAAGATTAAAAAGAGTACCATAGGCAAAATATATGCAGGCGCAGGCACTCGCGACCGCTACGAAGCAGGCGGCATTGTGAGCACCTTCAGAGATACTTTACAGCTAAGCTTTATTGGCGTAAGTAATAACTTAACCCATACAGGTTTCTCCTATGCCGATTTAACTGGCATGGGCGGCTTTAATCGTTCAGGAGGAAGCTCACAGCGAGACGGCACATTTGGTGGCAACGGCGATGGTGGTGTTGAACGCATGTTTGGCGGGGGGGTTAATATCAATAACGATTATGGCAAAAAGCTCAAAACCAATTTCATGTACTCTTTTTATAATTATGTAAAAGACTATAATTCAAGAAGCGTCAATCAACAAATGCTTGATCAAACCGAGCTAACAACGCAAACTGCGGGCGCCCGCGAGTTAAGACAACGCAAGCACAGCGCCAGCGCTTTTGTCGAGTGGAACCCTACCGACTTAGAAAAGTTCAGACTGGATGCTAAGATGGATATTTTTCCGACTACAAGCGGCGCTAATTCTAATACCAATACATTCAATACACAGACTCCTCAACTAAGCAATCTGTTTAATAAAACATCAAGCATCAGCCAAATCAATAACTTTACTGACAATTTTATATACTATCACAAATACAAAAAATCTGGTGCTTCATTAACCATCAATCAGTCGTTAGACTTGAAAAACTCCGGCTCAGACGATTACAATTATAACGATCTGAAGTCGTTCACCTCAGCCATCCCAACGTCGCTATTGGACAGATATGCTACCTCGATTGGCACCGTATATAAAGCGCGCATCGCTGGTACTTACAACTACCCCTTTAGCAAAACATTTGGCAACGAGTTTATGGTTCAGAGCCGATATACAGAAATGTCGAATAAACTATCAACCTACGACAAAAGCTTAACCGGCGGTTACGACAATTTTCTGAGCAACCAAAGCAACAACCTGGCTCGCAAAGATTTCATTGAAAATTTTCAGAATACTTTAAGATTCGATATTAAAAAAACAACCCTACGCGTTGGTGTTAACCTGGAAACACAGGCCATAACCAACGATTTTCATTTGGTCACTTCTGCACCGGCTAAACAATCTTATGTAGCCTTGTTTCCCGTGTTAAGGCTAACCACATCGCATATCTATACAGAGTATACTGAGTTTTACACCTTACCCGATATCAACAAAATGCAGCCTATAGCGGTACAAACAAGCCAGCTCTCAACGATAACGGGTAATCCAAATTTAACGCCAAGCCGCCAAAGACGTCTTGATGTCAGCTATTATAATTATAATAACGACCAGCAATCTTATCTTAATTTATATGCCAATGCCAGTTTGTTAAGCAATAACGTGATACAGGTTTCAACCAAAGACGCCAATGGCTTTGTAACGTCAACCTATACCAATAAAGACAATGCGTGGTCTGCATACCTTGGTGCCGGCAGAAGCAAACAGTTTAAAAAGAATAAAACCTGGCGTTTTAGTACTTACAACAATTTATTTGTCAGTTACGATCAAGGGGCCTTTTACTTTAACGGTGACGCGGGTATGCAACGAGATTTCGCCATTAACGCATCACAAAATTTCAGCGTAAACTATAAATCTATTGTAACCTTAGATGCCACTTATTATTTCACCGATCAGATAATTTCTTACAAGGATGTTAACTATCCGTCGGTAAATACACTGAGACACAACGTAACCACTTTCGCTTCAGTGAACTGGCCGAACCATTTTATTTTTGATTTCCAATATCAGTATCGCTACAACCCCCAGATACCGGCAGGTTTTCCAAGATCGGCCAATATCCTGAACCCGGCTGTAACATACATGTTCCTGAAGCAAAACAGGGCACAGTTTAAGCTATCGGCTTATGATTTACTGAATCAAAATACTATGGTTTATCGCTATGCAGCAAACAACTCAATCACTATAGGCGAAAATCAGATTTTAAGAAGGTACGTATTATTGACTTTTATGTATAAACTAAATTCGTTTAAAAGCAAATAGTATGATTCGCACATGTACTCACCCCGACGTATCCATCGGCTGAGGAGTAGGTTAGATAAATCAATAGCCGGACAAGCTGATAAAACATCCCTGTTGAAAATATTAAATACTTTTTAATAGCATGTTAAGCGCTAAAGTGGTAGACTTGTACTTATAAACCACTATTAAATCTTAAAACCTATTAATATTTTTTCATGCGCAGAGTAAATTTTTTAAAGGCGACCGTAACCGCATGCGTTGCTGCGTCGGTTTCGGCAGGGTTATTTGCTTTTGATGTAGTACATCCCGGCAAACCTGTCGTAAAGAAATCAGCTAAAGCTGTCAACGCCCAGGCCCTAAGAAAACCGGAGGACAATCGCTTTGTAAAAACCATACTATACAACGACCTGAATGAGCCTATGGAGCTGGCTGTTGCCAAAGACGGACGGGTGTTTTTTATTGAACGCTCAGGAGGTTTTTATGTTTACACCCCGTCAAATAAACAAACCGCATTGGTGCATAAGTTTAATGTGAAGGCCGTAGATAAG
>Ga0209233_1001110_pt1 | contig 10998 bp, 9 predicted proteins | sample AraplaCL_Cvi_mCL_FD_184269 | JGI IMG/M metagenome (GOLD analysis project Ga0209233, IMG submission 184269) | Arabidopsis root microbial communities from the University of North Carolina, USA - plate scrape CL_Cvi_mCL (SPAdes) (version 2) | ecosystem: Host-associated > Plants > Roots > Endosphere ... | reverse complement strand
ACCATGGCGACGCGAGTGTCGGCGGTCGAAGCGTCGAAGCCCACGGCGGCCAGCAAGGCGCTGAGCGGCTGTGGGGCAGCGACGGCGTGAAAGCGGGTGTCAACCATGGTCTGCACAGACGCATAAAAAAGGCCGCGGCGCAACGGCACCGCGGCCTTGGTTTCGAGGTGACCCGGCTAGAGCAGGGTCTGCAGCGTGATCTGGAACACCTGCGTCCGGTCGGCCGTGGCCTTCGACAGCACGTAGCCGATATCGCCACGCAGCGGGCCGAACGGCGAGTCCCAGATGACCGAGCCACCAACCGACGCCTTGAGCGGATTGTCGGTGCTGGTGCTGTCGAGGGTGCCGCCCTTGCCGCCAAGGCTCGGAACGCCGTCGATCCAGGCCGAGTCGGCCCACACCGCGCCCGACAGCCCATAGGACTCGGGAACCATCGGGATCGGGAACTGCACTTCCGCCGACAGGCCGGCATAGGCCGTCTCGCCGAGCAGTTCACCCGGGGCGCCGCACGAACCGCCTGGCGTCGGACCCTCGCCGCAGTTGTTCTGCTCGTTCAGCCGCGCGCCGAACCCGCCACCTTCGAAGCCGCGGACCAGGGTCGACCCCAGCTTGTAGGCTTCCGTCGCCGGCACGTCGCCGCCGCCGAGATTGTTGATGATACCGGCCTGGCCGCGAACGCTGGCCACCATGCCGGTGTCGAACAGCGGCATGAAGTAGCGCGCCTTCAGGTCGCTCTTCACGTAGTTGAAGTCCCAGCCGTCATACTGCTGCGACAGCACGGCGTAGAGGCCGGTCGTCGGATGCTTCTGGTCGTCCAGGGTCGAGTAGTTGAGGTTATAGCCGATGAACGCCTTGTGGAAGACGTCGCCATCGCTGACCACCTGCGAGGTCGGCCAATTCTGCGTCTGGCCGGCTAGCGGCGGGCAATCGACGGCGCTGCCGTCGGCGTCGCTCGTGCAGTCGCCGGACACCGAGTAGGACTTCTGCTCGGCACCCACGAAGATGTTGCCCGACAGCGACTCGGTGATCGGCATGCCGACGCGGAACTGGCCGCCCGTGGTGGTCACGCCATAGTAGCTGGTCGCGCTCTGGCCGGAGATGTGGTGATAGAGATCCACGCCGGTCGAAATCTTGAGCCCCATGAAGCGCGGCTCGGTGAACGAGAAGTCGAAGGTCCGGCCGGTCGCAGAGGCACCCACGGCGGCGCGGACATACTGTCCGCGGCCGAGGAAGTTACGCTCGGTCAGCGAGATTTCGCCAAGGATGCCGTCCTGCGTCGAATAGCCGGCCGTGATGCCGTAGTCGCCGGTCGACTGCTCGACCACCACCACGTCGATCACCACCTTGTCGGGCGCGCTGCCCGGCTCGGTCGAGATATCGACGCTCTTGAAGAAGCCGAGATTCTGGATGGCAGTGCGATCGCGCTCCAGCAGAGCCTGGTTGAAGGGGTCGCCTTCGGAGAAGTCGAGCTCGCGACGGATCACGAAGTCACGGGTCTTCTGGTTGCCGGTGATGTTGATGCGCTCGACATAGACGCGCGGGCCGTTGTCGACGAGGTAGGTGACGTTGAGCTTGTGGTTGGCCGCATCGCGGTCGATGCGCGGCCGCACGTCGGCGAAGGGATAACCCTGCGAGGTCGCGGCGAACGCCATGTCCGACGCCGTCTTCTGCAGGTCCTGCTGCGAGTAGGAACCGCCCTGATCGGTCCGGATGGTCGACTGCAGGTCGCCCGTCCGGAGGTTGGCGATGCTCGTCTCCACCTGCGAGGGGCCGAAGGTATAGCGGTCGCCCTCGACGATCGAGAAGGTAACGAAGTAGCCGTTGCGCTTGGTGTCGTATTCGGCGACGGCCGAGGTCACCTGCGCATCCGGGTAGCCGTGATTGGCGTAGTAAAGGCGGATCAGCTGCTTGTCGATCTCGACCAGCTGCGGATCATAGGTGTCGTCGTGCAGCAGCCAGCTCAGCCAGCCCGACTCCTTGGTGTGGATCACACCCTTGAGCGTGCCGGCGTTGAAGGCATTGTTGCCGGTGAAGTTGATCGCGGCGATGCCCGAGCGGTTGCCTTCGTTGATGACGAAAGTGATGCGGCTGCGGCCGCCGTCGACGACAGCGGTCTGCACCGAGACCGTCGCTGAGGTGTAGCCGGCGCTGTTGTAGGCGGATTTGATGGAGTCGACGTCGGACTGGAGGCGCTCGGGCGAGTAGGCGCCGTGCGAGCCGACCTGCACCATGGTCAGCAGCTCGGCGTCCGAGAAGCGCTGGTTGCCCTGGAACAGCACCGCCGCGACGGTCGGGTTCTCCGACACCTTCACGAACACGATGCTGCCCGACTGGGTGACGCTGACGGTCTTGAAGAAGCCCGTCTTGTAGAGCGCCGCCGTCGCCGTGCTCAGCAGCGCCGGGGACGACGACTCGCCCACCTTCACCGGAATGATGGTCAGGATCGTTTCCGTATCCACCGAGTGGTTGCCGGAAACGCTGATTTTAGTCACTCCCGCGGCCTGAGCAGCGCTCATGCCGACCATTGGCGCCGCACCGAGGAAGGGCGCCGCGAACAGGAGTGCGAGCGCCAAAAACACGCTACGCATCAGCTTATTACGATCGATCATGGTTGGTGCTGCCCTTGCGACTATTGCCCCAGGGGAATCGCAGCCCGCGCTCCCCCCAGCTAACTCCATTGAAAGCTATTACTGTTTTTTTGCCCCGCGGCAAGGCATCGACCTCGCTTGCGTTACCAAAAGATTGGCGCCCGGGTTTTCCTGCAACACACCGAATCGCTTGGGATTCCGGGCGTCGACCGGCCGTTCAGAAGATGTCGTTGTAAAGCGTGAAGATGGTCAGCGTGAAGACCAGCGCCAGCCCGAAGCGGAAGCCGATCTCCTGCACGCGCTGGCTCAGCGGGCGGCCGCGAACGGCCTCGATGAGGAAATAAAGCAGGTGCCCGCCATCCAGCATGGGGACCGGCAGCAGGTTGAAGAGGCCGATGTTGAGCGACAGCAGGGCCATCAGGTTGATCAGGGCGACGACGCCGAGCGTCGCCACCTCGCTCGAGACCTTGGCCACCTTCACCGGGCCGCCCAGTTCCTTGGGATCGCCGCGGCCGACGAAGAAATCGCCGACGAAGGCGACCGTCCGCTGGACAATGAAACGCACTTCTTCGACCGTCATGCCGACCGCTTCGACAGGATTGGGTCGGTAGAGCGTCACGTCGGTCTGGCTGACCTGCCGGCTGACGCCGATTCGGCCGATGCGATGTTGGTTGCCGAAATTGTCTGGGCTTTCGATCGCGTCGGGCGTCAGCGCGACGGTCTGATTCGCGCCCTGCCGCTGCAGCACGATGGTGACTTGGCGCTCGGGACTGGTCTGCACGAGGCGCTGGAAATCCTCGAAACCGCTGACCGTGAAGCCATCGACCGAAACGATCTTGTCGCCCGGCAGCAGCCCGGCCTTGGCCGCGACGCTGCCCGCCGTCACGTCGCCGATCACCGGGGGGATGGTGTAGCGGCCATAGCCGAGGAGCAGGGCGTAGATCACCACGAGGGTGAAGATGACGTTTGCCGCCGGTCCGGCGATCACCACGGCGATGCGGCGCCAGACGTTTTTGTTGACGAAGAGGCGCGGCGCGAGCTCCGGCCCGGCATTGGCGATCAGTTCCATGTCGGGCGTGGCGCTGGTGGCGTTCATGTCGCCAACGAAGCGGACATAGCCGCCGAGCGGAATCGCCGACACCCGCCAGCGCGTGCCGTGCCGGTCGTCGAAGCCGAAGAGCTCTGGACCGAAGCCGAGCGAAAAGGTCTGAATGGCGATGCCGTTCCAGCGTGCCACGAGGTAATGGCCCATCTCGTGCACGAAGACGATGACGGTCAGCACCACGAGGAACGGCAGGATATAGGAAAGCACCATCAGGACCGAAGCGAACATACCATCACCAATTTCGTGCGGAGAAGACGCCCCGCGGCGCGCCAGCTGGTCCCGACCGACCCAATCCGGATATGGCGCAATTGCGCTTTCATTGCGTCGCCAGGGAGCCTACCGCGCTACCAATTAAGAAACCCGGCAGCGACGGCCCCTGCCCCCATGTGCAGCGCCCCGACCAGATAGAGGAAGAGCGCCCCGAAGGTCACGCTGTCGAGCCGGTCCATCAGCCCGCCATGGCCGGGAATGATGTCGCCGCTGTCCTTGATCCTGAAGCGCCGCTTGAGGGCGCTTTCGGAGAGATCGCCGACCTGCCCCAGGACACTCGTCACAGCCGCGAGGAGCATCCCCACCCACCAGGGCGCAGGGGAGATGAAATGCCACAGGATGGTGCCAGCGATCGTGCCGAGGGCAAAGCCGCCCAGCGCTCCCGACCAGGTCTTGCCGGGCGAAATGTCAGGGGCGAGCTTTTCGCCGCCCACCTGCCGTCCGGTGAAGAATGCCCCGGTGTCGGTGAGCCAGATCACCGTGCCAAGGAAAACGCCGGCCCAGATGCCGGATGTGTCGCCGCCCCGGAGGGCAAGGATGGCGATCACCACGATGCCGAAATAGATGAGCCCGCCGGCCCGCCACAGCGCACTTTCGCCGCGCATCGCCAAAGCGACGACGGCCCCGACCAGCACGGCACCTAGGGTCGCGAGCGGGCCCCAGACCGGAAATAGCAGCGCCGCGACGAAGACGATTCCCGCGAGGCCATAGCCGAACGGGGTCACCGGGCGGAGGGTGACCATCTGTTCCCACTCCCGGAAGGCGCCGGCGAACACGGCCCCGACCGCCGCCGCGAACAGCAAACCGCCGAAATAGAGGGCTACCACCGTCAGGGGCAAAAGGACCACGGCGGACGCAACGCGCGGGCCCAGATCGGCCCAGCTCCTGCGGCTTGGCTTTTCGTCCGGCGGCCCGCTGCTGCTCACAAGCGTTGCGCCTCGATGCCGCCGAAGCGGCGTTCCCGAAGGGAATACTCTTCCAGGACGCGGAGGAAGCTCGCTTCGTCGAAATCGGGCCAGTTTTCGGGAACGAAGATCAGTTCGGAATAGGCGCCCTGCCAGAGCAGAAAGTTCGACATGCGGCGCTCGCCGCTGGTGCGGATGATGATGTCAGGATCGGGGATCCCAGAGGTATAGAGCGCCCGCGCGATGGTCTCCTCGCTGATGTCCTCGGGCTTCAGCTCGCCGGCCGCCACCGCGCGGGCGATGCGCCTCGTCGCTGCGGCGATCTCGGCCTTGCCGCCATAGTTGAAGGCGACGATCAGGTTGAGCCCGGTGTTCATCGCCGTCTTGGCTTCGACGTCGGCGATCAGGCGCTGCAACGGCGCCTCGAGCTCGTCGCGCGCCCCGATAATGGTAACGCGGACATTGTTTCGGATCAGCGATTCGAGGTCGGAGGCGACGAAGCGGTGCAAGAGGCCGAAGATGAAGCGCACCTCGTCACGCGGGCGCGACCAGTTCTCGGACGAGAAGCTGAAGACCGTCAGGTATTTGAGGCCGTAGCGAATGCCCAGCTGGACCATCTGTCGCAGCGACTTGACGCCGGCAACGTGGCCCTCGGTGCGGGGCTTGCCGCGGGCCCGGGCCCAGCGCCCGTTGCCGTCCATGATGACCCCGACATGGACCGGAATCTTTAGTTCGGTCCGCGGCAGCGGCTGGCTGTGAATGGCGGAATCGACAGACATCGGCCCTCCCGGGGGCAAGTCTAGACCTGCATTATCTCACGTTCCTTGACCGACACGATGGTGTCGATCTCGGAGACGGCACCGTCTGTCGCCTTCTGCACCAGATCGGCCTGCTTGCGGCCGTCGTCCTCGCTGAGGTCGCCGTCCTTTTCGAGCTTCTTGAGCAGTTCCATGCCATCGCGGCGCACGTGGCGCACGGCCACGCGGGCCTGTTCGGCATAGGTGTGAGCGACCTTGGTCAGTTCGCGCCGGCGCTCTTCGTTGAGCTCAGGCAGCGGCACGCGGATGACCGACCCTTCGCCTACCGGATTGAGCCCCAGGCCACTGTCGCGAATGGATTTTTCCACCGCGTTGGTCATCGAACGGTCCCATACCTGGACGCTCAGCATGCGCGGCTCGGGAACGGTAACGGTGGCCAGCTGGTTGAGCGGCATCCGTTGCCCGTAGGCTTCCACCGTCACCGGCTCGAGCAGGCTGGCACTCGCCCGACCGGTCCTGAGGCCCACCAGTTCATCCTTGAGCGACTGGATGGACTTCTGCATCCGAGTCTTGATGTCGTCGATGGAAAACTTGGCAGGCATCGTCCTAACTCCTTATATTCACGGGATCAGCCGACCCGCGTACTGCGCGTGCGGCCGGTCAGCACCCCCATGAGCCCTTCCTTGTCATTGAGGGCGTAAACCAATATCGGCAAGCCATTGTCGCGGGCAAGCGCGAATGCCGCGGTATCCATAACGCGCAGATCGCGGGCGATCACCTCTTCATGGCTGATAGTCTCGTAACGTTCCGCCTTGGGGTTCTTCTTGGGATCTTCCGAATAGACGCCGTCCACTTTCGTTCCCTTCAGCACCACGTCGCAGTCGAGCTCGATGGCCCGCAGCGCCGCGGCGGTGTCGGTGGTGAAGAACGGGTTGCCGGTACCGCCGCCGAGGACGACCACATAGCCTTCGTCGAGCGCCGCCTTGGCGGCACGGGCTGTGTAGGTATCGGCGACCGATGGCATGGTCGTGGCTGAAAAGACCTTCGACTTGACACCGAGCCGCGACACGGCGCTCGACAGCGCCAGCGCGTTTATCACGGTGCCTAGCGTGCCCATCATGTCCGCTGTCACTCGGTCCGCCCCGCCTGCCGCCACCGACATGCCGCGGAAAATGTTACCGCCGCCGGTGACGACCGCGATCTGCACACCATGCTTTGCCGCATCGACGATCTGCTGAGCAGTTGCCTGGAGAAACGCCGGCTCGATGCCGAACGACTGGTCGCCGGCCAATACCTCGCCCGAAACCTTGAGCAAAATCCGTTTGTAGGCGGATTTGGACATCGACCAACCTCTCGACCTGGGAGAATTTTTTGCCGCCGGGGTCGCCCGGACAACGCCGCGCCTCTCCCTATGCGATGGAGCATCCCGACTGCAAGTGCTGGCAGCGCAACCCAAGCATCTATTCTTGGCAGCCGCAGGGCGGTGGCCGGGTACGGCTCGATCAATGCAAATGGGGCGCCCTTTCGGACGCCCCATCAACATGTTCGGAGCCGCTGGCGCGGCGCGCGCTTACTTGGCGCCGACAGTCGCCGCCACTTCCGCGGCGAAATCGGTGGTCTCGCGCTCAATGCCCTCGCCGAGCGCGTAGCGCACGAAGGCGGTCAGCTTGATCGGCGCGCCGGCGTCCTTTTCGGAGTTCTTGATCACGTCGGAGACCTTGGTCTCGCCGTCGATGATGAAGGTCTGCGCGAGGAGCGTTACTTCCTCATAGTACTTGCGCACTCGGCCCTCGACCATCTTCTCGACGATCGCGTCCGGCTTGCCCGAGGCCTTGGCCTGCTCGCTGAAGATCGCCTTTTCGCGCGCCACCAGTTCCGGGTCGAGGTCGTCGGGCGACACCGAGAGCGGGTTGGTGTTGGCGATGTGCATGGCGAGCTGCTTGCCGAGGGCGAGCAGCACGTCCTTGTTGCCGGTCGATTCGAGGCCGACGATGATGCCCAGCTTGCCGAGACCCGGCTTGACGGCGTTGTGCACGTAGCTGCCGATCACGCCATCCTTGACCTCGATGAGGGCGGAACGGCGCAGGTTCATGTTCTCGCCGATGGTGGCGATGGCATTGGTCAGCTCGGCCGACACCGACCGGCCAGTACCCGGATAGGCCATCTCGGACAGCACCGTGACGTCGCCCTTGGCGGCGAGCGCCAGCTTGGCGATCTCGCCGACGATGGTCTGGAACTGTTCGTTGCGGGCGACGAAGTCGGTCTCGGAATTGACCTCGACGATCGCGCCGCGAGTCCCGTCGATGGAAATGCCGACGAGGCCCTCGGCAGCGACGCGCCCGGCCTTCTTGGCCGCCTTGGCGAGGCCGCGGGTCCGCAGCCAATCGATCGCCGCTTCCATGTCGCCGCCCGTCTCGGCCAGCGCCTTCTTGCAGTCCATCATGCCGACGCCGGTTGCATCGCGCAGGTCCTTCACCTGCTGGGCCGTGATTGACATCTCGATCACCTCAATTGCGGCCGTCTCGCCGCCTTGCTGACTAAATCGAAGCCCCGCTCCGTCGATCGGCGGAATGGGGCTCCAGTAACATCGACTCGGACCGGTCGGCCGCAGCCGAGCGGGATTACGCTCCGGCTGCTTCAGACTCGAGCGCCGGCTCGGCCGGGGCGTCGACCGAGGCACCCAGATCGGCGCCGCGCGCCGTCGACGACCGCGAAATGCCGTCGATGGCAGCCTTCGAAACCAGCGCGCAGTAGAGTTCGAGGGCGCGGCTCGCGTCGTCATTGCCGGGGATGGGGAAATCCACCGTGTCCGGGTCTGAATTGGTGTCGATCACCGCGATCACCGGGATGCCGAGGCGACGCGCTTCCTTGATCGCGTTGGCTTCCTTGTTGGTGTCGATCACGAACAGCAGGTTGGGCAGATTGCCCATGTCCTTGATGCCGCCGAGGTCGCGCTCGAGGCGCTCCTTCTCGCGGCCGAGCAGCAGCTGCTCCTTCTTGGTCAGGCCGACATTGCCTTCGGCTTCCTGCGCCTCGAGCTCGCGCAACCGCGCGATCGAGTGCGAAATGGTCTGCCAGTTGGTCAGCGTGCCGCCGAGCCAGCGCGAGTTCACGTAGTACTGGGCGCACTGGCGGGCCGCTTCGGCCACCACCGGCGCCGCCTGGCGCTTGGTGCCGACGAACAGCACGCGACCGCCGTCGGCCACGGTGTCGGAGACCAGCTGCAGCGCCTGGCTCAGCATCGGCACCGTCTGGGCGAGGTCGAGGATGTGGATGTCGTTGCGCGTGCCGAAAATGAAGCGCTCCATCTTCGGGTTCCAGCGGTGCTTCTGGTGGCCGAAGTGGACGCCTGCTTCGAGCAACTGGCGCATCGAAAAATCGGGCAATGCCATCTGGCATCTCCTTTACCGGTTAAGCCGCCGCGAAGTCTTGCGGCGGATTTCCCGCCACCGGATGGTTCGCCGACGTCATTGCCGGGGAGCCGCACTTCGCGTGTGAATTACGCCGCCGATTGGCGAACGCGCGGCGGATATAGGGGAAAGACGCAACATATGCAAGGCGGGGGCTCTTGCAGCCTGGGCAGCGGATGTCTCGCCTGCCCCAAACTAGCGCTATGCCGTCCCCAACGAGATCAACATGCTCCGCCGGGCCGGTTACGGGAGCCTTGGGAACTACTGGATCCCCGCGCGAGGCAGAGCCGACGCTGCCGGCATGCGGATCGGTCCGCGCCTCAGTGCCGCGTCGCGCCGCTCAGCGATTCCGCCATGTGCTGCCACTCGGCGGCGACGCTGGCGGTGGCGCGCTTCTTGCCAGCGCGGCGGTACCAGTAATCGGCATTGCCCATGTCGGCTTCGATCCAGTGCAGCAGGGCGTGCACCCAGTCGAACTCGAATACCCCTTCCATCGCCTGGACGATGGCGTGCGCCTGGTCCCATTCGGGGCCGGCGCGGAACTGACCCTTCTTGACCCACCACAGCGCCTGGAGCGGCTTCGACATGTCCTTGGGCGGTTGCGACCAGTCGAGGCTCGAAAAGATATCATCGGCCATGGCGCTCGTTCCTCGGGACGTCCCCGCCGGCGCGGCGGGCTTTTCGACCAGTTTCAATTTTGGCATGGGCGGCAAATAGTGAACAATCCGGCCGACATCAAGCCGTGCCGGCCGTCGCGGTAAACACCGCTCACCACCAGCGGGTCGGCGAAAAGTCAGTGCCGGCGCTGCGCTCGATCACCCGGGCGACAGCGAACAAGGTTTCCTCGTCGAACGGCCGGCCGATCAGCTGCAGGCCGAGCGGCAGGCCGCGTCCGTCCTTGCCGGCGGGCACCGCGATGCCCGGCAGACCAGCCATGTTCACGGTGACGGTGAAGACGTCGTTGAGGTACATCTTCACCGGATCGGCGTTCATGTCCTCGTCGCCGACGCCGAACGCCGCCGAGGGCGTGGCGGGCGTGAGCACCGCATCGACCCCGGCGTCGAAAGCCAGCTCGAAGTCGCGCTTGATCAGCGTGCGGACGCGCTGCGCCTTGACGTAATAGGCATCGAAATAACCGGCGCTGAGCACATAGGTGCCGATCATGATGCGCCGCTTCACCTCGCGGCCGAAGCCGGCGGCACGGGTCAGTTCGTACATGTCGGTGATGTCGCGGCCGGAAATGCGGAGGCCGTACTTTACGCCGTCGTAGCGGGCGAGGTTCGACGACGCCTCGGCCGGCGCCACGATATAATAGGCGGGGAGCGCGTATTTGGTGTGCGGCAGCGAGATGTCCCGGATCGTCGCGCCTTCGGCCTTGAGCCAGTCGAGGCCCTGCTGCCAGAGCTTTTCGATCTCGGCCGGCATGCCGTCCATGCGGTATTCGCGCGGCACCCCGATGGTCAGGCCCTTCACGCCGCGCTCGACCGCCGCGGCGAAGTCGGGCACCGCGCGATCGACGCTGGTCGAATCCTTGGGATCGAAGCCCGCCATCGACGTGAGCATGATCGCCGCATCCTGGACGGTGCGGGCGATCGGGCCGGCCTGGTCAAGCGAGGACGCGAACGCCACGATGCCCCAGCGCGAGCAGCGGCCATAGGTCGGCTTGATGCCGACGGTGCCGGTGAACGCCGCTGGCTGGCGGATCGAGCCGCCGGTATCGGTAGCGGTCGCCGCGGCGCAGAGCCACGCCGACACCGCTGCGGCCGAGCCGCCCGAGGAGCCGCCGGGCACCAGATTGGCGTTAGAGTTCTGCGCCCGCCAGGGATTGATGACGGGGCCGTAGTACGACGTCTCGTTGGACGAGCCCATGGCGAATTCGTCCATGTTGAGCTTGCCCAGCATGATGGCGCCGTCGCGGAAGAGGTTCGCGGTAACGCTCGATTCGTACTCCGGCTTGAAGCC
>Ga0209233_1001109_pt1 | contig 11000 bp, 12 predicted proteins | sample AraplaCL_Cvi_mCL_FD_184269 | JGI IMG/M metagenome (GOLD analysis project Ga0209233, IMG submission 184269) | Arabidopsis root microbial communities from the University of North Carolina, USA - plate scrape CL_Cvi_mCL (SPAdes) (version 2) | ecosystem: Host-associated > Plants > Roots > Endosphere... | reverse complement strand
AAAAAGTCTGCGAAATCAACGTATAAAAATCGATTTTCGATTGACGATGAAAATTCCAGTCGTCATGCTCCGGGCATGAGTGGCGCGGGTGGTGTGGATCTGAGTTTTGGGGCCGACGAGGAGCGGCCGAGAAGCCTGACATCGGCGGTGCAGGAGCGGCTGCGCGCCGACATCCTGGCGACGCGCCTGCTGCCCGGGCAGAAGCTGCACATCGCCGGCCTTGCCAAGCAGTTTTCCGTCAGCCTCGCCGCGGTACGCGAGGCGCTGTCGCGGCTGGTCGCCGATGGCTTGGTGCTGGCCTCGGATCAACGCGGCTTCCGCGTCAGCCCGGTCTCACTGGCGGATCTCGCCGACGTCACGCAGACCCGCATCGACATCGAGGGGCTTGCATTGCGACGCTCGATCGAGCGCGGCGACGCAGCGTGGCTGTCCTCAGTCGAAACGGCCTGGGAGGCACTGCGCTCCGTACCCTATCGCTATCCCGATGACCCCGGCGTGCACTACGAGCTCTGGGTCGTGCGTCACCGCGTCTTCCATCGCACGCTGGTGAGCGCATGCGGGTCTCAGTGGCTGCTCGGCTTTCGCGACGTCCTGCACGAACAAAGCGAGCGCTATCGCCGGCTGTCGATCAAGCGCGAGGTCAGCAAGCCGCGCGACGTCGACGCTGAGCATGCCGCGATCGTCCACGCCGTACGCCGGCGCGATGCTGATGCTGGCGTGGCTGCGCTCTCCATCCACTTTGCGACGACCATGCAGTTCATCCAGCTCGCGGCACCCAAAATTCCGGAGGTGATCCGCTAGTCTTTCACCGTCGGCCAACAAGCAAAAACAAATCGGGAGGATATCAAATCATGACCATTGCTCGCCGCCTCGTCTTCAGCCTGCTCGGCGCAGCGCTTGCGGTCACATCCTATGCTGCGCAAGCCGAGACCATCAGGGTTGGGCTGCCGACCAAGACATATTGGCCAACGACGATCGCCGAGACGGCGGTGCGGCAGAAGCTGTTCGAGAAGGAAGGCGTCAGCGCCGAGCTCACGGTCTATCGCGGCGGCGCCGAGACCTTCGAGGCGATGGCCGCGGGCGCGGCCGATATCATCCTCGATCCACCGTCGCTGGTGTCCGCGGGCCGCAAGAAGGGCGTGATGTCGAAGCTCGTTGCCAATGCCGCGATGGGCAATTTCGGCTGGCAATTGATGGTGCCGGCAAAATCGACACTCGAGGTCAAGGACCTCAACGGCAAGAAGGTCGGCATCACCTCGGCGGGCTCAGGCTCCGATCTGCTGGCGCTGTGGACCATCCAGGACAAGAAGATTGAGTTCACGCGCGTGCCGGTCGGCGGTGGCGGCCTGGTACCGAACCTGCTCTCGGGCAACATCGATGCCGCCGTGGTGTATTCGCCGCTCAGCTTCCAGATCGGCAAATCGGGCGAAGCCAAGACCATTCTGGACTACGCGACATCAGTGCCGCCGAACCTCACCGCCGGCTGGATCGTGCCCGACAAGCTGGCGCAGGAGAAGCCGGCACTGGTGCAGAAGGCGCTGAACGCGCTCTACGGCGCCGTCGCCTTCATGCGGGCCAACCGCGACGTCACGGTCAAACTGATCGCCGAGCTCTACGAGATGCCGGCCGATATCGCTGCACTTGAATATGATAACACCATCATGAAGGTGGAGACCAGCGGCGACATGTCCGCAGCCAATGTCAAGGACACCGTGCAGCTGTCGCTCGATCTCGCCAAGCTCGGCGGGTTGAAGGACATCGTCCCGGCGGAAGACGTGATCTCGACCCAGTTCAAGCCGGTGCCTACCAAGCCATGACACTCGTCCCGGCCCACGGTCTTGCACTCAAGCTCGCACGTCTGGCGGTGATCCTCGCGATCATCGCTGCGTGGGAGGCGGCCTCGCGCACGGGTCTCGTCAACCCGAGGCTGCTGCCGTCGGCATCCGAGACGCTGGCGATGCTGGTCAATCTGCTGGGACGGGCGGCCGTGCGCAACGACCTTGGCGTCACCGCCATGGAGGTGCTGAGCGCGTTCGCGCTCGCCGTTCCCCTGGGCTGTCTGCTCGGCTTCCTGATCGCGGAGAACCGCTATTCCGCCGACGTGGTGAAGCCGCTTTTGTTCTTCGCCTTCAGCATCCCGAAATCGATCTTCCTGCCGATGTTCATCCTGGTGTTCGGCGTCGGCTTCGCCCAGAAGGTCGGCTTCGGCTTCTTCTCGACCATCTTCATCGTGATCATGTCGACCACGACCGCAGTCGAATCTGTCAGGGTCGAATATCTCACCGTCGCCCGCTCCTATGCCGCGACGCCGGCGCAGACCGCGTTCCGGGTCTATTTGCCGGCGATGCTGCCGGTGCTGCTGGAAGCGCTGCGGATCGCCATGATCTTCAATCTCACCGGCGTCATTCTCGCCGAGATGTACGCCTCGCGCGACGGTTTCGGTCATCAGATCGCAACCTGGGGTGAGAACTTCCAGATGCCGCAGCTGCTCGCCGGCGTCGTCCTGATCGCGGTGATTGCGATCGCCTTCAACGAACTGATCAGATGGGTGGAAACGCGATGCAGCCATTGGCGAACGTAACCCCGCTCAATCCGCTCGCGCGCGCGGGCGCTATCGAGGTCCGGAACGTCAGCCAGGTCTTCAAGACCGCGAACCAGGATGTCGTCGCGCTGTCGGACGTGTCCCTCGACATCAGGCCCGGCCGTTTCGTCGTGCTGGTGGGCCCGAGCGGCTGCGGCAAGTCGACCCTGCTGATGATGATGGCGGGGCTGCAGCGGCCCGGCAGCGGCACGATCCGCATCAACGGCGCGCCGATCGAGAAACCCGATCCCAACCGGGTCGGCGTGGTGTTCCAGGAAGCAAGCCTGTTTCCCTGGCTGACGGCGGAGGACAATGTCGAGTTTCCGCTGGCGCTCCGTGGTGTTGCCAAGACCGAGCGGCGCGCCAAGGCCGAGGAGGCCTTGAAGCTGGTCGGGCTCGAAGGCTTTGGCAAGCGGCATCCGCATGAGCTGTCCGGTGGCATGAAGCAGCGCGTCTCGATCGCACGCGGGCTGGTGCAGGACCCGCCGGTGCTGCTGATGGACGAGCCGTTCGCCGCGCTCGACGAGCAGACCCGCATGACCATGGGCGACGAGCTGCTCCGGATCTGGGCTGCGACCGGAAAGACCGTGGTGTTCGTGACTCATAGTCTCACCGAAGCTGTCTATCTCGCCGACGAGGTGGTGGTGATGTCGGCGCGGCCGGGCCGTATCGTCGATACCTTGCAGGTGCAGCTGCCACGGCCGCGCACCTATGACATGCTGTCCGGCGACACGTTTGGCGCGCTGCGCGACCGGATCTGGCGCCACATCCGGAAATCGGCTTGAGGCGGCGATGAAGGCCCAGACACTCCGAACCCTCATCATCATCGCGCTGATCGTGCTCTGGGAGCTGCTGCCGCGCAGCGGGCTGGTGCCCGAGCTGTTCCTGCCGTCGCTGTCCTCGACCTTGATCGCCGGCTGGACCGATGCGGGCGAGTATGGCCATGCGTTGATCACGACGCTCTACGAGGTCGCGATCGCGATGCTGTTCGCCTGCGGCGGCGGCATCCTGCTTGGCGCTATCGTCGGTAGCCTGCCGCGTCCGCGTATCCTGATCATGCCGATCGTCTCCAGTCTCTACGCCGTGCCACTGGTGATCCTCTATCCGGTCTTCACCGTGTGGTTCGGCATCGGCGCGGAATCCAAGATCGCCTTCGCCGCGATCTACGGCTTCCTGCCGACCATGCTCGCGACCGCCGCCGGCATCCAGACCATCGATCCGCAGCTGCTGCTCGCTGCGCGCAGCATGGGTGCGACCATGAGCCAGCGGCTCATGCGGGTCGTGCTTCCCGCAGCGATCCCGACCGTGCTGTCCGGTCTGCGCGTCGGCGGCGCGCTCGTCATCGTTGGCGTCGTCGTCTCGGAGATGCTGATCTCCTCGGCCGGCATCGGTTATCTGATCTCGCGCTATCGCACCGTGCTCGACAGCCCGCACGTGTTTGCCGGCGTGCTGCTGGTACTGGCGCTCGCGATCCTCTTCAACGCCGCGATCCGCCTGCTCGAGCGCAAGGCCGCCATCTGGCAGACCGGTACGCGCGGCGCAGCGCGTGATGTCGCGTCCCCTGCTCTGCAGCCGGCCACCTGACGGAGGCCGCTTATGTTCGACCTGACGCTGAGCTTCGACAACGGCCCGGAACCCGAGGTGACGCCGCGCGTGCTCGATATCCTCGCCGAGCGCGATCTCAAGAGCACGTTCTTCGTGATCGGCGAGAAGCTCACCGATCCGGCGCGGCGAAAGCTCGCCCGGCGCGCCCATGCCGAGGGCCATTGGATCGGCAATCACACCTTTACTCACAGCGTACCGCTTGGCGAGCAGCACGACCCAAAGACCGCGGAAAAAGAGATTGGCCGCACGCAAGCGCTGATCGGCGACCTCGCTCATCCCGCGCGCTGGTTTCGTCCGTTTGGCGGCGGCGGCAACCTCGACCATCGCCTGCTCAAGCCGTCGGTGGTCGACCATCTCGCTCGCAATAAGTATAGCTGCGTGCTGTGGAATGCGATCCCGCGCGACTGGGACGCTCCGATGGGATGGGTCGACCGCGCGCTCGACCAATGCCGCGCACAAGCCTGGACCTTGATCGTGCTGCACGATCTGCCGACCGGCGCGATGATCCGTCTCGGAGAGTTTCTCGATCGCGCCGAAGCTGCCGGCGCCCGCTTCCGCCAGGACTTCCCACCCGATTGCCTGCCGATCCGCGACGGAAAAATCGTGCGGCCGATCGACAGCTTCGTTTCATCCATCGAGGAAAGTACGACATCATGAAGATCGCGAGTTTCAAGACCACCGACCGTTCGAGCTATGGCCTGGTCACAGATGGCGGCGTCATCGATGCCGGCAAGAGGCTGCCGGAATTTGCGACGCTCAAGCAGCTGCTGGCCAGGGGCTCGCTCGACCTGCTGCGTAAGCTCCAGGGCGAGCGCCCCGATCATGCGCTTGATGAGGTCGAGCTGCTGCCGACCATTCCCGATCCCGACAAGATCTTCTGCATCGGCGTCAACTATGCGACGCATCTGGCCGAGAGCGGCCATCCCACGCCGCCGCATCCGATGATCTTCACCCGTTTCGCGAACAGCCAGGTCGGCGCCGGCCAGCCGATGATCCGGCCGCTGGAGAGCGAACGCTTCGACTTCGAGGGCGAGATGGCCGTCATCATCGGCAAGGGCGGCCGCCGAATCTCGCGCGAAGCTGCGTTCGGTCATGTCGCGGGCTATGCCTGCTACAACGACGGCAGCATCCGCGACTGGCAGCGCCACACCTCCCAATTCGCTCCGGGCAAGAATTTCGTTGGCACCGGCGGTTTCGGCCCCTGGATCGTCACCACCGACGAGCTGACCGACATCGCCGTGCAGACCCTGATCACAAGACTGAACGGCATCGAGGTGCAGAAGGCGCCGATCTCCGATCTCGTGTTCGATGTGCCTGCGCTGATCGGCTACTGCTCGACCTTTACCGAGCTCGCGCCGGGCGACGTCATCGTCACCGGCACCACCGGCGGCGTCGGCGCCTATCGCACGCCGCCGCTCTGGATGAAGGACGGCGACACGGTCGAGGTCGAGGTGACCGGCATCGGCGTGCTGCGCAACCCGGTCAAAAACGAAGTCGCGCGCTGAAGCGGCTGTATCAAGGAGAGCAGCATGAATCTGCCCAAGCATTTGTTGCCGACCACAGTGGTCGGCAGCTATCCGCAGCCGGACTGGTTGCTCGACCGCGCCATGCTGTCCAAATCGGTGCCGCGCGTCCGCATGCAGGGCATGTGGCGGGTCCCCGAGGCACATCTCGAGGAGGCGCAGGATGACGCCACCATCGTCGCCATCCGCGACATGGAGCGAGCCGGCATCGACATCGTGACCGACGGCGAGATCCGCCGCGAGAGCTATTCCAATCGATTCGCGACCGCACTCGACGGCATCGACACCGACAATCCCGCAATCATCACTTCGCAGTCGGGATTGCAAACGCCGGTGCCGCGCGTGGTTGGCCCGATCAAGCGCAGTCGCCCGATCGAAGTGCGCGACATGGAATTCCTCCGCCGCAACACCGACCGCGCCGTCAAGATCACCCTGCCCGGTCCGTTCACGATGAGCCAGCAGGCGAAGAATGAGCACTACCAGGACGACGAGGAGATGGCGATGGCGTTCGCCGCGGCCGTCAATGCCGAGGCGCACGACCTGCAAAAGGCCGGCGCCGACGTGATCCAGCTCGACGAGCCCTGGGTGCGCAACAATCCCGATCTCGCCCGCCGCTACGCGGTGAAGGCCATCAACCGCGCGCTCGAGGGCATCACGGCTACGACCGTGATCCATATATGCTTCGGCTACGCCGCGGTGGTGCCCGGCTCGACCAAGCCGTCGGGCTACTCGTTTCTGTCCGAGCTCGCCGACAGCAATGCGCAGCAGATCTCGATCGAGGCGGCGCAGCCGAAGCTCGATCTCGGCGTCCTGAAGGACCTCACCAACAAGAGCATCCTGGTCGGCGTGCTCGACCTCGGAGATCCCGAGATCGAGCCCGTCAGCGTGGTCGCAGACCGCATCCGCAACGCGCTCAAATATGTCGCGCCGGAGCGGCTGGTGGTGGCGCCGGACTGCGGCATGAAATACATGCCGCGCGCCACCGCGTTCGGCAAGCTGAAGGCGATGTGCGAGGCCGCCGCAAGGGTGCGCGGGGAGATCGGCTAATACGCCGACCACCACCGACTCTGTCCTTAAATTCCGAGCCGGTCGCGCACGCGGCCGGCGAGCACCGTCGCCGTCACCGCGACCGGCCACAGCGCATGCAGCTGCATCGGCTTGATGCCCGTGATCGGCATGTCGATCTCGGCCTTCGCGCCGCCGATCAGGCGATGCGCGAGCTGCGCGCCCATCGCGGTCGACAGCGCCACGCCGCGGCCGTTGCAGCCGAGCGAGACCAGAAGGTTGTCCGCAGGTTCATGCACATGCGGATAGTGATCCGCAGTAATCGCGAGCCGGCTGTTCCAGCCATGGGTCCAGGCCGTGCCTTTCAGCCGCGGCCATAGCCGCTCGGCATAGCGGATCAGATAGGTGATATCGGTCGGACTGTTGATCCAGCGCATCGGCCCGCGGCCGCCCATCAGCAGCCGGTTGTGCTGGCAGACCCGATAATAGACGGTGATGTGGCCGCTCTCGTAAAGCACCGAGCGCGTGGGCATGATCTCGCGCGCCACATCGTCCGACAGCGGCGCGGTCGCCGCGATCGAGGAGAACACCGGCACGATGGTCCGGCGCAGATCGGGCCACAGATCGTCAGTGAAGCCGTTGGTGGCGAGCAGCACCTTGTCTGCGCGCACCGTCGCGCGCGGCGTCGTGATGCGCCAGCCGCTGCCCTCGCGCGACAACGACAGCGCTGGTGTCTCGCCATGCACGGCGGCGCCGACCGCAATCGCCGCGCGGGCCAGCCCGCGCACGTAGCTCAACGGATGCAAATCGCCGCCGCGCGAGTCGAGCATGGCACAGACGTAACGGTCGGTGCCGGTCATGGTGCGCAGCTCGTCGCGCTCCAGAAGCTTCACTGGCATGCCGCGGCGGATGCACTGCTCTGCCGTGGTCCGGACGCCTGCAGCAGCAGTGTCGTTGTAGGCGGCACGCAAGGTGCCGTTCTGCCGCGCCTCGCAGGGAATCTGGTAGCGGCGAATCAGGTCGAGCGTGAAATTGGTGGTGCCGTAGGCGAAGTCGATGATACGCCGGCCGAGCTCAGGACCGAAATCGGCCTCGATCTTGTCGGGGTCATGCTTCAGGCCCGGATTGACGTGGCCGCCATTGTTACCCGAGGCGCCCCAGCCGGGCTCCTGCGCCTCCAGCACTGTGGCCTGCACGCCCTGCTCGGCGAGGTGCAGCGCCGTCGACAGACCGGTGAAGCCGCCGCCGATGATCGCAACCGGCACGCGCTTGTCGGTGTCCAGCGGCGGTGTGTCGACGCGCTCGACCGCCGTATCGGCATAGAGGCTCGGTGGCAGCGGCAGGCGGGCAGGTGTCGTCATGGTCTAACTCGAAGATCTTCTCACAACGGATGCAGCACGCGGCGCAGAAAGTCCTGCGTGCGCGGATGCTGCGGCTGGTTGAGCAGGCCTTTCGCCGGTCCCTGCTCGACGATGATTCCGCCGTCGATGAACAGTACGCGATCGGCGACCTCGCGGGCAAAGCCCATCTCATGAGTCACGACAACCATGGTCATGCCATCATCGGCGAGCTTGCGCATCACCGCGAGCACCTCACCGACCAGCTCCGGATCGAGCGCCGAGGTCGGCTCGTCGAATAGGATCGCCTTCGGCTGCATGGCGAGCGCACGCGCGATCGCGACACGTTGCTGCTGGCCGCCGGAGAGCTGCGGCGGATGCGCATCGGCCTTGTCGGCGAGCCCGACCTGCGCCAGCAGAGCACGGCCGCGCTCCACCGCCTGCGCACGCGGCTCCTTCTTCACAAACACCGGGCCCTCGATCACGTTCTCCAGGGCGGTGCGATGCGGAAACAGGTTGAAACGCTGGAACACCATCGAGACCTGGGTACGGATCGCAGTGATCGACGCGCCGTCGCGCGCGACTCGCGTACCCTCGACGCGGATGTCGCCGCGGTCGTAGCTCTCCAGCCCGTTGATGCAGCGCAGAATGGTCGACTTGCCCGAGCCGGAGGGGCCGATGATGCAGACCACCTCGGCCTTCTCGACCGAGGCCGAGATGCCCTTCAGCACCTCGTTCCGGCCAAAGCTCTTGTGGACGTCCTTGAGCTCGATCATCGGTGGCTCGCGCGTTTTTCGAAATGGCGCACCAGGAGGATCAGCGGGATGCTCATGGTCAGATACATCAGCGCCACCAGCGTGAACACGCTGGTGTTCTTGAAGGTCGAGGACGCAATCAGCTTACCCTGCAACGCGAGTTCGGCGACCGTGATGGTGGAAGCCTGCGAAGAATCCTTCAGCATCATGATCATGACGTTGCCGTAGGGCGGCAGCACGATCCGCACCGCCTGCGGCAGGATCACGCGCCGCATGGTCAGCCACCAGCCCATGCCGATTGAATGCGCCGCCTCGATCTGGCCTTTGTCGATCGCCTCGATCCCGGCGCGGAAATTCTCCGCCTGATAAGCCGAATAGGCGACGCCGAGCCCGATGATCGCCGCCTGCAGCGCGGTCATCGAGACGCCGAGGTCGGGCATCACGAAATAGAGATAGAACAGCAGCACGATGATCGGGATGCCGCGGATCAGATTGATGAAGGCGGCGCTCAGCCAAGACAGCGCAGCGACGCCCGACACCCGCATCATCGCCCAGACCAGGCCCAGCAAAGTCGAGAGCAGAAGCGAGCCGAGCGTGACGATGATGGTCAGTGCGACGCCGTTCAACAGGATTGGCAGGAACTCGGCGGCGTCGCGCGCAAACTTCTCCATCAGGACGCCTGCGCCTTCAGGCCCCATTTGTCGAGGATCTTCGCTACCGTTCCGTTGGCTTTAAGTTTTGCAAGCGAAGCGTTGATCTTGCCGAGCAGTTCCTGGTCCGCCTTGCGCACGCCGATGCCGACCGAGCCAATGATGGTCGGCTTGTAGCTCTCGACGATGCGCACCTCGGGGAAGCCGCCTTGCTTCAGATTGTAGGCGAGGATCGGATAGTCGGCAAAGCCGGCCTTGAGGCGCCCGGCATTCACGTCCCGCAGGATGTCGGGAATGGTGTCATAGGCCCTGACCTCGCTGAACTGGCCAGTTTTCTTCAGCGCGTCGACGAAGGCGGTGCCGACCTGCGCGCCGACCACCTGCCCCTTGAAGTCATCATAGCCGGCGTGCTCGGCAACATCGCTCTTCGGCACGATCAGGCCTTCGCCATAAGTGTAGATCGGATCGGAGAAATCGATCACCTCTTTGCGCGCCGGCGTAATGAACATCGCGGCTGCGATGATGTCGACCTTGTTGGCGTTGAGTGCCGCGATCAGCGCCGAGAACTGCATCGGCTCGATCTGCACCGTGAAACCGGCGTCCTTGCCGATCTCGGTGATCAAATCGACCATCAGCCCTTGGATGGTCTGGGTCTTGGTGTCGAGGAAGGTGAAGGGAATGCCGGTCGGCGTGCTGCCGACCTTCAGCACCTGCTCGGCCGAAGCCGGGGCAGCTGCGGCGAACAGCAGAGCCGCCAATGTGAATTGGGCCAGACGCTTGACGAGCATGACGCGACCTCTTCAGCTGGCCCTTTGCGGATCGACATCTGCGGGCCTATTTTCACCTATATGAAATTCTGGACTCATATCATCTGGCTTGGCAAGCGGTTTTCATGCAAATGAAAGCGGCGGATTGAATCGTACGGCGGCGCAACAATGGGCAAGCAGGCATCGCAAGCCATTTCCAGAGCCAGGCCAAGGCCGGCCGAGCCGGCGATGGACGTCGCGGTCGGGCAGCGGCTGCGCGAGCTTCGCCGTAAAGCCAATCTCTCGCTGGAAATCGTGGCGGCGCGCAGCGCGCTCTCGGTCGGCTTCCTGAGCCAGATCGAGCGCGGCCTGTCGTCGCCGTCGCTGCGGGTACTGGCGACACTCGCGGACGTGCTCGGCGTCGGCATCGCCGCGCTGTTCGGACCCACGAACGGCGCTGGCGATGCGCCGCACCGTGTGGTGACCCGCGCGGCGGAGCGTGCCGAGCTGAAGCTGTGGCGCACCGGCGTCTCGAAGCAATTGCTGCATCCCGCCGATGCGGACGGCCGGCTCAATCTGTTCCTGGTGCATCTGGCGCCTGGCGGCAGCACCGGCGAGGCGCTCTACAGCCATGACGGCGAAGAAGCCGGGCTCGTGCTCGAAGGCATGATGACGCTGACAGTCGACGGTGAGACCTGGACGCTGAAGGCCGGCGACAGCTTCCGCTTCGCCAGCCGCCGCCCGCACCGTTTCGGCAATCCGGCAAAGCGGGCGAAGACCGTGGTGCTGTGGGTGAAC
>Ga0209233_1001108_pt1 | contig 11004 bp, 13 predicted proteins | sample AraplaCL_Cvi_mCL_FD_184269 | JGI IMG/M metagenome (GOLD analysis project Ga0209233, IMG submission 184269) | Arabidopsis root microbial communities from the University of North Carolina, USA - plate scrape CL_Cvi_mCL (SPAdes) (version 2) | ecosystem: Host-associated > Plants > Roots > Endosphere... | reverse complement strand
AACCCGGCTTGACCTTCACCTTGTCGCCAAGGCCGCCGAGGTTCTTCACTTTTTGCAAAAGGACCAGTTCCATTTCTTACTCCGATTCGTTAGCGCCAGAGGAATGCCCGACGCAGCAGGTTGATGTTGTCCGAACGTTTTCTGTTCAAAGCCCTCTCCCCTGACGGCTTCATCGTCGGGGGAGAGGTTGGGTGAGGGGGTATTTTTTCGCGACAGCCGAAACGATTCGGCATCGACGCGACGCTCGCCCCCTCACCTCTTAATCCTCTCCCCCAAGCTCGCTTGGGGGAGAGGAGGTGTGATCGTCGCGAGCTCGCGCTCGCGACAACGTTACTTAATGGGCGTCGCTGTACGGCAGCAAAGCCAGGTAACGCGCGTGATTGATCGCGGTCGTCAGCTGACGCTGGTAGCGCGCCTTCGTGCCGGTGATGCGGCTCGGCACGATCTTGCCGGTTTCGGTGAGGTACTGACGCAAGGTGTTGAGATCCTTGTAATCGATCAGGGTCACGCCTTCGGCGGTGAAACGGCAATACTTCTTGCGGCGGAAAAACTTGCTCATGGTCGTTTCCTCTTATTCGGCAGCAGCGGCGGGACGCGGGGCGCGCGGAGCGCGCGGACGGTCGTCGAAATCTTCACCGCCGAAGCCGATGACTTCCTCGCCATCGCGGCGGCGGCCGCCCTTGTCGTCCTTGTTCTTGAGGATGAACGACTGCTCGCTGATCGCCTCGTCGCGATGGATGATCAGGTGACGCAGCACCGCATCGTTGAAACGGAAACCGGTCTGCAGTTCCTTGACCACTTCCGGACCGCACTCGATGTTGAGCAGCACGTAGTGCGCCTTGGCGAGATTGTTGATCGGATAGGCGAGCTGACGGCGGCCCCAGTCTTCGAGGCGGTGGATCTTGCCCTGGCCGCCCTCGATCAGCGTCTTGTAACGCTCGATCATCGCGGGCACCTGCTCGCTCTGGTCAGGGTGGACCAGAAACACGACTTCGTAATGACGCACGTTGGCTCCTTGTGGGTATCGCGCGAAGGGATTTTCGCCGCGACAGCCTCCCGCGCAGGCGGTGAGGCAAGGCCCTGCCGGCGCATAGGCCGGGCGGGTAACTGGGAATTATAGGAGAATCAGAACCTTGGCGCAACTCGCCGAGGCGGTTTCCGCCTGGGTGCGGCCTAGTCGACCGTGAAGCTCTCGCCGCAGCCGCATTCCCCCGTCGAGTTCGGGTTGCGGAACACGAACGCGGAGTTGAGGCCCTGCCGGGTGAAGTCGATCTCGGTGCCGTCGACGAAGGCCAGGCTCTTGTCGTCGATCACTAGCTTGACGCCGTCCTGCTCGATGATCTGATCGTTCGCCGCGACGCCGTCGGCGATATCGACAACATAGGCATAGCCCGAGCATCCCGTCTTGCGCACGCCGAAACGCACCCCCGCCGCCTGTGGGTGTGCGGTAAGGAACTGTTGCATGCGCGTACGCGCGGCGGCGGTGAGCTGGATGTTCATGCGAGTCTCATTGTACAGGGCAAATCGACAACGATGGACGGGGGCGTCCGGCGGGACAGCTTCCGTTATGATTCGCACCTTTCCTGTCCCTTAGTTTGCCCCCCTTTCCGGAGTTTCAAGGCATGTCCATTGCCAGCGTCAAGCAAGCATTGTCGGGTTCCATCGCCGCCGGCAGCGAAGTCACCGTCCGCGGCTGGGTGCGCACCCGGCGCGATTCGAAGGCCGGCCTGTCCTTCGTCAATGTCAGCGACGGTTCCTGTTTCGATCCGATCCAGGTCGTCGCGCAGAACACGCTACCGAATTACGCGGACGAGATCGCGCGTTTGACCGCGGGCTGCGCGCTGATCGCCACCGGCACCCTCGTGCCCTCGCAGGGCAAGGGCCAGGCGTTCGAGATTCAGGCGTCGAAAATCGAGGTCGTCGGCTGGGTCGACGATCCGGAAACCTATCCGATCCAGCCCAAAGCGCACACGATGGAATACCTGCGCGAGGTCGCTCACCTGCGCCCACGCACGAACACCTTCGGCGCGGTCACGCGCGTGCGCGACTGCATCGCCAAGGCGATTCATCGCTATTTCCATGAACGTGGCTTCTTTTGGATCAACACGCCAATCATCACCGCGAGCGACGCCGAAGGCGCCGGCCAGATGTTCCGCGTTTCCACGCTCGACCTCGCCAACCTGCCGCGCGACGACAAGGGCAAGATCGACTGGCACCAGGACTTTTTCGGCAAGGAAACCTACCTCACCGTCTCCGGCCAGCTCAACGTCGAGGCCTACGCGCTGTCGATGTCGAAAGTGTATACCTTCGGGCCGACGTTCCGCGCCGAGAATTCGAACACCACGCGCCACCTCGCTGAGTTCTGGATGATCGAACCCGAGATCGCGTTCGCCGACCTCAACGACGACGCCACGCTAGCCGAGGACTTCCTCAAATACATCTTCCAGGCCGTGCTCGACGAGCGCATGGACGATATGAAGTTCTTCGCCGAGCGCCAGGAAAAAAACGCGATCACACGCCTGGAGGAGTTCGTCAAAGCGCCGTTCGAGCGCATCGACTACACCGAGGCGGTGAAGATCCTGCAGAACTCCGGGCAGAAGTTTGAATACCCGGTCGCTTGGGGCACCGACCTGCAGACCGAGCACGAACGCTACCTCACCGAAAAACACGTCGGCCGTCCGGTCGTCGTAATGAACTATCCCGAAGCGATCAAGGCGTTCTACATGCGCCTCAACGACGACGGCAAAACCGTCGCCGCGATGGATGTGCTCGCGCCGGGCATCGGCGAGATCATCGGCGGCTCGCAGCGCGAGGAGCGCCTGGACCTGCTCGACAAACGCATGGCGCAATTCGGCCTCGATCCGGCGCACTACCAGTGGTATCGCGACTTCCGCCGTTACGGCACGGTGCCGCACGCGGGCTTCGGCCTCGGTTTCGAGCGCTTGGTCGTGTATGTCTGCGGCTTGTCGAACATCCGCGATGCGATTCCGTATCCGCGTGTGCCGGGGGCGGCGGATTTCTAAAATGCTTTTCCTTCCTCAACGTCGTCATTCCCGCGAAAGCGGGAATCCAGTTCCTCTTTTATGCTTTTCGACAAACACAAAGATCAAAATGGATTCCCGCTTTCGCGGGAATGACGAGCCAGAGCAAACAGCATGAATGCGCCACCTATCGTCTCAATCCAGGGCGTCAGCAAGACCTATAAAAGTGGCCTGCAGGCCCTGAAAGAGGTCAACCTCGACATCCGCCGCGGCGAAATCTTCGCCCTGCTCGGCCCGAACGGCGCGGGCAAGACAACGCTGATCAGCATCATCTGCGGCATCGTCAATGCGACCACCGGCACCGTGATCGCCGACGGCCATGACATCGCACGCGACTATCGCGCCGCGCGCGCGAAGATCGGCCTCGTGCCGCAGGAACTGCACACCGACGCGTTCGAAACGGTGATAGCGACGATGAAGTTCAGCCGCGGCCTGTTCGGCAAGCCGCCCGATCCGGCGCATCTGGAAAGTGTGCTGCGCGATCTCTCGCTGTGGGACAAGCGCGATTCGAAAATCATGACGCTGTCCGGCGGCATGAAGCGCCGCGTGCTGATCGCGAAGGCGCTGTCGCACGAACCGAACATTCTCTTCCTCGACGAGCCCACCGCCGGCGTCGACGTCGAACTGCGCCACGACATGTGGCAGATGGTGCGGCGCCTGCGCGAACGCGGTACGACGATCATCCTCACCACGCACTACATCGAGGAAGCCGAGGAAATGGCCGACCGCGTCGGCGTGATCCGCAAAGGCGAACTGATCCTGGTCGAGGACAAAGCCACGTTGATGCAGAAGTTGGGCAAGAAGCAACTGGTCCTGCAACTGCAGGCGCCGCTCGCGCAACTGCCCGATGCGCTCGCGGGCGAGCCGCTCGAACTTTCCGCCGACGGCACGACGCTGACCTACACCTACGATGCACGCGCAGACGGCGGCGGTGTCGCCGCGCTGCTGCAGCGGCTCGGCGAACATGGCATCGCGTTCAAGGATTTGCATTCGAGCGAATCCTCGCTCGAAGATATTTTCGTCAGCCTGGTGAGGGCAACGTCGTGAACTGGCATGCGATCCGCGCAATCTACCGTTTCGAAATGGCGCGCACGTTCCGCACGCTGATGCAGAGCATCGCTTCACCGGTGTTGTCGACCTCGCTCTACTTTATCGTCTTCGGCGCCGCGATCGGCTCGCGCATGGGCGAGATCGGCGGCGTCGGCTACGGCGCGTTTATCATTCCCGGTCTGATCATGCTCTCGCTGCTCAACGAGAGCATTTCGAACGCCTCGTTCGGCATCTACCTGCCGAAATGGTCGGGCACGATCTTCGAACTGCTCTCGGCGCCGGTGTCCTACATCGAAGTGGTGATCGGCTACGTTGGCGCAGCCGCGACGAAATCGCTGATGCTCGGCATCCTTATCCTCGTCACCGCGCGTTTCTTCGTCGCCTACGAGATCGTGCATCCGGTGTGGATGCTCGGCTTTCTGATCCTCACCTGCGTCACCTTCAGCCTGTTCGGCTTCGTCATCGGCCTGTGGGCGGACGACTTCCAGAAGCTGCAGGTGATCCCGCTCATGATTGTCACGCCGCTGACCTTCCTCGGCGGTGCGTTCTATTCGATCAACATGCTGCCGGATATCTGGCAGAAGATCACGCTGTTCAATCCCGTCGTCTACCTGATCAGCGGCTTCCGCTGGAGCTTCTACGGCGTCGCCGACGTCAACGTGGCGCTGAGTCTGTCGATGACACTCGTGTTCCTCGCGCTGTGCCTCGGCGTTGTCTGGTGGATTTTCAAGACCGGCTACAAGCTGCGCAACTGATGCCGCTGCGATCGACTCGATCCTGCCACCCCAACGTTTTGCCGCTGTCCAACATCCAACGTTGGAACACGCTTCCTATCGATCGCATCTTATGAAAAAAATCTGCCTGCTCGCATTGCTCGCCGTCGCTTCCGCGGCCGCTCACTCATCGTCGACTGCCGAAGCCATGGAGGGTGCCCTGCTCCGCGGCGCCGGTACCGAAGCCCTGCAGCTCGCCGCCAAACTCGCCGCGCCGCCGCCGGGCAACGAAGATTCGAAATACGCCGAATGCGTGGGCGCGCGCTTGCGAACACCTCCCGCGATTCAAGCATCCGTCGATCCCTTTGCTGCGCAAGTCGCTTTGGCCTATCAACGATATTGGCAAAAATCGTTTCCCGCGGCGGCCAACCGCAAGGCCAACGAAGACACGCTGCAGGCAACCCTGGCAAAGCTCGCGGGGCTGTCGGGTAAACACGACTTCGGCGATGTCGAAGCTGCCATCACTGAAAAGCTGCAGGCGCGCGGCTTCTTCGCGCTGACTGGCCTGACCCCGCCCTTCCGCGAATTGATGCTCTGGCGCAAGCAAACCGAGCGCGACTTCACCGTCGCTCTTCCCGAACAGGAATACACCGCGCACGTCGTCATGCTCGACGACTTCGTCAGCCTCGGCTGGGCGGCCTGGGCCACCTGTGAGCACCGCGCGAATGGCGGCTGGGCCACCGAAACGGCGCTCTACGCGGTAATGCCGCGCTACGCAGGCGGGATCGACGGCAACGAATTCCGATCGGTGCTGCTGACTCATGAAACGCAGCATTTCGCCGATAAGAATCGCTTCAAATCCCTCAAGCCATGGGAACTCGAATATCGGGCGAAGCTCGCGGAGCTCTGGGCGGCAGATGAAAGTGTTGCGCGCGATCGTCTTGGCAAATTCATCAGCAGCCAGAGCGAGGATGAAGCGCTCGCCCATCCTTACGCCGACCGCAAACTGATTTCGGCGCTGACCCAAACGTTGGGGCGCTCACCGCAGCAAACGCCTCTGGCCGAGCTGCATCACGCCGCGGAGGTACTGCTGCGGCAAGACACCGAACAGCGCATCGCCCGCGGCGAAGGTTCTGCTGCGAAGGAAGAATCCCTTAAAGTCTCCGCCTCGCCGGCGCATTGACCGCTCGCGAATCGACTTTTACCCGCGCTCAAAGACACCCGTGCCCGTCGCTCATTGCCAGCCCCTGCCTTCCGGGCAGCTTCCGGAAGAAGCGATCCGTGCCTTCCTCCGCGATGGCGTGCTGATCATCGACGGCTTCAAGACTCGCGACGAATGCGAGCGGCTGCGCGAGCGCGCCAATGCCCTCGTCGAGGAGCACGGCCCGCACGCGGCGGGCACGATCTTTTCGACGAAGGCGCCGCAGCATCTGGACAGCCGATATTTCCTTGAGTCGGCAACGGGCATCGGCGTGTTCTTCGAAGAGGAAGCGTTCGACGCCGACGGTAAACTCGCCTATTCGCTGCCTCTGGCTGTCAACAAGCTCGGCCATGCGATGCACGACCTCGACCCGGTGTTTTCGGAATTCTCGAAAGGGCCCGCGCTGCAGGCCGTCAGCGCGAGTCTCGGCGTGGCGCAGCCGCGCGTGATGCAATCGATGTACATCTTCAAGCAGCCGAACATCGGCGGCGAGGTGATGTGTCATCAGGATTCGACCTACCTCTACACCGATCCGATGTCGGTCATCGGCTACTGGTTCGCAATCGATGATGCGCATCGCGGCAACGGCTGCCTCGGCGGCATTCCGGGCGAGCATCGCAAAGGATTGAAGAGACTGTTTCGGCGCAAAGACGGCGACCGGCTCGACACCGACGAACTCGACCCATCGATCGCTTGGGATATGTCGGCACTGGAATGGCTCGAAGTGCCCGCCGGCACGCTGATCGTGTTCAACGGCTGCTTTCCGCATCTGTCCGAAGCCAATCGCTCAGCGCAAGCGCGCCATGCGTACACGCTGCACGCGGTCGATGGTACCTGTGCCTATCCAGCCGATAATTGGTTGCAGCGGCCGCCGCCGTTCCCGGCGCGGGGATTCGTCTGACGACGTAGCAACCGCAGCGCGCAGAAATCAACTTACTCAGCGCTTACTTTCACCGCGTCACTGATCTTCGCGTGGATATCGCTCAACTGAGCCAGCGTTTCGGCGCCTAGCGTCCGGCGCAGCTCCTTCTGCACACTTTCCCAATGTGGCAGCGCGCGCGCGATCGCCGTACTACCGGCACGCGTGAGTTGGGTGAGGCTCGTGCGTTTGTCCGCGCCAGGCGATTGTTCGACCAGGCCGTCGCGCTCGAGCAACGCGAGGTTGCGAGTGAGCGTGGTGCGATCGAGTTCCTGATCGTCGGCGAGTGCCCCGATGGAGGCTGGCCCGAGGCGTTCGATCGCACGCAGCAAACAGAACTGCGTGATCTTCAGCCCGGCCGGCGCGAGCGCATCGTCATAGATCTGGCTGACCACGCGCGACATGCGGCGCAGGTTGATGCAGACGCAATCGGTGCGGCGCCGGTCTTCGGCGGGTAGAGACAAATTCTTCGTCATCGTCTTGCTTGCTTAAAAATAGGTGTATATACTCACAAATGAGTGCATATACGCTCATTATATACTTTTCGCCACTGAACGGCAGCTTTCGCCGCCAACACGGAATCCCCATGCTCCGCCGCCATCTCGCTGCAAGCCTTACCGGCCGACTGCACTACGCCTACATTGTCGCCGCGCTCACATTCGTCACCCTGCTCGTCGTCGCCGGCATCCGCGCGACGCCGGCAGTACTGATCGTGCCGCTCGAAAAGAGCTTCGGCTGGAGCCGCGACCAGATCACCCTGGCCGTGTCGATCGGCCTGGCCCTGTTTGGCCTGATGGGCCCGTTCGCCGCCGCAGCGATGCAACGTTTCGGCATCCGCCGGACGATGGTCGCCGCCCTGCTTCTGCTGTCCGCCGCGATGGGCGGCAGCGCCTTCGTCACCTCGCCGTTCGGGCTGATCCTCACCTGGGGCGTGCTCGCCGGCATCGGCACCGGCACGATGGCGATGGTGCTCGGCGTCACCGTCGTCAACCGCTGGTTCGACAAGAACCGCGGCAGTGTGCTCGGCCTGCTCACCGCAAGTACGGCGACCGGATCGCTGATTTTCCTGCCCGTGCTCACCTGGTTCATCGATCGCGGCGACGACTGGCGTGTAGTCGTCTATATCGTCGCCGGTGCGGCGCTGGCGCTGATCGCACTCGTGCTGCTGTTCATGCCCGAGCGGCCCAGCGAAGTCGGCCTGCATCGCTACGGCGCAACGAGCGACGACGCGAGCGATGCGACGCGCACCAATCCGCTCACCGCCGCGTTCGGCGCGCTCGCCACCGCCTCGCGCAGCGGCACGTTTTGGCTATTGTTCGCCACGTTCTTCGTCTGCGGTTTGTCGACCAACGGCCTGATCGGCACGCACATGATCGCGTTCTGCGCGGACAACGGCATTCCCGAAACGAAGGCCGCCGGACTGCTCATGCTCATGGGCATCTTCGACATCATCGGCACCACCGCGTCAGGCTGGCTGTCCGATCGCTACGACAGCCGCGTGCTGCTGTTCGTCTATTACGGTCTGCGCGGCCTGTCGCTGCTCTATCTGCCTTGGTCGGATTTCAGCATCGGCAGCCTCGGCCTGTTCACCGTCTTCTACGGCCTCGATTGGATCGCCACCGTGCCACCGACCGTGCGCCTGACCACCGACCGCTTCGGCCCGCAGCTCTCGCCACTCATCTACGGTTGGATCGGCGCCGGTCATCAGCTCGGCGCAGCGACGGCGGCCTATGGCGCCGGCCTCATTCGCGTGCAGACGAATCACTACGTCGGCGCCTTCCTCACTGCCGGCGCCGCTTGCATCGTCGCCGCCATCCTCGCGATGCTGATCCGCCGCCGCGCGGCACAGTTGCAGCCCGCAGCGGCCTAGCATCGTAGAATCGGCACATGGACGTGCTGATCAACATCGACGTCGACGATCTCGAACGCGCAACCACGTTCTATCTTCGCGCCTTCAATCTCTCGATAGGCCGTCGCTTCGGCGAGGAAGTCGTCGAACTCGTCGGCGGCACGGTACCGATTTATCTGCTCGCAAAGCGAGCCGGAACTCTCGCCGCCGCCGCGCAACCGCGTGATTACGCACGCCACTGGACGCCGGTGCACTTCGACGTCGTCGTCGAAGACATCGACGCGGCGATCATGTGCGCCCAAGCTGCCGGCGCCGTGCTCGAACAGCCCGTGCGCACGAGCGCGTGGGGCAAGCTCGCGCTGATGGCCGATCCGTTCGGGCACGGATTCTGTTTCGTGCAATTCCTCGGCCGCGGCTATGACGAGATCGCTACCCCACCGGCGTGAGCACCGCCGTTCGGGCTAGACGTGAAGGAATCGGCCGCCGCCGAAGACCCAGTTCTCCCAGCGCGTTTCCTTGAACGCGATCATCACATTCTCCGCATTCAACCTCAGCGGTGCCGCAGTGAGCGCGTTGATGATGTCGGCGACGATTTTCTTCTTCACCTTCACGCTGCGCCCTTCTGAAAACAGGATTTCGATCAGCGCGAAGTTCTCGTCGCGCGGTGAACTCAGATCGGGATAGCTCGCATCGAAGCGAAAGTTATCCGGCTCCAGCTCGAACACACGCTGGAAACGATCGGCCTGCGGCACCCCCGAGGCGACCAATGCCTGATGCACGGCGGCGAGCACGCCCGACTTGAACTCCGTGGATTTCGGCTTGACGACGGTTAGGGTAACGAGTGGCATAAAAACTCCTTGATGGATGAACGGGAAACTTTTTTACAAGCGTCGATCGTGCAAAGTCGACAGCGAAATGGCCAGGGCAGCCGATGCGAACACGCCGCCGAGCAAACACACGCCGTTCCAGCCGCCGTACTTCCAGGCGAAACCGGTCAGCGCGGAAGATACGGCACCGCCAAGAAAGAAGATGCCGGTGAACAACCCATTGAGCCGGCCGCGCACCTCCGGCCGCAGCAGGTTGACGGCGCGCCGGCCCAGCGTCTGATCGCCGACCACGCCGACATCGAGCAGAATGGCGCAGACTGCAAGCAGGATGAGCGCCCACGTCGGCGCGAGATCCGCTATCGCCGCCGCAAACGCGGCGAGGATCATCGACTGCAGCGCGAGCGCATGCAGGCCGACAAGCGCGGGCTTCGTCCAACCGCGATCGCCCCAGCGCCCAGCCAACGGCGCGACCACGGCGCCGCTGACGCCCGCAAGCGCGAACACCGCGATGCCGCGTGCGCCGAGATGGAACGGAGGCCGCGCGAGCTGCAGCGCGATCGTCGTCCAGAACATATTGAACGCGGCGAACATCATCCCCGATTCCGCGGCACGAACGCGGAGCACGGGCTCCTCGCGCACGAGCCGCCACAGCGAGGCGATCAGCGCGCCGTAGCCGAGCCCGCCCTGCGGTGTGCGTCGCGGCAGGGTGAAAACGAGCAATGCAATCAGTGCGCAGACGAATATCGCCGAGGCGAAGTACATGCCGCGCCAGCCGAGCGCGTCCGCAGCGATACTCGCCAGCGGCCGCGAAACGAGCACGCCAACCATCATGCCGCTCATCACATCGCCGACCACGCGTCCGCGCTGCGCCTCGGACGCGAGCGACGCCGCCAGGGGGACGAGCACCTGGATGCAACTGATCGCCGCGCCGAGCGCGAACGAGGCGATAAGAAACCACACCGCCGATGGCGCCAACGCCGCGGCGCATAGGGACGCCGCGTCCGCGCCGAGCATCGCCAGCGCGAGGCGCCGGTTCTCGACCAGGTCGGACAACGGAACGAGCAGGATCAATCCCGCCGCATAGCCAAGCAGCACGGACAGGGTGACGAACCCGGACAGGCGTGCGTCGAGCCCCAACGACGGCCCGATCACCTCGACCAACGGCTGCGAGGAAAACAGGTTCAGAATGATGACGCCGACGGCGAACGCGAACAGGCGAGTCGGCACCGGGCGCCGCACAGCAGCATCGTCGGTGGCGCCGCGGGCAAGTACATCGATTTCGGTGGAAGACATCTCGAATCCGTACTTGACATGAAGTACGCAAACTCTATGCTTATAGTGAATATTCTTCCAATGAATTATTTTTAGGATCGTTATGCGTAATTTGCATTCCGTGATTCGAGG
>Ga0209233_1001107_pt1 | contig 11024 bp, 12 predicted proteins | sample AraplaCL_Cvi_mCL_FD_184269 | JGI IMG/M metagenome (GOLD analysis project Ga0209233, IMG submission 184269) | Arabidopsis root microbial communities from the University of North Carolina, USA - plate scrape CL_Cvi_mCL (SPAdes) (version 2) | ecosystem: Host-associated > Plants > Roots > Endosphere... | reverse complement strand
CATACGCGACGCGCTTCGCCTGATGGAGGACCACGAGCAGTTGCGGCAGGTTCGCCTCGACGCGCTGCGCGCCGAAATCCAGAAGGGCCTCGACAGCGGCGACGCCGGACCACTGGACGTCGAGGAGATAATTGCCGAGGCAAAGCGGCGCAAACAGGCCAAAGATGCCGCTTGAAATCCGCCAGTCTGCCGCGGCTCGAGAAGACCTGATCGAGATCTGGCTCTACATCGATACCTATAACACGATGGCCGCCAACCGGATTCTCGACCGTATCGAGCAGTTGGCCATCCGCTTAGCCGAACAGCCCGAGATGGGACGCTTGGCCCTAGATTCCGATCGGCGCCTGCGGGTGTTCCCGATCGAGGGTTATTCCGTGTTCTACCGTGCCTCAGACACTGAACTGACGATCGTCCGCGTCCTCAGCCACTACCGCGACGCCACGGCGCAATCCTTCCCCGAGACCTGATCTACTGCTCGACTCCCAGCAGGTACGCCGCCACGGCGTGACGATCGTCGTCGGTCCATTGCGACGTCGAGTCCTTGACCACCTGGGCCATTTCCCCGCCGAGATCGTCGCCCGAGGAGGCGACGCCGGTCTTCAGCGTGTCCTCGAGATCGGCGATTGCATAGAACTGCTTCAGCGCATCGACCGTCAGCGCCGGCGCCCGGCCGCCAGGTGAGCCCTTGGGCGATCCGGTGAATTCCTGCCCCTTCTCGATCGCCCCCAGGGCATTGCGGGGGCTGTGGCATTCCACGCAGTGCCCGGGGCCGTTGGCGATGTAGGCGCCGCGATTCCACAGCGCGGAGTGCTTGGGATCGGGTTCGAAGCGATGCGGCACAAAGAACAGGTTCTGCCAGGCGAGATTGGCAAGGCGGATATTGAACGGGAAGCTCAGCTGGTGCGGCGGCGCCTTGGTCGCTACCGGCGGCACCTGCTTGAGCGCCGCGAACAGATCGACCAGGTCCTGGTCGGTGAGCGTGGTATAGCTGGTGTAGGGGAAGGCCGGGTAAAGGTGACCGTTCGGTCCCCGGCCATTGCTCATGGCGTCCGAGAATTCGGCCAGGGTCCACTTGCCGATGCCCGCATTGGGATCGGAGGTGATATTGGGCGGGATGAACGAGCCGAAGGGCGTCACGATCGGCGCCCCGCCGGCCAGCTGCGCGCCATTGTTCTTGCTGTCGGTGTGGCAGGCGACGCACCCACCCAGCGTCAGGATGTAGCTTCCGTGCCTGGCGTCGGCTGTGAGCGTCAGGTCCCGCGCCGGGCCGTTGACCGGCTTCAGCAGATAGATTGCGATCCCCACGCCGATGACGACGATGAGAAGCAGCAGCCAGCGGATAATGCGCATCGTGGGTCCTTGCCGGTTTGGCCCGATACGATCAGAGCGCCGCGCCCCCTGCAATGAGGCGGGCGGTCACAGATCGTCGAGGCCCATGGCAAGCCAACAGCCGCGGGGCGACAGTTAATCCGCAGCGTTGAGGATGGTGTCCACTTCCGCCCGGGTCGGCGGCACGCAGCCCTTGTGCTCGCAGTTGAGCCCCGCGACCACCGCGCCGAAACGTAGAATGCCTGCGAGTTCGTCCGCGCCGAGCCCCTCGAGCGCACCCGGCTTCAACGCGCCGCGATCGCCCAGCGTGGTCAGCACGCCGGCCATGAGGCTGTCCCCGGCGCCGACCGTATCGCCACCCGGCGTGCGCGCGGCAAAGATCCCGGCTTCCGCCCTTGCGCTCTTGGTGAAGGCCCGCGAGCCGTGCTCCCCGAGCGTCACCACGACGAGCTCGCAATTGGGCCGCCGCAGAAGTTCCTCGGCATGCTGCTCGATGCTCTTGCGGGCATCGAGCGATCTGAGATCCTCATCGGATACCTTGATCAGGTGGGCGAGGTCGAGAAAGCGATCCAGCCTTGCCTTGTAGGTGGTGAAATCATCGACGAGGAACGGCCGCACATTGGGGTCGATCGAAATCAGCGCCCCGCGCTGCAGCGCCGCCTCGGCGACCGTGATCCAGGCCGCCGCATCCTCGGGCAGGATGGGGCAGAAGCCGCCGACCTGGAATACTTCGACGCCCTGCGGGAGTGCCGCAACCAAGCCGGCAGCGGTGAACGCCCGATCCGCCTCGCGATAGAAGCGGTAGCGGGCATTCTGGCCCTCGAAGCTCACGACGGCGAGGGTCGAAGGCTCCCGCACACGCTCACCGAGCAACTGGTGCACACCGGCTGCCTTGAGCGGCCCGAGCAGCATGTCGCCAAAGGCGTCGGTCGAGATGGGGCAGAGAAAGCCGCTGTCGTTGCCGAGTTTGGCGAGCGCGATGGCGCAGTTGTAGGGCGAGCCGCCGGCGTGCGGCCCAAGGTACTGCACCCCGTCCCGCAGCACCGGTGTGCGGCGCCCCTCAACCTCGGTCGTTTCAGGTACCAGATCGATCAGGCTCTCGCCGCCGACAACGAACATCAGGCTCCCTCCCCGTTTGCCGAAGCTACTAGCCTATCGGGCCGCAACGCGCCAAGCCTTCGCGCCGTTTGGGTCTTTCGTATCCTCCAAGAGGCTGCGATAACGCCGCCCGGGAGACACCTGATTTCATTAAGGGACGAGAAGCATGGCCGACGCTGCCGGAAAATTGCGCTGGGGAATCATCGGGCCGGGCGGCATCGCCAAGGCGTTCGCGGGAGGCGTGGAGCACTCCAGCACGGGTGTGCTGGTCGCCATCGCGACGCGTAACCCGGACAAGCCGGGCCTTGCCAACGACTTTCCGGGCGCCCGCATCCTCAAGGGCTATGACGCAATCCTCGCCGATCCCGAAGTCGATGCGGTCTATATCGCGACGCCCCACACCTCCCACGCCGAATGGGCCATCAAGTGTGCCGAAGCCGGCAAGCACGTGCTGGTGGAAAAGCCGATGGGGCTGACTGCCTTCGAGGCCGACGCCATGTTCCATGCCGCCCGCAAGGCCGGCACCTTCATGGGCGAGGCGTTCATGTATCGCCTCCACCCGCAGACGGCAAAGCTGGTCGAACTGATCCGGGGCGGCGCCATCGGCGAGGTCCGGATGATCCGCTCGAGTTTCGGCTTCGCCATGCCGAAATTCATGCCGGAGCACCGGCTCTACGCCAATGACCTCGCGGGCGGCGGCATCCTCGATGTGGGTGGCTACCCCATCTCGATGACGCGGCTCATCGCCGGGGCGGCAGCCGGCAAGCCGTTCCTCGACCCGGTTAAGGTCAATGGCAGCGCCTATCTCGGCCAGCAGCGGACCGACGAATGGGCCGCCGCGGTCCTGACCTTCCCCAACGGCATCGTCGCCGAGGTGTCCTGCGCCGTTTCGGTCGCCGAGGACAACCTGCTGCAGGTGCTGGGCACGACGGGCCGCGTCGAGGTGAGCAATTTCTGGTTCGGCAGCGGCCGGCAGGGTGGCGTGGGCAAGATCGAGATCATCCCCCGCGAGGGCTCACCCTCGGCGATTGAGGTGAATGAGCCCGGCTGGCTCTACGCCTTCGAGGCGGACGCCGCAGCGGCAGCCATCCGCGCCGGCAATCAGGAGTTTGCCTGGCCCGGCATGAGCTGGGCCGACAGCCTCGGCAACCTCCGCGCGCAGGACAAGTGGCGCGCCGACGCCGGACTCGAATACGACATCGAGAAGGCCGATCGCCGGACGAACACCCTGTCGGGCCGCAAACTTGGGCCCAACGGCGACGCCATCGCCAAGCGCTCCATCCCCGGCCTTGCCAAGCAGGCCTCGATCGTTGCCCTCGGCTTCGAGGACTTCCGCAGCTTCTCGTCCGGGTCCATCCTGCTCGACGCGTTCTGGGAAGCCGGCGGCAACATCTTCGACACCGCCTTCGTCTACGGCGCCGGCTACACCGAAAAGCTGCTCGGCGAATGGCAGAAGAACCGCGGCGTCCGCGACGGCATGGTGATCATCGGCAAGGGCGCGCACACTCCCCTGTGCTATCCGGACCAGATCGGCAAGCAGCTGACGCAGTCGCTCGACCGGCTGCAGACCGACCATGTCGACATCTATTTCATGCACCGCGACAATCCCGACGTGCCGGTCGGCGAGTTCGTGGATGCGATGGATGCCGAAGTGAAGGCCGGGCGCATTCGCGGCCCGTTCGGCGGCTCCAACTGGACGAAAGCCCGCATGGACGAAGCGATCGCCTATGCCGAGCGGACGGGCAAGCAGAAGCCGGGCGCGCTCTCGAACAACTTCGCCCTTGCCGACATGCTCGACCCGATCTGGGCCGGCTGCGTTTCGGCCTCGGACGAGGGCTGGATCGACTGGCTGACCCGCCATCAGATGCCGAACTTCTCGTGGTCGAGCCAGGCGCGCGGCTTCTTTACCGACCGTGCCGGCCGCGACAAGCGCGACAATGCCGAACTGGTGCGCGTCTGGTACTCGGACGCCAACTTCGCCCGGCGCGACCGGGCGCTACAGCTTGGCCGGGAGTTGGGCAAGAGCCCGATCCACATCGCGCTAGCCTATGTGCTGGCGCAGCCCTTCCCGTCGATCCCGCTCATCGGGCCGCGTACGCTCGGCGAGCTCGAGGACTCGATGCAGGCCTTCAGCATTGCGTTGACGCCCGAGCAGGTGCGCTGGCTGCGCCAGGGCTAACCGACCGCGCCGGCGCCGGTGCTCGCTTCGGGCGCCGGCGCCGGCCGCAGCCGGTCGAGCAACCGGTGGGCGAGGGCGTGGTAGATGCCCTCGCGACAGATCAGCTTGGAAACCGCTGACGCCAGCAGCGACACCACCATGATCGGAAAGATCAGGCTGTGATCGGCGGTCATCTCCGACACGATGACCGCGGAAGTCAGCGGCGCCTGCACGACGCCTGAAAGATAGGCGGCCATGCACAGGATCGCCAGCACGCCGATCGGGATACCCGGCATCAGCGGCGCCAGATCATAGCCGATCCCCGCCCCGACAGCTAAAGACGGGGAGAAGATGCCGCCGGGGATGCCCGAGATCGACGACAGCGCCGTGGCCAGGAGCTTCAGCGGCCCGAAGGCCCACGGCACGGCCTGACCGGCAAGAATGAGCTTCGTCTGGCCGTAACCGGTACCGAAGACGGTGCCGTCGGCAAGGAGGCCGCAAACCGCCACCAGGAGCCCGCAGATGCCGGCGAACAGGGCGGGACGGCTTTGCAGCGCCGCCATCGCTCGCCCCGGCAACCCGTCTGCGAACAACAGCAGCACCCGGCTGAATATCCCGCCGAGCAGGCCACAGACCACGCCGCTCACCAATACGGCGATCCACTGCCAATTGAGCGGCAGGCTGCCGGAAGCGACGCCGAAATAGGTGTAGTCGCCCAGAATCGCCTGGGAGGTAAGTCCGGCGGCAATCACGGTCGCCAACACCAGCAGGCTGGAGCGCTGCTCGAAGCTGCGGCTCATTTCTTCGATGCCGAAGATGATGCCCGCCAGCGGCGCGTTGAACGCTGCCGCGATGCCGGCGGCGGAACCGGCGAGCAGCAGCCCCGGTTGCCGGTGCGGTTCGACGCGGCCGAGAAAATGCATCGCCGCGGCGCCTACCTGCACCGTGGGCCCCTCGCGCCCGGAGGAGGCGCCACACAGCAGGCCAAGCATCAGCAGCGCGATCTTGGCAATGCCGAGCCGCAGCGAGACGAGGCGCGACTTGGCGCGGAAGTCATCGAGCTCGCGCGCCGCGATCACCTGCGGAATGCCGCTTCCCTGCGTGCCGTCGAAGAATCGCCGGGCCAGCCAGGCCGCGAGGGCGAAGCCGGCCGGGGTCACCACGATCGGCGCCCAATGCCAGCGGCCCGCGACCTGCGCAAAGATTGCCTGAGCCTGGTCGGCCAGCAGCGCCATGGCGACCGCCAGCAAGCCGACGACCGCGCCCCCGGCGAAGAACAGCGCCCGTCGCCGGAAAGTCGCCCCCTGATGGTGGAGAAGATCGGGGAGCGAGCGGGGCATCTTCGGCGACATGCTCGATCCGATACGCCATTGCTCGGCCCTCGACAACCGGCCAAAACACGGACGGAGATTCTTTGCGGGACGGGGGAATAAACCGGCGCCGCCGTCGTTGGGGTATGGTGACGGATGCGCGCCCCGCAGCATCCGCGCCAACGATTGGAGGAACTCATGAAGACTTCCTTGCTGCTCGGCGCCGCGGCGCTGCTGCTCTCCGCCCTGCCCGCCTTCGCCGACGACTTGCCCGGCGACATCAAGACCATGACGATCGACGGCAAGACCGTGCTGACCGACGCCAAGGGCATGACGCTCTACACCTATGACAAGGACGCTTCGGGCGGCCCCGCGACCTGCGCGGACAAGTGCGCCTCGGCCTGGCCGCCGGCGTTGGCCTCCGCCGACGCCAAGCCGGTCGGTGACTTCACCGTGACCAAATCCGCCGATGGCAAGCCGATGTGGGCCTATTACGGCCTGCCGCTCTACGGCTGGGTGAAGGACAAGAAGCCGGGCGACGCGACCGGCGACATGGTCGGTAACGTCTGGCACACCGCGATCGAGAAGTAGTTCCCGGTGAGCGATTTCCTGGACGAGATCGAGGCCGCGGTGCCGGCGCTCAGGCGGTATGCCCGAGCGCTGACGCGCGATATCGACCGCGCCGACGACCTCGTCCAGGATTGCCTCGAGCGGGCCATCCGCAAGCGCGCGCTGTGGCGGCCGACCGCGCCGCTGCAGGCCTGGCTTTTCCGTATGCTTCTCAATCTCTACCGCAACGACCTGCGGAGCCGCCGGCGGCGGGGCGACCACGTTCCCTACGACGAAATGCCGATCGAACCGTCGACGCCGCCCGCCCAGCCCGGCCGGCTGGCGCTCGCCGAGGTCGACCGGGCCATGGTTCAACTGGCCGACGACCAGCGCGAAGCCCTGCTGCTGGTGGTGGTCGAGGGCCAGAGTTATGCCGACGCCGCCAACATCCTCGAAATTCCCATCGGCACGCTGATGTCGCGCCTCGGGCGCGCCCGCGCTGCGCTGCGCGTCCTGACGGGCACCGCAGATGAGCCAAGACTAAGGTCCGTGAAATGAACGCCGGAGAAGACAAGCGCCCGTTCGAAGTCACCGAGGCAACGCTCCTCGCCTATGTCGACGGACAGCTGTCGCCGGGCGAGCGGGCAGCCGTCGAGACCTGGCTGCTCGAGCATCCCGACAAGGCGGCCGATGTCGGCGCCTGGCAGCGCCAGAACGCGGCATTGTCGACGCTTTACGCCCCGATCCTCGCCGAGCCCGTGCCGCCCCGGCTCGATCCCCGGCGCATCGCCGCCGGCGTTTCCGGCGCCCGCTGGGACTGGACGCGGGTCGCGGCCGCCGCCGTCGTGTTGCTGGCCATCGGCAGTGGCGCCGGCTGGTTCATGCGCACCGCCACCTGGCAGGAGGAGCCGGCCTCCGAGCGGCTGATCGACGGGGCCGTCAGCGCCCACGCGCTCTACGTCAAGGAGACGCGCCACGCCGTAGAGGTCGCCGCCGACGACAAAGCGCATCTCGTCACCTGGCTTTCGAACCGGGTCGGCCATCCGATCGGCGCCCCCGATCTCACCGCGCAGGGCTTCCAGCTGGTCGGCGGCCGCCTGCTGCCGCCGCCGGCCGAAACCGGCATGGGCCCGGCGGCGCAGCTGATGTACCAGGACGGCGCCTCGACCCGCGTCACCGTGTTCATCACCACCGCCGCCGACGGCGACGGCAAGCCCTACGTCAAGTACCAGGATCACGGCCTCGAGGCCTATTACTGGGCCAACGACCAGATCACCTGCACCGTGGTCGGCGACCTCCCCGAAGCCCAGATGCAGACCGTCGCCAAGGGCGTCTACCAGCAACTGACCTGGCGCCCGGACCCGGGCGGGCGGAGCTGACCCCAAGGGCAACAGACCACTGAGCCAACGACGCCCCGGCACCCAGCGTGCCTCGCAGTTTCCCCAGCTAGTCGGTGTCCCCTAGCCGATGTATTCATAGGGACATGATCTGCCCCGACGAGGTCATTGCTCATGACGCTACGGGCCTTCGCGCTGGCCACGCGCGCGAGAACTGAAATGGCCGACAGCACGGCCGAACTCAACCGCAAGACCGATATCGCGGAGCTGTTCTCCGACGCCATAAGGGCACGCGGCCGGAAGCGGTATTTCCGGCTCCATGGCGCTGGACTATTCTACGAAGACGGGCTCCTCTATCCTACTGTATTGGCAGATCGATCCCAAAACCCGTCGAGCAGCCAGGGGCTCATTCCGATCCGCGTGTTTCCCGATCTTCGTGACACGCTGATCGACGTTCTCGACGGTTTTTGGGCCGACGACTTCGACAATTACCTGCGCGTAATGCTGACCACGGCAAGTTTCTTGCACGCGGCGCCCGGCAGCGAGATCGTCGAAACCGCGACGGGCCGAGTCGGGCCGCACGTGACCTGGGGGTCGGGACGCACCGGGTTCCTGACGGCCGGACACGTGGCGCAATCGATCGGCGGCACCGTTGACGACCTGGCGGGAAATCAGGTTGGCACGGTCCGCTGGTCCAACGATCCGGCGCAGGCCCCCTCCACAACGGCCGATGTTGATGTCGCCTTGGTGGAATTCGATCCGCCGCAGTCGGCAATCACTGGGCAAACCGCGCGCACTGCCGGTGCCGGAGAGGTTGTCGACGTGGCCGGAACCGGCCAGCAGTCGACGGTCTTTGCCTTCATGGGCAGCGTGCTGATGGGCTCGGCACAAGCCAATTACGCCAACTGCTATGCCACGCAAAACCTGGTTACGCAGCCCGGCGACTCCGGCGCCCTGGTCGAAAGTACCGGCGACGTCGTGGGCATGGTCATCGGTGGCTTCAGCCAGCGCGACATGACCATCGTGCAGGCAATCGACTACCAGATCACCGAAATACGCAACCTTACGACCTACATGATTTCGTTGTAGCGGCGTCTTCCTGAAAGGCGACTTTGATGTTCATAGCGACCGACGGAAGCTCCGCCTCTCTGCCCAAGGATGTGGTCGCCCTCGCGGCCAGTCCCATCGCCTTCACCCGGGCTCCGCCTGTTTCCGCGTCCGCCCCGCCGGTCGTCGGCCGCCAGACCGACTTTGGGGAGGTTCATGGTGGCCCCGCGGTGAGGACCCCGCCGGCGCCCATCCCCGAGGGAGCGGCCAAGCTCGATCGCTGGGATGTGCAATCGCACCAGTACACCACCAAGGCCGAGGTCGAGACCAGCATCCTGGGCCGGCTGTTTTCCGGCAAGGGCCAGTTCACCAGCTACGGCGTCGTCCAGGAGGCGAAGCGCTACTGCGTCATGACCACGACGGACGGCACGACTGTGGAATACGGCACCGCAGTGCGGCTTTCGGTCGGCGTGCTCGGCGCTCAGGCCGAAGGTGCACTGACGTTGCCCAATATTGCAGCCAAGGCGCAGTTGACCGGCCTCCAGGCCCGTATCGCGCTGTCGGTGGTCGGATATGTCGGACCGCTCGGCGAACTCCTGCCGGCTCCCGACAACCTGAACGTGGAAAATCTTGCCGTCTATACGACTGCCTTCAGGCTGATCCAGGCCAAGGTGTTCGGAGCCGAGGGGCTGGCGTTCATCTCCCCAGCCCTTCTCGGATACAATCAGCCGGACGGCGGCGCCCCTGCCCAGTCGTAGGATTGCCGCACCCTAGTCCCTCGCAGCGGGCAACATGCGTCGCAGGACGCCGTCCTTGAGCACATAGTGGTGAGCAAGGGCCGCCAGGGCATGAGCGGCGGCGAGGTAGACGATGGTCCAGCCTACCGCGTTGTGCAGAGCCTCGTGGAGGCGGGACATCGCCCGGTCGGGCATGCCGACCTGTGGGATGGCAAACAGCCCGAAGAAGAAGAATTCCTCGCCTTCCGCCCAGCGCAGCAGGAAGCCGAGGATTATCTGCACGCCCAGCAACACGTAGAGGGCGGCGTGCACGGCATGTGCTGCAAGCCCGGCCAAACCATGCTCGGCCGCATCGAGACGCCGCCCACCGGTCCAGCGCCAGAGGATCCGCCCGACGAAGGCCGCAGCGAATAGGATGCCCACCGACACATGGAACGCCTGCAATCCCTCGCGCAGGGGCGCGATGCGGGGCAGCGCGTTCCACCAATAGGCAGCCCCGAAGAGCAGCACGACCGAAAGTGCAGTGAGCCAGTGGAAAGCGATCGTGACGCGGTCGTAGCGGACGGGTGCGGCGGCCGCTTCCGCGGCAGCCAGCGGCAGCTCATTGGTCGTCATTGGGATGTTCCTCGGAGGTCGAAGTGAATGCCCACGACCTAACCGGTCACGAAAATCCCTTGCAAGACCATATGCTTAAGGCCGGATCACCAGTTTTATTCCCTCCTCCATGAAATTATGATCGACCTAGTCACAATTTCATTGTTTGCCAATTGCTTACCGGCCAGAAAAGCGGGCTCGGCACTTTAGTCCGTGAACGGAGCGTTTTCGGGGGCCGGCCAATCGGCGCAACGACAGCGCCTGAACCGTCAGCTCGCCGCAGTCCGGAGGTGCGGCGTGACCCGCTGCTTCAGCAGGCCGACGAGTTCTGGCTGCATGAATTGGTAGCGGTCGGGGATATCGAGGCAGACGATCTTCTTGCCCCGCAGGACACGGCCAAACCTGCGGTTGAGCCGGGCGCGATGCGCCCGCTCCATCACAAAAACGATGTCCGCGTCTTCGATATGCTCTTCCGCAAGGGGCTCTTCGGCGTCCGGCGCGAGGCCCGCCGACGCGGTCTCGATGCCCGGGTAGGCGGCAAACACCAGCTCGGCCGTGGGCGACCTGAGGCGGTTGCGGGAGCAGACGAACAGCAGCCGCTGCACGCCCCGCTAGCATCCCTGCCGGCGATCGAGGTCGTTGGCGAAGATATTATGCGGACCGATGTTGCGGATGTCGCGCTCCCCCATCAGGGCCATGGTGGTGTCGGCCTCCTTGCGTACGATTTCGAGCGCCCGGGCCACGCCCGCCTCGCCGCCGGCGCCGAGGCCATAGGCCATGATGCGGCCGATGAGAGCGCCCTTGGCGCCGAGCGCCAGCGCCTTGAGCAGATCCTGCCCGGAGCGAATGCCGCCATCCATCAGCA
>Ga0209233_1001106_pt1 | contig 11025 bp, 10 predicted proteins | sample AraplaCL_Cvi_mCL_FD_184269 | JGI IMG/M metagenome (GOLD analysis project Ga0209233, IMG submission 184269) | Arabidopsis root microbial communities from the University of North Carolina, USA - plate scrape CL_Cvi_mCL (SPAdes) (version 2) | ecosystem: Host-associated > Plants > Roots > Endosphere... | reverse complement strand
GGGGCGAGGTGAAGAGAGTGCACAGACGAGACGCTTCAAGACGAGACCTTGTGGTTGCGACGCCCCAAGACGTAGATGCCCGGGACAAGCCCGGGCATGACGCATATCGGAAAGATATTGGAGCAACGATCAGGCGTGCTTGACGTGCTTCTCGAGACCCGGATCGATCAACTCGCCCTTCATCAGGAACAGCGGCGCCTTGTGGTAGAGCTTCAGGTCGTTGAAGGGGTCGGTGACGATCTTGGTCATCCAGACGAGGCCGGTCTCGATGTCGCGGATGAAGAACAGGTGGATGGTTCGGAACAGGAGGCCGCCGATGCCGACCACGAGCCAGACCTTGGCCACCTGACGGGTGAAGTCGCCCATCGTGACCCAGGGCTTGAACAGGCCGAACAGGGTCGGATCGAAGTACAGCACCATCGGCGACAGCGCCCAGATCGCCATCAGCACGACCTTGCGCTGCAGGTTGTAGCCGACCTTGATGTCTTCCTTGTGCTCGTGGGTCGCCTGGTTGACGTGGTCATACCCCTTCGGCTCGAAGAAGAAGTGACCGGCCTGGCGCGAGGTCATCGAGACCAGCCAGCCGACCAACGCCGACACGACGGGATCGAAGAACAGCATCACATAGGCGAACAGGAAGCTCAGCGCGCTGACGAAGTGCAGGCTCTGGTTGATCCGGCTGTGGTGGTAGAAGCGATGGTCATCCCAGCGCTGGGTACGCAGCTCTTGCAGAAAATTCTTGATCATTGGTTCCCCCAACATCTTTCGGGACAGGATTTACAGGGATTCGATGTATCGCGTGTGACATCATCATAATGACATATGACAATGCGGAGCGACGCCTTGACGCAACCGGAGAAGGGTCTTGCCTCATCCCGGCGAGGTCTGCGGGATGAGGCGAAGGAGATCGTAGCCTCCTGGCTGGGGGCGCGCTCTGCGCCACCTCACCCGGAGGACCGGCGGGCTGAGCCGCCTGGTCAACCGCCTCAGGCGGCTTTGGCGACGTCCGCCTTGCGGAAGCGGACCAGCGAGAAGTGGCCGAGCGGCGGGATCAGGCGGCGCTCCGCGAGCTCCATGCCGCGCGCGCCGGCCAGCCACTTGGTGTAGCGCGACCAGGCGAATTCGGCGGTCCGGAACCCGAGCGGGCGCACCACCGGCTGCAGCTTCTGCTCGATGAAGCGGCGGACGCCGGCATCGGCGCTGACGCGGGTCAGGATGATCAGCTCGCCGCCCGGACGCACCACGCGGGCGAACTCGTCGAGCGCGGCTTCCGGGTTCGGCACCGCGGACAGCACGTACTGCGCCATCACCACGTCGAACGAATCGTCAGGGAATTCGAGCTTCTCGGCGTCCATCACCGCGAGGCCCTCGACATTCTTCAGGCCCTGCTCAGATACCCGCTTCTTGGCCTTCTCCAGCATCGCCTCGGAGATATCGGTGCCGAAGATGCGCACATTCTGGCTATAGAGCGGCAGCGAGATGCCGGTGCCGACGCCGACCTCGAGCACACGGCCGCCGATCTTGTTGGTGGCCTGGATCGCAGCCTGCCGGCCCTTGCTGAACACGCCGCCGAACACGAGGTCGTAGATCGGCGCCCAGCGGTCATAGGCCTGCTCGACCGTTTCGCGGTCGAAGTCGATGGAACGGTCGGCGCCCAGCTTGATGATTTCAGCCATAGATAGGTCTCTCGTCTTTCGTTCGTTTGAGCTGTTAATTCGGAACCGCACTGCGGCCGGCAACGCGGCGGGCGGGCCGCGGCGCGCGGCTCGGCTGCAACGTGGCCAGATTGCCGATGAACTGACGCGCACTGTTTTCCCAGGAACGCTCCAACGCAAAATTGCGGCAGTCGGCGCGCGACATGTTCAGCGCGCGCAGGCAGGCGCTGCGCAGATCGGTGTCGATCGCGCCGATCGGATGATCCGCGATGACGTCCTTCGGGCCGGTGACCGGGAACGCCGCGACCGGCGTGCCGCAGGCCAGCGCCTCGAGCTGCACGACGCCGAAGGTGTCGGTCAGGCTCGGGAACACGAAGACGTCGGCGGCGGCGAGGTGCGAGGTCAGATCCTGGCCCTTCTTCTCGCCGAGGAAAATCGCGTCGGGATATTTCTGTTCCAGCGCGGCCCGTTGCGGGCCATCGCCGACCACGACCTTGGAGCCCGGCAGATCCAGCGACAGGAAGGCGTCGAGATTCTTCTCCACAGCGACGCGACCCATGGTCATGAAGATCGGCCGCGGCAGGTCGAGCAGCGCTGGCTGGTCGGGATTGAAGATTTTGGTGTCGACGCCGCGGGTCCAGAAGCCGAGCTTGCGAAAGCCGCGCTCGGCAAGCTCTGATCGCAGCGAGTCGGTCGCGACCATCGTCATCGATCCGGCCGCGTGAAAGTGGCGCAGCACGGCATAGCCGACGCTGTCGGGAATTCCGGTGCGCACCGAAACATATTCCGGGAAGCGCGTTGTATAGGATGTGGTGAAGGCGAGCTTGTTGCGCTGGCAATAGCCGCGCACCGCCCAGCCGATCGGTCCTTCGGTCGCGATGTGGATCGCCTCGGGCGCGGCCTCCTCGATCCGGCGCGCGATCTCGCGGCGGTTCGGCAGCGCCATGCGCAGGCCCGGATAGGTCGGCACGCCGACGGAACGGAAACCGTCGGGGGTGAGGAATTCGATCTCGGCGCCGAAGGTCGCTGCGCTGCGCGCAAGCGACGTCAGCGTCCGGACCACGCCGTTGACTTGCGGATGCCAGGCATCGGTCGCAACGAGTATGCGCATCGCAGGAGACCCAAATCGTTAATCTTGATTCTGCTCGCACGACGTTCTGACATGGATGTTTCAAACGTATGACGTCATCGAAATGTTAGGTTGTTTTTCACGGCGAACTGCCGATTTTTCGTGTAACATGACAGCCAGATGTCAGAGCAGCAGAGTGAACATCCCGGCACCACGCGCCGCAGGCTCAAACGGCGAAACTCGTCGCTCCTGATCCTGGCGGCCGGCATCTTCGTGTTCGCCGTCGCCGCAGGCCTGCTGTTCTACGGGCTGCGTCCGGTGACGCTGAAGATCGCGGTCGGCCCGACCGGCAGTGACGACGTCAAGCTCATCCAGGCGTTCGCGCAGGCCTTCGCGCGTGACGGCAATTCGGTGCGGCTGAAGCCGGTCACGACACAGGGGGCCGCCGAAAGCATCGCGCTGTTCACCGCGAACAAGGTCGACCTCGCGGTCGTGCGCGGCGATCTCAGTCTGCCGGCGAGCGCCGAGGCGGTTGCGATTCTGCGCAAGAATGTCGTTGTGCTGTGGGCACCGTCGGGAGGGAAAGGCAAGCCGCGGTCTGCGAAGATCAAGAGCATCGACGATCTCCCCGGCCACAAGGTCGGTGTCATCGGCAGCACCCCGGCCAACGTCACGCTGCTGCGCGTGATCCTGACCGAGTCCGGCATCAACCCCGACAAGGTTGCGATCAGCCAGTTCGCCGTCAACAAGGTCGCCGATCTCGCGCGCGATCCCTCGCTCGACGCCTACATGACCGTCGGGCCGCTCGACAGCAAGATCACGGCGGAAGCGATCGCGGCGACAGCGGCGGCGCGCGGCGAACCGAAATTCCTCCCCGTCGATGTCTCGGAAGCGATCGCGCAGAAGCATCCGCTCTATGAGTCCGAGGAAATCGCCGGCAGCATCTTCTCCTCTTCGCCGGCCCGGCCCGAGGACAAGATCGAGACCGTCGGCGTCAATCACCTCATCATCGCGCAACATGCGCTGCACGAGGCAACCGTCGGCGCACTCGATCGGCAGTTGTTCACGCAGCGGCTTCAGGTCGCGCGCGACGTGCCGGCGGCGGCCAAAATCGAGAAGCCGGACACCGACAAGGATGCCGCGCTGCCTGCGCATCAGGGCGCGGCCGCCTATATCGACGGCACCGAGCGCACCTTTCTCGAAAAATACTCCGACTACATCTGGGGCGGCATCCTGCTGGTCTCCGGCCTCGGCACGGCGGGCGCCTGGCTGCGCCACTACGTGAAACGCGACGAGCGCGAGCGTTACATCACCCATCGCGACGGTCTGCTGACGCTGATCTCGCGGGTGCGCGGCGCCGAGACGCCGGAGGAACTCGCGGCAATGCAGAGCGATGCGGACGCGCTGCTGCGTGAGGCGCTCGATTGCTACGACGACGGCGCGATCGAGGACGGCGATCTCTCGGCGATCGGGCTGACACTCGAGCAATTCCATCACGCCGTCTCCGACCGCCGCGCGGTGATCAACGGCGACAGGTCGGGCCTGCCGAGGATACGCGCCGGCTAGCCCGCTCGGGCACGCCAATTGCACCGAGAGCAATGTTTGGATTGCGCCTGCATGCGTACGCCCCCATGTTGCGCCACACTATGATCGCATCCCTCATCGCAGACCTGCCCGCTCCGTTCGTGCTCGCGGTCGCACTGGCTGGCGTGTTCCTGATCTCCTTCATGAAGGGCGCGTTCGGCGGCGGCTTTGCCATTGTCGGCATCCCGCTGCTCTCGCTCGCGATGGACCCGATTGCGGCCGGCGCGCTGCTCGCGCCGTTGTTCATCGTCATGGACCTTACGGCGCTGCGTTTCTGGCGCCCGAGCACCTGGTCGCGCGTCGACCTCGCGATGCTGCTGCCGGCGCTCGTGGTCGGGATCGTTCTCGGCTACTTCGCGCTGCGCGATCTCGACCGGCATGCCGTCGAGATCGTGATGGGCGTGGTGACGCTGGCGTTCGCCGCGTTGTGGTTCATCGGCGGCGGCGAGATCAAGCCGCGGCCGCGCTCCACGATCAAGGCGACGCTCGCCGGGCTCTCCTCCGGCGTCACAACGATGGTTGCCCATTCGGGCGGACCACCGCTTGCGATGTACCTGCTGCCGCTCGGCATGTCGAAGGCGCTCTACGCCGGCACCACCAGCCTGTTCTTCACGGTCGGCAACCTCCTGAAGGCCGGTCCGTGGCTCGTGCTCGCCACGCCGTCGCGAAGCCTGTGGATGCTGATGGCGCTTTGCGTGCCGGCCGTGCCGGTCGGCGTCTGGGCCGGTTGGCGGCTGCACGAACGCCTCGACCAGCGGGCGCTGTACCGCGCCTGCTACACCATTCTCGTCATCACCGCGGCCAAGCTGCTGTGGGACGGACTGGCCGGATACATCCGGCTCTGAGCGCAGGCGACGCTGTTGCTGCTCGTCAGGAAGATCGCTTGCTGCCGCTGACGCTGATGGCAAGCGGCCCGATCCCCTCGAGCATCTCGACCATATCCTCCGGCTCGAGCCGCCTGCGCGCCACGAACGAGAAATGGCGGCGCAGCTTCAGGACCGGCTTCTCGATCCAGTGCCAGGAGAACGCCGCGAACGCCGTGATCAGCACCAGCGCGACGGCGAACTGGACAATCAGCGACGCGTTCGGCAGCCACACCTTCACCACCTGCTGCATCGGAAAGCCGTACAGATAGATCCCGTAGGAATAGTCGCCCCTTGAAAACAGCGGCAGCCGCGGCAGCTTCGAGACACCGAGGAACACGGTGATGTAGACCAGCGCCGGAGCCATGACGGCATTGAGGACGGGCTGGGTGATCCAGGCGGCCGGTCCGAGCAGTGCTGCTCCGAGGCAGAGCGCGGAGCAGACGGCGAGAATGCGCCCGTCATAGGGAATGCGGTCGCGGTAAAGGTAGATCGCGATCCCGAGCAGGCAGGCAACCGGCAGTTTCGCGCCGCGCCCGAGGAACAGCGCCGTGCTGAAGACCTTGTCATACAGCGAGCCGGCGACGCCCGGCGGCAGTTGCGACGGCGTTGCGGCATGCCCGCTGATCTGCACGGCAAAGCCGATGCCGACCAGGACGACGACGCCGAGCACGATCAGCGCCGGCCTGCGCAGCAGCCCCAAGGTCATGATGACCGCCATCACCGCGTAGCAGCCATATTCGAACGGCACGGTCCACAGCGAACTGTTGACCTCCGGCGCGGGATTGCCGGCGAACACGCCCGGCAGGATGTAGTTCACGAGGCCGACGACATTCGTGAAATATTTCCAGGTGCCGGCGCCGGTGAAATAGTCCCAGAGCGGAAGCGTGGTGAAGATCGGCCCGAGGATCAGCGCCGACAGCACGATCTCGACCGCGAGCGCCGGAATGATCCGCATTCCGCGATTGATCAGGAATTCCTTCAGGCTGAGCCGCAGCCCGCTTGCGGCGATCAGGAATCCGCTCAATGCGAAGAACATCACGAGGATGGCAAATTGCGGAAACCAGAGGATCCACGTCGGATCGGCGTCGCCGCGACCGGTAGCAACATAGGACGTATGGCCGGCGACGACGGAGATTGCGAGCGCAACGCGGAGAAAATCGAACCCGGGACCAAAGCCTTTCTGCTGATCCAGCATGCTCCCGATCGAAGGCGCTGGCATGACTTCCACTCCATTCCAAACCACGCCTTCGGACAGCAAGCGCCGTGCCGGGAACGATGTCCTGGGATGGGACAGCCCTCCCGGCAACGCTCCCTTAACCGTGCGACGAAACACCGACGAAACAAATCCCTAACGGCACGAAACCATTTTGGCGATTTCGTGCAAACGTCCTGAAACGCCTCACCTGTACTGGTTTGACCCAACGACGCGCCGGAACTGGCGCGCAGGGCGCAAACAACAGGGGTCGACAATGTTCAATTCCATCAAGCTGAACGCACGTCTCGCTGCCGCCGCCTTCGGTGCGCTGGCGATTGGCACCGTCGCTTTCTCGGGCTTCGCCGCGGCCGCTCCGCTGCCGATGTTCCCCTTCATCCTGACGCCGCCGACCGAGGCGGTGCAGCCGCCGGTGCAGTCGATGCCGCAGGCGCAGGACGAAGACCGTTCCGTCGCATTGCCTGCCCGCCTGCGCCGCCAGATCGTCGCATATCCGACCCGCGAGGCACCCGGCACCATCATCATCGATACCCCGCACACCTATCTCTATCTCGTGCTCGGAGGCGGCAAGGCCATGCGCTACGGCATCGGCGTCGGCCGCGACGGCTTCACCTGGTCGGGCACCCAGACCATCACCAAGAAGGCGGAGTGGCCGGATTGGACCCCGCCGCCGGAAATGATCGCCCGCCAGCCCTATCTGCCGCGCCAGATGGCCGGCGGCCCCGGCAACCCGCTCGGCGCCCGCGCCATGTATCTCGGCGGCACCGTGTACCGCATCCACGGCACCAACGCGCCGGAGACGATCGGCACCCACGTCTCCTCGGGCTGCCTGCGCCTCACCAATGAGGACGTCACCGACCTCTATTCGCGGGTCAACGTCGGCACCAAGGTGATCGTGCTGCCGATGACCGACCGCCGCGCCGACCTCGGCTTGGCCGTCCGCTAGGCCCGACACATTCAGACATTGACGACGGCTCCGGCATCATGCCGGGGCCGTCGTCGCGTTCATCATCGTTAACGTCCAGATCGTTGACTTACAGGTGATCTCGGGCGACCGGCCCGCCCCCGAAGCAGCTTGATCCCGCCACACTGGCGCCCTCGTCGGCGGGCCTGTACAACCCGTCAAGTTGATTTCATCCGGGGGAATGATGCGTCTACCGATGCATCCAAGAACGATCGCGCTCGGGCTCACGGTGGTGCTGGTCTCGTTCGCGATCAGCCTCAAGGCCATGGACTGGCTGGCGCCGAGCGTCACGGTGCAGACGCCGCCGCTCGTGCAGCTGCCGCCGCTGCCGCAGGCGCCGCGCTCCTCGACGGTTGTGGCGCAGGTCTCGGTCGCGCTGTCGGCGATCCGCGATGCCGCCGAACGCGGTGCGCCGAAGACCTTCGGCGGCAAGGCCGACAATCCGGTCCAGCAAATCCTGCAAAATGCCGACATCGGCTGGACCGCCTCGCGCGGGCCGATCGCAGCCACCGGCGCGCAGGACGTGCTGACGCTGACGACCCCGATCAACGGCACGCTCAAGGTCACTGGCTCGCTGTCCGCGAAGGCGACCGGCGCGGTCAGCGACGCGCTCGGCAGCCTGCTCGGCGGCAATGTCGCCAAGCAGATCGGCGCCGTGAACATCAAGAACATCAACGCCAATGCCGACATCAAGGGCAGCGTCACGCTGACCGCGCGGCCGAAGCTCGGCGCGTCCTGGCGGATCGAGCCGAACCTGCAGGCGCAGGTCAATCTCGGCGACACCAGCCTGTCGGCCGCCGGCGTCCGCATCAGCGTGCCGGCCCAGGTCAAGCCGGTCATCGACAAGGCGGTCGCCGACCAGATTTCCGTGGTCGAGGCTCGATTGCACAACGACCCGGTGTTCCAGAACGCCGCCCGCACGCAATGGGTCAAGGCCTGCCGCTCGATCCCGCTGCAGGGCACCGGCGGCACCGCGTCGATGCCGCCGATGTGGCTCGAGTTGCGGCCGACCCGCGCGATCGCGGCACAGCCGAAGGTCGATGCGTCCTCGCTGATCCTGACCATGGGGATCGAGGCCGAGACGCGGATCACGGAGGCGCAGACCACGCCGAACTGTCCGTTCCCCGACAAGCTCTCGATCGTGCCGCCGATGCCGAGCCAGGTCTCGGTCGGCCTGCCGGTCGACATGTCCTTCACCACGCTGACGCAGCTCGTCGAGGCCCAGTTGAAGGGCAAGACCTTCCCCGAGGACGGCTCCGGCCCGGTCGACGTGACCGTCAAGAGTGCGGGCATCGCCGCCTCCGGCGACCGGCTTTTGATCTCGCTTCTGGTGCACGCCAAGGAGAAGAAGAGCTTCTTCGGCTTCGGCGCCGAGGCGACCGTGCACATCTGGGGCCGGCCGCGGCTCGACCAGGCGGCGCAGACGCTGCGGCTCACCGACGTCGAGCTGGCGGTCGAGTCCGAAGCCGCGTTCGGCCTGCTCGGCGCCGCCGCGCGCGCGGCGATCCCGCATATGCAGCAGGCGCTCGCCGACCGGCTGGTCGTCGACCTCAAGCCATTCGCAACCAACGCGCAGCGGAAGATCACCGCCGCCATCGCCGACCTGCAGAAGAACGAGGAAGGCATCCGCGTCGACGCCGACGTCAACAGCATCCGCCTCGCCGGCATCGCGTTCGATTCGAAGACGCTGCGGGTGATCGTGGAGACCGACGGCACCATCAAGGCCGCCGTCACCGCGCTACCGGCGCTGTAGGACGCAGATCGCGGCGTTCCATCCGCCGCGCGCCCCACGCATGCCCAAAAAGTCGTCTTTGCGACAGGTTGCCGCACCGGATAGAAGGTGCCTTGTGGAAGCAACCCCCAACGAAAAGATCAGGGAGAGAAACACGATGAAATCGCTCTTGGCCGCAGCAGCGGCCGGCCTCGCGCTCGCGGTCTCCGGCACCGCGGCGAACGCCCAGATCTCCGACGACGTCGTCAAGCTCGGCGTGCTCACCGACATGTCGAGCCTCTATGCGGACGCCACCGGCAAGGGCTCGGTCGCCGCGGTCGAGATGGCGGTCGCAGATTACGGCGGCAAGGTGAAGGGCAAGCCGATCCAGGTCGTCGTGGCCGATCATCAAAACAAGCCCGACGTCGGCGTCAGCATCGCGCGCAACTGGTACGACAACGAGAGGGTCGATGCGATCCTCGACGTGCCGACCTCGTCGGTCGCGCTGCCGATCTCGGCGCTGACGCGCGAGAAGAACAAGATCCACATCAATTCCGGCGGCGGCTCCTCTGACATCACCGGCACCGCCTGCTCGCCCAACACGGTGCACTGGACTTACGACACCTACGCGCTGTCGAACGTCGCCGGCAAGGCGATGGTCAAGCGCGGCGACGACACCTGGTTCTTCGTCACCGCCGACTACGCCTTCGGCATGGCGCTGGAGCGCGACGCCGCCAACGTCGTCAAGGAGACCGGCGGCAAGGTCTTGGGCGACGTGCGCCATCCCCTCAACTCGTCGGACTTCTCGTCCTTCCTGCTGCAGGCGCAGGCTTCCAAGGCCAAGGTCGTGGCGCTGGCGAATGCCGGCGGCGACACCACCACCGCGCTGAAGCAGGCCGCCGAGTTCGGCCTGACCCAGGGCGGCCAGAAGTTGATCGCGCTGCTGATGGAAATCACCGACACCCACGCACTGGGCCTGAAGGCGACACAAGGCCTGATCGTCACCGACGCCTTCTACTGGGACATGAACGACGAGACCCGCGCCTTCTCGAAGCGCTTCAACGAGAAGGTCGGCCACATGCCGACCATGATCCAGGCCGGCCTCTACTCGGCGACCATGCATTACCTGAAGGCGATCGAAGCCATCGGCACCGACGAGGCGCCGAAGGTGATGGAGCAGATGCGCAAGACGCCGGTCAACGACTTCTTCGCCAAGAACGGCCATATCCGGATCGACGGCCGCATGGTGCACGACATGTACCTGTTCGAGACCAAGAAGCCCGAGGAATCCAAGGGCGAGTGGGATCTCTACAAGCTGATCGCCACCGTGCCCGGCGACGAAGCGTTCCGTCCGCTCGACAAGGGCGGCTGCCCGCTGGTGAAGTCGAACTAACGAGCACGCCGCCGCGAGCGGGTCGCCCGGATGTGCGCCCGATGACAGCCAACAAGAAATGCGCCCGGCCGGCACCGGGCGCATTTTTCTTTCCGCGGCAGGTCCCGGTAATCGCCCGCGCCAGCCGGCGCTATTCGCCATTCGCGCGCGGGATCATCCAGGTCGAATACGTCTGCCAGACGCCGTCGCCCTGATTGCGTTGATAGGCGATGAAATCGGCATGGTCGCCGTGCACGAGCTCATAGCGATAGTACCTTGAGAGGTCGTCGATCTGCTTGGTCATGGAACGTCTCCGTCATGAGGGGAAGCCACTCAATTTCGACGTAGTCGAGCCGCGCCGGCGATCAATAGAATGATTTTTATCATTCAATCACAGACGCGAGAGCTGGTCTGATCCGGTTTGAGGATGTGGGTCGATCGACGCACATCCTCTTTGCTGGGCCTCAGCGCCCGGCACGATGCGAACTGCGCCGCGGCACATGAACGACGCCGATGCCGCTCTCCCGCGCCTGCAGCGCCTGCAGCACGGCGGGCGGCAGCAACACCAGCCTGGCCGCCGGCGTCGGCGCG
>Ga0209233_1001105_pt1 | contig 11083 bp, 10 predicted proteins | sample AraplaCL_Cvi_mCL_FD_184269 | JGI IMG/M metagenome (GOLD analysis project Ga0209233, IMG submission 184269) | Arabidopsis root microbial communities from the University of North Carolina, USA - plate scrape CL_Cvi_mCL (SPAdes) (version 2) | ecosystem: Host-associated > Plants > Roots > Endosphere... | reverse complement strand
CGATCTTTCCATGAGTGACCTGGAAACGGCATCGCGCTATTTGAACGAGAACTTTCGCGGTTGGGATGTAGAGCGTGTACGTGCGGAGATTGCGGCGCGTGCGGAACGCGAACGCAGCGAGTATCAGCGGTTGTTGCAGGCGGCGGAAGAGTTGTGGTCGCGTGCCGTGCCGGACGACCGTTCGCTGGAACAGAGCGTCTATGTGGAAGGTGTCTCAAACCTGCTGGGTGCTGCCGATAAGGACAGTGCGAGTTTGCGCGAGATGCTGGCGGCGCTGGAAGCAAAGGAACGCGTCGTTGCCCTGCTTACAGCGTATGTGAATTCAGAAGAGCGCAGTGTGCGCGTGATCTTCAACATGGAAGAGCGCGTGCCAGAGATGCAGGGCATGGTGTTGGTGGCAGCGCCTGCTGTGGTGGATGGAACGATACGCGGAACCGTGGGTGTTCTGGCGACGCAGCGCATGCATTATGAGAACACGATCAATGCTGTGGGCTACGTGGCGCAGATGTTCGCGCAGGCCGCGAATGATTCCGGCGAACACTCATAAACGCACCGCTCGTAAGACAGGGTTGAAATGTTTGCAGATCGATACAGGAAGTGGATGGGCATGAAGGGAACAGAAGAAACAACTGCAGCAACGGATCAGGAGATGGTAAGCGCGGCGGAAGCGGAAGAAACCAATACCGTCGTAGAAGCGGAGGCTGCTACCGTATTGCAGAGCGAGTTCGATCAGATCAAGGGCGAGCGAGATCAATATGCCGATCGCCTGGCGCGCCTGCAGGCAGAGTTTGATAACGCTCGTAAGCGTGAAGCGAAAGAGCGCGCAGAGTTCCGCGATTACGCCGTGGGCAACGCTGCAGAAGGATTCCTGGGCGTGCTGGATAACTTCCAGCTCGCATTGAAGTCCACGGGATCGCCGGAGCAATTCCGCGCTGGCATTGAACTCATCGCCAAGCAGTTGGATGATGCCGTGCGGAATCTTGGAGTGACGCCGGTGGAAACCGTTGGCCAGCAGTTTGATCCGCGCACGATGGAGGCGCTTGGTTCCGTGGAAACGGCTGAGCACCCGGATGACGCCGTGATGGAAGAAATTCGTAAGGGCTACCGCATCAAGGAGCGCCTGCTGCGTCCCGCACTGGTGCGTGTGGCAAAAAATACTCAGACGCATCAGGCGTAAGCATTGCTGTTGTAGCAGTAAGGATTGAGAGGGAACTTTGGCAGGAGCCACGGTGAAAGCTGACTATTACGAGGTATTGCAGGTCTCAAGGACAGCAACGGATCAGGAGATTAAAACCTCTTATCGCAAGCTGGCCATGCAGTTTCATCCAGACCGCAACCCCGGCGATAAGTCGGCAGAAGAGAAGTTTAAGGAATGCAGTGAGGCCTACGGCGTCCTGAGCGATCCGCAAAAGCGCGCGGCGTATGACCGTTACGGTCACGCAGGCTTTGGCGGCGCTGCATCGCAGGGCGGCGGATTCCCCGGAGGCTTTGGTGGCTTCAGTGGTGACCCGCAGGATCTCGGTGACATCTTCGGCGATATCTTTGGCGAGATGTTCGGCGGCGGTGGTGGCGGACGTCGTCAGTCGCGTGCGCAGCGTGGCCGCGACCTGAAGTACGACCTGACCATGGAGTTTGAAGAAGCGGTCTTCGGCAAAGAGCAGGAGATCAAGATCAAGCGCCAGGAAACCTGCGAAGACTGCAGCGGCACAGGCTCTGCGAATGGCAAGCAGCCTGTGACATGTTCGCAGTGCCGTGGCGCAGGTCAGGTGCGTTACCAGCAGGGCTTCTTCTCCGTTGCGCGTCCGTGCCCCAAGTGCGAAGGCAGCGGCGTGAACGTGACCGACCCGTGCCAGACTTGCCGCGGCGAAAGCCGGGTAGGTCGCGAGCATACCATCAACGTGAAGGTGCCCGCAGGCGTGGAAGATGGCACGCGCATCCGCTACCAGGGTGAAGGTGAAGCTGGGAAGCTTGGCGGTCCGGCAGGCGATCTGTACGTGGAGCTTCATGTGAAGGCGCACAAGTTCTTCCAGCGCGATGGTGACGACTTGCACTGCGTGGTGCCGGTTAGCTTCCCACAGGCTGCGCTGGGTGATGAGCTTGAGATTGAAACGCTGGAAGGTGTTACCGTGCTGAAGGTTCCGGAAGGGACGCAGAGCGGCAAGAGCTTCCGCATCAAGGGCAAGGGCGTGCCGCATCTGAACAGCCACGGTAAGGGCGACCTGATCGTGGAAGTTCGTGTGCAGACGCCGAACAAGCTGACGAAGAAGCAGAAAGAACTGCTGAAGGAACTGAGTCAGACCATGACCACGGACAACGCTCCGCAATCGCACAGTTTCATGGATCGCATGAAGGAGATGTTCAGCTAACCATGTTGCTACGCGTGGGACAGATGGCGGTGGCAGTGCTCGGCATGGCGTTGATCCTGCATTTCGGCATCACGCGCGATCCGGGCTGGGGTGAAACCAGCATGATGCATCCCGTTATCTGGACCATTCATTGGCCGGCGCTTGGAGCAGGCATCTTCTGCCTGCTCGTAACCTTCGTTCTTATGGCCTTGCTTGGCCGCGAATAACCACCAACATCAGGAACGTAATGCCGCAGCGATCGCGAGACCCGCGATCGCTGCAGTTTCTGCGCGCAGAATGCGTGGCCCCAGCGTCACATGCTGCCATCCGCTGTCGCGGAAGAGTTGCATCTCATCGGCAGTCCATCCGCCTTCGGGCCCAATCGCCAGCGCAATGCTTGCGTTGGAGGGCGCGGCTTCAAGAGCAGCGCGAATGCTGTTCTCTTCTTCTGTTTCTGCCAGCAACAGTTTCACATTCGCGTCCACTGTTGGAAGAAACAGTTTCAGCGTTACGGGATCATCGACTTCGGGGATATCCGTGCGACGCGATTGCTGCGATGCTTCGCGAACGATCCGCCGCCAGCGCTCTACGCGTTTTGACGCAGCGTGTGCCAGATGCTTCTCCGTGCGTCGGGCAAGCACCGGAGTGATGCGTGCTGCGCCAAGTTCTGTTGCTTTTTCAATTGCCCATTCCAGATGATCGAACTTGAAGACGGCAAGAACCAGATGGACGGGGAGAGCAACCTCTGCTTCCTGTTCTTCATGGAGTGTGAAGGTTACTTCGTCGTCACGAACACTTTTTACTTCCGCGCGATGCAGAAAACCATCCGCTACGACATCAAAAATCTGTCCCGGTTGCGCGCGCAGCACACGCGCAAGATGCGCGGCTTGATCGCCAGTGAGTGCGGCTTCGGTGCGTTCTTTGCTCCATGTATCGGCAATCCATCGGCGACGAGTCATAACTGTTTCAGTGTAGCGAGTGATGCAAATTCATGCGTAAACGCAACGCGGGGAGCGCTTTCGCGCTCCCCGCTTGAAGTTGCTTTGCCTTGTTGCGTTGCGGCCTTTGCCACCGCTTCGCATTGTCTTGCCGTCTTGCCTACTCTCCCTGAGTGAGAAGACTGCGCGCTGCACTCAAATGTTGCAGCTAACGAATGTATAGAAGCACGTGAGAAGAGTGTCAACAAAAAAGTTTATAAAGCTGCGACGGAAAAATTCTTTGCCGCGTCTTGTGTGCATGGATGGGACAAACGGAAGAGAGAACGGCTTGAGTGAAAAGTCTGTCGCGATGCTTCGATTTGTTTACGACGTTACATGCTGCGTGTGAAGCAGAAGCTTCACACGCAGAGGCATGTGTTGTGAATGATGTTCTTTTTGCTCAATATCCATAAGGCTTTTATCAACACTCGATGACATTCAATGCGAGTCCTGCGAGAGATGTTTCCTTGTAACGCGACTGCATGTCGAGCCCAGTCTGGTACATGGTTCGAATCACCTGATCGAGCGAAACCTTGTGTTCGTCGAGCTCGTTCATGGACATGCGTGCGGCGTTTACTGCTTTCACCGCACCCATGCCGTTCCTCTCAATGCACGGGATTTGCACAAGGCCACCGATGGGGTCGCAGGTCATACCCAGGTTGTGTTCCATCGCAATCTCAGCAGCGTGTTCCACCTGTGCGTTGGTTCCGTTCAACGCTGCAACCAGTCCGCCTGCAGCCATGCTGCACGCAACGCCGACCTCACCCTGACATCCGACTTCTGCACCGGAGATGGACGCATTCTCCTTGTACAAAATGCCGATCGCTGCGGCGGTAAGGAAGTAGCGCAAGAGACCGTCTTCATTGGCTCCGGAGATAAAGTCCTGATAGTAGCGCGCAACTGCTGGCACTACGCCCGCGGCGCCATTTGTTGGTGCTGTTACCACGCGTCCACCTGCGGCATTCTCTTCATTCACTGCCATCGCGAACACGGTGACCCAATCCAACGGCGCCAATGGATCGGATGAACCTTTCTCATGCAGACGTGCGGAAAGGCGTGGCGCACGTCGGCGTACCTGCAGGCCCCCAGGCAATATGCCTTCATTCAAAAGACCGCGTTGAATGGTATCGTCCATCACAGCCCACAGGGCGAGTATGCCGTTACGTACATCGGTAGTTGCATCGCCGGTGCTTTCCACGCGTGGCCGCAAAATTTTCCGGTCGTCGATCATCGCAACTTCATTTGCGAAGACCAGTTCCGCAATGGTGATGTCGGCTGCAGCGGCGGACGCCAACAGTTCTGCCGCACTACGAAAGTTGTAGGGAATATCGCGCGACGACTCGGGAGTAGCTGCGCCGCTTGCCGAGAATCGTTCAGCCGTCACAATGAAGCCACCACCGATGGAATAGAAAATTTCATCGGCCAGCTTGTTACCCGCTTCATCGAATGCGCTGAAACGTACACCGTTTGGATGCGTGACCACGTCGGCATCGGGATACATCTGGTCTTTGTGAAAGAGCAGGTCGCGCTCACGCTGAAACGGAATGCGCTTTGTTCCACCAAACAACAGGATGCCTTCCTCGGCTTCTCTCAGGATGGTTTTATGCCGCTCCGGTTCGATGGCGTCCGGCATCTCGCCTGCAAGGCCAGTCAGCACCGCGGAGTCTGTTCCGTGTCCTATGCCGGTGAGAGCCAACGATCCATACAGATCAATCTGTACACGTTGCACGTGATCAAAGACTTCCGCTCGTTGCAAGCCACGAAGAAATGCTTGGGCTGCGCGCATGGGGGCGACGGTGTGCGAACTGGAAGGGCCGATACCGATCTTGAAAAGTTCAAAGAGACTGGTCACAGCGCTATTCTAGGCGCTGTGACCAGTCTCTTTGTTTCGCTCCGATGGGCTGGAGTTATTTCTTGCGTTTCGTCGGTGATGTTGCACCGGGAGTTGTTGTCTGACGGATGTAAGCCGCATTCGCAATGAAACGGACATTATCCTTGTCATCGTTCTGCAGGGTGCGTAGAGCTGCGGTGACATCCGCACCACGGTAATTTGCCAGTGCCTCAGCAGCGCTTAGGCGTGCGCCGGGATCCTTGGTCTTAGTGGCTTCAATCAACGCAATCTTTGCGGGGTCAGTGCCAGCTTTGCCGATCTGGTTGATCGCGGTGATCTGTGGCGAAACGCCACCCGGGCTTTTGAGGTAGTTATAGGCACCCATACCGATACCAACGGGCGGCACCAGGATAGAGACGCTCTGCTGCGCGGCAATCTTCATCAGGGCCAGTGGGCTATGCAGTGTGCGGTTCGCCTGGTGTGTGCTGCCTTTCCAGAAGTTGTAATCGCCAGAGCGCTCGCCTTCTGATACCGCTAACAGAATGTCTTCTCCGGATGGATCGCCCAACTTCCATAGTGTGCTCGCTGTTGTGAAGACCACCTTGGGGTCCTGATCGTTCAACTGGCCGCGCAGCTCATTGGAAAATACATTCGCGCTTCCGTTCTTCATTAGCTCGCCGGATGCCACAATCGCTGCCAGTCTGACATCGATGTCTGGATCGTGCAGGCAATTGCCAACGAGTTTCTCCGCGCGTTGCTGGCCCCCCAGCATGGAGAGCGCAGAGATGGCGGCAATACGGGTGTCGGTATTTTTCGTTCCGATGACACCCTCTTCCAAACGCGACCACGCAGAGTCCCGCAACGTTTGAGGATTTGTTGTCTCAGGAGGAGCTCCCACCACCATGCCGTCCGCAGAGGACGATTGCGCATGGAGCGGCAGTGTTGCTGGCAGGAGTGAAAATGCAAGTAAGGCGGGAATATAAAACCGGCGCATAAAATCCCTTTCAGTCACTCATGGATGCAGAAACGGCTGCAATTGCTTCAACAGCACCCTAAGATGGTGCACCCTCAGGCGCGTGTTGCGACAGAAAAAACTTTGGTGGATTTCTCCTTCTTCCGAAGGCGTTCCACGCCACGCCGCATCCCGTTCACCAAGGGCTTTTCCAGATAGATGTGGCTTAACGATCCCACGATGGTTGCCAGCAATGTACCTGCCAAAACATACAGCACACATGCCGTTGTTCCGAATTGCGGGAAAGGCTTCCAGACCATTCGCAGCGCGCCGAGTGCGAAGAGATGGGAGAGGTAGATGGAATACGACGCGTCTCCCAACAGTTCCAGTAAGCGGAGGTTCCAGGCAGTGCGTGTTCCGTACTCCGCACTCACGATGCCGTAGACCAGCAGGGCGGCGGGCGGTCCCCACGCGAGCGCCCGATAGTCGGTGGTCACAAACTTCGTCATGGGATACATCCAGACAAGAGCTCCGACTGCCATGATGATGCCCATGTATGAGGGAACAAGGCGGCGTTTCTCGTAGAGTGCGCCAATCACCATGCCCGCGCCAAACTCCAATAGGGCAAGATCCGTATACACATGCAATGGCGGACTATTGAAATGAATTAGCCGTCCCAGCGTGACCAGCAGAACTAGCGCTGTAAGGTTCCCTAACAGTCGTTGCGGGGGCGGCAGCAGGAGCAGTACCGCGAACAGGAGATAGAAGAACACCTCATACTGAAGCGTCCAGCCGATCGGAAGCACCGGATTAATGTCATGCAGTATCGGATGCCATGCAGGAAACAGAAGCAACGATTTCACAACGAAGACTGGCTTCACATAAGCAAAGCGAAATGCCTTGGGAAGCACGATCGCCGTAACAACCATGGCAATCGTAAAGAACCAGTACGGAGGATAGATACGCGTAATGCGATTCAGTAGGAAGGAAACAGGTCGTGGCCGCGATTGCGCCGAGATGTACCAGAGGATGAATCCGGAGATGACAAAGAAGATGTCCACACCAAACTCGCCGGAGCGCGTGAGGTAATTTCGCGAGATAGCCTCATCGGGGAAATGACCCATCGCATGACGAAATACCACCAGCGTGGCGGCAAACCAACGTAAGTGCTGAATGGAATAAATCTTTTGCTTCGTTTCTTGCGGGCCAAGGGAAGGGGCCACAATTCCGGCGGTACTGTTTGAAGCCGATAGATCCGACAACGATTGCTCCTTCGTGTCCCGATTTGGAACACGGCTTGACGCTACCGCATTGCGCTTGTTTCTCCACTATAGAGAACAAATGCAACCGGGGCACAGCCTGAATGAGCGAATGAGCGCGCACGGCGTGATGCTTCTGCGGATGCCTGTTTGTGGTTTCTACCAACGGAATCCTACGACTCCAAGTACACTGCCAGTCGGAGACCTCCCCAGACAATCATGTTGTTCAAATCGCGCAGCGCAGCCGTGTATGGCATTGATGCTCACCCCATTGATGTAGAAGTAGATTTTTCCGGTGTGATGAGCATGAAGGACGCTACCTTCAGCACGGTTGGATTGCCGGACGCTGCCGTGCGCGAAAGCCGCGATCGCGTGCGAGCTGCGATCAAGAATTCCGGGTTTGATCTCCCGCCCACGCGCATCACCATCAACCTCGCGCCTGCCGATCTGAAGAAGGAAGGTTCGGGGTTTGATCTTCCCATTGCGATCGGCATTCTGGGTGCCTATGGTTCATTGCAGGTTAAGGACCTCTCTGACTTCCTTTTAGTGGGTGAACTTGGGTTGGAAGGAAACCTGCGCGCAGTTCCGGGCGTTCTGCCTATGGCGGTGATGGCGCGCGAACTTGGCATCCGCAATGTGATTTTGCCGGAAGCAAACGCGCGTGAAGCTGCAGTGGTCGATGGCGTGGATGTGTATCCCGTGCGAACGCTGGCAGAGGTGCGCGAGCTGCTGAACAGTTTTGCCTTTGGCGGACAACATGCGCAGCCACTGAAGATTCAGCCCGAAGAGGTGCTGAACGAGTTGCAGCACTTCCCATTGGACTTCAAAGACGTCCGCAGCCAGCACACGGCGAAGCGAGCCATGGAAGTGGCAGCTGCAGGCGGCCACAATCTGTTGATGATTGGGCCACCGGGCAGTGGCAAGACCATGCTGGCGAAGCGCCTGCCGTCGATCCTTGCGCCACTTACGTTCAACGAGGCGCTGGAGACTACAAAGATTCACTCCGTCGCGGGCGTGCTTGAGCCTAGCGAGGGACTGGTGGCGCATCGTCCCTTCCGTTCGCCGCATCACACCATCAGTGATGCAGGCCTGATTGGCGGTGGCATGGTGCCTCGCCCGGGTGAAGTTTCGCTCGCACACAACGGCCTGCTCTTCCTCGACGAGCTCCCGGAGTTCCCCCGCAATGTGTTGGAGGTCCTGCGTCAGCCTCTGGAAGACGGCACGGTGACGATCTCGCGTGCGGCGATGAGTTTGAGTTTTCCGGCACGGTTCATGTTGCTGGCGGCGATGAATCCTTGTCCGTGTGGCTTCTTCAATGACAAGAGCCGCGACTGCACCTGCACACCACCCATGATCCAGCGTTACGTCTCGAAGGTTAGCGGACCACTGCTGGACCGCATCGACATCCATATCGAGGTGCCTGCCGTGCAGTACAAGGAGCTTCGGCAGGGAAGTGAAGGGGAAACCTCAGCCCAGATCCGCGATCGCGTCCTGGGGGCACGGGAGCGTCAGGCGGCGCGCTTTGGCAAAGTGGGCGATCAGCAGACCACGAAGCGTCATCGTCCCGTCTACAACAATGCGCAGATGTCCAGCCAGCAAATTCGGGTGTTCTGTGAGCTCTCCAGCGACGCGGAACGGCTTCTGGAGCGTGCGATGCAGCAACAGGGATTGAGCGCCCGTGCCCATGACCGCATCCTCAAGACTGCGCGCACGATTGCCGATCTGGAAGGGGCTCAGGATATCGCCGTAAAACATATCGCGGAAGCCATCCAGTACCGGACACTCGATCGTAGCTACTGGGCATAAGGCTGAGTCATCAGGACTTATGCGAGGGCGTCAGCTTTTCTCCACAATTTGGAAGCTTTGGCGTGATTTCTTCCGAAAATAAGTATTGATAATCATGGTTGAAGCAATTATGGTGCTTTTGGAGCCGATTTTTGGCCGGTCGTGAACAAAACCCGGCGAATCTCCCTCCTGCCGACGCATCCAGGCCGGGCGTTGGTGAATCCCATATGTTGGGACATGCGATTCTCAAAGCTGCGCGGGTGGCCAGCGCAACGATCCCGAATCGTCCCTGAGATTCAAGAAGCGAAGGTAACGGAGCCTGAAGCGCCGCCAGAAGAGCTGCGCAGTTCTGTGCCGGAAACCTGTGGTGTGTACCTCGTACTTAAATGAGGACATGCTGCGCAAATGTAAAGCTGCGGCAGCGTGCCGCGACCTATCCGTCAGCGGATCCTGAAGGGACCGTGAGACTTGATTGAAGAAGGAGAATCATGCGCTCTGATCTGATTTTTGGCGCTCTTACCCACGTCCAGAACCGTTATCAGCTTTGTCAGCTCGCCAGCAAGGCGACGCGCAAGCTGCACAAGCCGAACACCCGTCTGCAGGACACCACGAACGAAGTGCTGGATCGCTTCCGCGAGGCCGCTCCCAGCGATCTGAAGACTGGCCCTGAGCCGGCCGCAGTGTTGGAGACCATCGAGGAGCGCCGCGCGGCCTAACCGGCCGTGCGGTTCCCCCGCACCCTTGTTTTCTCGCTCCTGCAATACAATCGCTGTACCGTAGAACTTGCAGTCCTGAAGTCATTACTGCACCCAAGCTTTACCCGTATCAGCCTGCATCACCCTTCCGCACCGCAACCCCCGCCTCAGATTCACCGCTTCCCATACATCACGGAACGAACGTACACAGGTACCCATGACCATTACCGAACTCAAAGAAAAGAGCATTGCCGAACTCGGAAAGCTCGCACGCGGCCTTGAAATTCCAGGCACCAGCGCCCTGCGCAAGCAGGACCTCATCTTCAAGATTCTCCAGGCTCAGAGCGAAAAAGAGGGCCACATCTTTGCCGAGGGTGTTCTCGAAATTCTGCCTGACGGCTACGGCTTCCTCCGCTCGCCGGATTACAACTACCTCCCTGGCCCCGACGATATTTACGTCTCCCCCTCGCAGATTCGCAAGTTCGACCTGAAGACCGGCGACACCATCTCCGGCAACGTGCGTCCTCCGCACGAGGGTGAAAAGTACTTCGCGCTGGTCAAGATTGAGGCGATCAACTTTGAGTCGCCCGAAGAGACGCGCAACAAGATTCTGTTCGACAACCTGACGCCGCTCTACGCTGATGAGCGCCTGAAGATGGAAACCGTCCGCGACAACATCAGCGGCCGCGTGATGGACCTTCTCACCCCCGTGGGTAAGGGCCAGCGTGGATTGATCGTTGCTCCGCCTCGTACCGGTAAGACCGTGCTGCTGCAGTCCATCGCGAACTCCATCACGGCAAACCATCCTGAGGTGGTTCTCATTGTTCTGCTCATCGACGAGCGCCCGGAAGAAGTTACGGACATGCAGCGCTCTGTGAAGGGCGAGGTTATCTCCTCTACCTTCGACGAACCTGCTGCACGCCACGTACAGGTGGCCGAGATGGTCATCGAAAAGGCGAAGCGTCTCGTTGAGCATAAGCGCGACGTGGTGATTCTGCTGGACTCCATCACACGTCTTGCACGCGCTTACAACACCATCGTTCCGCCTTCGGGTAAGGTGCTCTCCGGTGGTGTGGACTCCAACGCTCTGCAGCGTCCCAAGCGCTTCTTCGGCGCAGCCCGCAACATTGAAGAGGGCGGCTCGCTCACCATCATGGCAACAGCCCTCGTCGATACCGGTTCGCGTATGGATGAAGTGATCTTTGAAGAGTTCAAAGGCACGGGCAACATGGAAGTTAT
>Ga0209233_1001104_pt1 | contig 11094 bp, 9 predicted proteins | sample AraplaCL_Cvi_mCL_FD_184269 | JGI IMG/M metagenome (GOLD analysis project Ga0209233, IMG submission 184269) | Arabidopsis root microbial communities from the University of North Carolina, USA - plate scrape CL_Cvi_mCL (SPAdes) (version 2) | ecosystem: Host-associated > Plants > Roots > Endosphere ... | reverse complement strand
CAGAAGATGGTCCACATCTGGCCCTACAAGTCGATCGAGGACCGCATGAAGGCCCGCGCCCAGGCCGGCAAAGAAGGCATCTGGCCGCCGCCCGGCGGCTCGGGCAAGCTCACGGCGCTGCAGTCCGAACTGTTCGTCGCGACCGCCTTCTCGAAGCTGAAATAGCAACGACGCCGGCCCATTCGCCCGCCCTCCGCTACCCCTCTACCAGCTCCCGCCAGCGATGGCAGGCGACGCTTTCGCCGGTCGGGAGCCGTTCCATCGGCGGACGCTGGGCCGCGCAGATATCGCGGGCCTGCGGGCACCGGGTACGGAAGGCGCAGCCGGATGGCGGGTTGAGCGGCGAAGGGATCTCGCCCCGCAGTTCCACGATCGCGCGCTGCCGGGCCCGGCGCGGATCGGCGATCGGGATCGCGGACAGCAGGGCTCGGGTATAGGGGTGGAGCGGCCGGGCGTAGAGGCGCTCGGCCGGTCCCATTTCGACGACCCGGCCCAGATAGAGCACGAGAATGCGGTCGGCGATCTGCCGCACCACCGACAGATTGTGGCTGATGAAGATCAGCGTCAGCCCCATCCGCCGCCTGAGGCTGAGCAGCAGGTTGAGGATCTGCGCCTGGATCGATACGTCGAGCGCCGACACCGGCTCGTCGCAAACGATGAGCCTCGGTTCGGTGATCAGCGCCCGGGCGATGCCGATACGCTGCGCCTGGCCGCCAGAAAATTCATGCGGATAGCGGTTGAGCATTTCGGGCAGCAGCCCGACCGCCTCCATGGTGCGGACGACGCGTTCCCGCCGCTCGGCCCGCCCAAGTTCGGGCATCAGCGTGCGCAGCGGATCGGCGATGATGTCGCCGACCGTCATGCGGGGATTGAGCGACGCGAGCGGATCCTGGAAGATGATCTGCATCTCCCGCCGGTGCCGGCGCAACTGTTCGGCGGGCATTCCGACGAGGTCCTGGCCGAGCCACAGCACGCGGCCGGTGTCGGGCCTCAGCAATTGCAGGATGCAGCGGCCGAGCGTCGACTTACCGCTGCCGCTTTCGCCGACGATACCCAGCGTTTCCCCGTCGCCGACCGAAAAGCTGATGTCCTGCAAGCTCTTGAGTTCGAGCGGCCGGCGGAAGAGGCCGCTCGTGATCTCGAAGGACTTGTTGAGGCCATCGACTTCCAGCAGTTGGCTCATGCGACCGCCCTCCCTGGCCGCGCCAGCGTCTCGCTGAGAAAGCACGCCTTTGCGTGGTCGATCGATACCGGCGTCAGCGGCGGACGTTCGGCGGCGCAGGGCTCGAAACGATAGAGGCAGCGCGGATGGAAGGCGCAGCCGGGCGGCAGGTGCTCGAGGCTCGGCGGGGTGCCGGAGATGGCGAGCAACTGGTCGCGGCGGCGATCCGGATCAGGCGTCGAGGTCAGGAGCCCGAGCGTATAGGGATGGCGGGGGTCGTAGAAGATGTCGTCGACCGGCCCCTGCTCCACCGCCCGGCCGGCATACATCACCATCACCCGGTCGGCGATGCCGGCGACGACGCCGAGATCGTGGGTGATGAGCACCAGCGCCGTGCCGAGTTCGCGCGTCAGGGTGCGGAACAGGTCGAGCACCTGCGCCTGCACCGTGACGTCGAGCGCCGTGGTCGGCTCGTCGGCGATCAGCACCTTGGGCCGGCAGAGCAGCGCCATGGCGATCATCGCCCGCTGCCGCATGCCGCCCGAAAGCGCGTGCGGGTAGGCTTCGGCCCGGCGCGCCGCCTCCGGAATGCCGACACGCTCCAGCATTTCGATCACCGCACGATTGGCGGCCGCGAGGTCCATGTCGCGATGCCTGACCAGCACCTCCGCCAACTGCGTTCTGATGCGCAACGTCGGGTTCAGCGTGGTCATCGGGTCCTGGAAGATCATCGCGATGTCGCGCCCGCGATAGGCGTCGAGGTCGCGGCTGCCGAGCGCCAGCAGGTCCGTGCCCCCCAGCAGCGCCCTGCCGCTGGCGCTGCCGTTCTTTGCCAACAGACCCATGATGGCGAGGAAGGCCTGCGTCTTGCCGGAGCCGCTTTCGCCGACCACGGCGAGCGTTTCCCCTTCCTCCAGCGCCAGCGACAGGCTCGACACCGCCGTCACCTCCGCCTGATGCAGGGCGAAGCGGACGGTGAGGTCGTCGAGCAGCAGCACGCTCATCAGTGATCCCGTGGGTCGAGTGCGTCGCGCAGGCCGTCGCCGAGGAAGGTGAGGCAGAGCAGGATGGCAATGAGGATGGCCGCCGGCGCGACGAGCAGCCAGGGCATCACCTCGGCGACCGGCGCACCGTCCGAGATGAGCGTGCCAAGCGAGGTCAGCGGTTCCTGCACGCCGAGCCCCAGATAGGAGAGGAAGCTCTCGGTGATGATGATCTCGGGCACGGTAAGGGTCGCGTAGATCACCACCGGCCCCGTCAGATTCGGCACGATGTGGCGCATGATGATGGTCAGCGGGCGCGCCCCGCCGGCCCGCGCTGCCTCGACGAATTCGCGCTCCTTGAGGCTCAGCGTCTGGCCGCGGACGATGCGCGCCATGGTGAGCCACTCGATGGCGCCGATGCCGACGAACAGCAGCACGAAATTGCGCCCGAACACCACCATCAGGATGATGACGAAGAGGATATAGGGAAGCGCATACATCACATCGACGAAGCGCATCATGGCGGCATCGATGCGGCCGCCGAAATAGCCGGCGATGGCGCCGTAAACCACCCCGATAACCACCGAAACCGCCGTGGCGACGAACCCGACCAGCAGCGAAACCTGCGTGCCCTGCAGGGTACGGGCCAGCATGTCGCGGCCGTTCTGGTCGGTGCCGAAATAATGCTGCTTGGCGAAGTCGGGCGGCTTCTTGATCGCGCCCCAGTCGATCTTGTCATAGGTCCAGTGGAGGAAGAACGGGCCGATGACGGCGACCGCGATCACTGCCAGCAGCACGATCAGCGAGCCGAGCGCCGCCGGGTTGGCGAAGAGGCGCCGCAGCGCATCGTCGGTCAGCGAGCGCCCCCGCGGAGCGGCAAGCTTTTGCGCGTAGTCGGAGAGCACCGCGTCCTTGCCGACGAGATCGACCATCAGCGGTATCTCACCTTGGGGTCGAGCCAGGCATAGACCACGTCGACCACGAGGTTGAGCAGCAGGATCACCGCCATATAGACGATGGTGGTGCCGAGGACGAGGCCGTAGTCGCGGTCGAGGGCGGCGGTGATGAAGTACTTGCCGATCCCCGGCAGGCCGAAGATCTGTTCGACGACCAGCGAGCCGGTGAGGAGATAGGCGAGGCCCGGCCCCAGATACGACACGACGGGCAGCAGCGCCGGCTTCAGCGCATGGCGGACCACCACCAGCCGCTCGCCGATGCCCTTGGAGCGCGCCGTCCGGATGTAGTTAGTGCCGAGCACTTCGATCATCGAGCCGCGCATCAGGCGCGAGATACGCGCCGCCTGCGGCCAGGCGAGGACAACCACGGGCATGACGAGCGACAGGGGATTACTGCTCGACCAGCCGCCCGCCGGCAACCATTTGAGCCAGACGCCGAAAATCAGCTGCAGCAGCGCGCCCATGAGGAAATTGGGCACAATCACCCCGAGCATGACGACCAGCACCAGCACCACGTCGGGCAGCCGGTTGTGGTGGAGGGCGGCGAAGATGCCCGAACTGACGCCGACCGCAATCGCCAGCAGAAAGGCCATGAAGCCCAGTGTCAGGGTGAACGGCAGGCCGAGCAGCAGCAATTGCGTGACGGTGAAATCGTAGAACGCCATCGACGGCCCGAGATCGCCGTGCACGAGGCCGACGAGGTAGAGCCAGAACTGCTGGTAGATCGGCAGGTCGAGGTTGTAGTGGGCGAGGACGTTCTTCATCACCTCCGGCGGCAGCGTCCGCCCCCGATCGAACGGCCCCCCGGGCGCCAGCCGCATGATGAAGAACGACACCGCGACGGCGATGAAGATCACCGGCAGCGCCGACACCACCCGGCGGAGTGTATAACTCAGCATGGGCGCCGCCGAGGAGCCGGAGTCGGGATACCAGCGTGCTTTGCCTGCTGCACCACTGCCTGCCGTGGAAGCGCATCAGGTTGCCACCCACCCCGCATCCGGTCCTGCGGACCACCTTCCCCCGCAACGGGAGAAGGGAAAGGCGCGGCCGCCATGCAACCCGTCATGCCCGGTCTCACGGCGTCAGCGTCAGGTACCGCGTCCGGTGGATGTCCTTGGCGTTGTCGACAAAGCCCTGCACCTTGGGCGAAACGACGTTCTTGGAGACGTAGTAGTAGATCGGGATCACCGCGAAATCGTTCATCGCCATCGCCTCGGCTTGGTGCATGATGGCGCTGCGCTGCGCGGTGTCCTGGGTAACGCGCTCCTTGGCGACGAGCGCGTCGTAATCCTTGTTGGAATAGCGGCCGTAATTGTTGCCGTTGCCGGTCTCGAGCAGCTGCAGCATGTTGTCGGGGTCGTTGTAGTCCATCAGCCAGCCGGCTCGCCCGACCTGGAAATCGCCGGACTGCAATGCGTCGTAGTGGACCCGCGTCTCCGAATTGAACAGCTCGACCTGGACGTGGATCGGCTGCCACATCGCCGCAATCGCCACCGCGATGCGCTTATGGTTGTCGTTGGTGTTGTATTTGAGCTGGATTTTCAGCGGGTTGGCGTCCGAATAGCCGGCGGCCTCCATGATGGATTTGGCCTTGGCGACCTTGTCGTCATGGCTCAGATCCTGCCACGAGGCGTGGTACTGGTCGCCTGGATAGTTGGCGGTCCCGGGCGGCACCCAGCCATAGGCCGGCAGTTCGCCCGTACCGAGCACCGACGGCCCGATCACCTCGCGGTTGACCGCCATCGACAGCGCCTCGCGCACGTTCTTGTCGCTGAACGGCGCCTTGGACTGGTTCATCACGTAGTAGTAGACGCCGAGGAACGGCTTGACGTGCGCCTGGCCGGGCAAATTGTCTTGGATCCACTGGTACTGGTCGGTGGGGAGGTCGGTGAGGATGTCGAACTCGCCGGCGCGGTAGCGGTTGAGTGCCGCCGTCTGGTCTTCCAGCACGTAGTAAAAGACGTCGTCGATCTTGACGTCCTTGGCGTCCCAATAGTCCGCGTTCTTGACCGAGTGGATGTAGGAGCCCGGCAGGTTTTCGGTCGGCTTGTAGGGACCGTTGGCGACGATGTTCTCCATCTTGATCCAGTCGTTGCCCACCTTGTCGATGACGTGCTTGGGCACCGGATAGGCGGTGTAGTGGGTCAACTCCTGGAGGAAATACGGGGTCGGCTGGCCGAGGGTGTACTGGACCGTGTGGTCGTCGACCGCCTTGATGCCGACCTGGGTGAAATCGGCCAGCTTCTTGGAGTTGTAGGCTTCCGCGTTCTTGATCGGGAATTGCAGGTAGGCATACGAATTGCCGGCCGCCGGATCGAGTTCGCGCTGCATGCCCTCGACGAAATCGGCCGCCGTGACCGGCACGCCGTCGCTCCACTTGGCATCGTCGCGGATCTTGAAGGTGTAGGTCAGCCCGTCGGGCGATACCGTGTAGGACGCCGCCTGGCCGGGCACGGCTTCCGCCGCGGGGTCTTCGGTCATCAGGCCTTCGAGATAGTCGCCGACCACCCGGTTCTCCCAGTCGCCGTCGACCTTGGAGGGATCGAGCGACCCCACCTGGCCGCCATTGGAGATGCGCAGGGTCGAGGCGACGGCGGTTCCCGACAGCAGCATGCCGAGGCCCAATGCCAGGGCAATGCAGGTCGCGACTTGTCCGAATTTCATCGAAGTCCCCTTGTTTTGTGACAACCTCTCAGGCGCCGCAAAACGCTGCAAAATCAGCGCTTCCGCGGGCTCGTTCTACCCATTGACCACGCTATCTCCCTCGATCGGAGGATGACAAGGCGACAAATGTTCGCCGCGCCGCCCATGTGCTTTGTGTCCATTGCCCATCCGCGAATAAACCGGCTGGAATCGACTTTTAGGCTGGCGCCGCAACGGCCGGCTGGTCGACAGTGGCGGGCAGAATGTCTTGGAGTCGTCTATGGCTTACAGTTCCGGCCGCCCCTACCTGGCCATCCCCGGCCCCTCCGTCGCCCCCGACCGCGTCCTCAACGCCATGCACCGGGCGGCGCCCAACATCTACGAGGGCGACATCGTCGACATGACGCACGGGATCGTCGCCGACCTGAAACGGGTGGCGCTGACCAGCGGCTATGTCGCGATCTACATCGCCAACGGCCACGGCGCCTGGGAAGGCGCGATCACCAACATGTTCTCGCGCGGCGACCGGGCGCTGGTGGGCGCCACCGGACGGTTCGGGCACGGCTGGGCCGACCACGCCCGCCGCCTCGGCATCGCCGTCGACATGATCGACTTCGGCAAGTCGGCGCCGGTCGATCCGGCGCGCCTCGCCGACGCGCTGGCCGCCGACACCGGCCGGGCGATCCGCGCTGTGCTCGTCACCCACGTCGATACGGCTTCCTCGGCGCGCAGCGACATCGCCGCGATCCGCGCCGCGATCGATGCCACCGGCCACCCTGCCCTGCTTGCGGTCGATGCCATCGCATCCCTCGCCTGCGACGAGATGCGGATGGACGAGTGGGGCATCGACGTGCTGGTCGGCGCCAGCCAGAAGGGCCTCATGCTGCCGCCGGGGCTCGGCTTCGTGTGGTTTTCCGACAAGGCGCTGGAGCGCTCGAACTCGGCCGATCTCGTCACGCCGTACTGGGACTGGAAGCCGCGTGGGCAGGCGGTCGATTTCTACCAGCATTTCGGCGGCACAGCGCCCACCGCGCACCTCTTCGGGCTGCGGGAATCGCTGACGATGATCCTCGAGGAGGAAGGCTTGCCGCAGGTCTGGACCCGGCACGAAGTCCTCGCCGGCGCGGTCTGGGCGGCGTTCGAGGCCTGGGGCAAAACCAACAGCATCGGCCTCAACATGACCGATCCGCGGCATCGCGGCCGCTCCGTCACGGCTGCGCGGGTTGGCAATGGCGGCGCAGGCGCTCTCCGCCGCTGGCTCGAGGCGGAGGCCGGCGTGACGCTCGGCATCGGGCTCGGCATGGCCGCACCGACCGAGCCCGCGTACCAGGATTTTCTGCGCGTCGCTCATATGGGCCACGTCAACGCGCACATGGTGCTCGGGGTGCTGGCGAGCATGGAAGCCGGCATGCAGGCCCTCGACATTCCGCATGGCAGCGGCGGTGTCGAGGCCGCCGCGGCCGCCCTGGCGCGAGGACTGGCGAAGGCCTAGCGCCTGCCGCCGGCCAGCCGCTCGATGATGGCGAGTTTGACCACCTCGATGTGATCCGCCATGGCTTTCCGCGCCGCCTCGCCGTCGCCGGCCTCTAGAGCATCGAGCAGCGCCGCGTCTTCTTCCTTGGCCACCTTCTTCCCGGTGACGTTGCGGTAGGCGTTGAAGACGTGCGTCCGGCGCCGCAAGTCGCGGATCAGCGAGGCCATGAGCGGATTGCCGGCGGCATCGGCGATCTCGCCATGCAGCAGGTCGTCGGTTTCCCAGATCTCGCTCAGCGTCGGGCTGGGGTTTTGCGCCAGCGCCTTCTGTGCCACCCGGATGGCATCGAGCTTCTGCTTTGAAATCCGCCCCGCGGCGAGGCGTGCCGCATCGGCCTCGAGCAGTTGCCGGACGTTGAGGATGTCGACGAACGCCTCGGTCGAAAACGGGCTGACCGTGACGCCCCGGCTCGGCTGCTTGTAGACGAGGCCTTCGGCCTCCAGCCGCCCGAGCGCTTCACGGATCGGCGTACGCGAGGCATTGAGCCGCTCGGCCATGCGCCGCTCGGTAATGACGTCGCCCGGCCGCAATTCGCCGCGGATCAGCAAGTCGGTAAGCAGCTCATAAACCTTGGCGGTCAGGTTGGGGCGCTCGCCCACCCCGCTGTCGACCTCGTCGATATCGGCAACTTCGCCCAAGACCTGCCCCCCAAGACTCTATTGCCCTGCGCTTTACACTAGCGGCAGGGGTGGACGGAAGACACCCGGAATATCCGCGGTATCCCCCTCAGATCTTCACTTCTTCCACGCCTCTACCTTCTCCCCTGGCGGGAGAAGGTGGTCCGAAGGACCGGATGAGGTAGTGCCTCACACGTCCGCCGCTCCCCCGGTGCTGGTTGCGTCACCCCGCCGCCACGGTTCGCGCCCACCGCCCCTGCCCTCGTCTCGGGCACCGCCCCGATCTGCACAGCCTTTCATCATCCGCCTCGAAACTCGGGCTTGAAATCTCCGACGACTTGGCTAAAGCTAAGTGGTATACCACTGGCGTGCAGAACATACGCCTGCGACGGAGCGCGAAAATGCCGATCAGACCGTGGCGAGCCACCAGCATCCAGATGCGCAGCGAGCGTGCCTCCCAGGCGCCGGACGATACCGCCGCCAAGGCTGTCATCCATCGCAACATCGATCGGCTCACGGGCCTGATCGAAAAGGCCTGCGCTTCCGACCAAAAACCCGACCTCGTGGTCTTTCCCGAGTTCGCGCTGCAGGGCCCGCCGCTCCACATGCACGTGCGCGACTGGATCGCCCGCGCCTGCTCGTCGATCCCAGGTCCGCTAACCGCGCCGCTCCAGCAATTGGCCAGGCGCGAGAAAATCTTCATTGCCGGCAACATGTTCGAGGCGCCGCCGGAATGGCCCGGCCGCTACTTCAACAGCTCGTTCCTGATCGACCGCAACGGCGAGGTGATCATGAACTATCGCCGGCTCAACACCGCCGCCTTCCCCTCGGTGCACGACTTCATGAGCGCCTATCTCGCGGTCACGCCGAAGGAAAAGGTGTTCCCGGTGGTCGATACCGAGCTCGGCAGGCTCTGCCTCATTCCCTGCGGCGAGATCAACATTCCGGAGTCGGCGCGCGTCATGATGATGCAGGGCGCCGAGGTGATCCTCCATCCCACCAACTCGCTGCGCACCGAGCGGCAGGAAGCCGCCAAGCTCGTCCGCGCGACAGAGAACATGGTCTACCTGATCAGCGCCAATGTCGCCGGTCCGATCGGCTTTTCGCCGAACAACACCGAGCTGGGCGGCCGCTCGCACATCCTCGATCACCACGGTCACACCCTGGCCTTCCAGGAAGACGCCGAGGAAAGCATCGCCGTCACGGCCATGATCGACATCGAAAAGCTGCGGCGTGACCGCCGCACCGACACCGGACTTTCCAACACGCTGCTGCGCGCCCGCTACGAAATGTACGCGCCCTACTACGCCGCGGCGAAGTTCTACCCGCCCAACTACTTCCTCGATGCGCCGATGGCCGACGTCGCCGAAGTCAAGGGCGCCATCGATATCTCACGGCGCAACATGGAGCGCGCCGGCATCCTCGATCCCTTGCCCGCCGGCACGCCCGAGCCGGTCGCGGCCCCCGCACACTAGGAGACGGACCCATGATCAACGCCGAAGAAAACGAACAGCTGAGCCGTGTCGGCCGGGGGACGCTGATGGGCGATTTCTTCCGCCAGTTCTGGCTGCCGGTCTGCCTTTCGTCCGAGCTGAAGGCTGACGGCGATCCCGTGCGGCTGATGATCCTGGGCGAAAAGCTGGTCGGTTTCCGCGACACCGATGGTCGCGTCGGCGTCTTCGACCACCGCTGCCCGCATCGCTGCGCCTCGCTGTTCTTCGGCCGGAACGAGCTGGGCGGCATCCGCTGCGCCTATCACGGCTGGAAGTTCGACGTGACCGGCAAGTGCCTCGACCAGCCCAACCTCGAGGACAAGTCGAAATACCCGGCCGGCACGCCGGCCTATGCCTATAAGGTCAAAGAGTCGGGCGGCATCGTCTTCGCCTATATGGGCGAGCGGCAGGAGAACCCGCCAGAGCTGCCCGAGCTCGAAGCCATCATGGGCGCCCCCGACGATCGCAACATCGCCCTCACGCATCGCGACTGCAACTACATGCAGGCGCTCGAGGGCGACATCGACACCTCGCATCTGGGCTTCCTGCACGTCGGCGGCATCGACGGCGAAAAGCTCGATCTCTCCAATCCGGAAGTGTTCACGGTCACCGAGAAGGCGCCCAAGATCAACGTGTCGGTGATGCCGTTCGGCACCATGTATTCGGCGCAGCGCAACGCGTACGAAGGCACCGAGCACCACCGCTTCGCCAGCTACATCTTCCCGTTCTGGGTCACCTACCCCTCGGGCGAGCTCGAAGACAACGTCACGGCCAATGCCTGGGTGCCGATCGACGACAGCTCGACCATGATCTTCAACATCGACCTGCGCCGCGCCTCGGGCGGCGGCAAGAAGAAGCTGAAGTACAAGGACGGCACCGAAGTGGGCGGCCTCGCCCGGCCGCTCGAATATTTGCCCACCACCACCGACTGGAAGGGCCGCTGGCGCCCGGTCAAGGACGCCAGCAACGACTACGGCATCGACCGCGAATGGCAGCGCAACGGCGACAGCTATACCGGCGTCGTCGGCATCCCCTTGCAGGACCAGATGATCCAGGAATCGATGGGGCCGATCGTCGACCGCACCATGGAGCATCTCGCCGCTTCCGACCGCATGGTCATCCTCACCCGCCGCACCATGCTCGATGCCGCGAAGGCCTGGCGCGAGACGGGGAAGCTCCCCGCCGTCGTCGACCATCCGGAACTGGCCAAGGATGCCCGCGGCGGCGACATCGTCGTCCCCTACGGCACCGACTGGCTCGAGGGCTATGAAGAGAAGATGGCCGCCATCAAGGGCTACAAGCCCAAGCTCAACGCCGCCGAATGACCGACGAGGCTGTCATGACGGGATCCGACGCGAGTGCGCCGGATCTGGCCGAAAGCGCCGCCCATGCGGCCCCCGACACCGCCCCGCTCAGCCAGGCGCACGAGCCGGTGCCGCTCCGCCTGCGGGTGGCCGGCTTGCGGCAGGTGGCCAACACCATCCGCGCCATCGAGCTGGTCGCCGCCGACGGCGCCCCCCTTCCCGCCTTCAGCGCCGGCGCGCACATCAACCTCAAGCTGCCGGGAGATCTCAGCCGTTCCTACTCGCTGACCAACGGGCCGGAGACGCGCGACCGCTATTGCATCGCCGTCAACCGCGACGCCGCGAGCCGCGGCGGTTCTGCCTACATCGCCGAAACCCTCGCCTTGGGCGACGTGCTGCTGG
>Ga0209233_1001103_pt1 | contig 11095 bp, 15 predicted proteins | sample AraplaCL_Cvi_mCL_FD_184269 | JGI IMG/M metagenome (GOLD analysis project Ga0209233, IMG submission 184269) | Arabidopsis root microbial communities from the University of North Carolina, USA - plate scrape CL_Cvi_mCL (SPAdes) (version 2) | ecosystem: Host-associated > Plants > Roots > Endosphere... | reverse complement strand
TGATCGAGGACGTCGAGGCCGCCTTTGGCGACAGCCTGGCCAGCGGCTTGCTGAAGATCGAGGAAGAGGCTGGGATCGGCGGTGCCGACAGCACGATCGCCCTGCGGGCGCGGGCGAGCACCGGGGCGGACGTCGCCAGCACCGGCATCCTGATGACCGCCAAGACCGATGGCGCCGGCGGCACGATCTCGCAGATCCTGTTCCAGTCCGACACGATCTACATGGTCGATAGCGCCGGCGACATCGTGCAGGCGATCAAGGTTGACCTGACGACTGGCGACATCATCGCGGCGCGTTTCCGCAACGCGGCCAGCACCGCGATATTCGACGTGTCGGCTGGCGAAATCTCGATCACCGGGCCCTAGGCCATGCCGTTCCTCTACATCGAGAGCGCGGACTACTGCCTGCTCGCTGGCAGCGACAGAGGCCGTTGCGTCATCTGGAAGAAGCCGGCCTCCGGCGACAAGTTCGCCCCCTACAAGGACCCGGTATCGCACCTCGACCTGGTCAAGTTCTGCTCGGACTTCAACTACTATACCAAGGTGTCAGGGTACCCGGTCGACGTGACCGTCAACCACGCGGCGGTCGCGGCCGACACCGGCACAGTGGTTTATAGCTCCTCGACCTGGGGCGGCTTTTCTGTTGTCTCGTATCTGTCGGTGGTCGAGGCCGACTATCCTCTTTCGACCCATGGGCTCGGTATCGTGCCGAGCTTCGTCGTGCTTGTGAATGGCGTCCAGTACCCGGGCGGGGTGCCCATTCAGGTGAACGGCGCCGGCTCGCGCCGCACCATCACCTTTTGGGCAGACGCGACCAAGATTTACGTGCGCGACAGCTCGCGGCCCTCGACGGTCGGGTTGCCGGCGATCTCGGTCACCTATCGCCTGGTGGTGTTCCGGGACCCGTCATCGGTTGCCGGCGCCAAGCTGTTCGAGGCCACGCCGTCGCGCGTCCGAATGGGGTATGGCCGCGTCGATTCCGAGGAGACCGTGATGCGCGACCCCATTGGCGCCGAGACTTCCTACGGGCTAGTTGCAGGGGTCGTGATGGACATCTCGAACGGGCAAGTCCGGTTCGTGCTGCCCGGCGGCAAGGTCTTCGATATCGGGCCGCTGGTCGGTAACAACTCCTACAAGGGCAGCTTTTCGGGCGTCGCGGTCAAGCAGGTGGCCATCCCGTGACCATGACGTTCGATGCCAACGCATCGGAGATCAAGCTCACCAAGAGCGGCGTCACGATCTTCGACGCTACCAATCTTCCCGGGGCGACTATCCCCTCGGCCGAGGTCACCGGGTCGGGCTTCGTGCTCACTTTTCCCGACATGCGAAAGGACAATGCCTACTACCATTCGGGCGCCAGCGCCGGCGACGGCCTGCACCGAAACGAATATATGGCAGCCTATATCACCATGCTGCCGCAAAACTGGGGGCCGACCGCCGACGATCCGGGCGGCGTCTATACCGACGACCTGCCCGATATCGTGCTGGGACCGGCACCCGCCGGCGCCGACTTTCTCGACATCCGGCTGAAGATCACCCGGACCGCCGATCCGACGCCGCTGCTCGGCGACACGCTCCCCCCTGTGCTGCCGCAGGGCAAGACCATGCCGCTGCTCGGGCAGAGCCTGCTGCTCGAGGAAGGGCCGAACTTCAAGCGCGGCATCGCCTTGCTGATCAAGGACGGCAACATCGTGCTGCGGCGGTTCCAGAGCGCGTCGGGGGTGCTGGAAGGCCTCAACTACAGCCCGACCAACAGCCCGGCAACGAACGCTGCCTATACCTACAAGACCGCGCCCGGGAACCTCTGCTACATCATCGCGGCCGACTACCATCAGACGACGTCGTCGACCGACATCTGGCAGCGCGGCAGCGCTAACCAGCTCGCCAACTACCCGATGACGGACACGACCAATTACGGGTCGACCTACAGTCTCGATTTCACGATCGCGCCGGGCTACTTCAACGTCGATCCGACGATCAACGCGCCGACCGCCAAGGCGATGTTCCACACCTGGGATATCTACGACACGGCGCCTGCCGCCTCGCCCGGCACGACCTGGACCTATTCAGTGCCGATCGGGCTGCCGGCTGCCTCGCGCCGGGTCTACGTCATGATCGGGAGCGGCAACTCGATCACGAGCACCAGCTTCGACGTCAGTTCGGTGACCATCGGCGGCGTGGCGGCCACCAAGGAAGCGGGTGTGGCGACCAACAACAGCGGCGCGACAGCCTATCAGTCGAGCTCGATCTGGTCGGCGGCGGTCCCCACCGGCACAAGCGCCAGCGTCGTCATCACCTATACCAGCAATGCGACGGGGTTTAATTTCGTCGTTGCCTTCGTGTCCTACAACCTCGCTTCCGGCACGCACGATGACGCCGAAACGAGGTCCTCTGCCGGGGCCATGTCGCTGGCGACGGCCGCGGACGGCTTCGCGCTCTCCTTCGGCCGCAACATCACCTCGATGAGCGGCGACACCTTGGGTGCTTACTCCTACCAGTCCTTCTGGCGGGTCGGCCTGACGCCTACGACCGGGGCGACCTTCAGCACGCCGATCGCCGGCATTGGTGGTTCATTCCCCGTGCCGCCAACGCTTGTCGCCGCCGCCTTCCACTGAAAACCCACCGAGGAGACGCGAATGAGCAAGACGGTCTACTCAGTTGACCGAAACTCTGGTGGGTTCTTTGAAGTCACTGCCCAAGAGCGTCTCGAGACGCTCGACATAGGCAAGTCGCTGCTGTTCCGCCACCTCCGTAGAAACACGAGCTTCCGTCGCGAGCCTCAGCATGCCGTACAGAGCATCGTCCACCGGCCACTTGTTGGCCGCCGCGACGGCCACCAGCATGTCGACTACCGACTGCTCGACTGTGAGCTGCCGGCTTAGGCTCGCCACAAGCTCGATCATTCGGCTGAGGTGCTCCCTCAGCTCCGCCTCGGTCATTCGCTTTTTCCTCCGCCGGTCGGGAAAAACCACGCCAGCCTGACCTCATCCTAACGAGATATCATGACCAACATCCTGACGAGCACGGTCGACGTGTCGGCCGGCACGCCCCCTATTCTCAAATGGAACGGCACGCCGCTCTATGCGGCCAACTGCCCGGCCGACAGCGCGATCGTCATCGGCGGCGTTGCCTACTTCATCGCCTCGCTGACCGACACCACGCACCCGGTGTTGACGCGGGACTATGCCGGCACTGTGCCTTCGACCGGGCTGGCGGCCGAGATATCGCCCTACACCAAGGACCAGGTCGATACCGCGACCCTCAACGCGCGGACGGCGCGGCTGCTGCAGGCGCTGTCGCTGTCGCCGGCCGGCATCCCGCTGATCATGGATGGCAGCGGCATCACCGACGTCGACCCTGGCGCCGGCAGGGTCCGCTTCAACAGCGCCGCCAACCCCACCTGGGCCTATGTCAGCAAGACCGACGCCCTCGGCAACAACATCACCGGCCGGCTCGGCACCCTCGACGACAGCGTCAATGTGGTCTCGCGCGCAACGCTGCAGTTCATCCCCAATGACGGGTCAGGCGCCTATCTCGACTTCGACGTCAGCGGCGCCCTGGTCGACGGCACGACCTATTCAAAAGTGCCCGTGCTGCTGCGGGCCGGCAGTCTGCCGGCCGACCAGGCCGAGCTTGCGATGGCAGGCGTGCCGGCGGGCAAGGATGGCACGAACGGCACCAACGGTAGCAACGGCATAGGCGCCGGCACCGCGCTCTACTCGCTCTCAGGAGGACTTTGATGGCTGTCACGCCAAACAGTTTCGTCACCCCGCAGACCCCGAAAAAGGGCCTGATGCAGATCCTGCCGGCCGATGCCTCCGGCCTCAAGACGGTGCTGACCGGCGGCACCAACGGCACCAAGGTGTCGAGCCTCATGCTCTCGAGCTCGGACACCACGGCGCGGGACGTGACGATCGGCATCAGCCGCAGCGGCACCTATTATCCGATCGGCACTGTGACCGTGCCGATCACCGCCGGCCAGATCGCCGCCACGGCGGGTATCAATGCCCTGGCCGCGACCGTCTGCCCGGGCCTGCCCTTCGACAATGACGGGCAGCCCTACCTCTACCTTCAGTCCGGCGACACGCTCGATATCAAGGCGCTGACCACCGTCACCGCGGCCAAGGCGATCTCGGCCGTCGCCGATGCGGGTGACTTCTGATGTTCGAGACGGTCGGCTCGCGGCTCGGCCGCGGGAAGCAAAACAATCGAGACAGCTCGCCGTTTTGGCGGTCGCTGCGGGCCATATCCAGCGCGGCCGCGTTCCTGTCCGCCATTGGCGCCTTGGGCAAGTCGGCCAATCTGTCCGACCTGGCCAGCGCTGCCACGGCGCTGACCAATCTGGGCGGGTTCGGCGTTATCAAGGTCCAGAGCTTCACCTCGTCAGGCACCTATACGCCGGACGCCAACATGGTCTTCTGCCTGATGATGGGCGTCGGGCCGGGCGGCGGCGGCGGCGGCGTCGTCGGCTACGCCAGCGGCCTCGAAGTTGCCTCCGGCGGCAGCTCCGGCACCTATTCGATGGCGGTCGCGAGCCGCGCCACGATCGGCGCCTCGAAGGCGGTCACCATAGGCACGCCCGGCTCCGGCGCCGCAGCGGGCGCCAACGCCGGCACGGACGGCGGTGACTCGAGTGTTGGCAGTCTGCTCGTCTGCAAGGGTGGCAAGGGCGGCGCGGGCACCAATGGCGTCGGCGCGACGGGTTCGCCTGCGGCGATCGCCGTCCCGGGCACTGGCAATGTCATCGCGGCATCCGGAGCGACGGGCACAGGCGGCCAGCACAACACGGCGGTGGTCAACACCGGCTGGGGTGGCCCCTCGCCATGGGGCGGCGGTGCACCGAACGTTGTCGGCTCAGCGCCGTCTGCGCCAGGCGGCTTCGGCGGCGGTGGCGGCCCGGGTTCGCAATACAGCAGCGCCACGAACGTCGGCGGTGGCCCGGGCGGTCCGAGCAAGATCGTCATCATCGAATTCTGCAGCCAGTAGGATCGCCATGACCACCTATTGCAAGATCGAGAACGGCGTCGTCGTCAACCGCGCTCACTTCGACGGCGCGATGCCGGATGACTGGGCCGAACCCGGCGACGTCTGGGTTGCCGACGAGTCGGCGCAGATCGGCTGGTCCTACAGCAGCGGGGTGTTCTCCGCGCCGGCGCCAGAGGTGCCGCCCGTCGATCTCAAAGCCTATGCGGCTGACAAGCGCTGGCGCGTCGAGACCGGCGGCATTGTGGTCAATGGAGCCACCATCCAGACCGATCGGGCCAGCCAGGCCATGATCACTGGGCTCTATACCTATGCCGCCGTCGCCAAGCCCGACAGCATTCCCTACAAGGCCGAGGGCGGCTTCGTCTTGCTGACAGCGGCGCAGGCAGTCTCAATTGGACTGGCCGTCGGCGCGCATGTGCAGGCCTGTTTTGCGGCCGAGCAGGCGATCGACGCCGACATCGATGCGGGCACAATCACCACTGCCGACCAGATCGAGGCGGACGGCAGGTGGCCGACGAACGGTGCCGCCTAGCGCCGGACCAGCAACCCGATGAGCGCACCGGCCGCGCCCAGCACAACCACGGCGACACCGAGATCGGAAATCAACTGCACGGCAACGCTCCCCTGATCGATCGTCGGGGAGTTGAGAAGACCTCCTAAGGGTGGTCCGCGTTGACCTTCGGAAGTGCCGGCGCCCAAAGGCGTCTGCCCTCGTCTTATACGCCAACGCCTCCCCGACGAAGATCGGAGAGTGCAAATCGGCCGCACACCGGGCCGCCTTAGGAGGGGTTCTCACGCCCCAGAGCGCAATGGGTGCGCTCCGCCGGGGACCATAGGGCAACCGCGGCCCTCGATCCAGCCTCACCTCAACGGAGATTTCGGGTCGGGGGCAAGCTGCTTCTCAAGAAATCTGGCTAACTGCCTGAAGGATAACCGAAACGGCTGTCGCCGCCGCAGCCCAAGCGTTTAGGCGGCTCGACCGGGCAATAACCCCTCTCGCCTCGTTGGCCCAAGCTTCAGCCTCAAGCCCCGCGGGCTCGATTGGAGGCCTAACCTCCAGCGTGCTGGCCCGAAACCAAAGCCCTGCCGCCACAAGCGCCGCGACTACACTCGCGGCCGTGAAGAAGCACTTCATTGTCGCCCCCATGCTGAACCGGGTTCTTCGGGCATTTCCCGGTCGCAACGCTAGATCGGCCGCTGTCCGGCGGCCCCTTTTTTCATCAGGAGCAACATAAAATGCAACTGGTCGCCGAATGGCGGGCGGTGATCCGTCACGCCTGGTCCATCCGCCTCAACATCATCATCGCGATCGGCACCGCCTTCGGTGTGGCCTCGGCTGCCGGGCCCGATCGCACGCTCTTCGTCGTGATCCTGCTCTCGCAGTTCGCGCCGATCATCGCCCGTCTCGTTGCTCAAAAGGACCTGCCATGAAACTGACCGCCCGACACGGCGCGGCCGGTGCCGGCGCTGCTGCCGTCATCGCCCTCGCCGTGAGCTTCACCGGCCCGTTCGAGGGCCTCGTCACCCACGTCTACAAGGACCGGCTCGGCACCGGCCAGCCCTGGACCTACTGCTATGGCGATACGCTCGACCCGCAGTTCGGCCACACCTACACCAAGGCCGAGTGCGACGCCGACCTGGCCAAGAAACTCGGCGAGTTCGACACAGGGCTCCGGGCCTGCACCGCCGTGCCGCTGCCGACCAAGGTCGAGGTCGCCTTCCTCGATGGCAGCTATAACCTTGGGGTCGGCTGGTACTGCCGCAACATCGCGCCGCTCGCCAATGCCGGCCGGCTCGCCGATGCCTGCAGCAAGCTGCCCGACTACGACCACGCCGGCGGCCACGTCCTCAAGGGCCTGACCATCCGCCGGGAGGCCGAGCGCGATCTCTGCTTCGCCGGCATCGCCGAGGGGCTGCCGCATTGAGCCCGCTCGATTTCATCCCGGCCTCCTGGAAGCTCGGCGCCGGCGTCGCCATCGTGCTCGCCGGCATCGGCGGCCTCAGCGGCCTGGCGCTGATGATCGACAAGCATGGCTACGACAAGGCCGCGGCGACCTACCAGCCCAAGCTCGACCAAGCCAACCACGCCCTCGGCGAGGCCGAGGCGGCCAATGCCGAAAACCTCACCACCATCCAGTCGCTGACGGCCGAGGCGGCCGCCAACGATCGCCTTGCCCAGCAATATGCCGATCGCGTCACCGCCCTCAACCAGCAGGCGGCCGATGCCGCTGCGGCCATTCGAAAGCTTTCCTCCGATGACCAGACCGTTGCGGCTTACCTTCGCACTCCCGTTCCTGCTCCTCTGCGCAGCATGCTCGGCGGACCAGCAGCGCCCGGACGCCAGCCTGCAGCCGATCGTGCAAACCCGCACGGTGCCACTGCTGCCGCCCGCTGAGCTGATCCGCGCCTGCCCGCAGCCCGGGCCAGCGGATTTCGCCACTACCGGCGACCTGGTCGACGATGACCAGGCCGCCCGCGCTGCGCTCAAGAGCTGCGCCGAGCGGGTCAAGGCGCTCGCAGACTGGCGCGGGGCGAATGCCAGATGACCGAGGCCGGCAACACCCTGCTGCTCAAGATGCTCGAGCAGCTGCGCGACGACTTTGCCGACGAGCGCGAGGCGCGCCGGCTACAGGATGAAACCGCCCGGCAGAGCAGGGCGGTCCAGCACCAGCGGATCGACGAGGTAATCGACAGGCTTGGCCGCCTCGACGTGACGATCGCCGTCGCCGGGCAGGTCGACGCACAGGTACGGACCGAGCTTGACGCCCTCAAGAAGGCGCTCGCCGCGCACCAGGCCGAGATCGGGCCGACGATCGACGAGTGGAAGCGCATCCGGACGCTCGGCCTGGGCATTGTCGGTGTGATCGCGGCCGGCGGCGTCTCACTGGGCGCCGTCCTCGCCTGGGGCGGCGACCAGCTGCGCCAGTGGGTCCTCAACTGGCTGCACCTGCACTAGGAGCGATCGCTGTGAACCGACTACTTGCGGGCGCCCTTGCGGCGCTCTTTTCGTTTGCGCCAGCTCTGGCGGCGCCGGCGCAGTGCGGCATCGCCAGCTGGTATGGTCGCGAGAGCGGCAGCCGTACCGCCAACGGCGAGCCATTCCCCACGGCCGAGCCGACCGCCGCGCACCGCACGCTGCCCTTCGGCACCCGCGTGCGGGTGATCGATCAGCTGACCGGCCGCAGCGTCGTCGTTCGGATCAACGATCGCGGCCCGGCGGGTTGGACCGGGAGAATTATCGACCTGTCCCCATCCGCAGCCAAGGCTCTCAACGCTACCGCTCGAGGGGTAGAGCGCGTCTGTCTGCAACCGGGGGCGCCTGATCACCTGCGGCGAAGCGTCACGATCGGCAGGCTCGCACAGCGCCAGCAGTAGCTCGAACTCCGGAGAGGGGGGCCTTTGGCCTCCTCGAACGGTAGGCATATCAGCTTGTTAAGTCGTAACGAGACTGCGAAGACAAGGCGCGTGCCGCTGGGGAGGGCCGGGGTTTCTGCGTCCTACCGGAGATGGGCACTCGGATTCGTGATATTCGCTTGCGCATTCCTATATGAATTGTCAGTTGCATCTATCACCCATTTCGTGCTTTTGAAGCTGCGTTAAGGAACCGTTAAGCAAGAGAGTGCTTTCTGGTTCAGGTCATCGAGGCAGTTCGCTACACTCGAAAAAAATGGGCCGATCGTTAGACCGGCCCCAGTTGAGCGACTTTGGAGGACAGCAATGACGATGGGTCATTGCCGTCATGTTAAGGGTGGACTAGACCCTTAATATCCACTTCACGAGCACGGCGAACGCTGCCTGTTTGACGTAGTCAGGCACCACACGCCAAGCCCCATCGATTGCCTGCCAGGCCATCCACCGTTGAGCGCGACGTGTCTTCCCCGAAGGAGACACTCGCTGGCGGTAAGCTTCAACAACCGACAAATAGTCCTGACGGCGGCTCTCGCCTGGAAGCGTCAGGTAGACCAAAATCGCTGCCCAACGGGGCGGCCAGCGATTCCTTGTGCGAACAATCGGTGCCATATGGCGGCATCCCTTGCTGCTTCTCGTCGTGGGCTCGATCCCAAAAGTCTCCCCTTGGCCAATCGACAAAAAATGGGAAGACCGAGCCTGGCCAAGGAACTTCCTAGTGAGCTGGCGCCATTAGCCGCCTAGCAGAATTTGGCATGTCAGTCGTTGCCTGAAGCGCGTCCGCCACACGCCTCCCATCCTCGGTCAACGAGTAAACGAGTCGACTTCTTTGGTTCTTCTGGGGCGTCTTCGGCATAACCTGTTCAACCGACAGCAGTCCCATTGCCTTCAGGGCCGATAGAGTACGCGACGTTTGACCCATCGACACCTCGCGATCGAGATGATCGGTCATGAGTCTGGTCAACTCGGCGCAGTACGCGTCGGCGCCTGCACTGTCGACAAACAGCAGCACCTGTTTTTCGAAGCGACCAAGCCTACTCGCTAGAGCGGCTATGGCAAATGAGAGCATCTGGTTCATGATGTCTCCGTCCTGTTGTAAGGTCCTGGGCCTAGGACCTTCTCTCCACGTGTTAAGGTTATAGCCCTTCTAACGCACTTTGCAAGCCAACTGGTCGGTAAGGCTGGGCCGATTCAAAATCGCCGTCAAGCGAGGGGCAATCAGAGAAGGCGCACTTAGCGATTTACGCGGTCACCGAGCCACGCCTGGCCGTGGCCGGAACGAAGTCCGAAAGTAGCGCTGCTAGGTCCGATCCAATCCAGCACCCCCGCGTCGGACAAGAAGCGGATGGTGCTGCCCGCGTCCTCAGTGCTGACGCCTTTGCTTTCGAGCGCAGCCCTGATGTTCTGGGTGTTGAAGGCGACCGTCGTGTCAGTCAGAGCCGCGCTGAGCAGGTCCGCCAAGTGGGCGTCGGCGTCGATCCACCGTGTGTTGAGTTCGATGATTTCGTCCGAGCGTATGGTGCCGTCGTGCCCGTCGACCCAGACCTCGACCACTGCGTAGTCGCCGCTATCAAGAGCTGCGATCGCGTGACGGATGGCGGCATTCGCAGTCGGCATGGCAATTTCGGCGGGACCAAACCCCACCTCAGCCGTTAGCCGAACCCTCGCCCGAGCGTCCCTTAACACGGTCATTTAAACTTCCTCTTCGCCATCCTTGGGCCATTCGAATGACCATGGTGGCTGGCAAGCCTGGTCGACCTCGTCCCGGGCCGTATAGTGCCTAAGTGTGGCCCGAGCCACAACTGCTCGGGTCTGTTCTCATTCCGTTCATGGGGATATCCTCTGCCACCGGATGAGGCAGCTATGAAATCCGAGCGCTACCGACACGACCTGCCGCCCGAAAACCTCTCGGCCTTCTTCCCGAAGTTGATCTCTGGGAACGAGCCGATTCGCGAGCTGTCCGACTTCTGGCTGCGGGTAGAGTGCCTGCGTGATGGCACGGTCCTTGTCCCGCTGCGCCTACTTTGTGCGCGCTTCGGATGGAAGGTCCCTCTCCGTTCGATCACCGCCCGACTAAGGTGTAAACATTGCGGCGGTCGGCCCGATAGGGTTGTGCTGATCGACCGCGCCGGCGGCGACGGTCACTCAACGCCCCTAGCCAGTGAAATCGTTCCGCGTTGAGCTAAGTGGTGCGGGGAGGCCCGAAAATACCCCTTATCTTTCAAAGGGCGCCAATTCCCGCACTTTCGGCGTAAGTTATTGAAATTGAATGATTTTGGCGACCCCGACGCGATTCGAACGCGTGGCCTCAGGATTAGGAATCCTGCGCTCTATCCTGCTGAGCTACGGGGTCTTCGCCCCGTGCTTAGCAAAAAGGCCCGCTGGCTTCAAACCGGGAAATCGGGGCTGGTGTTCGAGGCCTGGTTCGCATCCGAGATGCCGAGAGGCGCACCTCTCCGTCGGGCTCGCGTTCCAAGGTTCGGCGTCAGGCGCGCGCCTTGAAGCATGCCCCCGCGAAAATGCACGGCCCAAGGCGGAGCCTCGGGGCGTCGACCCCCGAAACCTCCGCCGACCTCCGGATGGCGCAAGTTTGATTGGTGATTTCGCCGCAATTTGGTGCAACCTCGCCGCTGCTCCTGGCTTGGGGACTGATTTGCCCGACGCTCGCCTCGCCCGCCCCGTCGTGATGCTGCTTGCCGTGC
>Ga0209233_1001102_pt1 | contig 11096 bp, 11 predicted proteins | sample AraplaCL_Cvi_mCL_FD_184269 | JGI IMG/M metagenome (GOLD analysis project Ga0209233, IMG submission 184269) | Arabidopsis root microbial communities from the University of North Carolina, USA - plate scrape CL_Cvi_mCL (SPAdes) (version 2) | ecosystem: Host-associated > Plants > Roots > Endosphere... | reverse complement strand
GAGAGCGCGAAGATCGTCGCGTACTTGCCGTTGCTCATCCCGGCGATGCCGAAGATAGCGTGCCGGAACGGGCTTGGCTTCTGCCGGCTGACCCAGGCCAGGGTGTTGGCGATCAGCGGTGTTATGCCGCCATTGTATTCCGGCGTCGCGATGAAGACTATGTCGTGCGTGCGGAACAGCTCGGCGAGCCGGCGTGCGGCGTCAGGTGTCTGCCCCGCTGTCTCGAGATCCTCGTTGAAGATCGGCATGTCGAAATCGGCGAGGCTGAGATCGGTGACCTCGACGCCGGCCGCGGTCAGTTGCCGGGACATGTGCCGGCGCAGCACCTCGTTAATCGAGCCCTGGCGCAGCGAACCGCAAAGCGTGATGGCTGTGGTCATGATTCCCGCGAGTTGTCGCCGAGTTCCTTGCCAATTCCCGACCAATTCCGGTCGGCTACGCCCCGGTGTCGAAAAGGCTCTTCAACTTGGCGAAGAAGCCATGCGAGGAGGGGCTGTTGTCCTGCGTGGCCAGAGTCTGGAACTCTTCGAGCAGCTCGCGCTGCCGGCGCGACAGGTTCTGCGGCGTCTCGATGTCGAGCTGCACATAGAGGTCGCCCATGTCCTTGCTGCGGAGCACCGGCATGCCCTTGCCCTTGAGCCGTACGCGCTGGCCAGGCTGCGTACCCGCCGCGACTTTCACCTTGGCCCGGGCGGTATCGAGCGTCGGCACCTCGAACTCGCCGCCCAGCGCCGCCGTCGTCATCGCAATGGGGACGCGGGCGTAAAGGTCGGCGCCGTCGCGCTGGAACAATTCGTGCGGCTTGACCGAAATGAAGATGTAGAGATCGCCCGGCGGCCCGCCGCGCAGGCCGGCTTCGCCTTCGTTGGCGAGACGGATACGGGTGCCGTCCTCGATCCCCTTCGGGATATCGACCGAAAGCTTGCGGTTTTCCTGCCGGCGGCCCTGCCCGCCGCAGTCGGTGCACGGCTGCTCGATGATCTGGCCACGGCCCTGGCACACCGGGCAGGTCCGCTCGATGGTGAAAAACCCCTGCGCCGCCCGCACCTTGCCGTGCCCGTTGCACTGCCGGCAGGTCGACATGCCGGTGCCCGGCTTCGCCCCCGAACCCTCGCAGGTGTGGCAGGTGACGAGCGTTGGCACGTCAATCTCGACGGTGCGCCCGAGGAAGGCTTCCTCGAGCGAAATCTCGAGATTGTAGCGGAGGTCAGAGCCGCGCAGCCTTGCCGACGCGCCCCCCGCCCGGCGGCCGCCCGCGCCACCCATCATGTCGCCGAACAGATCCTCGAAGATGTCCGACATCGAGGCGCCGAAATCGGGCCCGAACCCCGGACCCGCACCACCCCTGCCGGCGCCGTTCTCGAACGCGGCGTGGCCGAAGCGGTCATAGGCCGCCCGCTTCTGCGCATCCTTGAGGGTGTCGTAGGCCTCGGAGACTTCCTTGAACTTGTGTTCTGCTTCGGCGTCGCCAGGGTTGCGATCCGGATGGTACTGCATGGCGAGCTTGCGGTAGGCGCTCTTCAGCGCCGCCTCATCGGCGCCCTTCTGAACGCCGAGCACGTCGTAAAAATCTCGTTTGGCCAAACTGGCGAACCCCTGAACCGCAAGAGCGGCAAGTAGCCGCCGCTCGAAATCGACTAGCAAGGTCGGTGGCCATCGGCAAGGCGCGCCACCGCTCGGGAGCTAAATAGGCATCGTCTGTTGCCGATGCTAGGCCAAAGCGCATGCCCGTCCGCGGCCCGGAAGCCGGGTTGCTCCACGGCGACTGTGGCGAATTGGCAATACGGCCGGCTCGCCGCGTGCTAGACTTCGTTTCCGGCCAGTCGCTGCATCCGCCTCGGGCGGTCGGGACTATGGAAGGATTTCCCCCGGTGGACCCCATCAAGAGCATTGCCATTGCACCTACGCGCAGCCGCAAGGATCGCAAGCCACGCGCCGCAGGACATCCGGCCCCCCATGCCGACAGCCGTATCGGCGGCAGCGTCGGACCCGTCCGCCGCCGCGAGTTGGCCGCCCCGGCCTCGCCCCTGCCGCTCTATCACGTCGGCCAGCGGCTGATGCTGCAGGGCGGCGGCAATCGTTGGGCGCGGGCCCAGGCTCTGTGCAGCGTACTGGCTGTGCTGCCGCGTGAATCGGGGACCTTCCACTATCGGATTCGCAGCGAAGCGGAGAGCTATGAGCGCGTCGTCTCCGAACTCGATTTGGAGCCGGCTGCCTGATCTTTCGGGGGGCGACTTGCCAATTGGCGCAAAAACGCCCATGTTGGAGCCACGTTTCGCAACTTCTTGCGCTATCTACACGCGGTGTGCACCGCATTTGGCTACCTCTCGATGGAGCCGGAACGTTTAGGCCCGCCCCGGCAATCTCGCCGGCGGGAAGACAGTTCCGGCGTGCGGGCGAAGTCCCCCGTATGGAACGCTATCGAAAGTCGATCACATGGCCATCAACGGCACCGTCAAATTTTTCAACAGCACCAAGGGCTTCGGCTTCATCCAGCCGGACGATGGCAGCAAGGACGCGTTCGTCCACATCACCGCGCTCGAGCGCGCTGGCATTTCCGGCCTCGGCGAAGGCCAGAAGGTCAGCTATGACCTCGAAAAGGGCCGCGACGGCAAGGTTTCGGCGACCAACGTTTCGCTGCGCTGATCGTTTGCCGGTTTGAATTGGAAAGGCCCGGAGCTTGCTCCGGGCCTTTTTCTTTGCGCTGATTCACGTGAAACGCTTGCGGCGATGTCCAGGCGGCGGGGCCTAGATCAGGTCCGGATGCCGGAACACCAGCGACGCATTGGTGCCGCCGAAGCCGAAGGAATTGGAGAGGGCGACGCCGACGTCGACATTGTCGCGGCGTGCCCGCAGGATCGGCATGTCGGCAAAAACCGGGTCCAGTTCCTCGATATTGGCGCTCTCGCACAGGAAGCGGTGCCGCATCATCAGCATGCAGTAGATGGACTCCTGGACGCCGGTCGCGCCGAGCGAGTGACCGGTCAGCGATTTGGTGGCCGAGATCGCCGGGCAGGCGTCGCCCGTGCCGAAGACGCGGCGGATCGCCTCGATCTCCCTGAGGTCGCCGATCGGCGTCGAGGTAGCGTGCGGGTTGATGTAGTCGATCCGCTCGCGCACCCCTTCGAGGGCCAGCCGCATGCAGCGTTCGGCGCCCTCGCCCGAGGGGGCCACCATGTCGTAGCCGTCGGACGTGGCGCCATAGCCGATGATCTCGGCGCAGATGCGGGCCCCGCGGGCGCGCGCATGTTCCAACTCCTCGAGCACGATCACCCCGGCGCCGCCGGCGATGACGAAGCCGTCGCGCTTGACGTCGTAGGCGCGGGACGCCTTGCTCGGCGTCTGGTTGAAGTCGGTCGACATGGCGCCCATGGCGTCGAACAGATCCGACATGGTCCAGTCGAGATCCTCGTGGCCGCCGGCAAAGACGATGTCCTGCTTGCCCATCTGGATCTGCTCGTAGCCATTGCCGATGCAGTGCTTGCTGGTCGCGCAGGCCGACGAGATCGAATAATTGATGCCCTTGATGCCGAACGGCGTCGCCAGCGTCGCCGACGCGGTCGAGCTCATGGCTTTCGGCACGGCGAGCGGCCCGATGCGCTTCGGGCCCCCGCGCTGCCGCACGGTATCGGCGGCCTCGACCACGGTGCGGGTCGACGGACCGCCCGAGCCCATGACGATGCCGGTGCGGACGTTCTGCACGTCCGACGGCTCGAGTCCGGCATCGGCGATCGCCTGCTGCATGGCGATGTAGTTCCAGGCTGCGCCCTTGCCCATGAAACGGGTGGTGCGCCGGTCGAGTACTTCGAACGGGTCGAGCCGGGGGGCGCCGTGTACCTGGCAGCGGAAACCGAGTTCGGCATATTCGGGCGCAAAGGAAATACCGGGCCGCGCCTCGCGCAGGCTCTCCAGCACTTCTGCTACGTCATTGCCGATGGAGGAGACGATCCCCATCCCGGTGACGACTACGCGTCTCATACCGCTCCCCGCCTCACGTCCTGCACGCGAGTACCCTGCTGATTCTACACGTCGGTAAAAAGGCCGACGCGCAAATCCTTGGCTTCGTAGATCAACTTGTCGTCTGCCTTGACCCAGCCGTCGGCGATGCCGAGAGCCAGCCGGCCGCGCAGCACGCGACGGATTTCGATGCCGTATTCGACCAGCTTGACGTCGTTGGTCACCTGGCCGGTGAACTTGACCTCGCCCCCCAGCGCCCGGCCCCTGCCGGGCGAGCCACCCCAGCCGAGGAAGAAGCCGGTCATCTGCCAGAGCGCGTCGAGCCCGAGGCAGCCGGGCATTACCGGATCGCCCTGAAAGTGGCAGGCGAAGAACCACAGGTCGGGATTGACGTCGAGTTCGGCCTTCACCTCACCGCGATTGTGCGTGCCGCCCTTGTCGGAGATGTGGGTGATGCGGTCGAACATCAGCATGGGCGGCAGCGGCAGCTGCGCGTTGCCGGGACCGAACAATTCGCCGCGCCCACACGCCAGCAGCTCCTCGTACCCATATGCGCTCGGGCGATCGGTCATCGGCCTACCTGTTGCTTTGCCGCCGCTTACGGCTGAGGAGCCTGTCTAGAGGCGCCACCGAGGGGGGTCAATAGCGCCGGATCGGTCGGTCCGGACATCGACGGAAATTGGCCGAAACGATACTCCTTTCGGCCGGGGTTGCTTGTGCCTTCTCTGGCCTGCCGCTATAAGGCAAAGTCGAAGACTTCCGTACAAGTCCCCGGGAAACATGGATCGTTCCGCGCTGCCGCGCCAGCTTCCGTCTCATACGCCGTGCGTGACCGCCGTGCTCCGGATGGCGGGGCTTCGTCCCACCCGCCAGCGCATCGCCCTTGCGGAACTGCTGTTCGCCGGCGAGCATCGTCACGTTTCGGCTGAACAGTTGCACGGCGAAGCGAGCGCGGCCGACGTCAACGTGTCGCTCGCCACCATCTACAATACCCTGCACCAGTTCCAGGAAGCGGGCCTCCTGCGCGAAGTGGCGATCGACGCTTCGCGATCCTATTTCGACACCGACACCTCGGACCACCATCACTTCTACCTCGAGGACGAGCAGCGGGTGGTCGATATTCCCTCGACCTCGATCGTCATCAACGGCCTGCCTGAAGCCCCTGATGGCATGATGGTGACCCACGTCGACGTGATCGTGCGGGTACGCAAGGCACCGAGAGCGTAAGGCATCTGTTCCGGGAAGGAGCGCCGGTAAACCGGAATTGGCGCCTGTCCGGGTGAGCAGACGCACCTACCGCCTAGAACACTTCGCCCTGGTAGACGCCCCAGAGGTCGGTTTCCTTGACGTAGCCGCTATAGGTCGAGCCGGCATTGGCATCGACCTGGCACCAGGTGCCGTCGCAGCGCCTGACGTCGACGCGGAAGCCGGAGCCGAGATACGCGCGCACGTTGGCGCCTTCGGCGGCGCTGGCCAGCAGCGGGGTCTGGTCGTCCTTCTTCCACGGCGCCACGAGCGCCGAGCGGGAGCCCGACAGCAGGTTCTGCTGCACCCAGCCCTCCGTGCCGTCGAAGTCGCGGATCTTGCGCCAGATGTCGAACTCGGCGGTGATCTCGACCGGCATGCCCGATTTGTTGAAAATCCATGCCAGATCGTACTTGGTGCCGGGCCCGACGCGGACGTTGATCGGCGCCGAGCGGGTCGAGGCGAAGCGCGGCAACGGCAGGCCGTCTTCATTCTTTTCCGCCGCGCTTGAGGGCATGGGCGAGGCCGTCAGCGCCAAAACGAAGAGCAGGCCGAAAGCGGCGAAGCGCCGCGGAAATGCTGTCATGATCGGGGAAGAAACCACGGCGCCAAACATAGCTTTTCAGACATCGGCTTTTTCCCTATCACATAGGCGAGCAAGCTTAATGGTGACTAAAGGCCGGCGCTGATGGCACCCTGCGATTTCTGCGCGACCCGACCGGACCGACCCCGATGACCCAAGGCCCCAAGCCGCAGGTCGTCGTCACCCGACGACTGCCCGCCGCCGTCGAGGCGCGCATGGCGACGCTGTTCGATGTGCAGTTCAACGCTTCCGACGCTCCTTTGGGCCCTGACGAGATCGTCGCCGCCGCCGAAGGCGCCGATGTGCTGGTCACTTCGATCACCGACCGAATCGATCAGGCGCTGATCGCCCGCTTTCCTCCCAGCCTGCGTCTGGTGGCGCAATTCGGCAATGGCTTCGACAACATCGATATCGAGGCAGCCTATGCGGCCGGACTCATGGTCACCAACACGCCGAGCGTCTTGACCGAGGACACGGCCGACATGGCCGTGATGCTGATGCTGGCGCTGCCCCGGCGGCTGGTCGAGGGGACAGACGTCTTGATGCGCGACGGGCGCTGGCCGGGCTGGTCGCCGAACTGGATGCTCGGCAGACGCCTGCGCGGCAAGGCGCTCGGGGTGGTGGGCATGGGGCGTATCGGTTCGGCGGTTGCCGCGCGGGCCCGGGCATTCGGCCTCAACATCCATTATTATTCGCGCAACCGCCGGCCGCCGGCGCTCGAGGAGCGGCTAGAGGCCCGCTATTGGGACTCGCTCGACGCGATGCTCGAGGCCGTGGATATCGTTTCGCTCCACACCCCCTACACGCGCGACACCTTCCATATTCTGAGCGCCGAGCGCATCGACCGGCTCAAGCGGGACGCCTTTGTGGTCAACGTCTCGCGGCCCGAACTGCTGGATGAGCCGGCGCTGATCCGCGGCATCGAGTCCGGCCACCTTTCCGGCGCCGCCCTCGATGTGTTCGAGAGCGCCGGCGGGGTCGAGCCCCGCCTCCTCGCGCTGGCGAGGGAGAAGAAACTGCTGCTCACCCCGCACATGGCGTCGGCGACGCTCGAGGCGCGACTGGAAATGGGCGAGACGGTGATCGTCAACATCCGCGCCTTCTTCGACAGCGGGCAGCCGCCGCACCGGGTGCTGCCCGAACTGCGACGCCGTGCCGGCGGTTGAACCGCACGACCGATCTTAATCCCGGCTCGCGGCGTCAATTCAACGTGTGAGCGGCTTGATCACCCAGCGTCATCGTGCCGGTGCAGTATGTGGCGCGCGGGTGGAGCATCGGGCTCCGGCGAACCGCGGGAGATATCGCATGAAGAGATTGGCAGTTCTGGCGCTGGCTGGGCTGGTCCTGGCCGGCACGGCGCCGGCCTTGGCGCAATCGGCCACGCCGACCAAGGTAGCGGGCGTCATCGCCGCCGTGAACGGCAACGAGGTCGACATCACCGCCGACTCCGGCAAGGTGGTCGTGATGCTGGGCGACAAGTCGCGCATCGTTTGGACGAGCCCCGAAAAGATCGACGACATCAAGCCGGGCAGCTTCGTCGGCGCCGGCGCGATGGCGGACGGCAAGGGTGGCAACACGGCGGTCGAGATCACCGTGTTCCCCGAGTCCGCGCGCGGCCTCGGCGAGGGGTTCCGCAAATGGGACCAGGGCCCGAATTCGACCATGACCAACGGCACCGTCTCGCAGGTGGTGGGGACCAGCAATCGCACCCTCACCGTGACCTACAAGGGCGGCCAGCAGCAGGTGACCATTCCCGATGGTACGCCGATCACCACCTTCGCCGCCGCGGACAAGACGGCGCTGACCGTCGGGGCGCATGTCGTGGTGCGCGCCGCCAGGGCCGCCGACGGGACGCTGACGGCCGCCTTCGTGACGGTGGGTAAAGACGGCTTCACCCCACCGGGTTGATGCCTCAGGCGTTGGTGCCGGTGGCCCGCATCGTGGCCGCCGGACGGCCGGTTTCCAGCGGCTTCCCCAGCTGGGCGCCGGCGCGACGCAGCAGGACTGCCGGCAGGTCCGCCGCGGGCGCGGGCCGGCCATAAAGATAGCCCTGGAACTGGTCGCAGGCGAGTTCCGACAAGACCCTCGCCTGCGATTCCGCTTCGATGCCTTCGGCGGTGACCTTCATGTCGAGTTTGTGCGCCAGCATGACGATGGTATCGAGCAATTCCCGCGCCTTGACCGGGTCGACATCCAGCGCGGTGATGAAACTCCGGTCGATCTTCAGCTTGTCGAAGCCGAACTGCCACAGGTAGGCGAGGCTCGAATAGCCGGTGCCGAAATCGTCCATGGCGATCGACACGCCGAGCGCTTTGAGCGCCTTTAGCTGCGCCGCGACCGCCTGGGTGTTCTCCATCAGCAGCGACTCGGTCACCTCGAGTTCGAGCCGACGCGCCGGCAGCCCGGCTGCCTCGAGCGCCGATGTGACGTTTTCGAGGAGTTCGCCCGTCGCGAACTGCTTCACCGACAGGTTGACGGAAACGAAGATCGGGTCGGGCCAGGTGGAAGCGACGCGCGTCGCTTCGAGTAGCGCCCAGTAGCCGATGTCGTCGATCAGCCCCAACTGCTCAGCGAGCGGTACGAAGGCGATCGGCGGAATGAGCCCGCCCGACCGGTCGCGCAGGCGGAGCAACGCCTCCATGCCGACGCAACTGCCGTTTCGGGCATCGAGCAGCGGCTGGTAGTGCAGTTCGAACCGCTCCTCCACCAGTCCGTCGCGCAGCAATTGTTCGAGTTCGCGACGCGCCCGCATCCGGGCGTCCATCTCGGGCGTGAAGCGGCGGAGCGCGTTCTTGCCGTCGACCTTGGCCTGGTAGAGCGCAGTGGCGGCGTGCTGCAGCACGAGCTCTGCATCGGCATCCTCGGGTCCGAGGACATGCACACCGGCGCTGAGATGGGCGGCGACCGGCCGGCCCTCACCAATCGGCACTTCGTGCGCCAGCTGCATCATGGCCTCGACGGAGGCGAGCAGTTCGGCCTCGGTGGGACGAGACAGCAGCACGAGAAACTGGTCGTCGCCCCCGCGGGCCGCGATGTCGTCCACCAGGCAACCGGCGGCGATGGCGCTGGCGGCGCGCTTGAGGAACTCGTCGCCCGCCTGGCGGCCGTGCTCGTCGCTGATTGCCAGAAAGTCGTCGACGTCCAGCAAGGCTACGCCGGTGACTAGCCCGGCAGGGAGTTCGGCGGCGCGGTGGGCAACTGCTGCCGCAAAGGTCTGCCGGTTCGGCAGACTGGTCAGGGCATCGTGGCTGGCCAGGAAATCGGCGCGGCTTTTCACCTCTCGGGCCTGCTTGGTGCGCAGCAGGAAGGCGATGGTCGGCACCCCGAAAGCGAGTGAGATGCCCACGCTCAAGACGATCGCGAGCAGGTTGAACGAGGTCTTGAAGAACGCCGCCGTGCGGGTCTCGTCCACATAGGTCTCGACCACGGCGCGGAGACTCCCGTCGGCCTTGAGCACCGGTACATAGCCTTCGGCGTAGAGCGCCGGCATGTTGCGCTCCCGCGTCCCGTCGTTGAGCGAGATCATCGGCTGGCGATCCTTGACCACGTCCCCGACTTCGTCGTCGACATGGTCCGCGTCGTCCGCCTTGCCGAAGCTCTGCGCGTCGGACTCGACGATGGTGTGGCCGCTGGCGTCGTAGAGCTTGAAGCGGAAAACGTTACCGACATGGGCGGCGGTCGTGACCACCTGCTGCTGGCTATCGGTCAGCCGGCCGCTCTTCAGCAGCGCGTCGACATCGGGCAGGCGATTGATGAAATACCCGGCCCAGTCCTCGGCCCTGGCCCGCGCATCGGCGGAAACGGCCCGATCAACGGCGAAGTCGACCCCTGCGACCACCGAGGCGGCCAGCGCGGCCATGCCGATCAGCACGGCGCCGACGAACCGACTGAGCCTGAACTGCTGCCGATCGACAGACATCGCCCGCCCTCCGAGGTCCCGGAGAATGTCGGTCAGGAGTTTACGGCCGCTGAAGCCGGGAACCTGTCACCCAACGCGGTTAAGGAAGGTTTACCGGGGCCCTGTGGACACGCTCGGCTGAAATTCAAGGGCCGGCATGTCCAATTTCGCTCCCTAGGAATGGGCCGCAGGGTCCCCACATCAGTTCCCGTCATTCCTTACGGAGTTTTCGGATGTTCACCTCCCGGTTCGTGAAGCTGGGCGCCGCGCTAACCGCCCTGCTGATGTTTTTTTCGCTCGCCGCGACCGGCGCGGCGGAGGCGCGGATGGGCGGCAGCTTCGGCAGTCGCGGCATCCGAACCTATGCTTCGCCCTCGATCACCACCCTGGCGCCTTCGACGGTGGCCCCGGTGCAGCGGTCGATGACGCCCAATAGCGGCACCTACTCGCCCGGCTACACCAATAACGGCCTCGGGACGCAGCCTTTCGGCTACAACCGCGGCGGCTTCTGGTCGGGTTTCGGCGGCGGTCTCCTCGGCGGCATGCTGGGCGGCCTGTTCTTCCACGGCCTGTTCGGCTCGATGATGGGCTACGGCTTCGGCGGCCTCGGCGGCGGCTTCAGTTCGATCTTCCAGCTGCTGCTGATCGGCGGCCTCGTCTGGCTGGCCTTCCGCTGGTTCCGCGGTCAGCAGCAGCCGGCCGGTCCCGGCAGCCCCTCGGGCTACCGGTTCGACGGCCCCGCTTATGGCGGCAGCCAGCCGGCCGCCGGGTTCGGCGCGCCGCGCAGCGGCCAGCGCGACGAAATCGGGGTCACCAACCGCGACCTCGAGATCTTCGAGCAGCTGCTCGGCCAGGTGCAGGATGCCTACGCCCGTGAAGACCACCGCCGCTTGCGCGAGCTCTCGACCCCCGAAATGGTCTCGTACTTTTCGGAGGAGCTGGCCGATAACGCCCTCAAGGGCATCCGGAACGAGGTGCGCGACCTGCGCTTCCGCAACGGCGAGCTCAGCGAGGCCTGGCGCGAAGGCAGCCGTGACTACGCAACCGTGGCGATGAACTGGTCGGCGATCGACATCATGGTCGATCGCAAGACCGGCGCGGTGGTCAAGGGCGATCCCGACAAGCCGGTCGAGACGGTCGAACTCTGGACCTTCGTCCGCGACAATGGCGGCCCCTGGCAACTCTCGGCCATTCAGGACGCGCGGGGCTGACGGCCTCCCATCAGCTGTCCGTGCCAGCCGCCCCGGTGAAAGCCGGGGCGGCTTTTTCGTTCCGTGCCCGCGCCGTTCATCATCCGTTTACAAACCTCGCCGTCGCGGCGTATCGTTTCGAATGGCTTCAGAAGCTGGCCCCTCGATGGGCCGCCGGAGCCGCAAATGGGAGGAAAAGGCTTATGCGTCTCAAGTCATACTT
>Ga0209233_1001100_pt1 | contig 11106 bp, 9 predicted proteins | sample AraplaCL_Cvi_mCL_FD_184269 | JGI IMG/M metagenome (GOLD analysis project Ga0209233, IMG submission 184269) | Arabidopsis root microbial communities from the University of North Carolina, USA - plate scrape CL_Cvi_mCL (SPAdes) (version 2) | ecosystem: Host-associated > Plants > Roots > Endosphere ... | reverse complement strand
CTGATTATCTCGCGACACAGCGCTTCCTCCGACTCAGAACCTACAAGCGATGCCGATGACTCCGCCCTCTCCCCTTGTGGGAGAGGGCTACACCGCAGCTGATTACGAATTCGGTTGGGTGAGGGGTCTGTCGCGGCAGCCTCGCTCGTGGATAGAAACCCCTCACCCGGCGCCTCCCGGCGATGCTTCGCATCGCCTCGACGGCGCCACCCTCTTCCACAAGGGGAGAGGGTGCACCGCTACCGTGGCTGACAGACAAGCTATCACCACGTCGCGGTAGCCTTCATGGTGGGCTGCTGCTCGGCATTCGCGGTCCAGAGCTCGAGCCCGGTGCCGCCCGCGTTGGCGTTGACCGAGAACTCCGAACCCTCGAACAGCGGCTGCACGCCGCGATAGCTGAACTTGTCCGGCACCTTGCCCTTGAGCTTGGCGGCGAACTCGACCAGCAGCGCCGCCTGGAGAGGGCCGTGAAAGATCAGTCCGGGATAACCCTCAACTTTGGTGACGTAGTCGCGGTCGTAATGGATGCGGTGGCCGTTGAAGGTCAGGGCCGAATAACGAAACAGCAGCACGGGATCGGAGACATGGGTCTCGCGATGCTGCGCGGCCGGCGGAGGCGGCGGCGCTTTGGCTGCTGCGGCCGTCGTGTTGCCCATCTCGCGATAAACGATGTCCTGCCGCTCGCGGATCGCAAGCCCACGCGGCGTCGTCATGGTGTGCTCGACCGAGACGAAGCAGAGCTGTCCAGTCGAGCCACTCTTCAATGTGACATCTGATATCTTCGATGTACGGGTGACGAGATCGCCGACGCGCGGGGCGTCGATGAATTGCAGCTCGCCGCCGGCCCACATCCGGCGCGGCAGCGGCACCGGCGGCAGGAAGCCGCCGCGGGTCGGGTGGCCGTCGGATCCGAGCTGATCCTGCGGAAACACCGGCTGGCCCAGGCACCAGTGCACCGTGTACGGCGCGACGTCACCGGTGCTGGGCTCGCCGATCTCCTGAAACAAGGTCGCGCGCAGGCCCTTGGTGAGCTGCGCAGTGACGGTGTCCGAGGCCTCGGTGCTGCGGCCGATCCATTGCCGCAAGTGATCGAGATCGAGCTGTTCGGTCAAGACGAGCTCCGCTTGTGTGAGCGCGAGGCGCGTTCGCCGATCGCCGGCACCGCGCCGTAATGCCTGTCATCTCCGACCACGATCGCCGCCGGCGCCGGATAGGTGACGACGCCTTTGGGCGTATCGACCTCGATCCGGCGCAAGTGCGGATGGATCGACAGATCGGCCATGCTGTTGACCTCGGCGAAGGCGATGTCGGCGCTCGCGAGCTTGGCCAAGAGCTCGTCGCGGGTCATCGCGCCGAACGCGTCGCCCACGATGCTGTCGGTGAGTGCGCGGTTGCGCACGCGTTCGACCATGTTGGCAAAGCGCGGATCATTCGGCAAATCGGGTTGGCCGAGCACCTCGGCGCAGAGCTTCTTCCATTCGCGCTCGCTCTGGATCGAGATCAGGATGTCCTTGCCATCCTTGGAACGGAACGTGCCGTAGGGCGCGATCGAGGGATGAGCGAGGCCGATACGTTTGGGCGGATTGCCGGCCTCGGAGTTGAGCAGCGGCACGGTGAGCCAGTCCGCCATCACGTCGAACATCGAGATGCGGATATCTGCGCCCTGCCCGGTGCGGCCGCGCGCGATCAGCGCTTCCAGGATCGCGGCGTGTGCAGTGGCGCCGGTGGCGATATCGACGATCGACAGGCCCACGCGCGACGGCCCGTCCGGCCCGCCGGTGATCGAGGCAAGCCCGCTCTCGGCCTGGATCAGGAGATCATACGCCTTGCGGTCGGCATACGGGCCACTGTCGCCGTAGCCGGTGATGGTACAACAGATCAGCTTCGGATAATCCTGCTTAAGCCGCTCGCGCGCAAAGCCCATCTTGTCCATCGAGCCGGGCTTCAGGTTCTGCAGCAGCACGTCGGCGCTCGCGATCAGCTTCTCCAGCTCCGCGCGGCCTTCCTTGGTGACGAGGTCGATGACCGTCGAATCCTTGCCGCGATTGAGCCAGACGAAATAGCTGCTTTGGCCCTTGGCGGCGGCGTCATAGCCGCGGGCGAAATCGCCCTCGGGGCGCTCGACCTTGATGACATGAGCGCCGGCGTCTGCGAGGCGCGACGAGCAGAACGGCGCGGCGACCGCCTGTTCGACCGCGACGACGGTGATCCCTTCAAGCGGCAACATGGCTTCTTCTCAGTAAGAACGGGGCATGCCGAGCACGTGCTCGGCGACGTAGGACAAAATGAGGTTGGTCGAGATCGGCGCGACCTGATAGAGCCGCGTCTCGCGGAACTTGCGCTCGACGTCATATTCCTCGGCAAAGCCAAAGCCGCCATGGGTCTGGATGCAGGCATTCGCTGCCTCGAAGGAGGCATCTGCCGCCAGCATCTTGGCCATGTTGGCTTCGGCGCCGCAGTCGAGCCCGGCTTCGTACTTGCGGGTCGCTTCCTTCACCATCAGCTCGGCCGCGCGCATCGCGGCATAGGCCTTGGCGATCGGAAACTGGATGCCTTGATTTTGGCCGATCGGGCGGCCGAACACGACGCGTTCTTTCGCGTAGTTCGTCGCTTTCGCAATGAACCATTTGGCGTCGCCGACGCATTCGGCCGCGATCAGGATGCGCTCGGCATTCATGCCGGAGAGGATGTAGCGAAAGCCCTTGCCTTCCTCGCCCACCAAATTCTCCGCCGGCACCCGCATGTCGGTGAAGAACACCTCCGTGGTGGCGTGATTCATCATGGTGCGGATCGGGCGGATCGTCAGTCCCGCCTTCTTGGCCTCGCGCATGTCGACGATGAACACCGAGAGCCCGTCGGTGCGCTTCTTAGCCTCGTCCTTCGGCGTGGTGCGCGCGAGCAGCAGCATCAGGTCGGAATGCTCGGCGCGGCTGGTCCAGATCTTCTGGCCGTTGACAACGTAGCTGTCGCCGTCGCGCTTCGCAAAGGTCTTGAGCGAGGTGGTGTCGGTGCCGCTGGTCGGCTCGGTGACGCCGAACGCCTGCAGCCGCAACTCGCCGCTCGCGACCTTCGGCAGCCATTTGGCCTTCTGCACGGCGTTGCCGTGCCGCAGCACCGTTCCCATCGTGTACATCTGTGCGTGGCAGCCGCCGCCGTTGCAGCCGGCGCGCTGGATCTCCTCCAGGATCGTCGCGGCAGCAGAGAGCTTCAGGCCGGCGCCGCCATATTCCTCGGGGATCAGCACCGAGAGATAGCCGGCCTGCGTCAGCGCATCGACGAAGGCGCTGGGATAGGCCATCTCGCGATCGAGCTTGCGCCAATACTCGCCGGGAAATTGCGCGCAGAGCTTGGCCACCGCATTGCGGATGTCGGCGTAGTCGTCCTGCTCGTGATGTTGTTCTTGTGTCATTCGATCCTCCGCAGGTGGTTGGAGAGTTGAAAACCCCTGCGGTCTCCCTATGCTGAATTGTTATAGCCTATGAACCTGCATTCCAAGATTGGCAAGTAGATTGGGACGGATGGATTTTCGCCAGCTCAAGACCTTCAGTAGCGTGGCCGAGCTCGGCAGCCTGTCCAAGGCCGCCGACCGGCTGAGAATCGCGCAGCCGGCGCTGAGCCGCCAGATCAAGCTGCTGGAACACGAGCTGCGCGCCGAACTGTTCACGCGTAACGGCCGCGGCATGGTGCTGACCGAAGCCGGCAAGCTCTTGCTGGCGCGCACCGCCGGGATCGTGCGGCAGCTCGATCAGATCCGCGATGACATTCAGTCGCAGGCCGGCAGCCCGTCGGGGCGCGTCGTGCTGGGCCTGGTGCCGACAGTGAGCTACGTGCTGTCGGCGCGGCTGGCGCGCCGCACGGTCGAGCGCTATCCCGGCATCTCGCTCTGCATCGTCGAGAGCTATAGCGGCCATCTCACCGAATGGCTGCATCGCGGCGAGATGGACCTCGCGGTGGTCTATGGCCCTTCCGCCGATCTGCATCTGTCGATGCAGACGCTCGGCCGTGACAGCGTGGTCGCGGTCGGCCCGCGCGGTTCGGGGCTGAAGCGCAAAAAGCGCGTCGAGATGGACTGGCTGATGCGCCAGAAGCTCGTGCTGCCTTCTCATTCGCACGGGCTCCGCGCGCTGATCGAGCACGCCGCGGCGAAACGCAAAATGCGCCTCGACGTGCAGATCGAAGCCGACTCGTTCCGCGTGCTGACCTCGATCGTCGAGGCGGGGTTAGGCTTTACGCTGCTGCCACCATCCTCGCTGCGCGAGCAGGTCGCCGACGGCCGGCTCGAGACCGCGACCATCGCGCGCCACGGGCCGATGCGCGAATTGCTGGTGGCAGCTCCCATCGACCATCCCGGCTCTGCCGCGACCGCCGCCATCACCGCGCTGGTGCGCAGCGAGACCAAAGCATGCCGTGATGAAGGATTGTGGGACATCAAGCTGGGTTGAGATAGCGAATGAGGACCAAGAGAGTGGATCAAGCTGCTACGGCAGTGAAGGTGCCCCCTCTCCCCTTGTGGGAGAGGGTGGCTTCGCGCAGCGAATCCGGGTGAGGGGTTTGTTTCCGCGGATGCAGACCCCTCACCCGGCTCGCCGCCGCGTCCGCGTCGGCGATCCACTCTCTCCCACAAGGGGAGAGGGTGCACCGAGTTTGCGGCTGCGGCGTTATCCATTCATGCCGGGTCATCATCAGTTCACCGGCGGACCATTAGTTCACCGGCAAACCGAGATGCTGCCGAAAACGGTTCTTCAGGAACACGCCGTCGCGGGGCGGCAGGGCGCGGTCGACGTGGTCGGTCGAGATCGCGATGCGTGCAAAGTGAGGACCCTTGAGGTCGTGTAGCTTGGGGCGGAAAGCGTCGAGATCAGCACGATCACCGATCTCGGTGACAGAGGGAAAGCCGGCGCCGGATGCGATCAGCTCCAGCCGCGCGCCCAAGCCCGAATGGCTCTTCTGCATGCCGGTCTCGCCGAAATGCGCGTTGTCGAGCACGACAATCGAGAGGTTGCGCGGCTTCTTGGCGGCGATGGTGGCAAGGCTGCCGAGCCCCATCAGCTGCTCGCCATCCCCGGTGATGATGGCGACGGGGCGCTTCGGCTGCGCCAGCGCAAGGCCCAGGCCGACCATCGCAGCGCCGCCCATCGCGCCCCAGAGGTAGAAATTGGCGTCGTGGTCGCCGGCGTCGAACACGTCGTAGGACGACGAGCCGAGGCCGGTCACGACCAGCAGGTTGCCGCGATCCGCGAGCAGCGCCTTTACCGCGTCGCGGCGGTCGAGTGAGTCGGCCATTATTTGCCCTCCGTCCATTTCTTGCGGCCGATCATGCGCTGCGAGATCAGCACCGCGATCGGCTGGTCGCTGTCGTAGGCGAGGGCAGCGGCGGCAGATGCGATCTCGCCGGCGTCCTCGGGGCGCTCCAGGCGGAACACGGTGACGCCCATGATCTCGAAGGCGTGCGGCGTCGCCTTGCCCATCGGCATTTGCCAGGGATTGAACTCGGCCCATTCGCCGCGCATCGTGACGAAGGTCAGGAACGGGAAGCGGCAGCTCGCGAGCAGCGACAGCATGTTGACGCAATTCCCGACCCCGCTCGATTGCATCAAGAGCACCGCACGATCGCCGCCGAGCCAGGCGCCTGCACACAGAGCGACGCCTTCCTCTTCCGTCGTCAGCACCGTGGTTTGAATGGCGTTGTCCTCGTGGGAGAGGGTGATCAGGCGCGAATGGCCGGCATCCGGTACGTAGCAGACCTGCGCGACCTCGGCCGCCTTCAGGGCGTTGTAGATGTCGAGCGGCCAGTCGCGCGCCATGGTGGCGGCAGTGTCCGGAGCGGGATCGGCCATGGGACTTCCTCGGAGGCGTCAGAGCGTCTTTTCCGACGTTTAGACAAAAAGCGCCGGTCCGGCCATCGCATCTGGTTCACCCTGCCATGCCGGAATTCTATAGGGCGGCGTTGGGTTTCCGGCGGGCGGACCAGGGCGCCGATCAGGCCCAGTGTCGTCCCGGCCTTGCGCCGGGACCCATACGCCGCGGGCTCGCGGTGAGGCAGGCTGGCTGACGCCTTTTGCTAACAACTAAGCCTGGTGGCTATGGGTTCCGGCGCAAGGCCGGGACGACACCATGGGTTGGTCTGGCAGCGATGACGGTGGAAACGAGGGTGTTCGATTGGATTAATCGTTCATCACCCCGGGATCCGCACCGGGAGGCTCTCATAGCCGCGCACGAAGCTGGAGTAGACGCGCTTGGGCTCGCCGACCACCTCGATGCGCTCGAAGCGTTTCAGGATCTCCTCCCAGACGATGCGCAACTGGAGCTCGGCGAGCCGCATGCCGACGCAGCGGTGAATGCCGAAGCCGAAGGAGAGATGGATGCGAGGCCGGTGGCGGTCGATGATGAAGGCATCGGGATTCTCGATCACCTCCTCATCGCGATTGCCGGAGACGTACCACATCACGACGCGGTCGCCCTTTTTGATCTTCTGGCCACCGAGCTCAGTGTCGACCAGCGCAGTGCGGCGCATATGTGCAAGCGGCGTCTGCCAGCGGATCACCTCCGGCACCATGGTCTCGATCAGGCCCGGATTGTCGCGCAGCTTCTGATACTCGGCCGGATTTTCGTTCAGCGCCAGCACCGAGGCCGTCATGGTGTTGCGGGTGGTGTCGTTGCCGCCGACGATGAGCAGGATCAGATTGCCCATCAAATTGTCCGGCGTCATGTGCCGTGTCGCCTCGCTATGCGCCATCATCGAGATGAGGTCGTTGCGCGGCTCGGCCTTGGCACGCTCGTGCCAGAGCCGGCCGAAATAAGCGGCGCATTCCTCAAGCTCGCGCCGGCGCTGCTCCTCCGATTCGACGATGCCGCTCTTGGGCAACGCGGTCGAGACATCAGACCAGCGCGTCAGCTTGCGCCGCTCCTCGAATGGGAAGTCGAACAGGGTGGCCAGCATCTGCGTGGTCAGCTCGATCGAGACTTTCTCCACCCAGTTGAAAGTCTCATTACGCGGCAGCGAATCCAAGACCCTCGCCGAGCGCTGGCGGATCAGCTGCGCCAGCTCGTCGAGATGCTGCGGCGTGAACATCGGCGACACCGTCTTGCGCTGCTCGCCGTGGCGCGGCTCGTCCATGGCGATGAAGCTCGGCCAGTCATAACCCGGCGCGACGTCACGAATCATGATGCCGCCGTGGCTGACATCGGAGGAGAAGATCGCATGATTGGTGTCGACATGCATGATGTCGTGATAGCGTGTCACCGACCAATAGGGCTCGATCGGCGCATGGGTGCAGTAGTGCACCGGCGCCTCCCTGCGCAGCCGCTCGAACCAGGGCCAAAGCGTGTCGTTCTGGAACAGCCGCGGGGCGCCGGGATGAAACTCCTCGAGCGGCGTCGCATAGGCCGCAAGCCGCGCTTCGCGCAACAGGTCGGCCTTGTCGGTAGGAATCGCGGTCTGCACGTTCATTCGTTCATCCTTCCTCGCACGACGTCATTGCGAGGAGCGAAGCGACGAGGCAATCCAGAGTTTCGCGTTCGACTCTGGATTGCTTCGCTTCGCTCGCAACGACGAGGCTCACGGCCATGGCCCTTTGACTCGTCACGCCGTAATCCGCACCGGCAGGGTCTCGTAACCTTTGACGAAGCTGGAATAGACCCGTTTCGGCTCGGCGACCACCTCGATGTGATCGAAGCGCTTGAGGATCTCTTCCCAGATGATCTTGAGCTGCAGCTCGGCGAGACGCAAGCCGACGCAGCGATGGATGCCGAAGCCGAACGACAGATGCGTACGCGGCCGCGCCCGGTCGATGATGAAGTCATAGGGTCGTTCGATCGCCTCCTCGTCGCGATTGCCCGAGACGTACCACATCACCACCTTGTCGCCCTTTCGGATGGACTTGCCTCGGAATTCGAAATCGGCGAGCGCGGTGCGGCGCATGTGGGCGAGCGGCGTCTGCCAGCGGATCACCTCCGGCACGAAGCTGTCGAGCAGCGCCGGAGTGTCCTTCAGCTTGCGATACTGATCCGGATTGTGGTGCAGCGCGTAGATGCTGCCGGACATCGTGTTCCGGGTGGTGTCGTTGCCGCCGACGATCAGCAGGACGAGATTGCCAAGGAAGTTCTTCGGGTCCATGTCGCGCGTAGCGTCGCTATGCGCCATCATCGACAAGAGATCGCTTTGCGGCGGCTGGTTGATACGCTCGTTCCAGAGCCGCGAGAAATAGCGTGCGCAGTCCATCAGCTCCGCCTGCCGCTCGTCCTCGGTGGCGACGAGCCCGCCGGGGCCGGGAATGGTGGTGGCGACATCAGACCAGCGCGTCAGCTTGCGGCGGTCCTCCCAGGGAAAATCGAACAGCACGGCGAGCATTTGCGTCGTCAGCTCGATCGAGACCCGGTCGACCCAGTCGAAGGTCTCGCCGCGCGGCAGGTTGTCGAGGCATTCGGCCGAACGCTTGCGGATGTTGATCGCCAGCTGGTCGAGATGGGTCGGCGTGAACATCGGCGCCACGGTCTTGCGCTGAGCGGCATGCCGCGGCGGGTCCATCGCGATGAAGCTCTCGCGTCGCAGGTCCGGATCGATGTCGCGGATCGTGATGCCGCCTAGCGCTGACGCCGAAGAGAACACCGCGTGGTTGGTTTCGATCTCCATGATGTCGTTGTATTTGGTCACCGACCAGTAGGGCCCGAACATCGAATCCCGGCAATAATGCACCGGCTCTTCCTTGCGCAGCCGGTCGAAATAGGCCCAGTGGCTGTCGGTCCGGAACAGCTCGGGATCGCCGGGATCGAAATCGGCGAGCGGCAACGATGCGGCGCGCCGCCGCGCCGCTTCCAATGGGGCATGTTCGGCGAGATCGATGGTCGCGTGCATGAACTCTCCCTCCTGGTCTCGCGCGCGGTTGTCGCGCCCGGCAGCTTTTTGCAAGATTACAGCCCGCCTGCGGCACGGGAGCAAGAGCGAGTTTACACCGTCAGGGTGCCGCGGGGTCGCAGCCCGCCTGATCCTGATCCGTCTCATGGGCGCTTTTCTGGCCGTGACAATGCGGCGATCAGGGAATATGGCTACGGCCGTAACCGAGCAAGATGCATAGAGCAGGATTCCGGGAGGCCTCGGACATGATCCCCAATGCCAGCCGCATGTTCAACTTCGATCTCGGCGAGACTGCGGACGCCATTCGCGAGACGGTGTTCGGCTTTGCGCAGGATCAGATCGCGCCGCGCGCCGCCGAGATCGACCGAACCAACCAGTTTCCGCGCGACCTGTGGCCGAAGCTCGGTGAACTCGGCCTGCACGGAATCACGGTCGAGGAAGATTATGGCGGATCCGGCCTCGGCTATCTCGAGCACTGCATCGCGCTGGAGGAGATCTCCCGCGCCTCCGCCTCGGTCGGCCTGTCCTATGGCGCCCATTCGAATCTTTGCGTCAACCAAATCAGGCGCAATGGCAACGAGGCGCAGAAGCGTAAATATCTGCCGAAGCTGATCTCGGGCGAGCATGTGGGATCGCTGGCGATGTCGGAGCCGCAAGCCGGCTCCGACGTGGTGTCAATGAAGACACGCGCGCAAAAGAAGGGCGACCATTTCGTCCTCAATGGCAGCAAGATGTGGATCACCAACGGGCCCGTTGCCGAGACGCTGGTGGTCTATGCCAAGACGGATCCCGGCGCCGGTCCGCGCGGCATCACCGCCTTCATCATCGAGAAGGGAATGAAGGGATTTTCTACCGCGCAGAAGCTCGACAAGCTCGGCATGCGCGGCTCGGATACTTGCGAGCTGGTGTTCGAAGACTGCGAGGTGCCGGAGGAGAACGTGCTCGGCGAGGTCGGCCGCGGCGTCAACGTGCTGATGTCGGGCCTCGATTATGAGCGCGCTGTGCTGGCGGCGGGTCCGCTCGGCATCATGCAGGCCTGCATGGATGTGGTGCTGCCCTATGTCCACGAGCGCAAGCAGTTCGGTGAGCCGATCGGCACATTCCAGCTCGTGCAGGGCAAGGTCGCGGACATGTACACGACGATGAATGCCTCGCGTGCCTACGTCTATGCGGTGGCGAAAGCCTGCGACCGCGGCGAGACCACGCGCGAGGATGCGGCCGGTGCCATTCTCTATGCGGCGGAGAAGGCGACGCAATGCGCGCTGGATGCGATCCAGCTGCTCGGCGGCAACGGCTACATCAATGATTATCCGACAGGGCGGCTGTTGCGCGATGCCAAACTGTATGAGATTGGTGCAGGCACCAGCGAGATTCGCCGCATGCTGATCGGTCGCGAATTATTTGAGAAATTCACATAAGACGAAAAATCATCAGGAAATATTCGACGGCCATTCAGAAAGCGCACCCTACAATCGAACCGTGACGCGTGTCATGGAGACAGACCACTGAGCTTTGCTCCGGCAATTGGCCGGGCAGGAGGTTTCAGTCGTGAATCAGTTGAGTTTCGTGCCGCAGCCGCCGCCACCGCTGCCGGCAGCTTCCACCGCGTTCTCCGGTGAGCGCCGCGCATTTCTGAAGCTGGTGAGCCGCGGCGCCGCGCTGGAACTCGTCACGCTCGGCTTCTATCGCTTTTGGCTTGCCACCGATATCCGCAGGCATTTGTGGACGAACACCGTGGTCGACGGCGATGCCGCCGAATACACTGGCCGCGGCAAGGAGCTGCTGATCGGCTTCCTGTTCGCGATGGCGATCCTGGTGCCGATCTATCTGGCGTATTTTCTGGTCAGCGTCGAAGCCGAGCGGTGGAAGGGATTCGCCGGCGTGCCGCTGGTGATCGCTTTCTACGCATTCGGCCAGTTCGCGATCTATCGCGCGCGCCGCTACCGGCTGACCCGCACCGTCTGGCGCGGCGTGCGGTTCTGGATGGATGGCTCGGGCTGGTCCTATGCCGGTCGCTCGATGCTGTTGGCGCTGCTGGTTGTGCTCACGCTCGGCCTCGCCTTGCCATGGCGCGAAGCGGCGCTCGAGCGTTACAAGATGGAGCATTCATATTACGGCGATCTGCAGGGCAGCTTCGAGGGCAGGGGCTGGGATTTCTTCAAGCGGGCCTGGTGGCTTTTGCCGTGCGCGCTGGTCTCGCTCGTCCTTTTGCCGTTGTTGCCGTTCGTCTATGCGCACTTCCGCGCCGTCGA
>Ga0209233_1001099_pt1 | contig 11106 bp, 8 predicted proteins | sample AraplaCL_Cvi_mCL_FD_184269 | JGI IMG/M metagenome (GOLD analysis project Ga0209233, IMG submission 184269) | Arabidopsis root microbial communities from the University of North Carolina, USA - plate scrape CL_Cvi_mCL (SPAdes) (version 2) | ecosystem: Host-associated > Plants > Roots > Endosphere ... | reverse complement strand
AGGGGCTTTGACTGTTTTTTTTCACTGATTGAAGTTTTTAACTTCGACCCAAATGTTGCAGGCATGCTGCTTGCCTGTTAAACTGAAAGCTTAATACATTGTAGGTCAAAGCTACGCTACCCTAAACTTCGGATCGGCAGGAGTCCTAACTCTTAGAAATGCCGTTCAATTACCTCATTGTTTCGATCGAAAAGTTAATAGGCACGATATACGGTACCTCTGCGACTCTACCAAATTGAGTTCCAGGAATCCAATTGGGCGACAATCCCATCACTCTTAATACCTCACTGGCCAAAGACGGATCAGGACTACGTATTATCCTTATTTCTGATAATTTGCCATCAGCCAATACCAAAAATCTAACAAATACCTTACCTTGTATTTTTTTTTCGCGTGCTATTTTCGGATAACGAATATTTTTTGACAAAAACTTGCCATATGCTTCCAACCCGCCAGAAAATTGCGGCTCTGTTTCGCGCGTTGTATAAGTATAGGTCTTGTTCTCGTCGCTATACAGCGCCTTTCCCACATTCATGATTCCGTTATCGTATACTTCTGTAAATGATATGCTATGATTTTTGTCACCACTCTCGCCTTTCCACTCACCATCTCTTAAACCATTTTTCACTACTCCTTGTTGGTAAACGCGAGCGAACTTGTCATCATATACCCTAATCAAACCATTACCATCAGTTGCCAGATTGGTTTCAGTACCCGTACTATCGCGGTAATCTATAAACAACACGGTATCCTTTACTGTATTTTTTTCATTGTTCGGATATTTCTTGTGCAAATAGAGCCTTCCGCTAGGGTAATACTCGTAGTCATCGCCTTGTTTTTTGCCTACGTGGAAATTACATACTTCCTTCTTTTTTCCGTTGGGATAAAACCATATAGCCGGGCCTTCAAACTTCATGTATTCGGAGTTCCAACTTTGGGCCATCATGCGCATAGTTTTGTCTTTATAATATTCGCTGACGTTATACAGTTTACTGCCAGGATCGAGTGCTGATATCACACGGACAAAATCAGCGCTGTCAAGCCGGTCCACCTCCTGGCCATCATTTTTCAGAAAAATCATTATACTACCTTTCTGGTTCTCTGATTGTGCAAAAGCTAGATTACCGATTGACAAACAAGCTAGCAATACTGTTAAGGTTATAGGTTTCATTAAAATATAAAGTCTACAATGCTAACGCATAGCAATTAACGTTTAGCTACAACAAAAGCCCTCTCTCGATCTGCCTTTCGCAATATATTCAATAAATACTTACATTGAAAAGTTAACCGGCACCGTGTAAGAAGCCTTTACAGGTTTACCGAAAGCATAAGCTGGGGTCCATTTTGGTGACGATTTTACAACCTTTATCGCCTCGGTTGAAAATAACGAATCAGGGCTTTGGATGATTTTAAAATCGTCTAAAGAACCATCAGGCAATACTGAAAATTGAACCAATACTTTACCCTGAGTTCGGTTGGCCCTCAGCACGGGCGGATATACCACATGGTTGTCAATGTATCTGCCAAAAGCAGGCAAACCACCCGGGAATTGAGCATCCACATAACGTACGGTATAATCGTAGGTCTTACCATCCTCAGCATACACAGATTTACCCGATTTTAGTACGCCTGCGGCATATTGCTCGGTAAAGGTGACGTTGTGTGCCTTGTCGCCGTTATCGCCTTTCCACTCGCCATCTCTTAAGCCGCCCTTAACGGTACCCTCTTCAAAAACAAACGAAAAATTATTACCATACACTCTCCATTTACCCTCGCCACCTGCGGCCAGTACTGCTCCGGTGCTATCACGACAATCTAACAGCAATTCGCTGTTGCCTTTTTTATCGGCTATATATTTTTTGTGAGCGTAAATCTTGCCGTTGGGATAGTATTCATAGCTATCGCCTACCTTATCGCCATCCACATAAGTAGTTAACTCATGTTTTTTGCCTGAGGGATAAAAGGTTTGTACCAGCCCCTCGTACTCTATCTCTTTATAGCTTTTGCTTTTGCCAATAAGCTTTGGGGTTTTGTCTTTGTAAAATTCCTTAACGTTAAACAGGTTCGAACCTGAATCAGGTTCAGAGATCACGCTGATAAAATCGGCGCTGTCTAACGTAAACACCTCCTGCCCATTGGCCCTTCGAAGTGTGGTAGTATAATATTTTTGCGCTATAGCATCACTAAAAAGTAAGCAAAACAGCGCTGCTGTAAGGACGACGGTTTTCATTAACTCTGCGGTTTGTTTAAGGTTTATTATTATGCTAATATAACAATAAAGCTTGTTATTGGGCAATGTATTGTCGTTATTCCTGACTTATTCGTTAGGGGTATTATATATTGATTTGAGAAGAATACAACTTTGAAAGCGGAAGCATTTCAAAGATTTCTAGTTCAAGTGAAACAATAGATATATACCTATCATCGCAAATATTATCCCTCCTGCTAATAATTTTATATCCCACCCTAATTCGTCCTGATTCCCTCTCCGAAATATCTTTACTTGATTAATAACTAACCAAACTCCGAAGCCTAAAAAAGCTAAACCACCTATTAAACATTTATAATCCATAAAAGCTTAATAACACGGCGCAGAAGTGCCAGTAATTTTAAAATCCACCGTACACAAAAGTTCCCGGGTCAATTTCGCCAATTGTTATGTAGTAGTCATTGCGGGCGGAAAAGCCAAATACGACAGGCGTTTTGTTTATCTGTTTTAAAGGCCTGCCGAAAGCGGCAGCCGGTATCCACTTGGGCGAGGCTTTTAATAACCGTTGAGCCTCTTCAGAAAATGATACGTCAGGGCTTGCAGTGACTTTACATTCAGCAATCGCACCGTCGGGTAATACAGCAAACTCCACCATCACATTTCCTGCAAAATGGTTTGTTCTTAGGCTTGGAGGGTATTTTCCGTTATCAGAAACATATCTGTCCAAGGCTTTCAGTCCTCCTGGAAATTGCGCATCAACATATCGCGAATTATACTTGTAAGTTTGATTATCATCGGCGTAAAAAGAAGCGCCCGACTTCAGCAGCCCTTCAACATATTGTTCTGTAAACGAGACACGATGGGCCTTGTCGCCATTGTCGCCTTTCCACTCGCCCTCTCTTAAACCATTTTTAACGGTGCCTTCTTCCAATACAAACGAAAAGTTGCTACCGTAGGTTCGCCATTTGCCTTCGCCGCCGGCGGCCAGCACCGTGCCTGTACTATCGCGACAGTCTAAAAGCTGCTCGCTATTATCTTTTTTATCGGCTATATATTTTTTATGAGCGTATATTTTGCCGTTTGGATAATATTCATAGCTATCGCCTACCTTAACGCCATCTACATAGGTTATCAACTCATGTTTTTTGCCTGAGGGATAAAAGGTTTGTACCAGCCCCTCATACTCAATCTCTTTATAATTTTTGCTTTTGCCTAACAGCCTGGGGGTTTTGTCTTTATAAAACTCCCTGACATTAAATAGTTTAGAATCCGGATCAGGTTCAGAAATTACGCTGATAAAATCAGCGCTATCTAAAGAAAACACCTCCTGACCGTTGTTTTTGCGGAGTGTTGTGGTATAATGTTTTTGTGCAAACGCGCCGCTGAATAGTAAGCAAAATAACGCTATTGCGAAGATAATTGACTTCATTAATTGTGTGAGGTTGGTAAGGTGCTAATATAGCAAATCGCCTTAAATATATCACTTCGCCGTTGTTGGCGCTGCCGAGATACGCTTGGATTCTAGTCCGGCACTATAAAAAAGTTTTCAACGATTGGGTTACCTTTTTGATGAATGATCTTGTTTCATTCTGTTTCACTCAATTTCATTAAAAAACTGAAATACAAACACTTAAATAAAAATCATGTTTCACTTGTTTCATTTGTTTCACATTCACGTAAAACAAAACACGCTGTTGCTGGGGTTGTAACCTACAAACTGGCTATTCCAACACCCTCACCTTCAAAAAGCTCGGATGCAATTTTGAGGTGTAAATACGTTGCGTTGCTTTCTTAAAATCGCTCTCATTGGCTTTCATGATATTTACAAAAGTTTGTGGGTTGCGGTCAATGAGCGGAAACCAGGTGCTTTGTACTTGCACCATGATCTTGTGGCCCTTTTTGAAAGTGTGCAGAATATCCTGCAGCTCAAAATTTACCGGTGTTACCTTGCCCGGCACAAATGGCTCAGGGTGTTCAAAGCTGTTGCGATATTTTCCGCGAATAGGCTCGCTGCGCACCATTTGCTCATAACCGGCCATTTTTACATCGGGCGCGGTGAATTTGTTGTTTGATGCCGTATCCGGATATACATCGAGCACCTTTACCACAAAGTCGGCATCGGTACCGGTAGTAGATACTTTGAGGTTTGCCCAGATGTTGCCGGCTATGGTGACATCCTCATTCAACACATCGGTCTGATAGCTGATCACATCTTTACGGTCCGCCAGGAAACGCTGGTCGGCAGTCATATATTCACGCTGCATATCCATGGTCTTACTGCGGTCGGCAATGAAAGGTACCGGGTTGTTGGGGTCTGATACATATTCATCGTAACTACCCTTAACCCCCGCCGGCGCATTGAATGATAGCTTACCACCCGGCAAAAAGTACAGCTGCTTGTCAACCGTATTTTGAGGAGGCCAGGTTTTGTAGGTTCTCCATTGATTTTGGCCGGTCTCAAAAGTGTTTACCCTGGCTATATCCAGCGGTGTACCTTTAAGATAATGGCTAAAGAAATTAAACTCAATATCCTCACGGTAATGTGGGCCTTGCGCCCCGCCAAAATCAACATCGCCTAAATGGTCGCCGTCGCCACGCGCCCAGCCACCATGCACCCAGGGTCCCATTGCAAAATAAACAGGCGTCTGCGGGTTTTTAGCCACCAGCGTTTTGTAGGTATTAATGGCGCCGTATAAATCCTCAGCGTCATACCAGCCGCCGGTAACCAGGGTCGGGGTTTTGATATCATGCAGGTGCGGTAGCACATTACGGTCTTTCCAGTGCTGGTCATAATTCGGGTGATCTATCATTTCGTTCCATAAACGGATGGTGTCTTTATAATACTTGTCGTTAGTATTCTTCATCGGCCCCAGTTTCATGAAAAAGTCATAGCCGTCATTAGTTTTAGGGTCGAAGTGTTTGCCCAGGCGCTGGGTTGGTTTATCATCCTGCCTATTGGTAAAACCCGGATAAAAGCCAAAATTGGCCACCAAAAAGAAAGCGCCATTGTGCCAGCCATCGTCGCGCCATAAATCAGCTATAGGTGCTTGTGGCGATGCCGCCGCCAATGCCGGGTGTCGGCTCAATAAAGCCGTAGTAGTATAAAAACCGGGATATGATATGCCCCACACCCCTACTTTACCATTATTGTTGGGGATGTTTTTGATGAGCCAGTCTATAGTGTCGTAAGTATCAGTACCCTCGTCAATGTCTTTGCTGGTTTTATGATTTTCCAGCTCGGGCGTCATCTCTTCATAGATCCCCTCGCTCATCCACCGCCCGCGTACATCCTGGTAAACAAAGATGAAACCATCATGCACAAAATGGCTCGACGGCCCCATAGCTGTTTTATATAGATCTTTACCGTAAGGCGCAACGCTATACGGCGTACGGTCCATCATGATGGGGTACTTTTTGGACTGATCTTTTGGCACATATACCGAAGTGAACAGCTTCTTGCCGTCGCGCATTGGTATCTGGTATTCGTACTTGGTGTAGTTAGCTTTGATATAATCAGCATCCGAACCGGGCGACTGCGCCCGGGCCACTTGTATACTGATGATTGCCAAAGCAATTATGATGAGTTTTTTCATACTGATGTAAATGGCCCAAAATAGTTATTTAATTGCACAAACGACCATCTGCGCAGCTAAAAACACATATAATCGACTCACAATCAGCTATCCTAAAAATATTTTCACAAATTGTAACAATTTTGTTATAATTTATATTTATATTTATAATAACCAATTTGTAAAGGAGTCTGGATCATGAAAAAAGCGCTACTATTATGCTTAATGGCTTTAGGATTCGGCTTGGGTGCAAAAGCTCAATGCCCCATCAGTGATATTTTAACTACTAAAGAACCACCGGCTATCGCCGCCCTTATTGAGGCTAATACCGATTGCCTGCGACAGGCACTGACGCAGAACCCCGAATACCAGAATTTGAGGATTTATGTGGATTATATTTACAATACCTCAACCCCGTGGATATTCCACACCAACTTACCAAAAGAAAAGCTGTTTGAAGACTTTTATAAAAAATGGGGAAATGTCTATCCAACTATGAGTTCGCCTGCTCCAACCGATCCTGAATTTTATGCAGCGATCAAGGAAATGGTGGCTACCGACCCGCCTTATTTTACCCAACACAAAGTGACTAAAATCCCTATTAAATACCAGCAATGGTTATACGTAAAGAACCTTATTGCTAAATACGGCGAACACAACGTTGTAGTACTGGCTAATGCAGCTGCAAAGATTGCAAACCTGTCCACACCAAACTACAGCGCGTTCGTCTCGAATTAACCGTCTACGCTTACCCCGGTCACGTGGGGCAAGTGTTATATGTGTGATGAGTTCGTTAATGGCGACGGGGGTAGTGTCCCGTCGCTTTTTTATTTAGTGGGAGCCGGAGGCTGTATAGAAATTGGCCGTTAAATAGAAAACGGTATCAATAAAAAAAAGAACGCCGTTAGCGGAAAGTACATTCTCGTCGTGCAAATCTTCAAAAATCAAACCCAATTCATTGTTGATATAATCATTATTGCGGTTGTTGTGAAATTTATTGTATTCCAGGAACTCTTTTACAGCTGTGAGATCGGTCGGTTCGGATGTCAGGATAAACTCTTGCATTACCACTGCATTCAGTTCGCCAGCAATTATTTTAAAACCTAAAAAGGTGTATGCGGTAGCAGGAAAAAAATAATTATGTATTAAGAGACTGTTGAAATAATCGAGCCAGCATTCATAAAAGGCCCCTGCGTTAGTTTTAATGACGTGCGACCCATTTAGCCTATAAACCTTTTGTTCTGCACCCTCACTAATAAAATTATCTTCGTCGATTGCCGGTGCATAGAAAACATCCTCCTGTTCAGCGAATGCTATGAGTGCTGGTGCTTCTTCACTTTTGAGCCGCTGCTGTTTTTCAGTTGAGAAGCTTGTCTCCGCATTTGATCTAAGGAAACGTTGGATTTTTTGGAGTTTGCCAGCTTGGCCAATCGGTTCATGTCCGAGAATGATATGTTGTAATTCATCTTTGATGTTTTTCATTCATAACCAATAATCAAAAATACGTTTTTTTGATCAATTTAAAAACTGATAAACAATAGCTAAAGCAGCTAAAAGAGTGACCTGGCTGAGTACTCAAGCCAATATATCCGCAATCTCCTCAAATCCTTTCTCTCGCGCCACATCTGACGGCAGCCTGCCACCTTCCATACGGACGTTAACATCGGCGCCGTTCTCCAGCAACAATATCAACAGCTCCAGGTTACCGTTTTGTGCGGCCGAGTGCAGGGGCGTTACACCTGCTTGCTGACGGATGTTTACCAGGGCACCGTTTTCAACCAGCATGCGAGCTATGCCGGTGTAATTACCTGCGGCAGCCGAATGTAGCGGAAAAACATTGAATCCGTTATTTGAAGGCTGATTAACGTCGGCGCCTTTCAGCACCAAATAGCGCGCTACCTCGGCCTGACCAAAATAGCAAGCCAGTCCTAAGGGTGTAAAACCATCATCGGCATATAAATTTATAGCCTCGGGATGTGTAACTATCATGTGAGCCACCACGTCAAATTTTCCCGCGGCAGCGGCCTCAAACAAACTGATCTCGTCAACAATTTTTAGCAGCAACGCGGTTACCTCGGGCTTTTTAAAATAGCAGGACAACATTAACGGCGACACATTGTGGCTGGTCATGGCCGTTGCCAGTTCGGGCTGCTGGGTAAGCAAATTGTTAAGGGCCGGCAGGTTCCCTTCGGTGATGTATTGTTCAAGCAGATCAGTATTCATGTTATCTCAATATTACCAAAAAATTTAAAAACATAGGCACCTCTTTGTTTAATCTATTAACTTTATATTTGCACTTAGTCTGTATTATTAGGAATGCCGGTAAAAGGAAATCAGTTTAGATCGAATACATTTAAGGAAGAAAATTCACCTCGCGAATCGTCAGAAAAAAGATCGAAAGAGCGCGCGCCGAAGCCAAAATCGGAACGCAGCATGCCGAGCTTTAACCTGCAAGATGGACGAGCCATTAAAATAGCCGGTTTATTTTTCCTGCTGATGTCGCTTTTCTTTTTGATTGCCTTCACCTCCTACCTGTTTACGTGGCAGCAAGATCAAAGTTATGTATCGGCAGCAAATGGTGGCTGGCACAACCTGTTTACCAGCCAGGCCGAGCTAAAACTAAAAGGCATAGACCCGGTTGAAAACTGGCTGGGTAAATTCGGCGCCTTGTTATCTAACCAATTCATCTTCGAATGGTTCGGTATAGCGTCCTTCTTTTTTGTATTTGTATTTTTTGTGATTGGCTACCGTATGCTGTTTAAAGTACGCCTGTTTTCGGCTGTACGTACGCTGGGATATTCATTCTTTGGATTGATATTTACATCGGTAGCGCTGGGCTTTTTCCAGGCATTTATTTACGATACACCGCATTTTTTAGAGGGCAATTTTGGTTACTGGACCAATCGCCTGCTGGATGTTCAGATAGGCCAGTCGGGCACCGCCGGGCTGTTAATTTTTGCTGCGCTGACTGTATTGATCATCGCTTACAACATCGACTTTAAATTACCTAAACGCCAGGCTAAAGAAGCCATCGCTCCGGTTGACGGCTTTGAACCTGCCGAGGCCTTCAATAACGAACCTGTTGAACTGGTTGACGAAGATATTTCACACCCGGTTGAATGGCCCAAAAACAGCAACACCATTAAGCCTGATGCTTTTGTACCGCCAACGCCTACCGTAGCTTTTGAGCCGATATTCCATGAGCATGAACCGGTTGTACTTACTCCGGATGATGAAAACGCCGAACCTGATCTGGGCGAAGATATTCCGCTGACTTTAGAGACCGAGCGCCCAAGCCCGGTGCTGAACGTCGAAAAATCTGACGACGAGAAAGCCAAAGCCCTGGTTGAAGAGTTTGGCACTTATGACCATAAGCTCGACCTGGCATCGTACAAATATCCAACGCTGAACCTGTTGGAAGAATACGGCACCGGCAAAATAGCGGTAAATGCCGACGAACTGGAAGCCAATAAGAACAAGATTGTCGAGACGCTGAATCATTATAACATCGAGATTGATAAGATCAAAGCCACTATCGGTCCGACGGTTACTTTGTATGAGATCATCCCGGCGCCGGGTGTGCGTATTTCCAAGATCAAAAACCTTGAGGATGATATCGCGCTGAGTCTGGCGGCTTTGGGTATCCGTATCATTGCCCCTATGCCTGGCAAGGGTACCATCGGTATCGAGGTGCCTAATCAGAACCCGGAGATGGTATCGATGCGCTCTATCCTGGCTACCGAGAAATTTCAAAACTCGACGATGGATCTACCCATCGCTTTAGGTAAAACCATATCTAACGAGGTATTTATTGCCGATTTGGCCAAGATGCCGCACTTGCTGGTAGCGGGTGCTACCGGCCAGGGTAAATCGGTAGGTATTAATGCTATCCTGGTGTCGCTGCTATACAAAAAGCACCCGGCCGAGCTGAAATTTGTATTGGTTGACCCGAAAAAGGTTGAGCTGACACTGTTCCGCAAAATTGAGCGTCACTTCCTGGCTAAACTGCCTGATGAGGAAGATGCGATCATCACCGACACAAAAAAAGTGGTGAATACACTCAACTCGCTTTGTATCGAGATGGACCAGCGTTATGACCTGCTGAAAGATGCGCAGGTACGTAACCTGAAAGAATATAACTCCAAGTTTGTTAACCGTAAGATCAGCAATCCGGAGAAACACCGTTACCTGCCATTCATTGTGCTGGTGATTGACGAGTTTGCCGATTTGATGATGACTGCTGGTAAAGAGGTTGAACAACCTATTGCCCGTATTGCGCAGCTGGCCCGTGCGGTGGGCATCCACCTGGTGATTGCTACACAGCGGCCGTCGGTAAATATTATTACGGGTACTATTAAGGCTAACTTCCCGTCGAGGCTGGCGTTCAGGGTGCTTTCAAAGATCGACTCGCGTACTATTCTGGACGCGGGTGGTGCAGATCAGCTGATTGGTCGCGGCGATATGTTGTTCAGCACCGGCAGCGACCTGATACGCCTGCAATGCGCCTTTGTGGATACACCTGAAGTAGAAAGGATATCAGACTTCATAGGCAATCAGCGTGGCTATCCTACTGCTCTGCTGCTGCCAGAATACGTTGGCGAAGGCGAACAAAGCAGCGCCAAAGAGTTTGACCCTAACGACCGCGACCCAATGTTTGAAGAAGCGGCCCGACTGATTGTGATGCATCAGCAAGGTTCAACCTCATTAATACAACGCAAGCTTAAACTGGGCTACAACCGCGCAGGCCGTATCATAGACCAGTTAGAAGCCGCCGGCATCGTCGGTCCGTTTGAGGGCAGCAAGGCCCGCGAAGTGCTGTATCCGGACGAGTATTCGTTGATGCAGTATTTAGAGGCTTTGGATAAGGATTAAGAAAGATGTGCGGTTGGTGTCATGCTGAGCCTGTCGAAGCATGAGCGTAAAGGCCAGCCCGCGTGTTTCGACAAGCTCAGCATGACAACCCTTTTTTTACATCACAAAACCAAATTATAAACTAAACGTTTTGGACCATAGTCAGTCTGATACTACATATGAAAAAGCTACTATTCTATACCCTATTCTTATTAACAACAACTCATGCATTCGCTCAAAAAGATGCGGCAGCTAAAAGCATATTGAAACAAGTGAGCCAGAAATATCGCTCATATAACGTTATTAAAAGCGATTTTACCTTTACGGTGGACAATCAACAGGCTAACGTAAAAGAAACGCGTAACGGCACGCTCATAACTCAATCAAAAGCTAATAAATATAAGGTGGATATTTATGCCACAGGCAGTCAAAGCGATGTGGATCAGGAGATCATCAGCGATGGCAAGAACCAGT
>Ga0209233_1001098_pt1 | contig 11109 bp, 11 predicted proteins | sample AraplaCL_Cvi_mCL_FD_184269 | JGI IMG/M metagenome (GOLD analysis project Ga0209233, IMG submission 184269) | Arabidopsis root microbial communities from the University of North Carolina, USA - plate scrape CL_Cvi_mCL (SPAdes) (version 2) | ecosystem: Host-associated > Plants > Roots > Endosphere... | reverse complement strand
TCGGCGAGGTGGTCAAGCTGATCCACTCGATCGCGGCGCAGACCAACCTACTGGCGTTGAACGCGACCATCGAAGCGGCCCGCGCGGGTGAGTCAGGCAAGGGCTTTGCGGTGGTCGCCTCCGAGGTCAAGGCGCTCGCGAACCAGACCGCCAAGGCCACCGAGGAGATCTCGGCCCAGGTCGCGGCGATGCAGACCTCGACCAGCGATGCGGTCGCCGCCATCAACGGCATCACCGAGACCATCGCGCAGATGAGCGAGATCACCAGCTCGATTTCGAGCTCGATCTCGCAGCAGGGCGATGCGACGCGAGAGATCGCCCGCAACATCCAGTCCGTCGCGGCCGGCTCGAACGAGATCAGCGCCCATATCGGCGGCGTGACCCACGCGGCGGCAGCGACCGGCTCGGCAGCTTCCGAGGTGCTTTCCAATGCCCGCGAGCTCGACAACCAGTCGGGCCTGCTGCGTCAGGCGGTCGATGGCTTCCTCGCCAAGGTGCGCGCCGCGTAAGCATGACCATGATGGCGAGACGGCCTGCGCCGTCTCGTCATCGCTTGCCAAGTCCCTACTTGCCAAGTCCGTACTTGCCAAGTCCGCGTCCTGGTCGCGAGGCGGTGAGAACGCCGGCGAGCACCAGCGCATAACCGATCAGGTGGAACGGCTTCAGCTCCTCTCCGAGCAGGACGATGGCGAGCACCGAGCCGAACACCGGCACCAGATGCAGGAACGGCGCAGCGCGGTTCGGACCGATCAGGCTGATGCCGCGGTTAAAGAATAGATAGGCGAGCGTCGAGGCGAAGACGACGACGTAGCCGAGCGTCAGCAGCGTCTCCAGATCGGGCCTGAGCATCGATCCCGTCGAATATTCCCATGCGGCAAGCGGCGCCAATAGGAGTGCGCCGGCGGCGGTGCAGAACGAGATCAGGGACAATTGGTGCACCTTCGGTCGGCGCGACATCAGCGCCGAATAGAGGCCGAACACGAGCAGTGCCCCGGCAAACATCAGGTCGCCACGATTGAACTGGATGGCCGCGAGCGCGCCGAGATCGCCGCGCAAGAGGATGACGAAGACGCCGATCAGCGAGATCACGATTCCGACGAACTGTCCGAGGGTCAGCCGCACGCCGAACAAGAGTAGCGACCACAGCGCGACGAACAGCGGCGTCGAGGACTGGATCAATAGCCCGTTCAGCGCCTGGGTGTATTGCATGGCCCAGTAGGACAGCGCGTTGTTGGCCGCAAAGCCAGTCAGGGCAAGCAGCAACAGCAGCGGCCATCGCGTGCGCAGGACCGGCCAGTCCTGCTTCAGGTGCGGCCGCGCGAACGGCCACAGCATCAGGAAGGTGCCGATCCAGCGCACGCAGGAGAGTGTGAGCGGCGGCACATGGCCGGCGACGTGACGGGCGAGCACGATGTTGCCGGCCCAGAACAGCGAGGCCAGTGCAAGCAGCAGATAAGGCTGGTTGCTGAGCCAGCGCGACGGCGACTGAGGCTGGAGGAGGGTGGCCAATGGCGGATGACGGTTGAAAGCGGCCGGCTCAAACTGGGCCGAATTGCATCACCCGACAACCCGGCGGGATGGATTGGTGCCATGCGCGTCGGCCGCGACCGGGCCCTGCAGAGAAGCCTGCTCAGGTCGCCTGCTTGCGCGATGCGACGAAGACGCCGGCGAGCACGAGCACGAAGCCGATCAGGTGAAACGGCTGCGGCCGCTCGCCGAGAAAGACGAAGGCCATCACCGAGCCGAACACCGGCACCACGTGAAGGAACGGTGCGGCGCGATTGGCGCCGATCAGGAGCACGCCGCGATTGAAGCAGAGATAGGCGATGGTGGAGGGAAACACCGCGACATAGAGCAGCGATAGCAGATTCTTGGTGTCCAACGCCATCACGGGACGCGCATGCAGCTCCCAGATCAGCAGTGGGATCAGGCAGGCCGCGCCGCAGCCGAAGGTGAAGGTGACGAACGACAACCCGTGGATCGGCGGACGCTTCAATGTCAGCACCGAATACAGGCCGAACACCGCCATCGCGATCAGGAAGATCAAGTCGCCCTTGTTGAATGTGATCCGCGACAGCGTGCCGAACTCGCCCTGCGAGATGATGATCAGCACGCCGCACAGCGACAGCAGGACGCCGAGCGCCTGCGCCAGCGTCAGACGGACGCGCAGCAGCACAAACGACCAGATCGCGACGATCAGCGGCCCGGATGATTGCAACACCAGCGTGTTCAGCGCCTCGGTATATTCGAGCGACCAATATTGCAGCGTGTTGAAGGCGCCGATGCCCACGATCGAGATCAAGATCATGAGGGGAAGCTGGGCGCGGATCGCCGGCCAGTCCTGCTTGAACTGCTTCCATGTGAACGGAAGGATCAGCAGGAACGCCAGCCCCCAGCGCAGAAACGAGAGCGTCACCGGCGGGATGTGGCCGGCGGCAAGCCGGCCAACGATGGCGTTGCCCGCCCAGCACAGCGCGGTGATGCTGAGAAGGACGTAGGGCTGATTGGCGATCCAGCCGCGCGCAGGCGCGGCGGCACTCGATGCGGTGGGATCGGCGGCGGACATGCGGCGGTGTTGGTCCCGATTCGATGCGCCGCGGCGCCCGCCCGGTCGTTGCCAGGCCGGCGCTCACCCGGCGTCACGTCACAGACACCAATTGCGGCTGCCCAACAAGAGGGCGGGATGCATCGCGACGATGCAGTGGGCGCTGGCCAATCGAGCCGGCCGCTCGACACTCGTTCCGAGCCTCGCAAGCGATGCCGCAAATTTGACCACGGCGTGGCGCCGCGGCTTGGCAGAGATATGCCGGATAGCCCGATCGATCCAAGAATTGCCCTCGTTCCATGGCCAATAAAGGGCGCGCCGGTGCGGACCGCACTCGCCGGCGGCAGGCGCCGCCGGATCGGCATGAATTTTTCGGGTATATCAAAGGCTTGGTGGCTATCTTCCGTGCCGCTTTCCGCCCGTTCTTGCTTGCCTAGACCGGCCGCTTCCTTTATCCGGTGGGGCGCCTCGCGTGCGAGCGGTTCCGGCCGCAATTTGGGCTGGGCGCATGATCGGGCACGGCGGGCCTTTGATCGGAACCGACATTTTCCGCGCAGATCGTGTTGTTTTGGATGATGGCAGAGGAAAGAGCTGCGAATGGCTAACGTGGTCGTCGTCGGCGCCCAATGGGGCGACGAGGGGAAGGGCAAGATCGTCGATTGGCTGTCGGAGCAGGCCGATATCGTTGTGCGCTTCCAGGGTGGCCACAATGCCGGCCACACCCTCGTCATCAATGGCGAGACCTACAAGCTGGCGCTGCTGCCGTCCGGCGTGCTGCGGCCGGCGAAGCTTGCCGTCATCGGCAATGGCGTGGTGTTCGATCCGCAGGCCTTCCTCGATGAGGTCGCCAAGCTGAAAGGGCAGGGCGTTGCGATCAGTCCGGACAATCTGCGCATCGCCGAGAATGTCACGCTGATCCTGCCGCTGCATCGCGAGCTCGATGCCTTGCGGGAATCCGCCAACACCGCGACCGCGATCGGTACCACCCGTCGCGGCATCGGGCCGGCCTATGAGGACAAGGTCGGCCGCCGCGCCATTCGCCTGATGGACCTCGCCGATCTCGACACGCTGCCGCACAAGATCGACCGGCTGCTGGCGCATCACAATGCGCTGCGTCGCGGCCTGCGCTTGGAGGAGATCGACGGCAACGAGATCCTGCGCGAGCTGACTGCGATGGCGCCGCAGCTTCTGCCCTATGCCGAGACCGTGTGGCGCCTGCTCGACAACAAGCGCCGCGAAGGCAAGCGCATTCTGTTCGAGGGCGCCCAGGGTGCGCTGCTGGACGTCGATCATGGCACCTATCCTTACGTCACCTCGTCCAACACCGTGGCGGCGCAGGCCGCGACCGGTACCGGCATGGGTCCCGCCGGGGTCGGCTATGTGCTCGGCATCTGCAAGGCCTATACGACCCGCGTCGGGCAGGGTCCGTTCCCGACCGAGCTTCTGAACGAGATCGGCGAAGAGATCGGCCGGCGCGGCAAGGAATTCGGCGTCAATACCGGGCGCAAGCGGCGCACCGGTTGGTTCGATGCCGTGCTCGTGCGGCAGACTGTGCGGACCTGCGGCATCAACGGTCTTGCGTTGACCAAGCTCGACATCCTCGACGGCTTCGATACCATCGAGGTCTGCACCGGCTACAGGCTCGACGGCAAGGAGATCGATCACCTGCCCGCCGGCGAGGGCGCGCAGGCCCGGGTCGAACCGATCTACGAGACGATCGAAGGCTGGAAGCAGCCCACGGCCAATGCGCGTTCGTGGGCGGATCTGCCGGCGCAGGCGATCAAATATGTCAGACGGGTCGAGGAACTCGTGGGTTGTCCCATCGCCCTGCTTTCCACCAGCCCCGAACGCGAGGATACTATTCTGGTGCAGAACCCGTTTGAGGCGTGACGGGGATATGACAGCGAAGCGCGCAAGTTGAGTTGACATGGCCGACTACTACCCGCTGATCGCCCGTGCCATTGCCGGCCTGGACCCCAACGCTCCGGGCGAGAGCCGCCGTGCGCTGTACGAGCGGGCGCGGGCCGCGCTGATCGCGCAGCTTCGCGGCGTGCAGCCGCCGCTCAGCGAATCGGAGATCACAAGGGAGCGGCTGGCGCTCGAGGAAGCCGTGCGCAAGGTCGAGTCGGAAGCTGCCCAGCGCGCCAGGGAAGCTTCGCGGGGGACCGGGACAGCTGGAAGTCCGCGCGCGGGTGATGGGCTGCGCCGCGCCGGCACCAGGACGGCCGATAACGGCGTGCCACCGCAGGCCCACCCAGGGCCGGATCAGGGCGCAAGCCAGGCGGCGCCACGCCCGCGGCCCGCGGCACCCCGCAACGACCGGCCGCTCGGCGACGCGCCTGAGGCGCCGCGTCCGCGCAGTCCGCGTGGCGATGCGCCGCCGCCGCAATCGGCGCCACCGCTGCGCTCCTCCCAGCCGCAGGTCGGCATGCAGGATCCGCCGCTCCCGCCGGTGCGCGAGCGTGCGACCGCGCCGCGCCGCGGCGCCGAGGGCAATGGCGGACCGCAGGCCCCAGGCATGCGCGGCTTCCGCGACATCACTGCCGACGTCGACGATCTCGGCAAGGCCACCGCCCAGGCCAACCGCGCCGCGCGCAAGACCTACGCCAACGTGCCTTCGCCGGACCGCGATGGGGAGCCGGGAACGGATGAGCATGGCGGCGATACCGAGGCGCCTCATTCCTACGACGAGTCGATCGAGGAAGCCGAGCGCTACGGATTGCCGTCGCAGCCGGCGGCTCGCTCTCGCGTCGGCGTCGATCGCGATCGCGAGCCGAAGAAGCGTGCCCGCGGCGCGACATTCCCATTCAAGACCGCGATCGCGATCGGCATCGTCCTGATCCTGGTCGGCGCAGGCCTGTTGTGGGGCCGGACGATCCTCGGCAGCGTGAACAATATGTTCAGATCGTCGTCTCCGGTCGTGCAGGCGCCGAAGGACAGCGGTACGCCGCTCGCCAAGCCGAAGATTCCGGATCGCGTCGGCCAGGCGCCGTCGTCGGAAGATATCGCTCCGGTCGCGCAGAAGGTCGTGCTCTATGATGAGGATCCGAACGATCCCAAGGGCAAGCAATATATCGGCTCGGTGGTGTGGCGGACCGAGCAGATCAAGGCCTCCGGTCAGCAGAAGGCCGATATAGCCGTGCGGGCCGACATCGAGATTCCGGACCGCAAGTTCAAGATGACGATGTCGTTCCGCCGTAACACCGACACCTCGCTGCCGGCGAGCCATACGGTGGAGCTGACCTTCATCCTGCCGCCAGACTTTGATGGCGGCGGGGTCGGCAACGTGCCCGGCATCCTGATGAAATCCAACGAGCAGACCCGCGGCACGCCGCTCGCCGGACTTGCGGTCAAGGTCACGGACGGCTTCTTCCTGGTCGGCCTGTCGAACGTCGACTCCGACCGCGCCCGCAACGTCCAGCTCCTGAAGGAGCGGTCCTGGTTCGACGTGCCGCTGGTCTATAGCAACCAGCACCGCGCGATCATCGCGATCGAGAAGGGCGCGCCCGGCGAACGCGCCTTCAACGACGCCTTCGCGCAGTGGGGTGATTAGAGCGTTTTCAAGCGAAGTGAATACCGGTTCGCGTCAGGAGAACGCGTCAACGCAAACAGCTGGAGCCTCCGTTCCGATTCAATCGGAACGAAGGCTCTAGCGTGGGGCGCAAGCCGCGAGGGCCCGCGGCGACAGGCTGAGGATTGAGGCATGAAGCGCTATCTGATCTTTGTCGCAGTCGGGCCGGCACTCGGCGGCTTTGTGCTGCTCATGGTGACCACCTACCAGTCGGGCTACTGGACCGAGACCAGTGCAGATGAGATCGCCAAGCTACTCAAGGTGTTCGTCGTCTCGTTGCAATACAGCTATCTGTTCGGCTTCCTGCCAGCGCTGATGATCTGCGCGATCGATGATATCCTGTGCCACGTGCGGCGCATCGGACCGAGCTTGCGCATGCTGCTGGTCGGCATGATCGCGTTCTTCCTGGCTGCCTTCAACTACTCCTCGCACGGCGCAGATTATGGCGTGCTGCAATTCGTGCTGTACGGGCTGGTCGGCTTCATTCCGGCAACGATTTCGTCCTGGCTGGTGCACAGATTCGTCGACGAGCCGCTGCCGCCAGCTCCGGCTCAAAGCGCGACGGAACCTCGGTGAGGTGCCGTCGTGCGCTGATCATGTGAGGTGGGGGCTATCTCCCGTTGCCGCGATAGCCGCCGTTAGCGCCGATGTGGAAGCAGGGCGGGCTCGCATGAGGCTCCGCGCGCGGGCACTGAGCAAGGAGGCCAGCGCGGCACGCTGACGCAACTTGCGCCGCAGTTGCGCGTTTCTATCTCATGGACATGCAAAACGACCAGATGTCCCGCCGCCGCGCCTCGGGACGCACCTCGCAGGCGCATTTCAGTGCGGCCGAGGCGCGCGGGCCGATCATCGATCAGGAGGGACGGGAGATTCCGCAGAGTCCCTTTCGGGGAACGCAGGATTTCCGCGGTTTCCAATTCGATTTCGCGACGGCCAATCCGTTCGGCAATCTGACGCGTGACCAGCGCGTGGCGCGCCTGGAGGCGCTGGCCAAGCTGCTCGACGTCGCCTTCATCCTGCCCGGCACCAAAGTTCGCTATGGCATTGACGGCATCATCGGCTTGATCCCGGTGGTCGGCGACATCATCGCGACCGCGCTGTCGCTATGGCTGGTGCGCGAGGCGCGTGCGCTCGGCGCGCCCTGGCACGTCACCGCACGGATGCTCGGCAATGTGGTGATCCAGGGTACGGTCGGCACGGTACCGCTCGCGGGCGATGCCTTCGACGTGCTCTATCGCGCCAACATGCGCAACGCGCGCATCCTGCGGAGGTGGCTGGAAACGCAGCCGCACTGACACGGCGCAACAGAGCATCCCTCAAAAAAAACTGCCCCGCAGTTCGGCGGGGCAGGTTTGATGACGTCGGCGGTCGGGCGATCGTTACGCCGCGTCTGCATCCTGCGCCTTGGGCGCGGGCGCCCGGCGCGGCAGCGGAAACGCCTCGCTCTCATAAAGAGAGCGGATGCCGTTCTGGTCGAAACGGGCTTCCTCGACCTGCAGATAGGCGCCGTTCAGCGAATCCGCCGGCAACTCCTCCATCGCGAACCGAACGGCCTCAGCCGCGGTGCCGAAACGCCGATAGGCGAAGCCCGCACGTTTCTTCTTGCGGATCGCGGCGGGAAACAGTTCGGCAGACGTGTTGAAGTTGAACGGACGCATAGGACGCATGGTCGAAGACCTCTTCTTATTCGGCTAAGCGCTGACGCGAACTTTCGTTCGAAGCTTTCTGTTCGACGTTGCGGCTTCCGCCAGCTATGGGGATGTCGAGGGCCACAACGGCCGCCCCAGGCAGCCACGCCCTGCTTGTCTTTCACGCCCTCTAATATAGGCCGATTTGACAGAAATGCGAATCCCGCCACGTCACATCGTGAATCCCTCAAATGTGACGGAACTCAAGTTTTTCATTTCGGATTCAATAGGTTATTCGATTTTACAACTTGTGAAGCCAAACCAGGATGATCAGCACAACCAAAATGACGACTCCGAGGCCCATCCCGGAATGGCCCATGCCATAGCCGTACCCGCCAATCCGGCCGGAAAATCCGCCGACGAGGTAGATGATCACGATCAGGATCAGGATCATTCCGAGCGACACGATCACTCCTCGCCACCGCGATGCCGCGCCAACGACGCGGTTACGGCATGATGATACCGTCATATGACACGTGGCCCATCGGCTCCGCCCCGCGATCGAGGGCGAAGCCGCCTTTTGTGTTTCTTCCGGCTCAGCGCGGCTTCAGCTTTAGCGCCGCCGAGTTGATGCAGTAACGCAGGCCGGTCGGGCCGGGGCCGTCCGGAAAGACGTGGCCGAGATGGCCGGAGCATTTCGAGCACAGCACCTCGGTGCGGACCATGCCGTGGCTGGCATCGGTCTCCTCGTCGATATGGCTCTCGGCCGCGGGCTGGGTGAAGCTCGGCCAGCCGCAGCCGGAATCGAACTTGGCATCGGATTCGAACAACGTCTGGCCGCAGCCTGCGCAGACATAGGTACCGGCGCGATGCTCGTGTTCATACTCTCCGGTGAAGGGCCGCTCCGTTGCCTTCTCGCGGAGCACGGCATATTGCATCGGCGTCAATTCCTTGCGCCACTCCGCCTCGCTTTTCTCGACCTTGCCGCTCGTTTTGGTGTCGGTCATTCGTTCTCCTCTGGCGGCTTCCCGCGGCCGCCTTTTTGTTTCGTGTCAGCTTCGAGATGCCGGCCACAAACCCGGTTTTCACCTCGCCAACGGGGAGAGGTCGATTGCGAAGCAATCGGGTGAGGGGGCGCAGGTCACTCGATGGAACGTAACCCCCGGATTGCATCTGGCGATGCAATCCGGCCTCCCGACGGGAGAGGTGAAACAGCGGGCTCGCGGCGTCGGTTCATTCCAATTTCGTCGGTCGTCTTAATTCGTAGCCTTGGCGTCGCTGACCAGGGTCGGCTTCTCCAGATAGTTCTCCGCGAAGATCTTCTTCAGGTTCTCGACCTTCGGCAGATCGTTATAGGCAATATAGGGTTGGTTCGGGTGCAGCGTCAGGTAGTCCTGATGATAAGCTTCTGCCGGGTAGAACCCTTCGAGCTTGCCGACCTTGGTCACGATCGGCTTCTTGAAAACCTTGGCCTGGTCGAGCTGGGCGATATAAGCATCTGCGACCTTCTTCTGGGCGTCCGACGTCGTGAAGATCGCCGAGCGATATTGCGTGCCACTGTCCGGGCCTTGGCGGTTGAGCTGGGTCGGATCGTGCACGACCGAGAAAAAGATCTGCAGGATCTTGCCGTAGGAGACCTTCCTCGGGTCGAACTTGACCTGCACGGATTCAGCGTGGCCGGTCGAGCCGGTCGAGACCGTCTCGTAGCTGGCGGTTGCCTTGGCGCCGCCGGCGTAGCCTGACACCGCGCTGGCAACGCCGGCGGTGTGCTGGAAGACGCCTTGCACACCCCAGAAGCAACCTCCGGCGACCACGATCGTCTCGAGTCCGTTCGCGGGCGGCTCGTCCATCGCGGGAGGCGGAATGACGACAGCATTCTCGGCGGCGCGCACCGGCGCATAGGCAAGCAGGGCGGCGCCGGCCAGCGCGCCGACGATTGCGGCCTTGGCGACGAAGGGACGGACTGGATTGCGGCGCATGGGAGCTCCTTCTTGCGGAAACGATCATATTCGCGGTGCCGGGCTGGGCCGGCGGGCACGCTCTCTGTGGCAAGATACGCGCATCCCCCCGCACTGTTACAGCGCCCCGCACACGACTGCGTGAATGCGCGCCGCGCCAAGGCAGGCACTTAGCCGGCTTCGGAAAGTGAGGCACTGGCGAGAACGCTAATTCGAGTGCCGCCTTCGATTTGGCGCGGCGATGCAAAACGGCCTAACTTCGCCCGATCGAAGCAGACAAGGATACCTATCCGCAATGCCCAGCTACCGACTGCACTACTTTCCGGAATCCGGCAACAGCTACAAGCTCGCATTGATGCTGGGGCTGTGCGGCGAGACGTTCGAGCCGGTGTGGACCGATTTCGGCGGCGGCGTCACCCGCACCGCCGAATGGCGCGCGAGCGTGAATCCGATGGGCGAGATTCCGGTGCTGGAGGAAGACGGTATGCGCCTGACCCAGACCGGCCCGATCCTGCTCAAGCTCGCCGAACGCTATGGAAAGTTTGGTGGCATCGACGAGCGCGAGCGCTTCGAGATCCTGCGCTGGCTATTCTGGGATAATCAAAAACTCTCCGGCTTCATGGCGACCTACCGCTATCGCCGCGCCTTCACACCGTCGCCCGACGAGAAGGTGCAATCCTTCCTGCGTGCCCGCGTCGACGATTTCCTCGGCATCCTTGCCGGCGAGATCGCGCAGCGGCCATTCATCATCGGCAACCGTCCGACGGTCGCCGATCTCTCGCTGTGCGGCTACTTGAGCTTCCCGGTCGAGGAGAGCGGCTATGATCTCGCCGTGCGCTTTCCGGCCATCCACGCCTGGCTGCAGCGGATCGCAGCTTTGCCTGGATGGAAGTCACCGTACGAGCTGCTGCCAGGCCAGCGGCTGAAGCGTTATGTGTGAGGGCTTTGTACGCGCTCTCTCCACCGTCATTGCGAGGAGCCCACCGGGGCGAGGAGCCCACCGGGTCTCGCCTCCGGTGAGCCCGATGGCAGGCTCCGGCGACGAAGCAATCCAGAGCCTTCCTTGCAAGCTGGATTGCTTCCGCCGTCGCCCCTGGGGCTATGGCGGACACGTCGCTTCGCTCGCAATGACGGTGCTGAAATCTTGTTTTGCCGGTTACTACACTTTGTCTTTGATAGTTATTGCGATGAGTTCATCAATTCATGCCTCACGTGGTCGCGCTTTCGCGTGGAGTTGATTTGTGAGTGGTAAACATCCGGTGCGCTCCTTCCCACATTGCTATCATCAACGAAATGCATTGCAGGAAACGTCCTCTATTAGAGCAGCAACGAGGTGAACGCGTGTTCTCCGCACCAAACGAGACGGAGAACGATCATGAAAAATTCCCAGAAAATGTTGGCGGTGGC
>Ga0209233_1001097_pt1 | contig 11118 bp, 7 predicted proteins | sample AraplaCL_Cvi_mCL_FD_184269 | JGI IMG/M metagenome (GOLD analysis project Ga0209233, IMG submission 184269) | Arabidopsis root microbial communities from the University of North Carolina, USA - plate scrape CL_Cvi_mCL (SPAdes) (version 2) | ecosystem: Host-associated > Plants > Roots > Endosphere ... | reverse complement strand
GCGCCGGCGGTCGCGTCGCCCACAATGGGCTTGTCCGCGGCCTGTGCCAGACCCGCGCCGAGCAGGATCGCCATGCCAATCACGTACCGAAAGCTCATACACTCCACTCCGAGGAAATCGCAACGATGTCGGGCCACGGTGGCCGAAAGTCGGCTGCGGCACAACCGACAAATTATCTCAGCCGCGCTTGGCGGCGGTCAAACACGGCGACAGACAAGATGAAACACAACCCTTTCCGCAGTGCGGCTTTCGTCACGAGCGCGGCCGAATTGCGCCAAATGCCGCCGGACACGGGCGCGGAGATCGCCTTCGCCGGCCGCTCGAACGCGGGCAAGTCGAGCGCGCTCAACGCGATCTGCGACCGGTCGGGCCTGGCGCGCACCTCGAAAACGCCGGGCCGCACCCAGCTCCTGAACGTGTTCGCGCTCGACGACGGCCGCCGCCTGGTCGATCTGCCGGGCTACGGCTATGCCAAGGTGCCCGAGGCGATGCGCGAGCGCTGGCGCGCGGCGATCGACCACTATCTGCGCGAGCGCGACTCGCTGCGCGGTGTCGTGCTGATCGTCGACTCGCGCCACCCGCTCAAGGAATTCGACCAGCAAATGCTCGCCTACTGCCACGACATCGGTCTCGCCTGCCATGTGCTGCTGACCAAGGCGGACAAGCTCGCGCGCAGCGAGGCGGCGCGCACGCTCGCCGCCGTGCGCAAGGAGATCGCCGCGGCCGGCTACGCGGCCACGGTGCAGCTGTTTTCCGCGCAGGCCAAGACCGGCCTCGACGAAGCGCGCGGAGCGCTGGCCGGATTGCTGTCACAGACCTGACACGCTTCGCTGCAATCGAATTGTGTTTGCCATGGTCTTTTGATTCACTCTGGCGCCCCAAGATCGGGCGTCTGCTTTTCCCTGCGAGCACCTCATGTCTGGACCCAGCGCGGTAAAAGAAACCCCGATCGAAGGCCGCGAGCAACTCGTGGACTACATCGCCTCGGGCGCGCGCACGCCCGACGCCTGGCGCATCGGCACCGAGCACGAGAAATTCGGTTTCCGTCTCGACGATCTGCGTCCGCCCACTTATGAAGGTGAGCGCGGTATCGGCGCGATGCTCCAGGGTTTGACGCGCTTCGGTTGGGATCCGATCAGCGAAACCGTCGATGGCGCGACCAACGTCATCGCCCTCGCGCGCGGTGATGGCTCGATCACGCTGGAGCCCGCGGGCCAGCTCGAACTTTCCGGCGGCCAACTCAAGACGATCCACGAGACCTGCGAAGAAGTCACCGGCCACCTGCGCGAGGTGAAAGAGGTCGCCGACGAACTGCAGCTCGGCTTTCTCGGCATGGGCTTTCAGCCGAAGTGGCGGCGCGAGGACATGCCGTGGATGCCGAAAGGCCGCTACCGCATCATGCGCGACTACATGCCGAAGGTCGGCAAGCTCGGCCTCGACATGATGACGCGCACCTGCACCGTGCAGGTCAACCTCGACTTCGCCAACGAAGCCGACATGGTGAAGAAATTCCGCGTCTCGCTCGCGCTGCAGCCGATCGCGACCGCGCTGTTCGCCGACTCGCCGTTCCTCGAAGGCAAGCCGAACGGCTACCTCAGCTATCGCTCGCACATCTGGACCGACACCGATCCGGACCGCACCGGCATGCTCGATTTCGTCTTTGAGGACGGCTTCGGTTACGAGCGCTACGTCGATTATCTGCTCGACGTGCCGATGTATTTCAGCTATCGCGACGGCAAGTACCTCGATCTCGCTGGCAAGTCGTTCAAGAAATTCCTTGCGGGCGACCTCGCCGAACTGCCGGGCGCGAAACCGACGATGAAGGACTGGGCCGATCACATGACCACGGCCTTTCCCGAAGTGCGGCTGAAGAAGTATCTGGAGATGCGCGGCGCCGACGGCGGCCGCTGGAGTCGGCTGTGCGCGCTGCCGGCGTTCTGGGTCGGCCTGCTTTACGACCAGACCTCGCTCGATGCGGCTTGGGATCTGGTCAAGGATTTCACTATGGCCGAACGCCACGCGCTGCGCGACGGCGTGCCGAAATACGCGCTCAAGCTGCCGTTCCGCAACGGCACGGTGCGCGACCTCGCACGCGAGGCGCTGAAGATTGCCGGCCAAGGCCTGGCCCGGCGCAATCAACTCAACGGGACCGGCGCAAGCGAAGCGGTCTTTATCGAACCCCTGATCGAATACGTCGAAGCGAACCAGACGCCGGCCGAGCGCAAGCTCGAACTGTTCCACGGGCCGTGGAAGGGGAGCGTCGATCCGCTGTTCAAGGAGTTCGCATACTAAAAAAACGGCCCGCGATGCGGGCCGTTTTCATTTCGCGGGCAATCGCCTATTTCGGATTGGCTGTTTTCGCCGCTTTGAGTCCGCGCACTTCGAGCAGCGGTTCGACCGAAGGGTCGCGCCCGCGCCAGTTGCGATAGAGCGCATCGGTCGGCTCGGTGCCGCCACGAGAGAGGACCATGTCGCGGAAACGCTGGCCGTTCTCGCGGGTCATGCCGCCGTGTTCCTTGAACCAGTAGAACGCGTCGTCGCGCAGCACGGCGGTCCACAAGTACGAGTAGTAGCCGGCGGCGTAGCCGTTGGACCAGATGTGGGCGAAATAGCTCGTGCGGTAGCGCGGCGGCACAAGCGGGTAGTCGACGCCGTAGCGGCGCAGCGCGCTGCGCTCGAACGCGTCGGTGTTGTCGACGATGGTCATCGATCCCGGCAATGTATGCCAGGCCATGTCGAGCAGGGCGGCGGCGACATTTTCGGTCGTGGCGAAACCCTGGCCGTAGGTGCTGGCGTTGCGGATGCGCGCGACGAGTTCGGCCGGCATCGGCTCGCCGGTCTTGTAGTGCTTGGCATAGTTGGCGAAGACGCTTGGCTCGTCGGCCCAGTGCTCGTTGAACTGCGAGGGGAACTCGACGAAGTCGCGCGGCACGCTCGTGCCGCCCAGCAGTGGGTACTTCACGTTCGAGAACATGCCGTGCAACGCGTGGCCGAACTCGTGGAACATCGTGATCACGTCGTCGCGACTGAGCAGCGCCGGCTGCCCGGGCGCCGGATGGGTGAAATTGCAGGTGTTGGTGATGACGGGCTTCGAGCCGAGCAGGCCGGATTGGCCGACGAACGCGGTCGCCCAGGCGCCGCCGGCCTTGTTGTCGCGCTTGAAGTAGTCGGCGTAGAACAGCGCCAGCGAAGTGCCGTCCTGATCGAACACCTCGAACACGCGCACGTCGCGCTGATAGACGGGAATGTCTTTGCGCTCCTTGAACGTAATGCCGTAGAGCTTGTTCGCGGCGAAGAACACGCCGTTCTGCAGCACGCTGTCGAGTTCGAAGTACTGCTTGACCTCTTCCGAGTCGATCTGCAGACGGCTCTTGCGCACCTGTTCGGAGTAGTACTCCCAATCCCACGGACGCAGCGCGCCGCCTTCCTTCTTCGCGCTCGGCGAGTAGTACTGCAGGTCCCAGGGCTTGAACTGGATGCCGTCCTTCTTCGCCAGCTTCTCCATCTCGCGCGCTTCGCCCTTGGCTTTGGTGACGGCGGCGGAGGCCATGTCGGTCATCAGCTTGATCGCGCGCTCGGGCGTCTTCGCCATCTGGTCGTCGAGTGTGTAGGCGGCCCAGGTGTCGTAGCCGAGCAGCTTCGCTTTCTCCGCGCGCAGTTCGGCCAGACGCGTGATCGTCTTGCGCGTGTCGTTGTCGTCGTGCAGTTCGGCACGCGTGATCGAGGCGTTGAACAGCTTCTCGCGTGTGTCGCGCTTCTGCAGCGAGGCGAGCGCGGGCTGCTGCGTCGTGTTCTGCAGTGGGATCACGTATTTGCCCGGCGTCAGGCGCACGCGGCCGGCCTCGAGCGCGGCGGCGAGGTCGGTGTCGGAAAGGCCGGTGAGTTCGCTCTTGTCGTCGACGACGAGTGCGCCCGCTTTGGTCGCCGCGAGCAGCTTGCTGCGGAACTCGGTGGACAGCGAGGACAGCTCCTTGTTGTAGCCGCGCAATTTTTCCTGGTCGCCCGCCGACAGTTCCGCGCCCGCGCGCACGAACAGCCGGTAGTAGCGCTCGGTGAGGCGCAGCGATTCGGCGTCGAGGCCGAGGCTTTCGCGTTTTTCGTAGATCGATTTGACGCGGGCGAACAGCTTGGCGTTGAGATAGATCGCGTCGCTGTGCGCGGCGAGCTTGGGCGCTTCTTCTTTCTGCACGCGCTGCAGAGTGTCGTTTGTGTTCGCCTGCGCCAGCGCGGAAAACACGCGGCTCACGCGCGTCAGCAGCGCGCCGGTTTTTTCCAACGCGACGAGCGTGTTGTCGAAGGTCGCTGGTTCCTTGTTGTTCGCGATGCGCTGAACTTCCGCAATCTGGCGGCGCATGCCTTCCTCGATCGCCGGCTGAAAGTCGCCGTCGTGGATGCGGTCGAACGGCGGCGCTTCGAACGGCAATGTGCTCGGTTCGGCGAACGGGTTGCCGGGCAGCGGATCGGTAACGTCGCTGGCGGCCGTTGCATCCTTTTTGTCGGCGTCGGGTTTCTGTGCCGTCGTCGAGCATGCCGACATCACGACGAGCAGCATCGCACTGAGTGTCTGGCGGACATGAATCATCGTATATCTCCCAACCAATTTTCTTGTGTCCAGTAGCTTGATCGGCGCAAAACGCGCGGCGCGCCGTTCGAAGCTGACTGTATGATCGCAGCCTTGGTGGACGTTTACCAAGACAATCAACGCATCGGCAAAGTCGGTGCCGTCGCGATAGCTGTCGTGCGCACGCCAAACCTGGTCCGACATTGACAGGCGCCGACGTCGCGCTGACGTTCACCGCAACGGTTCTGAATGTCCGCGATCTGTCCGGATCTTGTCAGGTACCGAGTACCGAGATGCCAGATGATCCTCCCCAATACAGCATGCGGGCCGGAGGACAATCATGCGAGACAAAAATTCGAGGGGCATCTCCCGTCGACGGAGGGGGCTGTGTCGCCATCTCGTCCTGCTGATGGGAGTGGGTGTGGCCGGCACTCAGGCGCAGGCCCTCGAAGGCGACTTGCCGGCCATCTACGGGCCAAGTGCGTTGGGTACCGTCGAAAATGGGGCGGTTACCTTTCTGACTGAGGGATCGCTGCGCGCTGCGCAAGACACGGCGTCTTGCGTGACAAGCTTTACCGGGCCCTCGAGATTCACTTGGATTGGCACCCAGTACTACAGTCCCAGTACTGCAGGTTCCAGCGATCTCGCTTGCACCTATACGGCGGTCAGCTATGCGCCTTGGCTCAAAGTGACTTCTTCGCCGGGCAGTACCAAAGTCACCTATACGGTGACTATGAACACCGGTGCCGCCGCTCGCTTCGGCACATTAAGTGTGTCGACGGGCGGTGGCGAAGCGTTATTTACGCTTACCGTGGTGCAATACGGGTCCGGTGCAGCATCCCATTCTCGCGACTATGCTGGTATCGGTTATAGCGAGTTGGTCGTATGGCGCCCAACGAACGGCACCTGGTACGTGTACGATCCCTATACCTCGCCGGTGACGAGGTTCGCGCAACAATGGGGCTTGCCCGGCGACGTGCCGCTGCTCGGTGACTACGACGGCGATGGCCGGGCGGACTTTGCCGTATGGCGTCCATCGAACGGCACGTGGTATGTGAAACCCAACCTTGCACCTCCCCCAATCGCAGACATTGTGGAGGCAAACACGGACGTCGTGCAGGCATGGGGGCTCAGCGGAGATATTCCGGTGCCAGCGGACTACGACGGCGACGGCAAAACGGACCTGGCGGTATTTCGGCCCTCGAACCAGACCTGGTACATCATCGACAGCCTGACTAGAACTCCAGCGACACAGCCATTCGGCTTAAGTGGAGATATTCCCGTACCAGGGGATTATGACGCTGACGGCAAGACCGATATCGGGGTATATCGTCCATCGACAGGGATGTGGTATTTCCTTGGCAGCCGCGATGGCGCGGAACATTCGCAGCAGATGGGTCTGCCGGGCGATATTCCAGTGCCAACGACCGATGTCAGCATCATTGGCTACAGTTTCTTTCTCGTATGGCGTCCGTCGACGGGGCAGTGGTACGAAGCGCCGTTCAGACTCGACACGAGCGACCTGTTCGCGTATGGCTTGTCCGGCGACATCCCTTTGTTTCCGGTGATGGGTGGCTATGCCGTGTGGCGCCGGTCGACAGGAACGTGGTATGTGCGCGACGGCGTGCTAGGCCCCGGCAGCCATTTTTTTCAATGGGGTCTCCCCGACGACGTAATCCCGGGTGCGCCACATACGGCAGCTCACTGAAAACCCCTCTTGCCGTTACATGCACGCGCACAAGCATTTTGTGGCCGAGATAAAAACGGCCGGTTCATTGTCGAACCGGCCTTTTCCTTCCGTTGCGAAACGGGGGGCTTACTTTTTACCCTTCTTTGCACGCGCCAATCCGCGCACTTCGAGCAGCGGCTCGACGCTCGGATCGCGGCCGCGCCAGGCGCGGTAGAGCTCGTCGGCCGGCTCGGTGCCGCCGCGCGAGAGGACCATGTCGCGGAAGCGCTGGCCGTTTTCGCGGGTCATGCCGCCGTGTTCCTTGAACCAGTAGAACGCGTCGTCGCGCAGCACGGCGGTCCACAGGTAGGCGTAGTAGCCGGCCGAGTAGCCGCCGCCCCAGATGTGGGCGAAATAGCTCGTGCGATAACGCGGCGGGACGAGCGCGTAGTCGACGTGATAACGCTTGAGCGCCTGCGTCTCGAACTTGTCGACGTCCTGCTTGGCTTTGTCCGTGGGCAGGCTGTGCCAGGCCTGATCGAGCAGCGCCGCGCCGAGGTATTCGGTCGTGGCGAAACCCTGGCCGTAGGTGCCGGCCTTCTTGATCTTGGCGAGCAGCTCGTCCGGCATCGGCGCGCCGGTCTTGTAGTGCTTGGCGTAGTTGGCGAAGACGCTCGGCTCGTCGGCCCAGTGTTCGTTGAACTGCGAGGGGAACTCGACGAAGTCGCGCGGCACGTTGGTACCGGCCAGATACGGATACTTCACGTTCGAGAACAGGCCGTGCAGCGCGTGGCCGAACTCGTGGAACATCGTGATCACGTCGTCATGGCTGATCAGCGCGGGCTGGCCCGGTGCCGGCTTGGTGAAGTTGCAGACGTTGAACACGACCGGCTTGGTGCCGAGCAGGCCGGTCTGATCGACGAAGCTGTCCATCCACGCGCCGCCGGACTTGTTGTCGCGCTTGAAGTAGTCGGCGTAGAACAGCGCCATCGACTTGCCGTCGACGTCGAACATCTCGAACACGCGCACGTCGGGCTGGTAGACCGGAATGTCATGGCGTTCTTTGAACGTGACGCCGTAAAGTTTGTTCGCGGCGAAGAACACGCCGTTCTGCAGCACGTTGTCGATCTCGAAGTACTGTTTGATCTCGTTCTGATCGAGTTCGTACTTTTCTTTGCGCACCTGTTCGGAATAGAACTGCCAATCCCACGGCGCCAGCTTGAACCCGCCCTTCTGCTTGTCGACGAGCTCCTGCATACCGTGCGCTTCGTCCTTCGCCTTCTTCACCGCGGCGGGGACGATGCCGGTCATCAGCTTGATCGCGTTTTGCGGCGTCTTCGCCATCTGGTCGGCGAGGCTGTAGTCCGCGTAGGTCTTGTAACCGAGCAGGTTCGCCTTCTGCACGCGCAGTTCGGCGAGGCGCACAATCGTCGCACGCGTGTCGTTCGCGTCGCTGTGTTCGGCGCGGTCGATCGATGCCTTGAACAATTGCTCGCGCGTCTTGCGATCGGTCAGCGATTCCTGCGCCGGTTGCTGCGTGGTGTTCTGCAGCGCGACCACGTATTTGCCGTCGAGCTTGCGGTTCTTGCCCGCTTCGAGCGCGGCGGCGAGATCGCCGTCGTTGAAGCCGGCGAGCTGGGCTTTGTCGGCAACGACGACCGCGCCGTCCTTGGTCGCCGCGAGCAGCTTCTGCTGAAACGCGGTCGACAGCGAGGACTCTTCCTTATTCAACTCTTTGAGCTTGGCCTGATCCGTCGCCGACAGTTCCGCGCCTGCGCGCACGAAGGCGAGGTGGTAGCGGTCGAGCAGGCGTGAAGACTCGGCATCGAGGCCGAGCGAGGCGCGATCGTCGTACAGCTTCTTCACGCGCGCATACAGCTTGGCGTTGAGGAAGATCGCGTCCTGATGCGCGGCGAGCTTGGGCGCGTAGTCCTCCTGGATCTTCTGCAGCGTGTCGTTCGTGTTCGCCTGGGCGAGGGCGAAGAACACTTTCGATACGCGCGTCAGCGTTGCGCCGGTGCGTTCGAGGGCGACAATCGTGTTGTCGAAGTTCGGCGCATCGGCCTGGTTGGCGATCTTGTCGACTTCGGCGAGCTGCTGCTTCATGCCCTCGTCGAACGCCGGCGCGTAGTCCGAATCGTGGATCTTGTCGAACGGCGGCGCCTGGAAAGGCAGCGTGCTCTGCGCGAAGAACGGGTTGACCGCCTTGGCGGCTTCGCCGGCTTTGGCCGGCTCGTTGGATTTGTGCGGCGTTTGCGCGCAGGCGGCGAGGGCGATGCTCATGGCAAGAACGATCGGGCGAAGTCGAAGCATGGTGGAGTTTCCCCAAACAGGATTTTGCTGAAAAAAGAAGCGCCCACGCGGCGCGGTGAGCGCCGAGCGTAGCGATGTTGCGATGTGAGGGACATGTGCCGTTTGGCCTAGAAGAGTTAGGGAGGAGTTAGGAGTAAGGGAAAGCAAAGGTTCGTTTTCCCTAACCCTTTACAGCGCGCCACCGGCGCGCGCCCTCACTCCTCACATGCGAATGCCTACGCCGCGCTCACATCGCGCAGCGTCCAACTTGACCCGATCAGCAGGCCGAGCCGGTGCTTGAGGATCGCGTGCGGCAGCGTGGTGGTGATTTTCACGTCGCAGTGCAGGTCCGACTGATGGGCGTCGACGATCGCCTGCGCGTCGCTTGCGCCGAGCAGCGGATCGACCGCGTCGGGGTCGGGCTGCATCGAACGCCAGCGCTCCCACAAGTTCGGCTCGCGCAGTGCGGCCTGCAATTGCACAGCGAGACTTTCGGCGGAGTCACCGGTGTAGGACAGTGAGGGAATCTGCCCGCGCGCTTTCGCAAGATCGGGCACGACGATGAAGAACGTCTGCTTCGAGGCTGGCATGGGCGACTCCTATCCGTGGGGGGACACAAAGTTTAGCAGTTCGGCGCCTTGCCCTCGGCCGGTCGGCGCGGCGTGGCCGCCAGCGCAAGCCCGGCGCCGATCACGGCCGCCAGGCAGCTCCAACCGAGATAACGCAACTCCGCCGACGGCGCGATCAGCGGCAACGGCGCCGCGTAGGCGAAGCCGCTCGCGAGTACGGCGAGGGCGGCCTGCGCGTTCGCCCCCGCGCGCCGCCGCCAGGCGACGACGAGCGCGGCGAGACCGAGCACGAGATACGGCCACGGCGCGAGCACTATCGTATCCCGCAGCGCTTCTGCCATACGGATGGCGGCAGCGTGCAACGCGGAGTGGTTCGCCGCCACCGGCGGGTTGCTGGCGAACGCGAATTCGTCGTCGACGTAGACAAGTTCGTGCGGCCAGTCGCGCGGCTTGACCCCGAACAACGTGCGAGTCAGGCGCCAGCGATGAGCCAGGTAAGCGGCGGGATGATCGCGGATGGCGTCCAGCCAGGCCTCGTGCAGCGCCGTCTTGACCGGATCGCCGGTCAGAAAGAACGGCCCGATCACGCGGCCCTGCGTGGCCGTGAACACGGGCACGTTGGAGTAGGGCACATAGGCCGCGCGCAGATCGTCGAGCGTCAGTTCGGGTTTGCGCGTGGCGGCCGGCAGCAGCATTTGGTCGGTCTCGATCGATATCGCGGCCAGGTCCCACATCGAAATCGCCGGCCACAAAGTAAAACGCCGCTGCGCGGACTGCGCGCTGAGTGCGTTCACGGCGTGTAGTCCGAAGCTGAGCACGAGCGTGCCGAGAACCAGCACGACACGTTTGCCTACCGGGCTGATCGCGCGCGGCTTCAGTGGCAGCCAAATGCCATAGACGATCAGCGGCACGATCGCACACAGCACGTTGTGACGCAGAATCGCGGCGAACACGAGCGACAGCCAGAAGGCGGCCAGCCATCCCGTGCCGGCGCCATCACGCCAACGCAGCAGCGCGCCGACGGCGACGGTCAGCGTTGCCAGCAGCATCACATCGCCCCACACGTGCGCGAGCAGCACGAACACGACCGGGGCGAAAGCGGCGGCAAGCAGGAAAGCGATGCGTCCGATCAGTCCGCACACGAGGGTGTGCGCGATCAATGCAAGTCCGGTCCAGAACAGCGCGAGTTGAATCAGGAACAACGGTGCCGGTCCGGTCCAAATGGGATCAGTCACCTGCCACAGCCAGCGCAGGCCGGCGCCGTAGATATTCGTGCTCGGCGCGCCGCGCGCTTGCGACCAGATCACTGCGCTGTCGAGCGACATTGCGCCGGGGTAGTAGCAGGCGGCAAAGAAGGCGATTCCGGCGGCGGCGATCACCGTCAATAGCCACGACGACTTCGATGCTGTCGCGGCCATGCGCATCACTCCATGAGCCGATCGATGGCGAGATGCGCCGCGAGCGCGGCCGGATCGGGCGCGTCGAGGTGCGGCAGCACGCCGAGGCAGGGCACGTCGAGGCGTTCCCGCAGCGTGGCGAGGTTATCTTCGCGGCGCGCCATCTGCGCATCGACGGCGCTGCCGATCCAGCCGACCAGCGCGGCGCCGTCGGCACGGATCGCCCGCGCCGACAACAGCGCATGGTTGAGGCAACCCAGGCGCAGGCCGACGACGAGGATCACCGGCAGGCCGAGTTCGCGCACCAGATCGACTTGCATCAGGTGCGGACCGAGCGGCGCCATCCAGCCGCCCACGCCTTCGACGATGACGAAGTTCGCCTCGGCCGACAGCGCGGCGAATGCGGTTCGGATGCGCGCGAGTTCGATGTCGACGCCCGCGTCGCCGGCCGCGAGATGCGGCGCGATCGGATCGGCAAAAGCGTACGGGTTGACGTCCGCATACGCCGGATTGCCCACGCTGCGCGCGATCAGCAACTGCGCATCCGCGTTGCGCAGGCCGGCGCGCGTCGCTTCGCAGCCGCTCGCGACCGGCTTCATGCCGACCGCGCGTGCGCCGCGCGCGTTCAGC
>Ga0209233_1001095_pt1 | contig 11124 bp, 12 predicted proteins | sample AraplaCL_Cvi_mCL_FD_184269 | JGI IMG/M metagenome (GOLD analysis project Ga0209233, IMG submission 184269) | Arabidopsis root microbial communities from the University of North Carolina, USA - plate scrape CL_Cvi_mCL (SPAdes) (version 2) | ecosystem: Host-associated > Plants > Roots > Endosphere... | reverse complement strand
GAAAGCGCAAGACGGGTAGTGATGTGGGCGTTCGGAATATGGGCGGTCATCCCGGCCTGCACTGCATCAGCTGGAACGTGCCTTGTGTCTCCCAAAGTCAGGAGAATGGTGCCTTCAACGTCCATCTGTACGGTAATCACCTTGTTGATGAAGACCGGCCTGACAGATGGGTCGTCCACAATTTTGGGCACGGGTGGGTTTGGGTTCGCCATGACTTACGAATCTCCGGTTGAGCTGGTTCGGTTGTAACAACCCTAGATTCCCTTGCTCCTTTGCGCGGAGATTCGCAAAGTTGAATCGACTCAAGCCACTACAAAATCGAAGTTATTCACCATTTGGGTTTGCTAAGTACATATTCCCGTTGTCCAGCGCAAGAACATTAAGAGAACATCCGGGGGCGACACGCGCCGTCCCCGGATGCGCCGCCGTCACAGCGTCATCTGCATCGGCTCCGGATAGTAGTGGAAGCCCTCGCCGGCCTTGGCGACGTGGCCGTAGCCCGGCCAGGCGAAGTGATAGGACATCACCGGCGTCTTGTTGGCGGCCAGCATCTCGAGCAGCTTGACCCGTGAGTTCGCCGCCTGCTTCGGATCGGTGTCGTAGGAGAACTCCATCCGCGGCCGCTCCAACAGCAGCACCGCGTGATGCGAGAGGTCGCCGAGGAAGGCAAAGGACTTGCCGCCCGAACTGACCATGAAGATGCTGTGGCCCACGGTGTGGCCGGGCGCTGCGATCGCCTGCACGCCGGGCAGGAATTCCTGGCCGTCCTTGAAGAACACGATGCGGTCGCGCACCGGCAGCAGGTTCTTGCGGGCGTGCACCACAAAGTCCTTCAACGGACTGCCCATCTTGCCTTCGTCGGTCCAGAAATCGAGATCGCTTTGCGCGATGTAGTACTGCGCGTTCGGGAACAGCGGCTTGTTGTCGGCATCGACAATGCCGCCGATATGATCGATGTGCGCGTGCGACAGCACGACGGCGTCGATGTCCTCCGGCTTGATGCCGGCTTCCTGCATGCTCTTCTGCTGCCGGCCGGTGGTCGGACCGAAGGCCTTCGAGGTGCCCATGCCGGTATCGAACAGGATCAGTCTGTCGCCCATGTTGACGATCGGCGAGTTCTGCTCGAGCACGACATTGTCGGGCGAGAGGAAATTGTCGGAGAGCATCTTCTTCACTTCTTCCTTCGGCACGCCGGTGAAGGTGCCGGAGGGATCGCCGAGCGGAAGCGGGCCGTCGGAGACGACGGTCACTTCGGCATCGCCGAGAACGAAGCGGTGCCAATAGGGTGTCTGCGTGCCGAGCTTCGGCGCGCGCGCCTGCGCGGTGCCGCCGAGTAGTGTGCTGGCGCCGAGACCGGCACCGAGCGCGAGCAAGGATCGTCGTGAGACATTGAGCGTCATAACGTCTTCCTCCACATTTTTTATGAGATTTTCGCGTTGTCGCCCGCGTTGGCCGCCGCTTGACCTGACGCAGGCAAGAGGATGCTGCCTTCGCCCGCGCAAGCTGGCAAGAAGAATAAGGCGAACGGGTGCGCGGTCGAACTCTGGTCAGAGCTCAACCTGCATGTGCAGCGCACAAGGGAGGAGGATTATTTCGCGGCGCGCTTCTTCTCGATGGTATCCCAGATCATGGCTGCGACATCCGGGCCATTGAGCCGCTGAATTGCGCGGATGCCGGTCGGCGAAGTGACGTTGATCTCGGTCAGATTGCCGTCGATCACGTCGATGCCGACGAACAGCAGGCCGCGTTCGCGCAGCGCCGGTCCGAGCGTGGCGCAGATTTCGCGCTCGCGATCGGAGAGCTCGGTCGCCTTGGCGGCACCGCCGCGCACCATGTTGGAGCGCAGATCGTCCGCCGCCGGCACGCGGTTGACGGCGCCGGCGAATTCGCCATCGACCAGGATGATGCGCTTGTCGCCATGCTTCACCTCGGGGAGGAAGCGCTGGATCACCCAGGGCTCCCTGAAGGTGACCGAGAACATGTCGAACAGCGACCCGAAGTTCATGTCCTGCGGCATCACGCGGAAGACCGCGGCGCCGCCATGGCCGTGCAACGGTTTCATGACGACGGCGCCGTGCTGGTCGCGGAAGGCGTTGATCTCGTCGAGGTCGCGCGAGATCAGGGTCGGCGGCATCAGCTGCGGGAAATTCATCACGAAGAGCTTTTCCGGCGCGTTGCGCACGCTGGCCGGATCGTTGAAGACCAGGGTCTTCGGATGGATGCGCTCCAAAAAGTGCGTCGAGGTGATGTAGGCGAGATCGAACGGCGGGTCCTGCCGCAGCAGCACGACGTCGAAGCCGTTGAGCGGCTCCCGCTTCGGCTCGCCGAGCGTGAAGTGATCGCCGACCTCGTCGCGCACGATGAGAGGCTGCACCGGCGCCACCAGCTCCTCACCGCGCAGCGACAGCTTGTCGGGCGTGTAGTAGGAAATGCCGTGGCCGCGCTTCTGCGCCTCGAGCAGCAGCGCAAAGGTGGAATCGCCGCGGACGTTGATGCGCGCGATGGGATCCATCTGGACGGCGACGTTCAATTTCATAGGCGTATCCCGCGAGGTCTGAGGGTAACTTTAAGGGCTTGCGTCGAATGCCGCTAACAGATGGCGCGGCAGGCTCTTCGGCGCAATCAGCACGGCGTCGAATCTGAGATCAAATTCGGCATGTTCGGGATGCGCCATCAGCCAGGCCTGGGCGGCGTTGACGATGCGCTGCTGCTGGCGCGGCGTCACCGCATAGGCGGCGTCGTCGAGGCTGGCACGGGCCTTGACCTCGACGAAGGCGACGAGATTGCGCCGCCGCGCCACCAGGTCGATCTCGCCATAAGGGGTGCGGAAGCGCCTTGCCAGGATGCGATAGCCCTTGGCGATCAGAAGGGCCGCGGCGCGGCTCTCGGCCGAGATGCCGGTGCGGAACGCGGCGACGCGTTCGGGCGAGGCGCTGTCAGTCTTCGCCATCGCCGTCCCCGATGGTCTTCGCGAGCTCGAGGGCGCGGGCGTAAACTTCGCGGCGCGGCCGGCCCGACAGCTCGACCGCGTGGGCCACCGCATCCTTGACGCTGCCGCGGCCAAGCTGCGCGCGCAGGAGATCGTCGAGCGCATCCTGGCCCATCACCCCGGCATCATCGGCCGGCGGTCCAATCACGAGCACGAACTCGCCGCGCGTCTCCAGCGTCTCCGCGCTTGCCGCAAGCTCGGCGACCGGCGCGCGCTTGACCTCCTCGTGCAGTTTGGTCAGCTCGCGACAGATCGCCGCATCGCGCCCAGCCATGGCCATGATCGCGGCGAGATCGCGCAGCGTGTCCTGCACCCGATTGCCCGATTCGAACATCACGAGCGTCGCATCGATCCGTGCGAGCTCGGTAAGCCGCGCGCGGCGCGCGTGCTCCTTCGCCGGCAAAAATCCCTCGAAGAAGAACCGGTCGGTCGGCAGCGCCGCAACCGACAGCGCGGTCAGCACCGACGATGGCCCCGGCACCGCGATGACGGCATGCCCGGCGGCGCAGACGTCGCGCACCAGCTTGAAGCCGGGATCGGAGATCAGCGGCGTGCCGGCGTCCGAGACCAGTGCGATCGAGGCGCCCTGCGCCAATCGCTCGAGGATCTTGGGCCGGGCCTGGGCCGCGTTGTGCTCGTGATAGAGCGCCAGCTCGGCGGTGATTGCGTAACGTTCGGTCAGCCGGCGCGTAATCCTGGTGTCCTCGCAGGCGATGACGTCGACGCCCGCCAGCGTCTCCAGCGCGCGCAGGGTGATGTCGGCGAGATTGCCGATCGGGGTCGCCACCAGATGGAGCCCGGGCGCGGCCTTTGGCGCCGCCAGCTGCTGGCCGCCGATCGAAAAGGTCCTGGCCGCAGTGCCTGTCGTGGCATCGGAATGGTGGAGGGAACTGGCTTTTGCGCGCATAATGCCAATCTAGAGGGATGGCAGCACTTGCGCCACATCCGGAAACCGCGATGACGGTAGGCGGTTGCTGAGGGAAACGGGAGCCGCGGCAACGGCGCCGCGAGGCCATAATCCTTTTGTTTTAGTTAACTAATCGCCGACAATATGCCTGAATCCACCCGCCTCATCAGAGCTGGATGGAGTCCTGGCCGATCCTGGTCGGTCAAGAGAAGAGAGACGATGGCAGGTCCGCATCACCGCACGTCCCCACCGTCGGGCACGACCCGGCGAACCGCGCTTGGTCTGCTCGTGGGCGCGCCGTTGCTGAGCGCCTGTTCCGGCGTCCAGCAGAGCTTGAGCCAGTTTTCCAGTCCGTTCGGCGGCAACCAGGAAGCCGGTCCGGCCGGCCCGCCGCAACAGCCGCAGGCGGTCGGCACCGGGCAGGTCAAGATCGGGCTGATCCTGCCGCTGTCGGCCTCCGGCAATGCCGGGCTCGCCGCGCAATCGATGCGGAACGCCGCCGAAATGGCGCTCGCGGAATTTCAGAATCCGAACATTCAGCTCCTGATCAAGGACGATGGCGGCAGCCCGCAGGGCGCGGCGCAGGGCACCCAGCAGGCGCTGTCCGAGGGCGCCGAGATCATTCTGGGGCCGCTGTTCGCGGGCTCCGTGCCCGCCACCGCGCAGCTGACGCGGCCGCGCGGAACGTCGGTGATCGCATTCTCCACCGATTCGAGCGTCGCCGGGCGCGGCGTCTATCTGCTGAGTTTCCTGCCGGAGTCCGACATCAATCGGATCGTCGACTACTCCGCCGGGATCGGAAAGCGCTCGTTCGCCGCGATGGTGCCGGACAACGCCTATGGCAACGTGGTCGAGGCCGCATTCAAGCAGGCGGTCGGCCGCAAGAACGGCCGCGTCGTCGCATTCGAGAAATATGGCGCCGATCGCGCAACGCCGGCGCGGACCGTGGCCCAGGCGCTCGGCCAAGCCGATGCGCTGCTGCTCGCCGACGACGGCGATTCGGTGGTCGCGACCGCCGACGCACTCACCACAGCGGGGGCCAATCTGCGCAACATCCAACTGCTCGGCACCGGGCTGTGGGACAATCCGCGGGTGTTCGCGAGCCCCGTCCTGCAGGGCGGCCTCTACGCCGCGCCCGATCCGTCCGGTTTCCGCAGCTTCGCCGGCCGTTATCGCGCCAAATACGGCGGCGAGCCGGTGCGCACCGCAACGCTTGCCTATGACGCCGTCGCGCTGATGGCGGCGCTGGCGCGTACCCAGGGTGCGCAGCGTTTTGCACCGGAGACGCTGACCAATCCATCCGGCTTTGCCGGGATCGACGGTCTGTTCCGTTTCCGCTCCGACGGCACCAATGAACGCGGCCTTGCCGTCATGAAGGTGGCGTCCGGCGGCGGCACGCCGGTCGCCGGCTCGCCGAAGAGCTTTGGCGCTTAATTTTCGTCAGGCGGTCAAGCTGCCTTGTCGAGCGCCGGAACCCGCCAGCTACTTTGCATGGGGTTGTTTTCGATATTTTGGCAGCGTGCACGCTAGAGCGTTTTCGAGCGAAGTGGATACCGGCTCGCGTGAAGAAAACGCGTCAAAACAAGAATCTAGAGTCCCGTTCCGATTCAATCCGAACGGGATAGGCTCTAGGCCGCGAGATCCGCGACGACAGCGTCGAGCACCGGAAATCCCGACTTCGTCACGCGCAGCCGTCCGTCGGCATCGACGGCGATTGCGCCTTCCTCGCGCAGCATCGCGATCCGGTGCGGATCGAGCTTTCGGCCGGAGAGCTTCGCATAGCGCTGGGGATCGATGCCCTCGGCGAGCCGCAGCCCCATCAAGAGGAATTCGTCGGCGCGTTCTTCGCTGTTGAGGCTGTCATCGGTGACGACGCCATGACCGCGCTCCTCGACGTTCAACAGCCAGGCCTCGGGGCGCCGCTCGGTCGCGGTCGCGTGCCTGACGCCGTCGATGTCGAGCCTTCCATGCGCGCCGGGGCCGATGCCGGCATATTGCTCGCCGCGCCAATAGACCAGGTTGTGCTTGCACTCGGCGCCGGTGCGGGCGTGGTTGGATATCTCGTAGGCCGGCAATCCCTCGCGGGCGCAGACCTCCTGCGTCACGTCGTAGAGCGCGCGCGCGGTCGCTTCGTCCGGGGTCTGCAATTTGCCGGCGGCATGCAGCCCGAAGAACGGCGTGCCTTCCTCGATCGTGAGCTGATAGAGCGACAGATGCTCGGCCGCTTCCGAGATCGCCTGCTTCAATTCATCCGCCCACATCTGCGGCGTCTGGTCGGGCCGCGCGTAGATCAGATCGAACGAGTACCGGTCGAACGCGGAGCGCGCGATCGCAACCGCGTCGAGCGCCTCGCGCGCGGTATGCAGGCGGCCCAATGCCTTCAGCGAAGCATCGTCCAGCGCCTGCACGCCGAGCGAGACGCGGTTGACGCCGGCTGCGCGATAGCCGCGAAAGCGCGTCGCCTCGACGCTGGTCGGATTGGCCTCGAGCGTTACCTCGACATCGCGCGAGACCTGCCAGTGCTTGCCGATCGCATCGAGCACGGCGCCCACCGTCTGCGGCTGCATCAGCGAGGGCGTGCCGCCGCCGAGGAAGATCGAGGTGACCTCGCGTCCCGGCACCCGCGCGGCCGTGGTCTCGATCTCGCGGGCGAACGCGCGCACGAAGCGCGCCTCGTCGACCGGCGCGTGCCGGACGTGGCTGTTGAAATCGCAATACGGGCATTTGGACAGGCAGAACGGCCAGTGCACGTAGACGCCGAAAGCTTCTCGTTCAGCGTGGCTCAAGGCAGATCTCCGCGAGCTTCACGAAGGCGCGGGCGCGATGCGACAGGCCGAGTCCGAGCGGCGGCAGGCCGTGCTTCTCGATGCTGCTCATCTCGCCAAAGGTCCGCGTGTAGCCGTCGGGCAGGAAAGCCGGATCATAGCCGAATCCGGCGGTGCCGCGCGGCGGCCAGACCAGGGTTCCATCGGCGCGGGCCTCGACCTCTTCGAGGTGATCGTCGGGCCAGGCCACGCACAGCGCGGAGACGAAGTGCGCACTTCGGCGGTCCGGCGCGATGGCGCCGCGCTCCTGCAGCAGGCGCTCGATCCGCGTCATCGCCGCCATGAAGTCCTTGCCCTCGCCGGCCCAGCGCGCCGAGTAGATCCCGGGTGCGCCGTCGAGCGCGTCGACCATGAGGCCGGAATCGTCGGCGAAGGCAGGCAGTCCGGTGGCCTTCGCCGCGGCGATGGCCTTGATTGCCGCGTTGGTGCGAAAGCTGTCGCCGGTCTCCTCCGGCTCGGCGAGCCCGAGCTCGCCGGCCGACACCGCCTCCACGCCGTGCGGCGCCAGCAGTTCCCGCATCTCGGCAAGCTTGCCGGGATTATGGGTGGCGATGACGAGCCTTCCGGTGATTCGGCGATGCATGGCCAATCTGACTACGCCACCGCGATCTTTTGCAAGTCGACCAGACGCGCGACACCTTTGCGCGCCAGTGCCATTAGCGCCAGGAATTCACCTTCCGAGAACGGTGTCTTCTCGGCGGTGCCCTGCACCTCGATGATGCGGCCGTCGCCGGTCATGACGAAATTGGCGTCGGTGTCCGCCTCGGAGTCCTCGGCATAGTCGAGATCGAGCACCGGCGTGCCCTGGTAGATGCCGCAGGAGATCGCCGCCACGTTGTCGCGCAACACGTTGCTCTTCAGCATGTTGCGGGTCTTCATCCAGTTGATGCAGTCGGCCAGCGCCACCCAGGCACCGGTGATCGAGGCGGTGCGGGTGCCGCCATCGGCCTGGATAACGTCGCAATCGACCGTGATCTGGCGCTCGCCGAGCGCCTCGAGGTCGACGGCCGCGCGCAGCGAGCGGCCGATCAGCCGCTGGATCTCGACCGTGCGGCCGCCCTGCTTGCCTGCGGAGGCCTCGCGGCGGGTGCGTTCCAGGGTGGCGCGCGGCAGCATGCCGTATTCGGCGGTGACCCAGCCGCGGCCCTGGCCCTTCAGCCACGGCGGCAACCGCTCTTCCAGCGTGGCGGTCACCAGCACATGGGTGTCGCCGAATTTCACCATGCAGGAACCCTCGGCATATTTGACGACGCCGCGTTCCAGCGACACGGGACGCAGTTCATCGGGCGCACGGCGGCTTGGCCGCATTGGAAATCCTCCAGAATTCCGAGAAAGTGGGTTGGGCGTGCTTGTAGGAGGGGGAACGGGCAGCGGCAAGGGTTTTCGGCCCCGGTATGGTTCGGTGCCGGGGAGCCGAATGCATGCTTGTCACCGGGCTCCGGGAGCGACAGATTAGGCAGCAATTGTGAAGGACTGGAGTGTGACGCACCACGATCCGATAGGCCTGATCGCACCGCATGCCGGGCTCGCCCAGCTCAATGAGCGTTCGCGCGACATTTTTCGTCAAATCGTCGAAAGCTATCTCGCGACCGGCGAGCCGGTCGGTTCGCGCAATATCTCGCGGCTGATCGCATTACCGCTGTCGCCGGCCTCGGTCCGCAATGTGATGTCGGACCTCGAGCAGCTCGGCCTGATCTATGCGCCGCACACATCGGCGGGCCGGCTGCCGACCGAACTCGGCCTGCGTTTCTTCGTCGACGCCCTGATGCAGGTCGGCGACCTCACCGAGGCCGAACGGCAATCGATCCAGACCCAGCTGGCGGCCGTCGATCGCGCGCAGTCGGTCGAGGCGGCGCTTGGCGAAGCGCTGACGCGGCTGTCGGGGCTGACCCGTGCCGCGGCTGTGGTGCTGACGCAGAAGTCGAATGCGCGGCTGAAGCACATTGAATTCGTGCGGCTGGAGCCGGAGAAGGCGCTGGTCGTGCTGGTCGGCGAAGACGGCCAGGTCGAAAACCGGGTGCTGGCGCTGCCGCCGGGCGTGCCGTCCTCGGCCCTGACCGAAGCGACCAATTTCCTCAATGCGCGGATCCGCGGCCGGACGCTGGCCGAAGCGCGGCTCGAGCTTGAGACGGCATTGACGCAAAACCGCGCCGAGCTCGATCAGCTCACGCAAAAGGTCGTCGCGGCCGGCATCGCGAGCTGGTCCGGCGGCGCGAACGAGGACCGCCAGCTGATCGTGCGCGGCCACGCCAATCTGCTCGAGGATCTGCATGCGCTGGACGATCTCGAGCGCATCAAGTCGCTGTTCGACGATCTCGAGACCAAGCGCGGCGTGATCGATCTGCTCGGCCGTGCCGAGCGCGGCGAGGGCGTGCGGATCTTTATCGGCTCGGAGAACAAGCTGTTCTCGCTGTCGGGTTCCTCCACCATCATCGCGCCCTACGGCGACGCCCAGGGCCGGATCGTCGGCGTGCTCGGCGTGATCGGGCCGACGCGGCTGAACTATGCGCGGGTGATCCCGACCGTGGATTATGCCGCGCGCATCGTCAGCAAGATGCTGGGTGGCTGAGCGGGGCGGATTTGGCTTGCATTTGACGGGTTTCGTTCACCCGGGCCGGAGAGCCCGCTGCCCGAAGGCGGTATGTTACGCTTGATTTTCGCCGCCCAAAGCACGATATCCCGGCAAGCAATCCCCAAGATTTGAACCGACGCGAGTTTTCGAGAAGGCAAGCCATGACCGATCCGAACCGGGCCAATGACAACACCGAGAATTCGGCGCCGACGGGTGAGCCCGTGGTTTCGAAGCCCTACATCATGCCCGACGATCCCGAGGTGGGATCGGCCGACGCGCTGGCCAAGGAACTCGCCGAGGCGAAGGACCGCACGCTGCGCACGCTGGCCGAGATGGAGAACCTCCGTCAGCGCACCCGCCGCGAGGTTGCCGACGCCAAGACCTATGGCATCACCGGCTTCGCCCGTGACGTGCTCGATATCGCCGACAATCTGCAGCGCGCGCTCGACGCGGTGCCGGCCGAGACCAAGGAAGCCGCCGATCCCGGCCTGAAGGCGCTGATCGAAGGCGTCGAGCTGACCGAGCGGTCGCTGCTCAACGCGCTGGAGAAGAACGGCGTGAAGAAGTTCGATCCGATCGGCGAGAAGTTCGATCCGAACTTCCAGCAGGCGATGTTCGAGGTGCCTGACACCTCGGTGCCGTCGGGCACCGTGGTGCAGGTCGTGCAGGCCGGCTACATGATCGGCGACCGCATCCTGCGTCCGGCGCTGGTCGGCGTCTCCAAGGGCGGCGCCAAGGCCGCTCCGAGCGCCGACATCACGGTCTGATGCTTCGACGCCGGCTCTGAAGCCGTGAGCTTGCTGCTGTTGCGTCACGGCAGCGGCTTCTCGTGAGCCTTCGGCCAATAGGTGCCGAAGCTCCAGAGATTTCCTTCCGGGTCACGGCAGGCGAAATCACGGCTGCCGTAGTCGGTATCACGCAGTTCCATTTCGATCTTTGCACCCGCCGCCCTGGCCTTCGCATGCAGGGCGTCGGGATCGTCGACGGCGATGTAGATTGAATCGGTGCGGCGGCCGGTGACATCGCCGACCAGCCTGCCATAGGCATCGTCGCGGCTCTGCCCCAGCATCAGCATCGAGGAACCGTAGGCAAGCTCGGCGTGGTGGATCACGCCGCCGTCGCGGTAGACCACGTGCTCAGTGAATCCGATCACCGTCTTGAGCCAGCCGATCATCGCCTCGGCGTCCTTGCAGCGCAGGGTCGGGTAGATGCGCGGGGGGTCGATGTCGTGCGTCATGTCACAGGCCTCCTTGGCTGATGGCGCCACTCTGCACGAGGCAATCCGGCTTCGGCTTGAAGGTTTGTTACCAGTCCTCGGAACGAACCAGCCGGCCACCGGTCAGCGCCTGGCGGCGCGCCCAGGCCGTTGGCGGTTCGCCAGCGAATTCGACGAATTCGCGCGCGAGGTGGGCCTGGTCGGCGTAGCCGCTTTCCGCCGCAATCCCCGCCCAGCCGAGCCTGGATCCGCTTTGCGCAAGCCGGCTCGCCCGATGAAACCGCATCATGCGCGCCAGCGATTTGGGCGCGAGGCCGAGCTCGGATCGAAACCGGCCGACCAGATGCTTGCGGCTCCAGCCGATCTCGCCGGCCAGTGCCGTGATGCTGATGGCGCCGGCCGAACGCGCCAATCGTCGATAGGCGAACGCGATTTCGGGAGACGGCGTGTGGCCGGCGCGGCGAAGCACGAACGCCTCGATCAGGTCGAAGCGGCGCTGCCAGCACGACATAGCGCCGAGTTGTTCGCGCAGATGACGGCCATCATGCCCCAGCACGTCCTCGAGTTCGATCATGCGTCCGGCAAGCTCGGTCACGGCGCCGCCGAAGAAGCTGT
>Ga0209233_1001094_pt1 | contig 11127 bp, 9 predicted proteins | sample AraplaCL_Cvi_mCL_FD_184269 | JGI IMG/M metagenome (GOLD analysis project Ga0209233, IMG submission 184269) | Arabidopsis root microbial communities from the University of North Carolina, USA - plate scrape CL_Cvi_mCL (SPAdes) (version 2) | ecosystem: Host-associated > Plants > Roots > Endosphere ... | reverse complement strand
CGCCGCCTTCACTTTGGACTCGCTGAGATAGTTCAGCACGCGCGGGCCGATCAGGCCCATGATCAGGCCGATGATCGTGATCACCACGAGCATCTCGACCAGCGTGAATCCTTGCTCGCCTGCACGGTCCCCCGTGCGATCGAGATGCCGCTTGCCTTGCGCGACGACCGTTTTCCCTGACATTGGATCCTCATTCATCCGACAAGTTGGGTGACAGACAGCAGCGCCGTCATGACCGAGACAATCAGGCCGCCGACGACGGTGCTGATGGTGATGATGGCAAGCGGCCCGATGATGCCGACGACGCGGTCGAGGCTGCGCTGCAATTTGGCTTCGTAGAAATCGGCGACACGGCCAGCGAGAACAGGCAATTGCCCGGTCTCCTCGCCGAGGCGCAGCATGCGCAGCGCCATCGGCGGCAGGCTGCTGTCGGCCGACAACGCATCCGATAGCTTGCCGCCATGCCGGACACGGTCGGCGGCGGCCGACCAGCCGGCCGCATTCCCCGTGACGGCCATGATGTCGACGAGGATCCGCAGCGTGCCCGTCAGGCTGACGCCGCTGCCGAGCAGCACGCCGAGATTTCGGCAAAAAAGGCTGGTGCGGTAGAACTGGAAGATGCCGGCTAGGCCCGGCACGCGCGCCGCACCGCCTACGATGGCCGACCTGGCGCTCGGCTGGCGGAGCAGCCACCAGACCGCGGCGATCAGCGCCGCCGCTGCCAGCAACAGCACGGTGGAATTGGCGCGCATCGTGTCCGACAGGTCGATGAAGAAGCCGAGCGCAGTGTCTGACTTGCCGCCGAAATCCTGCAGCACGGACGAGAATTGCGGCAGCACGAACAGGATGAAGAACAGCATCACGCCGCAGGCAGCGACCAGCACGAAGGCCGGATATTGCATCGCGTCAGTCAGCTTCCGCCGCATCTGCTCGGACCGCGCCCGCTCCGCGCCGAGCGCCTCCAGCACCTGGTCGAGCGTACCGGAGACTTCGCCGACCCGTGCCAGCGCGACATACATCGGCGGGAACAGCGTGGGAAACGCGCCGACGGCGTCGGCAAAGCTCTCCCCCGAGAGCAGCGCCGTGCGCAGCTTCGCTACGACCGGACGCAGCCGACCGACATCGGCATCCGCGGCCAGCAACTCCAGCGCATCGTCGAGCCGCGCACCGGCCTTCAGCAGCAGCGCGAGATCGCGCGTGAAGGTCGTCACCTCCGCTGAACTCGGCTGGTTGAAAACGCCAAGACCGAACGAGCCGGAGCTGGCCTTGTTCTTTTCCTCGATCGTCTCGATCGGTAGCAGCTTCAGATATTCGATCCGCGCCGCCACCTCGCGCGCGCTCGGCGCCGAGAGCGTGCCGTGCACGATCTCGCCATTCTGCGTCAGCGCGCGGTAGCGGAAGTTTGGCACCCCTTCACCTCAACGCGTGGTCGTGACACGGAGGATTTCCGCCGGCGACGTCAGCCCGGCCCGGCATTTGGCGATGCCGTCGTCGAGCATTGTCGTCATGCCGGCGTTGATCGCGGCCTGGTCGATCTTGTGGCCGTCGGTCCGCTCCCCGATCAGGCTGCGCAGGTCATTGTCAAGCTCGAGCACCTCGAAGACGCCGAGCCGTCCGCGGTATCCGCTGCCGCCGCAGCGCTCGCAGCCGCACGGAGAATAAAGGCTCTCGCCGACGCGGAAGCCGAGCGCCGCCAGGCGCGGGTCTTCGCTGAAATCTTCCGCGCTCAAGGTCATCATCGTCTTGCAGCGCTCGCAGAGCTGCCGCACCAGGCGCTGCGCAATCACGGCACGCAGGGTCGATCGCAACAGATAGGCCTCGACGCCGAGATCGAGCAGGCGCGGCAGCGCCGCTGCCGCCGTCTCCGTATGCAGCGTGGTCAGCACGAGATGGCCGGTCAGCGCGGCATGAATGGCAACATGGGCCGTCTCGGAATCTCTGATCTCGCCGACCATGATCACATCAGGGTCCTGGCGCACGAAGGAGCGCAGCGCGGTTGCGAAGGTCAGGCCAATGGCCGGCTTCACCTGGGACTGGTTGACCCCGGGAATTTCGTACTCGACGGGATCCTCGATGGTCAGGATCTTGCGCGAGGGCTCGTTGAGGATCGACAAGATGGTCGCCAGCGTCGTGGTCTTGCCGCTGCCGGTCGGTCCGGTGATGACGATCATGCCATGCGGCAACTTGAGCAGCCGCCGCAGCCGCATCTCGTCGGGCGGCGAGAAGCCAAGCTTGTCGACGACCAGCAGATTCCGGTCCTTAGGCAGGATGCGGATGACCGCCGACTCGCCATGCTGCGTCGGCATGATGGCGACGCGGATGTCCACCTCGCTGCGGCCGGCGCGCAGCCGCGCCGCACCATCCTGCGGCAGCCGGCGCTCGGCGATGTTGAGGCTCGCGACGATCTTGATGCGCGAGATCACAGCCTGTGGCAGCACGCCGCTCGGCGCCACGACGGAGCGCAGCAGGCCGTCGATGCGCATGCGTACCACAAGGCCGTTCAAAAATGGCTCGATGTGGATGTCGCTGGCCCTGAGCTCGATCGCTTTTTCCAGGAGATCGTTGACCGCGCGCACCACCGGCGCGCCGCTCGCCAGATCGCGCAGGCTCTCGATGTCGTCGTCGCGCAGCTCCGGCAGGCCGTCGCGATCCCCCTCCTCTGCAACGGCCTCTTCCGCCAGCCGCCGATCCAGCACCACCGCGAGGTCCTCGAACGAGGCGATGGCGATGGCGATGTCCGGGCCGAGCACGATCTCGGCCGCACGCCGCGCCGCCTGGTCGGAGGGATCAGCAGCAGCGAGCACGATGTGGCCGTCGGCGGAGCGGTAAGGATAGACCAGGGTCTCACGCAAAAAGCGTGGCGCAAATGCCTCAGCCAATGACGCGCCTGCGAGAAGCTCCTGCAATGTGACGCGCTCGCAGCCATAGAAGCGTGCCGCCTCGTCGGCGAACTCATTGGCCGATAGGTCAGTCAGCTCCCACAATTTGCTCGAAACGTTCTGTCCGCGTGCATTGCCTGACGATGCAGGTTCTGACGTGCCCGCCTCAGTTCGACCAGCCGCTTCCACCGACCTGAGATGGCCCGCTTGGCGAAGATGCTCGATAAACTGGGATGGCTGCGGACCCATCATGCGTCTTCCGGTCGCATTTCTCGTGGCAAGTGTAAGCGTTGCGGCCGAGCTTGACCGCGCACCGCGAGTGCCTCGTTTATCGAACGGGACCATGACAGTTGTACGAAAAATCTGCACTGTCAATGACAGATTGCATGACCGCTATTGACCAACATCAAGTAGAGCGACTAATTTTTTTGGCGCGTAATTACTGTCATGTTCGCGAGCTAGGCAGGGCATTTCATGGGTCGGCCTTGTGCACGATTCGCGAATGACTTTTAGTTGGATCGGCGTGGGTGATGGTGAGTAGCGGCAATCGACGCCGGTCGTGGACGGCAATGGTTCATCGGACATTGTTGCTCGCGGCTGCGCTCGGCATCGCCACCGTGTTGAGTTCTTGCAATTCAGCCACAGTCAACGCCGTCGCGCCGGCGGATGTTGATCCGCTCGACAAGATCCGCTCGCTCGACATCATGCCGAAGCAGGCCGACGCCGTTGGCCGCGGCCGCACTGACGTCGGTCAGCGCGCAGGCGCCGCCGTCTATGAAGGGACCGAGGTGACGGACGTCGCCGATGCGCGCATGCGCCCGGTCCCGGCGAGCGGCGGCGGCTATGACCTGAATTTCGAGAACACGCCGGTTGCCACCGTAGCGAAGGTGGTGATCGGTGACATCCTCGGCACCGGCTATACGATCGATCCGCGCGTGCAAGGTACGGTCAGTCTGGTCTCGGTACGGCCGGTGCCGAAATCGGACATCGTATTCGTTCTGGAGAACGCGTTGCGGGTCAACGGCGTGGTGCTGGTCCATGACTCGACGGGCTACCGCCTGACCCCGCTCGGCGACGCCGTCGGCGCCGGCCGCGTCGATGCGGCGGCGGCAAATCCCGAAGCCGGCTACGGCGTCTCGGTCGTGCCGCTGCAATATGTCTCGGCGCCGACCATCCTGAAGCTGATGGACTCCTTCGCGACCAAGCCCGGCACGGTTCGCGCGGATAGCACACGCAATCTGCTGCTGGTCCAGGGGACCGGCCCTGAGCGCCGCAACGCGGTCGAGACGGCAATGAGCTTCGACGTGGACTGGATGCGCGGTCAGTCCGTCGGCATCTATCCGCTCAACAACAGCGCCCCCGAGCCGCTCGTCGCCGAGCTCGAGAAGATCATGGATTCCGGTGAAGCCGGGCTCAGCCAGGGCGTGGTCAAGTTTCAGCCGGTCAGCCGCCTCAACGCGATCATGGTGGTCAGCCGCAAGCCTGCGCTGCTGCAGACCGCCGCCAACTGGATCAAGCGGCTCGATCGTGAGGATTCCACCCGCAACAGCGTGCATGTCTACGCGATCAAATATGGCGACGCCCGCCAGATCGCGCGCGTGCTGAACGACATGTTTGTCGGTGGCTCCTCGTCCTCGCTCGACAATGCCGACAGCCAGCTCGCGCCGGGCTCGGGCTCGTCGTCGACATCGAGCACGGACCGGCTCTCGCTCAATGCCAATTCGGCGTCCGGATCATCACAGTCGAGCGGCAGTTTCGCCTCGCGTTTCTCGTCTGGTTCAGGTTCCGGCAGCCCATCGGCCTTCGGCCAGAACGGATCGCAATCGTCAACCAATGGCAACCAGACCGGCGCCAACGGCAGCGACAGCTCGCGCGGAAGCGGCGGTGGTGGCGGGCAGCCGCTGATGCAGGGCGTGCGGATCACGCCCGATGTCGTCAACAATTCGCTGCTGATCTATGCCGACCAGGCCAACTACAAGATCATCGAAGCCACCCTGCTGCAGCTCGACCAGGCGCCGCTGCAGGTCGCGATCGACGCGACGATCGCCGAGGTGACGCTGACCAATGAGCTGAGCTACGGCGTCCAGACCTATATCACCAGCAAGCAGCTCGGCCTGAAGGGCAACCAGGGCTCGATCACAAACAGCCAGTCGACATCGGCCCCGACGACCACGACGTCGACGGATGCCAATGGCGTTGTGTCCACGGTCACGAGCGCCGTGATCAACCGCGCCTTCCCGGGATTCAATTTCCTGATCGGCTCGGACGCGAATCCGGCTGCCATCCTCGATGCGCTGCACGCGGTCACCAGCGTCAAGGTGCTGTCCAACCCGTCGCTGGTCGTGATCAACAACCAGGTGGCCACCTTGCAGGTCGGCGACGTGGTGCCGGTCTCGACCGGCAGCGCCACGGTGCTCACCACCAGCAACACCGTCGTCAACACGATCGACTACCGCAACACCGGCATCATCCTGCGAGTGTCGCCGCGCATCAACGTCAACGGCAATGTGCGGCTCGAGGTCGAGCAGGAGATCAGCAACGTGGCGCCGGGCAGCGCGGCGAGCCTGACGCCGACCGTTTCGGAGCGCCGGGTCAAGAGCTCGATCTCGGTTGCGTCCGGACAGACCGTCCTCTTGGCCGGCCTGATCAGCGAGCAGCAGAACGGCAGCCGCAACGGCATCCCGCTGCTGGACGAGATCCAGGGCCTTGGCGATGCCTTCTCGCATCAAGACAAGAAGGGCACGCGGACCGAGCTGATCATCTTCATCCGGCCGCAGATCATCCGCAACGGCACCGACGCCCATCATATCGCCGAGGAGCTGCGCTCGAAGCTGCGCGGCAGCGTCGGAGCGAGCACGGACGATCTCACCATGCGGACGGTCCGGTGAGACAATGAGGCCGATGTTCAGCTCCGCTTCGCGCCGATCCTCCTTTTGTATCGCGGGCGCGCTCGTGCTTGCTGCCCTGCTCGGCCCGGCGGCATCAGCGCGTGCTGACGGCGTGGCGCGGGCCACCGCTGCCTACGCTCGGCGGGATTACCTCACGGCTGTGCGCATCTTGACGCCGCTGGCGCTGCACGGCGACGCGCGGGCGCAGTCCTTTCTCGGCTTCATGTATGAGAACGGCTATGGCGCACCGCAAGCTTATGACGCGGCAGCCGATCTCTACCGGCAGGCAGCAATCTGCGGTAATCCGTTCGGTCAGAGCATGCTCGGCCTGATGTACGACAAGGGCCACGGCGTGCCGCAGGACCTCGTGCTGGCCTACAAATGGCTCAACCTCGCCGCCGCGCGCGCCTCGATCCGCGAGCGCGAATACTTCCTGCGGCTCCGCAATGCCGTGGCCTCGAAGATGTCGCGGGCGCAGATCGCCGAAGGCCAGCGCCTCGCACTGCTGTGGGCGCCAGGCCTACCTTGATCGGCAACAGCTCTGATTGACAGCGACGGAACGGCCAAAAACCCGAATTGCCAAACGCGCGATCACTCGGCCTTCGTCCGCACTGTCGCGTTGGGAGATCGGGAATCGCCCGGACCGAGGCAGCGCTGCATCAGCACGGTGTCGACCCAGCGGCCGAGTTTGAAGCCGACTGATCGAAACGTACCGACCTTCTGGAAGCCGAGGCTGGCATGCAGGCCGATTGAAGCGACGTTGGCGCTATCGCCGATGACAGCCAGCATCTGCCGCCATGGTCCCTCTTCGCAGCGTGTGATGAGTGTCTGCATCAGAGCCTTGCCGATGCCGGCGCCTCGCAGGTTTGGCGAGATGTAAACCGAATTTTCGATCGTATATCGATAAGCGGGCCTGGAACGATAGGACGTTGCGTACGCGTATCCAGCGATCACGCCGGACCGTTCCGCGACCAGGTAAGGCAAGCCAGCCGCGAGGACCGCCGCGTGCCGATTTGCCATCTCCTCCACACTCGGTGGACTCTCCTCAAACGAGGCCAGTCCGCCAACCACGTATCCAGCGTAGATGCGCTGAATGCCCTCATGGTCGCGGTCGGTCGCGTCGCGGACGACGAGGCCTTCCGCAAGCATTGTCGCAATGATCGTACTCAACGCTCATCCTCTCATGGTTCGTCACAGAGCCAATTCCGGCAAGCCCGCAATCCTCCAACGGCACTCGTGAGCCGCCGGTCGCGATTGCCGATCATGGCCAAGGCCGATATATTAAGGAAGGTTTGGTCTCTTATGCGGAGTATAAGAAAAACTTGGATAAGCGATTCAACGTCGATCACCTTCGGACCTTCGCGCTCGTCGCGGAGACGGGCAGTTTCTCCGCAGCGGCCGAGCGACTGCAGGTCACCCAGCCGGCAGTGAGCCTGCACGTCCGGCAACTGGAGAAATGCCTCGGTGCCACGCTGGTCGAGCGCGTGGGCCGCAAGGCGCGGCCAACGGCGATCGGACTTGAATTGCTCGGACATGCTGCGCGGATCGAGGCTGCAATCTCGTCTGCGATCGAAGCGGTCTACAGCCGCTCCGAGAGCGTTTCCGGCGCGATCCGGTTGGGGACAGGCGCAACCGCCAGCATCTATCTTCTGCCGCCCGTGCTGGGCGACCTGAAACGGCGATTTCCCGATCTCGAAATCACCGTCACCACTGGCAATACCGCGGATATCGCCAAAGCTCTCGAAGCAAATCTGATCGATATTGCGCTGGTAACCATGCCATTGACCGGCAGGATGCTCGAGGTGACGCCGGTTCTGACCGACCCCTTTGTCCTCATCGCGCCGGTAGACGTGACGCTTCCATCGACCGTCTCACCCAAGAACCTTTCAAACTTACCGATCCTGCTGTTCGAGCCCGGCGGCAACACCCGGCGTATTACAGACGCGTGGTTTTCTAAACACAGGCTCGCCATGCGGCCGGTGATGTCGCTGGGGAACGTGGAAGCCATCAAGGAAATGGTCCGGGCGGGACTCGGCTGCGCCGTGATTCCCGGGCTCGCGGTGAAGTCGGAGGATCGACGCCAAGGTCTGGCTGTCTATGCGCTCCGCCCGCCATTGCAAAGGAAGCTCGCGCTGGCCGTTCGACGCGACAAGCGGCTTGATCGTGGTCTGAAGGAAACGCTCGCCGCGATCACATCGGCATGCGCCAAACCTAAAACGTAATCGCGTCGAGCGATCCGTACCGGCCGCGCTGCTTCACGCAAAACCGATCCGGCCTCAATGCAACTCGCGTTCGTGGCTGAGGCGCGCCATCTCGTCGCTAACGACCTGTTTCACGTTGTCGTCCGAGTTCGCGAACAGCAGCGCGGCGGAATCGGCGACGTTGCGCTGGCGAAGCACGACGCCGTTGCTGCGGCGCGCAAGCATCTCGCCCTGCGGTAGCCTTGCCGGCGCCGCTATCGTGGGAGTAGCCTTCATCCGGCGGTCGGGTGCAGGCGCGGCGCTTGATCGGGTCCATCGCGACAAAAAAGAACATGCGCCCGGGGGGAATGCCATGTTCGAGGAGCTCGATCGCCGCACGCGCCTGTCCCGCAACCAACTCAAGATCCTGATCGCCGCGATCATCGGCGACGCCTTGGAGTTCTTCGATTATTTCCTGATCGGCTTCGTGCTCGCCTTCCTGATCGGCCCGTGGAAGCTGACCTTCGGGCAATCCGCCACCGTGTTGATGAGCTCCGGCATCGGCGCGATCATCGGCGCCTATGCCTGGGGCTGGCTTGCCGATCGCATCGGCCGCCGCCGCGTGTTCATCGGCACCGTGCTCAACTTTTCGATCGCCACCGGCCTGCTCTATTTCACCCCCGATAACGGCTGGATCTATCTGGCCATCATGCGCTTCTTTGTCGGAACCGGCGTCGGCGGCTTGTATTGCGTCGATCTGCCTTTGGTGCAGGAGTTCATGCCGTCGTCCAAGCGCGGCTGGGTTGGCGGCCTTGTGACCTGCGTCATCCCACTTGGCGTCGGCGTTGGCGCGGTGCTCGGAGCCTTCATGGGCGCCGATCAGTGGCGTCTGTTGTTTGCGATCGGCGTGTTGCCGGCACTGGTGGTGCTGTTGGTCCGGGTCTGGGTGCCCGAGAGCCCCCGCTGGCTGCGCCGCCAGGGCCGCTACGTCGAGGCGCGCAAGTCGCTGGCCTGGGCGCTGCAGGTTCCGCCATCCTCGCTGCCTCTGCCGACCGCTGCCGATGCCGGCCCGCCGGTGACCAGCAATTGGCTCGACCTGTTCAAATATCCGCGCAGCCTCTTGGTGTCCTGGCTCGGCAATGCCGGTGCGCAGACCGGCGTCTATGGCATCACCCTGTGGGCGCCATCCTTGTTCGTGCTGCTGCTGAAAGTGACCCCGCAGCAGGCCGCCAAGATGATGATTCTGCTCAGCGTGTTCGGCTTCATCGGGCGGCTATCGTTCTCGTTCCTGTCCGAATGGATCGGGCGGCGGAATGCCGGCGGCCTGCTCGGCTTTGGCGCCGGCCTGCTCACGATCCTCGCCGGTTTCAACTATGACGCCGAGCTGATGGGCGTTTCGGCATTCTGGCTGATCCTGGCCGTCACTTTCTTCTTCGCCGATGGCGGCTTTGCCATCGTCGGTCCCTATGCGGCCGAGGTCTGGCCTTCGCATCTGCGCACATCCGGCATGGGATCGGCCTATGGCTTCGGCGGGATCGGCAAGATCATCGGGCCAGTCGGGCTGGCGTTGATCGTCGGCTCGAACAACTATTTGAAGCCTGACGTGCCGCTGCCGCAGATTCCGATGGCCTTCCTCTATCTCGGCTGCTGGTTTCTGATGGCCGGGATCGTCTATTATTTCTTTGGTCTGGAGACCAAGGGCAAGTCGATCGAGGACATCGACCGCGAGCTCAACGCGGTGCAGCCGGACATGTCCGCCGCGCAAGTGCGGCAAGCCTGACGCTCGTACGCATCATCAGGAGACTTTGGAATGCCCTTGGGACCGCTACAGCATTTCACCATCGAGCCGTCCGATCTCGAACGCACCAAGTCGTTCTATGTCGACGTGCTCGGGCTCGAGGTCGGCGAGCGCCCGCCGCTCGATTTCCCCGGCTATTGGCTCTATTCGGGCGGTATCGCCACCGTGCATTTGATGGGCACGCGCAAGCCGCGCGAGGGCATTGTGGTGCGCGGCACTGAGAAGAAATACGACGATACCGGTCGGCTCGATCACATCGCCTTTGCCGCTACCGATGTCGAAGCTATGCGCGCGCGACTGAAGGCCGGGAATGTCAGCTTCCGCGAGCAGATCGTGCCGCGCACAGGCGACACCCAGATCTTCCTCTACGATCCCGATGGTGTCGGCGTGGAGCTGAACTTTCCGAAGAGCTGACGACCGGCGGCCGCCGAGTCGATCTTATTTGACTTATGTGGCACTGCAATCGAGATCCGCCTCTCCCGTTGGGAGAGGTCGGATCGCATCGCCAGGTGCGACCCGGGTGATGGGGTTACGGTCCCTCGTTGGAATTGGGCGCCCTCACCCGATCGCTTCGCGATCAACCTCTCCCCGACGGGGAGAGGTGACTACCTCATCCCGGGATCGATTGTCGTTCAGTTAAAAGTCGTCCGGTGTTTAGTCCAGCCCGCGCTCGTGGCTGAGGCGGACCATCTCGTCGATGAAGAGCTGCTTCTGCTTGTCATCGAGGGTGGCGAACAGCGGCTCGGCGGAATCGGCGACGTTCCGCTGATCCGCAGCGCGGTCGACCAGGAACTGGGCCTCGTTGCGCATCTGCTCGATAATGTCATCCGGCGGATCTCGCTTGGCGCGGGCGATGCGCAGGTTCAGGCGGTCGGCGCCGTTATGACCGAGATAGTGCATAGCGCTCGCGAACGATCCCCAGTTCTTCTCCTGCTCGGCCGTGAGGTTGAGCTCCTTCTTGATCCGTTCGATGTTGGCGTCGCTGCTCGACACAATCTGCTCGGCGGTCAATTCCGGCACCCCCTGCTGGGTCAGCAAGGCCGGCGCCGGTGCTGCCGGTACAGGTGCCTTGGCAAGCTTGGTTGCCTTCGCGCCCTTCGCGCTCTTCGGCTTTTTCGCCTCGTTCTGATCAGCTGCCTGCTGGGTCGGCTGGGCGTCGTTGTTGCTGTTAGCTGCGTTATTGTTATTTGCGTTGGTATTGCTTGCGTTATTGCTATTCGCAGGTGCGAACGTCCCGGTCACGCCGGTGACAACGCCGACCATACCGCCAATTGCGCCGCCCAGCACGCCGCCGACCGGACCGGCCGCCTTGTTGCCTTCGCGTGCGCCCTGCTCCACGCCCTTGAACAAGCCCTGCGCGTCAACCTGTCGCGGGCCACTCA
>Ga0209233_1001093_pt1 | contig 11144 bp, 10 predicted proteins | sample AraplaCL_Cvi_mCL_FD_184269 | JGI IMG/M metagenome (GOLD analysis project Ga0209233, IMG submission 184269) | Arabidopsis root microbial communities from the University of North Carolina, USA - plate scrape CL_Cvi_mCL (SPAdes) (version 2) | ecosystem: Host-associated > Plants > Roots > Endosphere... | reverse complement strand
GGCGACGCGGTCGGCACCGGGTACCTTGTCGACGCCGGCGCGCGTGACGGCGTCAAAAAAGCTCTGCAGGCGCCGATCGCTTTCGGCCTTGGACTTCGCCGCGTCCGCGGGCGTGCTTTCGCCGTCAATCTGCGTATCGATCAACTCGCTGTTGCGCGTGTACAGATACGCCGTCATCAGGCGCTGGCCGAGATCGTCATGCACGAGGCGTTCGAGCCGCGCCGGATCCTTGATCGCCTGGCGTGCGATCTGCAGCAGCGAGTCGCGCCCCGACTTCGAACCGGACGCCGCCTGCTGCGCATACAGCGCAATCGCAGCGGCGTCCTCACCCGCCTCCAGATGCGGGCGCGCTTCTTCGCCGAATGTCGCCGCGGCGAGGCCGTAGGGATCGCTCGCACCCTTGGCGACTTCCTCGCGCAGAGCGCCATACATCAATGCGGCCGTATTCCCGCCCGCGATCTTCGCGAGCATGTAGCGCGCCCACAACCCATAGTGCGTTTGCTCGCCGGGAGGCAGTTCGACAACACCGCCGAAGTGTACCTGCGCCTCCGCGATGTCGTGCTTCGCCCAGGCGACCGCACCGGCGAGATAGTGCCGCGCCTCTTCCGGCAGACCCTTCGTCGCCGCATAAGCCGAAGCGGCATCATTCGCATTTCGCGCCGTGGCAACGCGCTCGTACTGAGCGCCCCACCAGCCACGCTCGATGCGCTCGCGCAGCGACTGCGTCTGACCGTCGATGTATTCGTCGCCGTTATCGACCGCCTTGAATACCGGCGCAGGCGCAACGAGATGTGCGACTTCGAAGTCGAACGCGCCTTCGGGCAGCTTGTCCAGCGTCCAGCCGCGGTCGCGCAGCAGTTCGACCGGAAAATCCGGCCCGCAGGCGACGGCGGACATCGGCAGCGCAGCCGCGAGCGCGGCGCAGAGCAAAGTGCTACGGAGATTCATGCACGGATATCCTTTCTATCGATGCGCAGCGCAGCCAACCGATGCGGCGCTCATGTCCCGCGCGCAGTATCGCATCGGCATCGGAAAAAAACTGCCAGCCGCCGTCGACTCGCTCGGCGCGAAATCCGCTCAGCGCGTCGGCGGCGCTGCATTGGCGCGCGGCGACCGTGACGGACGCGGGCAGCGGCGCATCGAGTGTGCCGCGATTGGACAGGATCAGATCGCTGGCGGCGCCGTCGTTCGCTGCTTTTGTTTGCGCCGCGACGTCGGATTTCAGCGCCGCTCCGGTGATCACTGCATGCAAGGTCGCCACGCTCCACGCGCGCCGGTCGTCTTCGCTCGGCAGGCGGAACCAGACGACACCGGCAAGCTGCGCGGGATGGGCGCTCGCCAAGCGACGCATCAGGGCAGCCACGGCGAGAGGGTCGACGCGCACCTCGTGCGCACGATCGGCATCAACCGCGCGCGGCATTTCACCCTCGACCGCGACGGCGCGGCCGTCCTCGTCGAAACCGATGCGCAGGCCGTACGCCGGCAGGGCCACACGAAACGATCGCGGCGCAACGGCGGCATACGCCTCGATCCAGCGCCGCGCCTGCGTGGCATCGAACAAGTTCGCAGTGGCCTGCCCCGCGCGAGGCGCCGCGATCGCATGCACCTGCAACACTGAGGCGTCGACCTGAGCGAGTACGCGCGGCAACGCCGGAGCGCCAATCCAGGTGGGCAATGCGGTGATCGACAGTTTCAAATCGCCAGGCAGACGAGCGTGCACCTGCGCGAGCCAATCCGCGTATGCGTCGAGTTGCGCGGTCGCGCAGTCGTGATCGATTTCGATGCCCGCGAGGGACACGCCAGCCGCTCGCCACGCCGCGGTGATCTCGTCGATGCGTTTCGCGATCGTCTCAATCGACGGCGGCGGACGGCTGCCGTTGAGGCGCAGCACGGCGATCACCGGCTTGTCGCTGCGCGCGAGCAGGTCGAGCCGCGGAGCCGCGTCGCTCAGCTCGCCGGCCGCGGTCGATTCAGCAGCAAGCACACGCCAACCGGAAAAGTCGCTGCGCATCGCCTCAAGTGAGGCAGCGAGCGCCGGCGTCCATTGGCGTTGCCAGACATAAGCCTGGTGATCGAGCGATGGCGTCGGCGGCGACGCGCAAGCCGACACCACGGCAACGAGGACGGCAACGGTCAGCCAGCGGAAAAATCGCATCCGCGAATTGTAGGCAATGCGAAGCTGGAAACGCGACGGCTTACAGCCAACCTTTTTGCCGCGCGAGCCTGTACGCCTCGATACGATTGCCGACACCAAGCTTACCGATCGCCTCGGACAGATAATTGCGTACCGTGCCCTGCGAGAGATGCAGTTGCTCGGCGATATCGCCGGCCGATGCGCCCTCGCCGGCGAGGCGCAACACCTGGCGCTCGCGGTCGTTGAGCGGATCGGCCTCGCTCCAGGCTTCGAGCGCGAGCTGCGGATCGATCGCACGGCCGCCGCGATGCACTTTGCGCAAGGCTTCGGCGAGCTGGTCGGCCGGTGCATCCTTGAGCAAGTAGCCGCTGACGCCGGCGTCGAGCGCGCGGCGCAGAAATCCCGGCCGCGCGAACGTGGTGACGATGACGACCTTGCATTCGAGCCCGCGGTCGCGAATGCGCTGGGCAAGTTCCAGACCGGTGAGCCGCGGCATTTCGATATCGGTAACGACGACATCGGGCACATCACGCTGCACGAACTGCCAGGCCGCCTCGCCGTCGGCGGCACTCCCGATCACATCGAGATCGGATTCGAGTTTGAGCAGCGCGGACAAGGCCCCGCGCACCATGGCCTGATCTTCGGCGAGAAGGATACGGATCATGTTCGACGAGCGGTTCCAGAAAAAATATCTCGGCCCGCGGCCGAGGCAGAGACGAGAAACGGCATTCCCGTTTTAACGCTACGCATGACGCAACACCGAGGCGGGCTCCTGCGTTTCGCCGGCGCTCTCGGGCAATGGCACGACGATCTTCAATGTCGTGCCCTGCCCGCGCTGCGAGTCGACGCCGAGCTGCGCGCCGATCGCGGCAAGCCGCTCGCGCATGCCGGTCAGCCCGTTGCCCGGCACGATCGCGCCACCGCAACCATCGTCTTCGATGCGCAAGGTCAACTTTCCTTGCTCTGATTCCAACGTCACGCGCGCATGCTGCGCGCGTGCGTGACGCTGGATGTTCGTCACCGCTTCGCGCACCGCCATCGCCAACGCCGTTTCGATGTCGGCCGGCATGCAGACGTCGGCGACCGCATACTGCAGACACACACCATTGGATTCGAGAAGCAGCTTCGCGGAGGCGAGTTCGGCGGCGAATCCAGCCGCGCGGATGCCGGTGACGGCGCGGCGCACCTGGGCGAGTGCGTCGCGCGCAACGCGCTCGACGTCGCCCATTTCCTGCTTCGCCGTCGCCGGATCGCGATCGAACAGTTTGTTGGCCAGCTCGGACTTCAAGGCGATCAACGACAAGGTATGGCCGAGCAGATCGTGCAGGTCGCGGCCGATGCGTTCGCGCTCGGCGGTGGCGGCAAGACGGCGGACTTCGTCGTAGCTGAGCCGCAGCTCCGCCTCACGCTCCTGCCGGCGCAGAAAGTTGATATTCATGAACGAGACGGCGAGCGCCACCAGCAGCATGCTGATCAAATAGACCCAACTGAAATTCAGCAGCACGCACCATTCGATGGTGTAAAGCACAAGCACGCCCAGCATGTTGCGCACGGCGACGCGGGTCGTGCCGGAAAACACCAGATATGCACAGCCATAGATGATGTATCCCTGGGCGCCCGGGTTGACCGGTGTGACCACGAAGCCGAGCATCACCATGCCGAGCGCGCACCAGACCACCTGCGCACGGTCGCGATAATAGACGCGGAAAAACAGCCAGAGAAACGCCACGAAACTCGCCAGCGTCGGCCAAAACCAGTTCGGAAAGGCATCGCCGGTCTGGAATATCGGCGTGGCGAAAATCCAGAACGTCCACACGAGCATCAGCGCCGGCAGCCAGTGCGCCGTGCGCTTTCCCACCGTGGTGTAGGAATAGCGGGCCAGCAGAGAATTGTCGCCGGGATGGATGTAGCTGAAGATCATTGCGGTTCCGGAGGTCGCGGGGGTATCGCCTGGTCGCCGGCTAGAAGTATGGCTCGTCTTCGAGCCGCTGCGAAATCCACCAGAGGTTTCCGCACGGATCGACAACGCCACCCTGCCGATCGCCGTAGGGCATGTCGGCAACCGGCATTTCCAGCTTCGCGCCGCTGCGCATGGCCTGGGCCATGGCTGCGTCGGCATTTTCCACGTACAGGTAGTACGAGGCGGGCATCGCCGGGTACTTTGCGCTCGCCTCGCTCGCCATCACGGTCGAGGTACCGATGCGCACCTGTGCATTGCCGATCTTGCCGTCTTCGCGCGCGATGCGCCCGACCTCCACGCCGCCGAACGCCGACTTCAGGAATTCGACGAATTTCTCAGCATCGTCGACAAAAAAATATGGGGTAATCGTCGTGAACCCTTCCGGGATACGCATGACATTTCTCCTACAGATACAATCAGACCGGCTTCGCCAGCCAACGCCTGGCGACCGCGAAGCAAACGGCGGAAAAGGCGATCAAAAACACAATGTGATCTGTGATCGCTCCCGCATACCCTTGGCCGGTCGCCACGAGGGCGAGCTGGGCAAGATGATACGGCGGCCACAACACGGCGACGCGGCTGACCAGCGTCGGCAGCATCGACAGTGGCATCCATAAGCCGGAGAGGAACGCCATCGGTAGGTAGATGAAATTGACGATCGCCGGCGCCGCGGCCGCACTCACCCGGCTGCCGATCATCAGCCCGAGCGCGCAGAACGGCAGTACACCGAGCGTCGCGATCAGGCCGAGCAGCAGCCATTGGCTCGGATCCAGACGCACGCCGCCGAGCGTCGCCGCCATCAGGGCGAGCATGGCGTAGATGATCAGCGCAAAGGCCGCCGCCATGATCATTTTCGCAGCAAGATAGGCACCCGGCGGCATGGGCACGACGCGGCGCAGTGCCAGCCAGCCGCGTTCGCGTTCGATCGCCACGCCCACGCCGAAACCGAAGAGGCCCGGCGCCATCACGCCGAACACGCTGTAGGTCGCGAACAGATAATGTGAGGCGTTGCCGTTGCCGTGGTTGAGCAGGATTGCAAACAGGAAATAGAACAGCGCTGGGAACAGCAGCGAGGGAATCGCAAACGCCGGCGTGCGCAGCACACGCAGAAATTCGTACTTCGCTTCGAGCGCGTAGGCGCGCAACGAACTGAAGGAACTCTCTTCCTCGGCGAGAAACGGGACGATGGGCATCGTGCTGATCACGCCGCCTCCTTCTCGGCCTGCCCGGCGAGGTCGAAAAAGACTTCGGCGAGCCCGGCGCGGCGGACTTCGAGTTCGCTCAGCGCCGCGTCTTCGAACAGCAGCTGGCGGACGACCATCTCGGCGTCGTGGGTGACAATCTCGGTGTGCCCGCCGTCGCGCGAACAGCGATGCACCTCAGGCCATCCTGCGATCTGGTCCAGGCTCAGCGACGACACGCAGCGTATGCGCCGCTGTGCAACGCGCGCGCAAACCTCGGCGACGCTGCCCGAGGCGACGACGCGGCCGCTCGCGATCACGACGACGCGATCGGCCAGAGCCTCGGCTTCCTCGAGGTAGTGCGTGGTCAAAACGACCGCACAGCCTTCGGCAACCAACTGGCGGATGGAACGCCACATCGTTTCGCGTGCCTCGACGTCCAGCCCCGTGGTCGGTTCATCGAGGAACAGCAGCTCGGCGCGGCCGCACAGCGCGAGTGCGAACTGGGCACGACGCTGCTGGCCGCCGGAGAGCTTCGCGTAACGCCGATCGAGCAGGTCGCCGACGCCGGCAAGCGCGACGATATCGGCAACGGTGCGCGGCCGCGGGTAATAGCTGCGGAAGAGGTCGATCAGTTCACCCACACTCAACGTCTCCGGCAGCGAAGTGCTCTGCAGCATCGCGCCGATGCGTCGGCGCGCGATCGGCGACGTCGGCGCCATGCCGAACAAGGTCGCACTGCCGCCGTCGGTCTGCTGCAGGCCGACGAGCAGCGAGATCGCGCTGGTCTTGCCCGCGCCGTTCGGGCCGAGCAGCGACAAAACCTCGCCACGGCGCACCTCCAGGTCGACGCCGTCGAGCGCGAGCGTCGATCCGTAGCGCTTGCTTGCCTGGACGAGTTGGGCGACGACCTGGGTTTCGCTATTCATGCCAGCCTCCTTGTTTGACGATGCCGGAATTCTGGCCAAGCCGCCCGGCCGGCGTCAGTCGCGTGTATCAGCCGGCGCGGGTGACGCTTGTCAGATTCCTGCATTCCGATTGGCCCTATCAATCTGCCGTTGAACTGGCCCTCGGCCATACCAAATGGCCGCACTATGATTCGCCTCAGAATCGATACGTTTGCCATGAATGCGTGGGCGCTGCTGGTCGGCGCCGTCCGCATTTCCGAAAAGAATCCAGGAGATATCGCCATGTCGCCCATCGCCAAACTCAACGAACTGCGCAACTACGGCGGCGCCATCCGCACCTGCGGCCTGGACGATGCGACGGTCGAACGTTTCGCGCGCGACGACGCGAACCTCGCCGCGGCGATCGATGATGCGCATGCCCAATTCGGCAAGCTCAAGGCCGAGTTCGACGACCTGCTCAAGCTCGACGAGGCCGAGCAGCTCACGCGCGTGCAGGCCGACTACGTCAATTTCTACGCGGCCGATGCGGTGAACCCCTACGTTGCGCTCAGCGCGCGCGGTCCGTGGATCGTCACACTCAAGGGCGCGGTGATCTACGACGTCGGCGGCTACGGCATGCTCGGCCTCGGCCACACGCCGGCGGCAGTGCTCGAGGCGCTGGCCAAGCCGCAGGTGATGGCGAACATCATGACGCCGAATCTGTCGCAGTTGCGTTTCGCCCGCGCGATCAAGCAGGAAATCGGCCACACGCGCAACAGCTCGCCGTACACCAATTTCCTCTGCCTGAACTCGGGCTCGGAAGCGGTCGGCCTCGCTCTGCGCATTGCCGACGTCAACGCCAAGCTCGCGACCGATCCGGGCGCGAAGCACGCCGGCAAGACGATCAAGCGCCTCGCGGTCAAGGGCGCGTTCCATGGCCGTACCGATCGTCCGGCGGTGTATTCGGATTCCTCGCGCAAGGCCTACGTGCAGAACCTCGCCAGCTTCCGCGATGAGAAGAGCCTGATCACGGTCGAGCCGTATAACGTCGACCAGCTGCGCGCCGCGTTCGCCGACGCCGAGAAGAACGGCTGGTTCATCGAAGCGATGCTGCTCGAGCCGGTGATGGGCGAAGGCGATCCAGGCCGCGCGGTGACGCCGGAGTTCTACGCCGCCGCGCGCGAACTCACGCGCGCGCACGGCACGCTGTTTATGGTCGACTCGATCCAGGCCGGTCTGCGCGCGCACGGCGTGCTCTCGGTCGTTGACTATCCCGGCTTCGAAAAGCTCGACGCGCCGGACATGGAAACCTATTCGAAGGCGCTCAGCGCCGGCCAGTATCCGCTGTCGGTGCTCGCCGTGAACGAGCGCGCCGCCGCGCTGTACAAGACCGGTATCTACGGCAACACGATGACCGCCAACCCGCGCGCGCTCGACGCCGCCTGCGTGGTGCTCGGCGCGATCACGCCGGAGCTGCGCGCGAACGTGCGCCAGCGCGGCGTGGAGTTCGTCGAGAAGCTGTCGAAGCTGCAGAAGGAACTGCCCGGCCTGATCACCAAGGTGCAAGGTACGGGCCTGCTGTTCTCCTGCGAACTCGCCCCGCAGTTCAAATGCTACGGCGCGGGCAGCACCGAGGAATGGCTGCGCGAACACGGCGTCGGCGTGATCCACGGCGGCACCAACTCGCTGCGTTTCACCCCGCACTTCGCGGTGAGTTCGGCCGAGGCCGATCTCGTCGTCGAAGGCGTGCGCCAGGCCCTGCAGCACGGGCCGCGGCAGAAGGTCGACGCCGCGGCGTAAGGGTTCGATTCGCAAGGGCTCGACGAATCGAGCCCTTACGATGCTGAGCGGCGAATTCTGACAAAAATGTTCCGGCGCATCCCTATTTCCTGTTCGCGCAGGCGGCGTAGACTAGCCCCCGATCCGGCATGAAGCCGGCCACGCCACAGGAGACAGCCATGAAAACCGCAACTGCTTTGCTCGCCGCTTTCGCTTTCGCCGCCGTCCTCGTTTCCGGTTCCGTTTTCGCCGCGGAAAAAGCGCTCACGCCGCAGCAGGAGCGCATGAAAGCCTGCAATGCGGATCCCAAAGCCAAGGAATTGAAAGGCGACGAGCGCAAGGCGTTTATGAGTTCCTGCCTCAAGGGCGATTCGACCGCCGCCGCCCCGGCGAAGCCGATGACCCAGCAGGAAAAGATGAAAGCCTGCAACGCCGATCCGAAAGCGAAAGAACTCAAGGGCGACGCACGCAAGACCTTCATGAGCAGCTGCCTGAAGGGCGATGCGGCGGCCGCCGCTCCGGCTCATTGAAACAGCGAAGTCACAAAAACAAAAAACCGGGCCTCGCGCCCGGTTTTTTGTTTTTTATCCAATGGTGATTACACCGGAAACGGATTGCGCTCGGCAAAGCCCTGCTGGTGCCAATACGGATAGGCAAACGTCGTCGCGCTCGCCGCGTCGAGCTTGGCGACCTGCGCCTTGGTCAGATTCCAGCCGACCGAACCGAGGTTCTGCTTGAGCTGTTCCTCGTTGCGCGCGCCGATGATGACCGACGACACGGTGGGCCGCTGCAGCAGCCAGTTGATCGCGACCTGCGGAATGCTCTTGCCGGTCTCCTTCGCCACCTCGTCGAGCGCATCGACGACGCGATAGAGATATTCGTCGTCGACAGGCGGACCAAAATCGGCGGTCTTGTGCAGACGGCTCGTCTTCGGCAGCTTGGCGCCGCGACGCAGCTTGCCGGTGAGGCGGCCCCAGCCGAGCGGGCTCCAAACGACAGCACCGACCCCCTGGTCGAGGCCGAGCGGCATCAACTCCCATTCGTAGTCGCGGCCGATCAGCGAATAGTAGGTTTGGTTTGCGACGTGGCGTGGCCAGCCGTAGCGGTCCGCGGTGGCGAGCGATTTCATCAGATGCCAGCCGGAGAAGTTCGATACGCCGGTGTAGCGGATCTTGCCTGCGCGCACGAGCGTGTCGAGCGTGGACAATACTTCTTCGATCGGCGTCTGTGCATCGAAACCGTGCAACTGGAACAGATCGATGTAGTCGGTGCCGAGGCGCTCGAGCTGCTCATCGACCGTCTTGATCAGGTGATAGCGCGAGGACCCGACCGCATTCGGATCGTCGCCGAAGCGGAACGTCGCCTTGGTCGAGATAATCGCGCGATCGCGCTTGCCTTTGAGCGCCGCGCCGAGGATCGATTCGGAGGCGCCGCGCGAATAGACGTCGGCCGTGTCGAACATGGTCACGCCGTGATCGAGACAGAGATCGATCAACCGCTTCGCTTCCTTCACATCGGTATTGCCCCAGGCGGCGAACAATTCGCCCTTGCCGCCGAACGTGCCGGTGCCGAAACTCAAAGCCGGGACGGTGAAGCCCGATGCACCCAATCGCCGATATTCCATCGCTGTCTCCTGTGGTCGTGGACTGCTTTCATCTGGGAGCGCCGCTCCGAATTCAATCTCGCATGCGGCGAATTAAAGATTTGTCATGCCGTCGCGGAACCATCGAGCGCAACACGATTGCGCGGCGCAGCAAGCCGTAGGTTGTGCAAATGCGTGCCATTCCGCGCAGTGCCTGAACGGTCGCCGCGGCAATCTGCCGCAACAGATCAACAACAACTTCATCATGCGCTGCGTTGCGCGTACACTCGGCGACGGTTCGATCCAGGCTATTGCGGCGACGCTGCCTCGCAGCCTCACTGGAAAAGCCGGGAGCGACTCCTCCACCGCCAGCATCTCCTCTTGCCAGCAAAGGTGACATCATGAAAAAAACCGATCAACAGAATATTTCCGGGGCCGACGCGGGCCGCCGCCGCTTCTTCGTCGGCGCGGGCACCGCGATCGGCGCCGTCGCGCTCGCCAGCGTGCTGCCGCGCCAGGCCCGTGCGGACGACCTGCCGCATCTCTCGCCGACCGACCCGACCGCGCAGACGCTCGGCTACGTCGAGGACGCCACCAAGGCCGACAAGGCCAAGTTCCCGACCTATGCCGCGGGCAACACCTGCGCCAACTGCAATTTCTTCCAGGGCGGCACCGCTGCCTGGGGCGGCTGCCAGTTGTTCCCGGGCAAGGCGGTCAACGCCAAGGGCTGGTGCTCGGCGCACGCGAAGAAAGCTTGATCTTCAGCACATTGTTTCATCCGCACAACGGCCTTCTCCGCGCCACGGAGAAGGCCGTTTGCTTTCTCGCATCCGCGCCGCGTCTCGCGTAATCTAGCGCCCCTCGACAAGGTCCATTTCCGCCTTTCCGTATGCTCCCCGAACTTGGCCAATTCGCGCTGATCCTGGCGATGCTGCTCGCACTCGCGCAGTGCACGCTGCCACTGATCGGCGCGTGGCGGCGCAACGCGGCGCTGATCGCCACGGCGCGGCCGATCGTCGCGGGTCAGTTCGTCTTCGTCGTCCTCGCCTTCGGCGTGCTGACGTATGCGTTTGTGACCCAGGATTTCTCGGTCAAATACGTCGCGCAGAATTCCAATCTCGCCCTGCCCTGGTACTACCGCTTCTCCGCGGTGTGGGGTGCGCACGAAGGCTCGCTGCTGCTGTGGGTGCTGATCCTCAACGTGTGGACGACGGCCGTTGCCGCGTTCAGCCGCCGCCTGCCGGATCCGCTGATCGCACGCGTGCTCGGCGTGCTCGGCTTCGTCTCGTTCGGCTTCCTGCTGTTCACCATCCTCACCTCGAATCCGTTCGTGCGCCACCTGCCGGCGCTGGCCGATGGCGCCGATCTCAATCCGATCCTGCAGGACCCGGGCCTGATCATGCATCCGCCGATGCTGTACATGGGCTACGTGGGCTTTTCGGTCGCATTCGCGTTCGCGATCGCGGCGCTGCTCGGCGGCGAGCTCGACGTCGCCTGGGTACGCTGGGCGCGGCCGTGGACCAATGTCGCCTGGGCGTTCCTTACGCTCGGCATCACCCTCGGCAGTTGGTGGGCCTACTACGTGCTCGGCTGGGGCGGTTGGTGGTTCTGGGATCCGGTC
>Ga0209233_1001091_pt1 | contig 11153 bp, 5 predicted proteins | sample AraplaCL_Cvi_mCL_FD_184269 | JGI IMG/M metagenome (GOLD analysis project Ga0209233, IMG submission 184269) | Arabidopsis root microbial communities from the University of North Carolina, USA - plate scrape CL_Cvi_mCL (SPAdes) (version 2) | ecosystem: Host-associated > Plants > Roots > Endosphere ... | reverse complement strand
CGGCGCGCACCGTCGGCACCACCCTTGTCTCCGCAGCGCCATCCAACAGGCTTGCAGGAGGTCAGTTATGGCCGCGAAGTCTCTGGCAGACCCCACACGTCTCAAACCGGTTAATCGCAAGGAAGGCCTGATCCAGGTCGTCATTGAAACGCCGGCGGGCAGCCGCAACAAGTTCGCCTTCGATCCCGAGCAGGAAATCTTTACGCTGAAGGACGTCCTGCCCGCAGGCATGACCTTTCCGTATGACTTTGGCTTCCTGCCACGCACCAAAGGCGGCGACGGCGATCCTCTCGATGTGCTTCTGCTGATGGATGTGCCAGCCTTTCCTGGCATTTCGGTCATGGCAAGACTCATCGGCGTCATCGAAGGCGAACAGATCGACGGCAAGAAAAAGATTCGCAATGATCGCCTCGTAGCCATTGCGGATAAAGCCCATGTGTATACAAAGGTGAAGAAATTGAGCGATCTTCCCAGCAAGTGGATTGAGGAGCTTGAGATATTCTTCGTCAACTACCACAAGCTAGAAGGGAAGAAGTTCAAACTTCTGGGCACAAAGGGACCTGACGCTGCCATGAAGCTGATTCAGGCAGGCGAGAAAGCAGCGAAACGATAAGTCCCGTCGGTTCCGGTATCCTGAAAGGAGCGCACAACAGCGCTCCTTTCTTATGCCGAACGAACTTCCCAAAGCCTACGACCCCGCCGCCATTGAACAGAAATGGGCGGACTTCTGGGTCGCCGAAAAACTTTTCGACACCCCGCTGAACCAGCCCTCCGATGGCCGCAAGCCATTCGTGATGCTGCTACCACCGCCCAACGTCACGGGCCGCCTGCACATGGGCCACATGCTCAACCAGACGGAGATGGACATTCTCGCCCGCTGGCACCGCATGCTGGGCGAAGAAAGCGCCTGGGTACCGGGTACAGACCACGCCGGCATCGCCACGCAGATGATGGTGGAAAAGCAACTCAAGGCGGAAGGCACCAACCGCAAAGAGCTTGGCCGCGACGCGTTCCTTGACCGCGTGTGGCAGTGGAAGTCGCAGTACGGCGGCGCCATCACCACACAGATGAAGCGCCTCGGTGCGTCCGTCGATTGGGGCCGCGAATACTTCACCATGGACGAGAACCTGTCCAACGCGGTGACAGAAGCTTTCGTGCGCTTGCACGAACAGGGCCTCATTTACCGCGGCAGCTACATCGTCAACTGGGATCCCATCCAACAGACCGCCGTGTCTGACCTTGAAGTCGAACACAAGGAAACCGTCGGCAAGATCTATCACCTGCGTTATCCCTTCGCGGATGGCAGCGGCTCCATCGTCATCGCAACCACGCGTCCTGAAACCATGCTCGGTGACGTTGCCGTTGTCGTGAATCCAGACGACGAACGCTACAAGGCGCTCGTCGGCAAGACCATCAAGCTGCCGCTCGTTGGCCGTGAAATCCCGCTGCTCGCAGACGAATGGGCCAAACCCGAGTTCGGCACAGGCGCGGTAAAGGTCACACCTGCGCATGATCCGAATGACTATGAGATCGGCAAACGTCATTCGTTAGCTGAACTAACCATCATGGACGAGACTGCGCACATTGACCTGCCCGGCTCGCCTTATCACGGCCTTGATCGCTACGAAGCACGCAAGCGCATCCTTGAAGACCTGGAAGCGCAGGGGCTGCTTGTCGAAGTGAAGGATCACACGCTGGCCATCGCCACATCGCAGCGCAGCGGTGCGGTGATTGAGCCGCGTCTTTCGATGCAGTGGTTCATCAAGATTCAACCGCTTGCTGACAAGGCCATCGCTGCTGTTGAAGAAGGCCACATCAAGTTCACGCCGCCCATGTATGCCAAGACGTACTTCGAGTGGATGAATAACATTCACGACTGGTGTATCTCTCGCCAGCTGTGGTGGGGCCACCGCATCCCGGCATATCATTGCCCGCAATGCGGCACCACCTGCGTCGCGCGTACACGTCCAGAACGTTGCGGCTCGTGCGATCACGCAGAACTGCAGCAGGAAACCGATGTGCTTGACACATGGTTCTCCAGCGGCCTTCTGCCGTTCACGGTTTTCGGTTGGCCCGAGCCTACGGAAGACAGCGCAAAGTTCTATCCGACGGACCTGCTCGTTACTGGCTTTGACATCCTCTTCTTCTGGGTGGCGCGCATGATCATGTTGGGCACACACTTCATGCTCGATGTGCCCATGCCAGACGGCAGCAAGCGAGAATTGAAAGATGCCGTACCATTCCGCGATGTCTACATCCACGCACTCGTGCGCGATGCCGATCGTCAGAAAATGTCTAAGACCAAGGGCAACGTGATCGACCCCATCGGGATCATCGAGCGCTTCGGTACGGACGCGGTGCGTTTCACGCTCGCATCGCAGGCATCACCCGGTACAGACATCGCATTCAGTGAAGCCCGCACCGAGGGCTATCGTGCGTTCGCTAACAAAATTTGGAACGCCGCGCGCTTCCTCTTCCTGCAGATCGATCGCGCACGCACCGCTGGTTACAAGATGACGATGGGCGCTGCGAACCCCGTCGGTGCTTTGCCCGAGATCACACCTATTGAAACGCGCTGGATCTTCGCGCGCCTCAACGCAGTGACCGTCGAAGTGGACAAGGCGCTGAAGGACTATCGTTTCGACGAAGCTGCCAATGCTGTCTACCAGTTCTTCTGGGGCGAGTTCTGCGACTGGTATCTCGAACTCGTGAAGCTGCGTCTCGATTTTCCTGAAGTAAAGGAAGGCGAGCAGCCTATCCAGAACCCGGAGACGGCCATCTCGCTCGCGGGTCTGGTCGGTGTGTTTGAAGCCTCGCTGCGCTTGCTGTCGCCGTTCATGCCCTTCCTTACGGAAGAGTTGTGGCACGCACTCTACGAAGGCAAGCCGTACGCCAAGAGCATCGCACTCACACGCTTCCCGCAGCCCAGCGACTTTCCGGCAGACGACGCTACTGTCGCTGCGATCAGTACGCTGCAGGAACTTATCGTCACCATCCGTGGCCTGCGTAAGGATCTGGGCGTCCCTGAAAAGGAAGCTGCTCCCATCCTGATCCACGGCGACCACCGCACACTTGCGTTGGCGGATGCTCACCGCGACATGCTGGCAAAAATGGCGCGTGTCAGCGATGTCGACTTCGCATCAGAGACACTTACCGGAACTGACGCACGTTCCGGCGTGGGCTTTGATGTACGCGTGATATATGAGCGCCAGATCGATGTCCCCGCAGAGCGCGAACGCCTCACCAAGGAGATCGCCAAGCTCACCAAGGGCTTAGAGGCAGCGAACCGCCAGCTTGGCAACGAAGGCTTCATGGCGAAGGCACCCGCAATCGTGATCGAAGGTCTGAAGAAACAGCAGTCTGAGACACAGTTGCTCTACGACAAGGCAAAGGCCGCCCTCGAAGCCCTGCCTGCATAAACCCTGTAAGTACATAGCAAGCCAACGGGATGCCGGACTTAGTCATTAAGTCCGGCATTTCCGTTTCTGTTTTGTATGAGGAAGAATGGCAAGCGATTTCTATTGCATATAGAAAACTACATAGATATGATGGGCACGCTTCAGTAGCTGCTGATGTTCCGGTCGTGGATTGCAGGGAGTCGTTCAGTGACAACTAAATCTTTAGGAACAAAGTGGTTGCTGGGCAGACGAGAGTCAAAGTGGACCCGGCCTCTGAATTTTTCGAAAACGATTGCAATTTTTCCCCAACCAAACTCGCGCTGCCGCGTATATCTAGGTGCAGCCTCTTTAATCTGGTTCCTTCGGGAGTAACTTTCATGCGCTTTGGTGTATCCGCCCGCATCGCGTTTGCCGCAGTTATGTTCGCTTCCGTTCCTTGTACCGTTCTGTCCGTGCGAACTGCATCCGCACAGGCTGCCGTTGCGAAAACGGACATACCGGACACATGGCAGGGAACACTGCATTATCAGAAAGACCTCCGAATCGTAATGAAGATTGCCAAGGCGCAGGACGGTTCGTTGAGCGCCCAACTTTATAGCATTGACCAGAATCCAACACCGGTCACAGCCTCTGCTGTCACTTTCCAAAATGGCGAACTAGTCGTCAAAATAAATTCGGTAGATGTTGCTTATACCGGGAAATTGTCTGCTCCTGGTGACGCGCTTGTTGGTGAATGGAAAGAGGGCGACCGGGTTACGCCGATTATCTTTGCGCGCGTCACACCGGAAATAGCTTGGGCCATCCCCGAACCGCCCAAGCGCATACCGCCCATGGCTGCAGATGCAGATCCTACCTGGGACGTCGCCACAGTGAAGCCCGCGCCCCCGGATGAAAGGGGAAAAGGCTTCGGTGGGCAACCGCGCCACTTCGGAACGCGCAACACCACCCTGAACGACCTCGTCATGTTTGCTTATCAGGTCAACACCAAGCAGATCATTAACGGGCCCGCGTGGATGGAGTCCGATAAGTTTGACATCACCACCGGCGAACCAGATCTTCCGGGCGCGCCAAGTGACGATCAGGTGCGCTCCATGATGCGGAAGCTGTTAGCTGATCGCTTTGGTCTGAAGTTTCATAAAGGTCAGCAGCAAATGTCGGCCTATGTCATCAGCGTTGCCAAAGGCGGTCCGAAACTCACCGCCAGCAAATCCGATCCGCATGACCCCACGGCGTTTTATTTCCCCAAGCTGGGCAGTCTGATTTTCCGCAATATTAGTATGGACGGCTTTGCCTCATGGATGCAGAACGGCGTATTTGATCGCCCCGTGGTGAATCGCACGGAGACTCCCGGCCGCTTTGACGGAACTCTGAAGTGGACGCCGGATGAGACACAGTTTCAGATCTTTGGAGTAAAGATCGTGCCGGACGAATCGGCAGACGCACCTCCGCCCATCACGCCCGCAATGGACCAGCAACTGGGCTTAAAGCTCAGTGCGGAAAAGACGGCTGTGGATGTGATGATCCTTGACCACATAGAAAAGCCCAGCGACAACTAAGTGCTTCAAAGTTCACAGGAAAGGGCAGTCACTGGAATTTAAAGAAAGTGTGGAACGGATCGGCTTTCTTTACGTATACCCCTGTGCAGCCTTGTAACCTAAACCTTTAGGAGTTCGTCCATGCGTCACCTCGCGTTTGCCTTGTTAGCCGCCAGCGTGTTCAGCCTGCCGTCCGCGCGACTGCATGCTGCCGCCGTTCAGGCCGCCGCGGCGAAGACCAACATTGACGACACCTGGCAGGGAACCCTGCATAGGGACAGAGATCTACGAATTGTCGTAAAGATCAGCAAAGACGCAGACGGCAAGCTCAAGGCACTCTGGTACGGCATCGATCAGAATCCCCGCCCCATTCCATCGGATGCGACTACGTTTCAAAGCGCGAACCTCGTTCTGAAGCTGGATGCAATCGATGGTTCTTACGCCGGCACTCTGTCGCCTGATGGCACAACGATCACCGGCGAGTGGAAGCAGGGTGACGGTAAGCCACTGCCTTTAATCTTCGCGCGCGCGACACCCGATACAGCATGGGCTATCCCCGAGCCTCCCAAGCCAGTTCCTCCGATGGCCGCAGACGCAGATCCGTCGTGGGATGTCGCCACGATTAAGCCCGCACCGCCCGACGAACAAGGTAAAGGCTTTGGTGGTCAGCCGCGCCACTTTCAGACGCGCAATACCACGCTCAATGACATGATCAGCTTTGCCTACGAGGTGAACCCAAAGCAGATCGTGGGCGGCCCGGCATGGATGGAGACGGACAAGTTTGACATTGTCACAGGTGAGCCGGATGTTCCCGGCGCTCCTACCGGCGCACAGGTAAAAGCCATGCTGCGCAAGCTGATGGCACAGCGCTTCGGCCTGAAGTTTCATGAGGGCAAGCAGCAGATGTCCGCCTACGTGCTCACCGTTGCCAAGGATGGCATCAAGATGACCAAGACCGATGGCGATGAGCACAGCGGTGGCGGCTTCCAATTCACCAAGCTTGGCCACCTCATCATGCGCAATCAAACCATGGACGACATCTGCCACGGCTTCCAGGGCGCAGTGTTTGATCGTCCGGTGGTAAACCACACTGGTCTGCAGGGCCGTTACAACGGCACGCTCACATGGACGCCTGACGAAACGCAGTTCGCTGTCTTCAATGTAAAAATTGTGCCGGATGAATCACCCGATGCACCGCCACCTATCTTTACTGCCATTCAGCAGCAGAGCGGCTTGAAGCTCGACGCGGAAAAGACCGCTGTTGATGTCATGATCCTCGACCACGTACAGAAGCCCGATGAAAATTAGTACTTTTTGGATAGTAAGCAAATCTCTCGGCAGGGCTGGCCAGATGATTGACCGGCCTTTACATTCCTTACTCACCATTTGCACTCCTCATCTGCTTGATGCGCAAGAATCAGCAGGAATAGATCGGATTGGTTTGCGCTGAAAGGGCCACCAGCCGATGTCATGATCAAGAACACATAGAGAAGCCGAGCGAGAATTGATGTTACGAATCATGAATCTGCAACGCAGTGCACGTCCGTTGGCGGTTGCCTGCCTCTTGATAAGTGTCAGCTCCTTTGCTGCGGAGCATCACGGACGCGTACTTGCCAACGGTCTGCCGCTGCCCGGTGTCACGGTTACTGCCACGCAAGGCGACAAGAAGTTGGTCGCCACCACCGATGCACAGGGCATCTTCCAGTTTCCGACGATTGACGCGGGCCAGTGGCATCTTCACATGGAGATGCAGGGCTTCCGTGCTGTCGACGCGACAGTGACCATCCCTGAGACAACGCCAGCCGCTGCAGTGGAACTGCAGATGATGCCGTTGGCGGAAGTGCTCGCTTCGGCGAAAGCCATGCTGCCCAACGCACCTGCGCCGGTGGTTACGGCCGCAGTGGAAAAGCCCGCAGCGAAAGGCAAGGCGAAGGACGTTGTCGACAACTCTGCTGCGCCGCCACCGCCATCCGATTCAGCCGCTTCGTCTGAGCCGGACAAGAGCGCTGATGGCATGCTCATCAACGGCAGCGAGAACAACGCCGCCACCAGCAAGTATTCGCTGGCACAGGCTTTCGGTTCGCGTCGTGCGGGCAGCAAAAAACTGTACACCGGCAGCGTCGGTTTCCAGCTAAGTGCATCGCCCTTTGATGCCAAGCAGTACTCCGTGGCCGGGCTGCAACTGCCCAAGCCGTCGTACACGCAGTTCACCGGCCTCGCCGCTCTGGGCGGCCCGATTCGTATCCCGCATCTCTTTTACAACGGGCCAAACTTCTTCCTCCTCTACCAGTGGACGCGCGACAACAACGCCAGCACAATTCCAGGTCTTGTACCCACAACGGATCAACGCAATGGCATCGTCGCTGGTACTGTCGTAAATCCCACAACCGGTCTACCGGTCGTTGGCCCTGTACCCATCAGCCAGCAGGCTGCAGCTCTGCTGGCGTTGTATCCGTTGCCCAACATCACCGGCAACACCAGTTACAACTACCAAACGCAGGTGGTGAACGGCACACATGCGGACGCCATGCAATTGCGCCTGGACAAATCCATCGGTCGCCGCGATTCCTTCTTCGGTGGATTCGCGTTCCGCAATTTGCGTTCGGACACAGCAAACCTCTTCCACTTCCGCGATACCACCAAAACCTTTGGCATCGACACGAATGTGCACTGGCAGCATCGCTTCCCGCACCAATTGTTCGTCGATACCGGCTACCGCTTCACCCGTTTGCGCACGGATGTTACGCCGTTCTTCGCGAACCGCACTAACATCAGTGGCAATGCGGGAATCACGGGCAATAATCAGGACCCCACCAACTGGGGACCGCCAACGCTGAGCTTCTCCAGCGGCATCTCCGGACTTACCGACGGCATCAGCGCCTTCGACCGCAATCGCAGCGACGCGCTCTCCATCGAAGCCACATGGACACACCGTCGCCATACAGTTACCTTCGGCGGCGACTTCCGCCGGCAGGAGTTCAACCAACTCGCCCAGTCCAACCCGCGCGGCGGCTTTACCTTCACTGGCGCCGCATCCGGCAACGACTTCGCAGACTTTCTCCTCGGCACACCAGACGCCAGCAAAGTCGCTTACGGTAACGCGGATAAATACTTCCGCCAGTCCGTCAGCGATCTTTTCGTCACAGACGACTGGCGTATCAAGCCGGAACTCACGCTAACCACTGGCATCCGCTGGGATTACGGGGCACCGAACACGGAGTTGAAGGGCCGTCTCGTCAATCTCGATGTCGCGCCGGGCTTCACCAACGCCCAGCCAGTGCTCGGCTACAACCCCGTCGGCCCAGTCACCGGCCAGCACTATCCGTCATCGCTGGTGCGTCCGGACTTCCGCAAATTCCAGCCGCGCTTCGGTTTCGCATGGCGTCCATTGCCCGCGCAGCCGCTCGTCATTCGTGGCGGCTACGGCATTTACGCAGACACCTCTGTGTATCTCAATGCGGCAGAGTCCATGTCGCAACAATCGCCGTTGTCCACCAGCCTCAATGTCTCCCGCAGCGCAACCTGCCCACTCACTTTGGCAAATGGTTTCATCAACTGCGCTGGAACAACCTCGAATACCTTCGCCATTGATCCCAACTTCCGCACCGGCTACGCGCAGATGTGGAATCTGAGCGTGCAGCAGGATCTGCCCGGCTCTCTCGTGCTCACCGCAAGGTATCTCGGTTCCAAGGGAACGCACGTGCCGCAGGAATTTCTTCCCAACACCTACGCACCGGGAGGCACACCCACCTGCGCCTCCTGCCCACGCGGCTTTGTCTATCGCACCTCGTATGCCAATGCCATCCGTCACGCGGGTGAAGTGCAGTTGCGTCGCCGCCTGCGCAGCGGATTCACTGCCACGTTGGATTACCTCTACGCGCACTCCATCGACAACGCCGCATTTCTCGGCGGTGGAGGCACAAACACGGCGGCCGTCTCTTCAGCTCTCACGGCATACAACACGCCGCCCGAATCCGTCGCACAGAACTGGCTCAACCTCCGCGCTGAGCGCAGCCGCTCCTCCTTCGATCAGCGTCATCTGTTGAAGTTCACGCTGCAATACACCAGCGGCATGGGCATGGGCGGTGGAACGCTCATGACGGGCTGGCGCGGCAAACTGCTCAAGCAGTGGACCATCGCGTCGGAGTTCGCCGCGGGCAGCGGCCTGCCGCAAACGCCCATCTATGTGGCGACGATCCCCGGCACGGGCTTCACCAACATCCTTCGTCCCAACCGTACTGCTGCCGATCTCTACGCAGCACCAGCGGGCTACCACCTGAACTCTGCAGCGTACGCAACGCCGTCGAACGGCCAATTCGGGAACGCGGGTCGTTACTCCATCGAAGGCCCCAACTCCATCACGCTGGATAGCTCACTGGCACGCGTCTTCAAGTTCCGCGACCCATACAGCTTCGAACTACGCGTCGACAGCACCAATATCCTGAACCACGTGGTTTATACAGGATGGGTCACCACCACCAACAGCACGACCTTCGGCCTGCCCGCAGCAGCGAAGGACATGCGTCAATTCGAACTCAGCGGGAGGCTTCGCTTCTAACCATGAAATCTCTCGTACTCATCGCAACTCTCGCGCTCGCAACCTCGGCCGTATCGCAGCAGATTGGCACCAATCAGCCGCAGGGCCAGGACGGCTCGTACACGCTTAGCGTCAAGTCACAACTCGTGACCGAAGCGGTCGTCATCAAGGACAAGAGCGGCAAGTTCATTCCGAACCTTACCGCCAACGACTTCACCGTCACAGAAGATGGCACACCGCAGAAAATTCGCGTCTTCGAGCATGAATCGCTGCCCGTTGACGCCGCGCCTCTGCCCAAGCAGGACCCCAACGACGAACAGGTAAAGATTTACAAGCGCCTCGCGCGCACATCGTTCCAGCAGTCCGCGCAGTACAAGGACAAGCGCCTCATCGCCATGTACTTCGACATGACGGCCATGCGTCCTGACGATCAGTTGCGCGCATTGCAGTCCGCGGAAAAATTCATCCGCACGCAGATGACCTCAGCGGATCTCGTCTCCATCCTGCGGTATCAGGGTGGCTCCGTGGACGTACTGCAGGACTTCTCGCAGGACCGCAACAAGATGCTCTCCATCCTCGAAACCATGATCGTGGGTGAAGGGCAGGGCAATGACGAATCCGTCACGGACGACAGCAGCGCGGACGTTGGCGCTGCGTTCGGCCAGGACGGTGGTGAGTTCAACATTTTCAACACCGATCGTCAGCTCTCTGCATTGCAGACAGCGGCCACTATGCTCGGCGCAATGAATGAGAAGAAGATACTTCTCTACTTCGCCAGTGGCCTTCGTCTCAACGGCAACGACAATCAGGCACAGCTCCATGCAACCGTCGAAACTGCCGTGAAATCTGGTGTTTCCTTCTGGCCCATTGACGCGCGTGGCCTTGTTGCCACTCCTCCACTTGGTGATGCATCGCAGGGTTCACCCGGTGGCCAAGGCATGTACAGCGGCGCATCCGCCGCCTCCGTCAACGACCGCTTCCAGCAGTCGCAGGACACGCTCTACGCGCTTGCCGCAGACACCGGCGGCAAAGCCTTCTTTGACAACAACGATCTCAATGCAGGCATCGTCCGTGCGCAGAAGGCCGTCACGGACTACTACCTCATCGGTTACTACACGACGAACACATCGCTTAACGGCGCATTCCGCAAGATCAAGATCACCGTTGCCGATTCGCTCAACGCCAAGCTCGACTATCGCAAGGGCTATTACGCGAACAAGGAATTCGGTAAGTTCAACGGCACCGAAAAAGAGCGCCAGTTGGAAGACGCGCTCATGCTCGGCGACCCTATTACCGAACTCACCATCGCGATGGAGTTGAATTACTTCCAGCTCAATCGCGCAGAATACTTCGTCCCACTCACAGTCAAGATTCCCGGCCGCGAACTCGCACTCGCAAAGAAGTTCGGTACGGAACACACTGTCATCGACTTCGTCTGCGAAATCAAGGATGAGATCGGCGGCAACACCGTTACCAACCTACGCGACAACGTCGACGTAAAGATCAGCGATGCCACCGCCGCTGAACTTACAAAGCGTCCCATTGAGTACAGCACCGGCTTCACGCTGCTGCCCGGTCGTTACAGCATCAAGTTCCTCGCACGCGACGACGAAACGGGCCGCATCGGCACTTACCAAACCAGCTTCATCATTCCGAACCTGAACAAGGAAACGAAGAAGCTGC
>Ga0209233_1001086_pt1 | contig 11209 bp, 7 predicted proteins | sample AraplaCL_Cvi_mCL_FD_184269 | JGI IMG/M metagenome (GOLD analysis project Ga0209233, IMG submission 184269) | Arabidopsis root microbial communities from the University of North Carolina, USA - plate scrape CL_Cvi_mCL (SPAdes) (version 2) | ecosystem: Host-associated > Plants > Roots > Endosphere ... | reverse complement strand
CTGTAGAGCAGTCGCAGCAGATAGTGATCGGGCCACAACAGCAGCGACACCGGATCCTCGAAAGGCGCGTCATGCGCAAACCAGGCCGGATCGGTATGGCCGTGCGGGCTGATGATGGGGAGTTTTTCGATTTTCGCGAAAAGCTCGGCCGCGATCTTGCGCTGTGCCGGCTCGGCCGGGAAGTAACGGTTGGGATCAAGCTGCGTCGACATGGAAACTCAATTCTCGGCGGTAAAGCGCGTGGCGGGCGTATAGGCGGGAACGATCAGATGCACCACCAGCAGGGCAAGCAGATAGGCAAGGGACGCAAAAACGAAGATCGGCGTATAGCTTCCCAACGCCTGCAGAACATTGGCGGCATAAAGGCTCATCAGCACGCCGCCCGCCGCGCCGGCAAAACCGCCCAGCCCCACAACCGAGCCGACGGCCCAGCGGGGAAACAGATCCGACGGCAATGCATAGAGATTGGCGGAAAAACCCTGATGGGCGCCGCACGCCAGCCCGATCACCGCCACCGCCAGCCAAAGACTGGACGCATGCATGGCGCCCGCCACCGGCAAGGCACAAAGGGCGCAGGCCAGCATTGCCATCTTGCGGGAGCGGCCGAGCCCGGTGCCGCGCTGAAGCAGGTCCGAGGAACGCCACCCGCCCAGCACCGATCCGATATCGGCCATGATGTAGATGGTGACCAGCGGCGGCCCGTAATGCTTGAGGTCCACGCCATAATTCTTGGCAAAGAAATCCGGCAGCCAGAACAGGAAAGTCCACCATACCGGATCGATCAGAAAACGTCCCGCCATATAGGCCCAGGTTTGGCGGGTCCTGAGCAATTTCGACCACGGCACCGGGCGCTGGGCTTCCTGCGGATCGGATTCGATATATGCCAGCTCCTTTGGGCTCAGCGACGCCATCTCGCGCGGCTGGCGATACCAGATGAGCCACACCGCCAGCCAGACGACCGTCAGCAGGCCGGTGAGAATAAAGGCCATCTGCCAGCCCAGCGCGATGGTGATGATCGGCACGATGAAGGGCGCGATGATGGCACCGACATTGGACCCGGCATTGAAGATGCCGATGGAGAGCGCGCGCTCGCGCAAGGGAAACCAGTCTCTCGTCGCCGCCAGGGTGCAGGGAAACAGGCCGGATTCGCCCAGTCCCATGGGAATGCGAACCAGCGTAAAACCCAAAGTGCTTCTGACCAGCGCATGGGCCATATGGGAGACGGTCCAGATGGTGACGGCGATGGTGCCGCCGACCTTGGCGCCGAAGCGGTCGACCACGCGGCCGAAGGCGACATAACCCAGGCCATAGGCGATCTGGAACGAAATCGCCATCCAGCCATAGCCGGTCTCGCTCCAACCATAGGCCTGCTGCAAGGTCGGCTTGAGCACGCTCAATACCTGGCGGTCGGTATAATTCAGGGCGACGATGGCGAAGAGCAGGGCGCAGACGAGCCAGCGCACATATCCCGCGGGAGAAAGAGCGGATTTCGTCACGGTCATCGTGCCCTCCATCGCCTTCACCAGTTGGTCATGCCGCCGTCTTCCAGCCGGTTCACCGGCAGATAGGCGCGCTTGTAGGGATATTTGGCCGCGAGTTTTTCGTCGATTTCCACGCCATGACCCGGTGTTTCGCCCGGATGCAGCGCGCCATCCTGATAGAAATAGGCGTGCGGGAAAACTTCGTCGGTTTGCGGCGCGTGATGCATCCATTCCTGGATGCCGAAATTGGGGATCGAGACGTCGAAATGCAGCGCCGAACCCATGCAGACAGGCGACAGGTCTGTGGGGCCGTGGCAGCCGGTGCGCACATTGTAGAGGTCGGCCAGCGCCGCGATACGGCGCAAATGGGTGATGCCGCCGGCATGGGTCACCGTGGCGCGGATATAATCGATCAGCTGCTCTTCAATCAGCTGCTTACAGTCCCAGATCGAATTGAACACTTCGCCCACCGCCAATGGCGTGGTGGTGTGCTGGCGGATCAGCCGGAAATTGGCCTGGTTCTCGGCCACCACCGTGTCTTCCAGCCAGAACAGGCGATAAGGCTCCAGATCCCGCCCCAGGCGCGCGGCCTCGATCGGGGTCAGACGGTGATGGGTGTCGTGCAGGAGATGCACGTCGGGGCCCAGCACATCGCGCGCGGTCTTGAACAGTTCGGGCACCGACCGCAAATATTTTTCGCTCGACCAAACATGCTCCGACGGCAAATCAGCATCGGCCGGCTCATACGATTTCTGCGTCTTGGAAACGCCATAGGTGGTGCGCAGCCCGGGCACGCCGGATTGCAGGCGCACCGCCTTGAAGCCCTGGTCGATATAGGCTTGCGCCTTTTCCAGCGTCTCTTCGATGGTATTGCCATTGGCATGGCAATAGACCATCGCGCCTTCACGGCATTTGCCGCCCAAGAGTTGATAAAGCGGCAGGCCCGCGGCTTTGGCCTTGATGTCCCACAAGGCCATATCGACGGCAGCGATCGCCGACATAGTGACGGGTCCGCGCCGCCAATAGGCGCCGCGATAGAAATACTGCCAGGTATCTTCGATCGTGTGGGCGTCGCGGCCGATCAGGCAGGGGATCAGATGATCGGTGAGATAGCTTGCCACCGCCAGTTCGCGGCCGTTCAAGGTGGCATCGCCGATCCCGGTGATACCGTCGGACGTCTCGATCTTCAGGGTAACGAAGTTGCGCCCGGGACAGGTGACGATGACACGGGCGGAAACAATCTTGAGCACTTCAACTCCCCTTACCCGGAACGGCTCGAGCCGTCTTCTTTGGTAACGCTATCAAGCTAGGAAAACCCGGCTATTTTGTAAAGCCGGGCGGGCATTTGAGCATCATTGTGCTGCTTTGGGCAATTGCGAAGAGCTCTGATTAGAAAGGATCTGGCAGAAAGCCGCGCTCGCGGTAGCAGAACCAGTCGAAATCGGCGGGCGCGGCGGTCCCTGCCATGTCCTGGCAGGCCATGCCGACAAAGGCGCCGGTGAAATTGGGCGAGCCCGGCATCTGGGCCTCGTCCGACAGGATCGAGGCGTCAAACGTCTGCGGCAGGCGCTGCCAGTTTTCCCTGGCCAGGCGATAGGCGAACCACAGCCGTTCGTCATCCACTTCCACCCGCAGGCCGATGGGTCCGTGCGGAATCGCGATCGGCGCGGTAAAGGCATCCCCCACGGGCGCGTCGGGCAAGGCCGACATCACGCGAAGATGTTTGCCATTTGTATCGTCATGACTCACATGCAGATAATGAAACTTGTTGCCGCCATAATAGCAGACCAGGCCCGCCGCCTGCTGATAATGCGCGGGCTCGAAATCCATCTGTGTTTCGGCGCTGTAGCAATGTGATTGCTGCCGCCGCGCCACCAGGCCTTGGGTGAACAGGCTTCCGATGCTTTCGCGGCCATAGATGCGCAAGTGTCCCTTGCGCGCCGTCAGGCTGAAAACATCTTCCGGCCGTGGCGTGCGCAGCCACTGGAAATCGATCCCCAGGTCAGGGGAATCGAAATCGTCACGCTCGGGCACAATGGGGAAGGGGTGGGGCGCCAGTTTCGGCGCCGGGGTGGTGATCTGCGGCAGACCCGGTTCGCCTTCGGTGTAGAGCCAGCCATCGCGCCATTGCATCTTCTGGATCGCGGTTTCCCGGCCCAGTGTGCAGCGGCCGCGATTCTTCAACGGCCGCCCGCAGAGATAAACCATGTAGGTGTCGCCGCTTTGCGTCTCCACCAGGTCGGCATGGCCGGCGCGCTGCAAGGGCGCATCGGGGCGGTTGCGCGCGCTGATGATATAGCGGTCGGGATGAAGCTCATACGGCCCCAGCAAATCGCGCGACCGCGCCATGGTCACGGCATGATTCCAGGCCGTTCCGCCCTCCGCGGTCAGCAGGTAGTAAAAGCCGTCTCGCTTATAGAGGTGGGGCGCTTCGGTCAGTCCCAGCGGTGTGCCTTTGAAGATATTGACCCGCTCGCCGATCAGCTTTCTCTCTTTAGGCGAATATTCCTGCGCGACAATGCCGGCAAAGCGATTTTGCCCAGGGCGATGGTCCCACAGCATGTTGACGAACCATTTCTTGCCGTCATCGTCGTGGAACAGTGACGGGTCGAAGCCGCTGCTGTTCATATAAATGGGATCGGACCAATCGCCATCGATGGTCTTGGCCGTCACCATGTAATTGTGGAAATCGCGCAGGGACGCGCCTGCCGCCCCACCGACCGAGGTGCGGCCATAGCGCTTCACATCGGTATAGATCAGGTAAAACTGCTCGCCATCGTGGCTCAGACATGGTGCCCAGATGCCGCAGGAATCCGGATCGCCGCGCATGTCCAGTTGGCTGGCGCGTCGGAGCGGCCGGGTCAGCAGCCGCCAATTCACCAGATCGCGGGAATGATGGATCTGAACCCCCGGGTACCATTCGAAGGTCGAAGTGGCGATGTAATAGTCATCACCCACGCGCAGAATGGAGGGATCGGGATTAAAACCCCGCAAAATGGGGTTCTGGATATCAGGCATGTTTGGGCTTTCGGATTACGGTCCAGGCGACGATTGCCGCAACAATATCCAGCACCGCCAGCAACATGAAGACCGGCGTATAGCCGATCTGATCGATCCTCTGCCCCAATTCGAAGGTAAAAATCAGGATGCCGAAATTGGCGCAGGTGCCGGCCATGCCGGCTACGGTGCCCACTTCATTGCGGGGAAAAAGGTCGGTTGCCATGGTGATCATGGTGACCGACAGGGTCTGATGGGCAAACCCGGCCAGGCTGATCAGCGCGACCGCCATCAGCGGGTTCTGCACCACGCCGGTGAACGCCACGCCGATCATCATGATCGCGCCCAGGGTAAACGCCCCGCGCCGCGCATCGATCAGGTCCAGTCCGCGCTTTTGCAGGAACAGCACCACCATGGGGCCGAAGATGCAGCCCAGATCGGCCGCCAGGAAAGGCATCCAGGCATAAAGCGCGATATGCTTGAGATCGAAATGACGCACGGTCGTCAAATAGAGCGGCACCCAGAAGGACAGCATGCCCCAGGTTGGATCGGTGAGAAAACGCGGAAGCGCGATGCCCCAAAAATTACGCCGCTGAAGGATCGACCAAAGCGACGGCTTTCTATCTTCTGCTTGCAGGAATGTTTCCTGGCCCGAAAGGATATAGTCGCGCTCTTGGTCCGACAGCGACGGATGTTGACGTACCGGCCGATAAAACAGCAGCCATAAGGCCACCCACACCAGGCTGATCGCGCCGACGATGAAAGGACGCCTGCCAGGAATAATTCAGGATCGCCCAGGCGACCAAAGGCGGCGCCACCATCGAACCCAGCGAGGGCCCGATATTATAAAGACCGCCGGCCAGGCCGCGCTCTTTGGCGGGAAACCATTCCGCCACCACCTTCAGCCCGCCCGGCGAAAAAGCCCCTTCCGCAAAACCCAACAGCCCGCGCAGGCCCGCCAATACCTGCCAGCTGCCGGCCAGGCCGTGCGCCATGCAGATTGCCGACCAGAGAAAGGCAAACAGGGCAAAGCCCGACTTCACGCCCAATATGTCGATGATGTAACCGACCAGCGGCTGGAACAGGATGCCGCCCTGAAAGGCCGATGTGATCCAGCCATATTGCTGAGTGGTGATATGCAGACTTGAGATCACGGTCGGCGCGGCGATGGACAGGACTTGCCGCGACAGGAAATTGACCAGCGCGCCCAGCATGATCAGACCGATGGTGAGCCAGCGTAGCCCCATGAAGCGGCGCATATGTCCTCCCGTTGCCTGCCTTTGGCAGGTTTATTCTTTTCATACCTCAGCCTGGGCGGCTTTGGCTTCCCCTGCCTCGGGTTGCGCTTGGACGCGCGACAGTTGACGGGCGGCGCGGAAATGGTAACGCTAACTTATGGCCCCGCAAAGACAAAAAGGGTGGCTGGTGGAGGATTCGATGCGCGGGGATTGGGCGAGAGCGGCGCTGGTCCATCTTTTTGCCGCTGGCGTGCTGTTGCTGTCCGCACCAGCGCGGGCCGAGGATGGCTATGACCTCTGGCTGCGCTATCGTCCGATAGAGGCAACCGCCCAGGCACAATATCGGCCGCTTGCGACAGCGGTGGTGTCGCAGGCTACTTCGCCAACCCTGGATGCCGCCAAGACCGAATTGACAAAGGGGCTGAGCGGGCTTCTGGACAGGCCGGTTGGCGCGGGCGCGCTCGCCGATGGCGCGGTGGTGATCGGCACGCCTGCCTCCTCGCCTTTGATCGCCGGCCTGAAACTGCCGCTCGCGCCTTTGGGCAATGAAGGCTATCTGATCCGCAGCACCTCCATTGATGGCCATGCCGTCACGGTGATCGCCGCCAACCGCGACATCGGTGTGCTGTATGGCAGCTTTGCATTTCTGCGCCTGATCCAAACCCGGCAGCAGATCGCGCGTCTGGACATCTCCAGCGCGCCGCGCCTGAAACTCAGGCTGCTCAATCATTGGGACAATATCGACGGCACCATCGAGCGCGGCTATGCCGGTCATTCCATCTTCGACTGGCACAAGATGCCCGATTATATGGACCCGCGTTACACCGTGATGGCGCGGGCCGATGCGTCGGTGGGCATCAACGGCATCGCGCTGAACAATGTCTCGTCCGATGTCTGGATGCTGGCGCCGATGTATATCGGCAAGGTCGCGGCGCTGGCGGACGTGCTTCGCCCCTATGGCGTGCGTGTCTATCTGTCGATCAAGTTCAGCGCGCCGGTGGAGTTGGGCAAGCTCAAAACCGCCGATCCGGCCGACCCGATGGTGGCGGCCTGGTGGAAACAGGAAGTCGATGCGATCTATCGCCAGATCCCGGATTTCGGCGGCTTTGTGGTCAAGGCCAATTCCGAGGGCCAGCCTGGTCCGCGTGACTATAATCGCAGTCAGGCCGAAGGCGCCAATGTGGTCGCCGATGCGCTGAAGCCCCATGGCGGCACGGTATTCTGGCGCGCTTTTGTCTACAGCGAGAAAGATCCGACCGACCGTGCCAAGCAGGCCTATAACGAATTCAAGCCGCTGGATGGCAAATTCCGCGACAATGTCTTTGTCCAGACCAAGAACGGCGCCATCGACTTTCAGCCGCGCGAGCCCGTCCATCCCTTGTTCGGGGCGATGCCCAAAACCAATCTCGCGCTGGAAGTGCAGCTGACCAAGGAATATCTCGGTCAGGCCACCCATCTGGTCTATCTGCCGGTGCTTTTCAAGGAAGTGCTGGACTGGGACACGATGGCCAAAGGCAAGGGCTCGACGGTCGCACGCGTGATCGACGGCTCGCTGGAAGGCCACACCACGTCCGCCATGGTGGGCGTCTCCAACATCGGCGACGACCGCAATTGGACCGGCAGCCAGTTCAACCAGGCCGATTGGTATGGTTTCGGGCGGCTGGCCTGGGATCTCAACCTGACGCCCGAGCAAATCGCGCGCGAATGGCTTGCGCAGACCTTCACCAATGATCCGGCCTTCATCGACAAGATGGCGCCGATGATGATGGCCAGCCGTGAGGCGGTGGTGAATTACATGACGCCCTTGGGCCTGCATCACATCATGGCGACGGGGCATCATTATGGTCCCGGCCCCTGGGTCGACGATCTGCCACGGCCCGAACAGAATCCGGTTTACTTTCACCGGGCCGATGCCAAGGGCGTCGGTTTCGACCGCACGCCCAGCGGCAGCGATGCCACGTCCCAATATGCCCCGCCTATCGCCAAACTGTTCGCCGGACCGGATATACCCGACCGTTATCTGCTGTGGTTCCAGCATGTCGGCTGGGACCACAAGATGAAGTCGGGGCGCAGCCTGTGGGACGAGCTGGTGCTGCATTATGACGAAGGCGTTGCCCAGGTGGCGCAGATGCGCCAGACCTGGGATGCGATGAAGCCTTATGTGGACGCTGAGCGCTGGTCGCAGACCGCCGCTTTCCTGGGCATCCAGGCAAAGGAAGCGCAATGGTGGCGCGATGCCTGTATCGCCTATTTCGAGACTTTCTCGCATATGCCGATGCCGGCGGGCCATGCCGCTCCACCGCACGATCTGACTTATTATAAAGCGGTCTATATCCCTTATGCCCCGGGGCGGACCGGCTATACCGCCGCGCCTTTCAAAAACACACCCAAGGACCCCGACCAGAACGGTATCGCTACCCAGATTCCCTGACGCAAATTGCGACAGGTACGGGCTTTACGGCACCCGGCACCTGTCTATTATCCCGCCCAAAACGGTATACAGTTTTAAGCGGGAAGATTTCGCCATGCGTTTCAGGACTTATCTGCTTGCTCGCCCAGGCTTGCGCCTACGTTCCTTGGCCCTTTCCGGTGCGGCCCTTGCTCTGTCTGTGGCGGTCGGTTTTTCCGCGACCAAGCCGGCAGCGCCCAAGGGTCCGCTGGCATCCCAGCTCAATCTTCCCTGGCCGGCGAAGGTGCAGCGCAAGCAGCCCAAATATCCGCCGGCACTGTCGCCGGCCCAGGAACTGAAGACCTTCCACATGCCGCCTGGCTATCAGGTGCAGCTGGTGGCGTCCGAGCCGCTGATCAAGGATCCGATCCTGGCGGAGTTTGACGGCGACGGCCGGCTCTGGGTCGTGGAAATGCAGGGCTATGCCGTCGGCGAAAAGATGGTCAATGAGACCGAGCCGGTCGGCGATGTCGTCATCCTGGAAGATACCGACGGCGATGGGGTCTATGACAAGCGTACCGTGTTTCAGGACAAGCTGATCCTGCCGCGCGCCCTGAAAATTCTGGATCACAATTGCGCCCTGATCGGCGAGCCGCCCAATCTGGTCAAGTCATGCGACACCAACGGCGATCTGGTGGCCGACACCAAGGAATTGATCAAGGACGGCTTCGGCCGCCAGGGCAATATCGAACATGCCGCCAACGGCCTTTATTGGGGAATGGACAACACCATCAATATCTCCGAACACAATTACAATCTGGTGTTCAAGGGCGATGGCAAGTTCGAGGTCGTGCCCAATCTGGTGCGCGGCCAATGGGGCATCACCCAGAATGACGGCGGCTTGATCTTCCGCAACTTCAACACCGATCCGCTGTTCGTGGACTATATCCCGCCCAGCTATTTCGTGCGCAATCCCGATGTCGTGCGCACCAGTGGCCTGTACGAAAATCTGGTCGATCAGGAGAAATCGGCGGTATGGCCGGTGCGTCCGACCTTGGGCGTCAATCGCGGCTATCGTCCGGAAGTGCCGCGCCCCGATGGCTCGGCCTATTATTATCAAGGCGTGTCCTGGCCGATGATCTATCGCGGCGACGCCCTGCCCAAGGAGCTCTACGGTCAGCCAGTGGTGGTGGACAGTCCCACCAATCTGGTCCACCTGCTCAAGATGCAGGATGACGGTTCGGGCAATTTGTCGGCGGCGGATTTCTATTCCAAGGGCGAATTCCTCGCCTCGACCGACGAACGCTTCCGGCCTGTGTCGCTGACCCCGGGATGGGACGGCACCTTTTATATCGTCGACATGTATCGCGGCGTCTCCCAGGACGAGCCGATACAGACCGACTATCTGAAGAACTATATCCTGCAGCACCGGCTGTGGAACGGCATTCACTATGGCCGCATCTATCGCGTGGTGCATACCGGCATGAAGGCGCCACCCGCCAAGCCGCAGATGAACGAGGAAACCGCGGTCCAGCTGGCGGCGCATCTCTCCGATCCGATCGGCTGGTGGCGCGATACTGCCCAGCAGCTGCTGGTTCAGCGCAATGACAAGTCGGCGGTCGCGCCGTTGCAGCAGTTGGCGACGGCCGCGCCGGACTTCCGTACCCGGGTGCAGGCGGTCTGGACCTTGGCTGGCATGGGCTCGCTGGATGCCGATACGGTGAAAAAGGCGCTGGAGGATTCCAATCCCTATGTCCGCAACGCGGCCGTGCGCGGGTCCGAGCCCTATCTGGCCAAGGGCGACGCGTCGATGCTGGAAGCAGTGATGAAGAAAGCCGACGATGCCAACTGGCAGGTACGGCGTCAGCTGGCGGCCTCCCTGGGCGCGCTGCCGGCGAACATGCGGCTGGCGCCCGTGGTCGCCATGATGAAAAAATATGGTGATGACAAGATCACCGTCGATGCCGCGATCAGCGGTCTGAAAGGCCAGGAAGCCGATGCGCTGACCGATCTCGCCGCGAAGTCAGGCACTCTCGATGCGATACAGATGCTGGCGGGCGCCGCCGCCAAGGGGCGCAATGAAGGCCAGGTGCAGAAGATGATCGCCCTGGCGGTCGATACGGGTCAGCCGGCCGCGCGGCGCGTTGCCGTTCTCAGTGGTGCCGCGACCGGCTTCAGCGGCCAGGACATTCGCCCCAGCGGCAATGTCGCGGGCGGCAAGGCGGGGGGCGTGCCCGATCTTTTCGTGCGTCCCAAACCTGCGATCAAATTGATGCCGCTGTCGGCGGAGCCCGTGGCGCTGACAACGCTGGCCAAGGAGAGCGGCGATCTGGGTGCGGCGGCCAAGGCCGTGGTGGACGATCTCACTTGGCCGGGCAAACCGGTGCCGCCCGCGCCCAAGAACACGCGTACGCCCGAGGAAGAAGCGTTGTTCAAGGCGGGGCAGGGCGTCTACGCCACCAACTGCGCTGGCTGTCACCAGGATCAGGGTCAGGGCGCGCCGCATATCGCCGCCGCCCTGGCGGGCTCCAAGATTGCCACGGGGCGCCCCGACATGCCGCTGCGCGTGCTGTTGAACGGCAAGGATGGCAAGATCGGCGAGATGCCGCCGCTCGGCCAGTCGCTGAGCGATGTGCAAGTGGCGCAGGTTTTGACCTATGTGCGCGGCAGCTTCGGCAACACGGCCGCGCCGGTTCACCCCGATCTGGTCAAGGAATTCCGCCTGTCCTACGCCTATCGCAAGAAGCCATGGACCGACGCGGAGCTGGAAAAGCCCTCGCGCTAGATGACGGTCGCAATCGCTGTTCAAGGACTCACCCGCCGGTATGGCGCGGTGATGGCCGTGGACGGCATCAGCTTTGAGGTGCGCGCGGGCGAAATTTTCGGCCTGCTCGGGCCCAATGGGGCCGGCAAGACTACAACGCTTGAATGCATTCTGGGCCTGAACCGCCCGGATGCCGGCCGCATCACTGTCTGCGGGTTTGCCGAGCCGCGCGCATGCCGCGAAAAGGTTGGTGCGGTGCTGCAGGCGACCGGGCTGCAGGACAAAATCACCCCGCGCGAGGCGCTGGATCTGTTTCGCAGTTTTTATCCGCGCGCCATCG
>Ga0209233_1001084_pt1 | contig 11223 bp, 9 predicted proteins | sample AraplaCL_Cvi_mCL_FD_184269 | JGI IMG/M metagenome (GOLD analysis project Ga0209233, IMG submission 184269) | Arabidopsis root microbial communities from the University of North Carolina, USA - plate scrape CL_Cvi_mCL (SPAdes) (version 2) | ecosystem: Host-associated > Plants > Roots > Endosphere ... | reverse complement strand
AATACCAATAACGGCAAAAATCCGGAATAAGGTAAGCGCTAACTTACCCCAGGTAAAACCCAGTTCCATGCCAAAGGCCATGCCATTGTTTTCGGTATAGTGGAGCATGCCACGGTCGCCAAAAAATTTGATCTCCTGGCCCTGATACATGTGCGCATGCACCCAAAGCTTAATAGCTTGATCGGCAATTATAATTAGTAAAGCAGTTAAAAAAGGTTTTACGTAAACAGCCTTCATTTATTGCTTTAATTTAGCCTCCATGGTAAGGGTGGTATGCGGAACGGCACGTAAACGCTCTTTTGGGATAAGTTTACCGGTTTCGCGGCAAATGCCGTAAGTTTTATTTTCAATGCGCACTAAAGCGGCTTCTAATTGTTCAATAAATTTCTTTTGACGTGCCGCCAGTTGGTTAATCTGCTCTTTTTCTAATGTGGCAGAACCATCTTCTAAAGTTTTGTAGGTACCTGCAGTGTCATCAGTACCATTAGCATTTGGTGCACTTAGCGACGATGCCAATGAGTTTAACTCTTCTTTAGCACTGTTTAATTTGTCTAGCAATAAATCTTTAAATTCTTTTAACTCAGAGTCGCTATATCTGGTTTTTTCGTTTTCTACTTTCATTTATACTTTTTTAATAGCAATAATTACTTCATTATCATCAATTGTAGTAGTCTCGCCCTCATTTAGCTGATTATCAAGCGCTATACTGTCGGCCAAAATTTCGGCGCTAATATAGGATAAATTGTTATTGAGCGCGCGGCTTATAGCTTGACTATCTGATAGTCTTACAGTTATCCTGTCGGTAACTTCAAAGCCATTGTTTTTGCGTAGGTTCTGTATTCTGTTTATTAGCTCACGTGATATTCCTTCCTCCTTTAATTCGTCGGTTATGGTAACATCTAAAGCCACGGTTAGTTTTCCTAAATTTGCAACCTGCCATCCCGGAACATCTTCGGCAATAATTTCAACGTCTGAAGTGAGTAGCGAGTAGTGAGTGGTGAGTAGTTGCAAGCTTCCCTCATTTTCAAGCTTCGCGATGGCTTCCTGATCTAAATTGTTGATCTCTTCGGCTACGGCTTTCATATCCTTACCCACCTTAGCACCAAGGGCTTTAAAGTTTGGTTTGATCTTTTTCTTGATAAATCCGGCAGTGTCGGTTATGTATTCAATGTCCTTGATATTGGTTTCAGACAAGATCAGTTCTTTCACCTGGTCAACCTGTTGCTCAAACTCTTTATCCAGTATCGGCAATAAAATTTTGCTCAATGGCTGGCGTACATTGATGCCTACTTTTTTACGCAACGATAGTACCAATGATGATATATCCTGCGCCAGCTGCATACGCTCTTCCAAAGCTTCGTTCACCAAAGCAGCAGTGTGCTCCGGGAAGTAAGCCAGGTGAACTGATTCAAACGGTTCTTTTTGGGTGATGCTGTTTAAGTCGGTATACAAACGCTCGGCAAAGAACGGCGCAATTGGCGACATCAGCTTCGCGATGGTGGTTAAACAGGTGTAAAGGGTTTGGTAAGCCGATAATTTATCTTCTGAGTCGTCTGATTTCCAGAAACGGCGACGGCTCAGGCGAACAAACCAGTTACTCAAGTTTATATCTACAAAATCCTGGATAGCGCGGGCGGCTTTGGTAGGCTCAAAATCGGCATAAAAAGCGTCAACCTCTTTGCTCAGGGTGTTTAACAATGATATGATCCAACGGTCAATTTCCGGGCGATCCTGAATCGGAATATCAGGCTCGCTGTACGTAAACTTGTCGATGTTGGCATACATCACAAAGAAAGTATAGGTATTATATAAGGTACCGAAGAATTTACGGCGAACCTCGTCTATGCCGTCAACATTAAATTTCAAATTGTCCCAAGGGGCTGCGTTGCTGATCATGTACCAGCGCGGCGCATCGGCGCCAAACTGTTCGATAGTCTCAAACGGATCAACACCGTTACCCAAACGTTTCGACATTTTGTTACCGTTTTTGTCCAGTACCAGGCCATTCGAGATCACGTTTTTGAACGATATGCCTTTGTTGCCAACTTTAGCGTTTACGGCTTTGATCTCGTCGCTGGTTTCACTTAGCATTACGGCTATGGCATGCAGCGTAAAGAACCAACCACGGGTTTGGTCAACACCTTCGGCAATGAAATCTGCCGGGTAGGCGTTGGCAAATTCTTCTTTATTTTCAAAAGGGAAATGCCATTGTGCATAAGGCATGGCGCCGCTGTCAAACCAAACGTCAATCAGGTCAGCCTCTCTGTAATAGTAGTAGGCCTGACTGTGATAAAATTTTGTAAGAATGATATTGTCCACATAAGGTCTATGCAGATCCATTTCAATATTTTCTTTCGCAAAAAACTCGTCGACTGTAGTTGTGAATTTTTTAACCAGGACATCCCTGTTCGGACAAGAATCAATGAAGCTCCTTAATTCTAATGTCCCCTTTTTAAGGCCAGCCTGTAGATCCTGGATTTTGACAAGATCCTCTTCCGAATCTTCATCGACAGGAATTGAAAGGAATTCCATTATCTCTTCAGCTGTATGTTTCAGGAAATATTCCTTAGCATCCTCAAAGTAAAAATAAAGACCTTCTTTTTTTAATTCTTCAATACTGCCAATACAGATCTCCGGCTTTGGCACAAATGTCGCGTCGCAGCGCCAGATAGGCAGCGGGGTACCCCAATAACGTGAGCGCGACAGGTTCCAATCTACCAGATTCTCCAGCCAGTTACCAAAGCGGCCGGTACCGGTCGACTCAGGTTTCCAGTTGATGGTTTTGTTCAGCTCCACCATTTTATCTTTCAAAGCGGTGGTGCGGATGAACCAGCTATCTAGCGGATAATACAAAATAGGCTCATCACTGCGCCATGAGTGTGGGTAGCTGTGCTCGTATTTCTTAACGTCGAAGGCTCTGTTCTCGGTTTTTAGTTTGATCGAGATCAGTACGTCGGTCGGTTTAAAATCCGGTTGCGCGCGCTCTTCGACGGTATAATATTCTTCTTTTACGTAGCGGCCGGCAAAGTCGGTCACTTCACTTACAAAGCGCCCTTGTTTGTCAACCAGCGGAGCGTCCTTGCCGCTTTCATCTTTCACCAAAACAGCAGGTACGCCGGCTTCTTTGGCTACTCTAAAGTCATCGCCACCAAAAGTAGGGGCAATGTGAACGATACCGGTACCATCCTCAGTAGTCACAAAATCGCCCGGAATAACGCGGAAGCCGTTTTTAACCAGATCGTCATTGGTTACATATGGCAATAATTGCTCATAGTTAACTCCAACCAGCTCAGCACCGGTGTAAGTGTCTTTTATTTCCCATGGGATAATCTTGTCGCCGCCTTTGTAATCGGCAAAAGACGCACCCTGACCATCGGTCTTAAATAATTTACCAACCAGGTCTTTCGCTAAAATAACGGTGATCGGCTCGTAAGTATATGGGTTAAAAGTGGCAATCTTTACGTATTGAATCTTCTCGCCAACCGCTAAAGCACTGTTCGACGGAAGCGTCCAGGGGGTAGTCGTCCAGGCTAGGATAAACAGGTCAGCACTGATGTTATCAAACAAAAATTCCGATTTATCATCGCGCTTAACTTTAAACTGCGCAGTGATGGTAGTGTCTTTTACCATTTTGTAGGTACCCGGCTGGTTCAGCTCGTGCGAGCTTAGGCCGGTGCCTGATTTTGGCGAGTAAGGCTGAATGGTATAGCCTTTATAAAGCAGGTCTTTGTTATAAAGCTCCTTCAATATCCACCAAAGCGACTCGATATATTCGTTTTTGTAAGTGATGTACGGATTTTCAAGGTCGACCCAGTAACCCATTTTTTCGGTCAGGTCATTCCAGATATCGGTATAGCGCATTACCTCTTTGCGGCAAGCGTCGTTATAGTCTTTTACAGATATTTTTTTGCCGATATCATCTTTGGTAATACCCAGCGCTTTCTCAACAGCCAGCTCGATAGGCAAGCCGTGGGTGTCCCAGCCGCCTTTACGTTTTACCTGGAACCCTTTTAAAGTTTTATAGCGGCAAAAAATGTCTTTAATGGCGCGCGCCATTACGTGGTGAATGCCCGGCATGCCATTGGCACTTGGCGGGCCTTCATAAAATGTATATGGTTTGCCGGCCGGCCTGCTGCTGATGCTTTTTTCGAAGATGTTATTCTGCTTCCAAAACTCCAGGATGTCTTTGCCTGTCTGCGATAAATTTAACTGCTTGTATTCCTTGTACATTAATCTTTTGCCCCTTAAAATTTAGAGGTTGCAAAAATAGGTAATTTTGAATGAAAAAGCATAGTTTACCGGGGCTAAATTGCCACGTGTTAGATGAAACTGCCAAACCTATGACAGTTGACGCCAAACTAAGCATTGTACAAGAGAATTATTCAATGCAAGCTATAATCTTTATCTGTCAATTTAATTAAAAGTTTACCTAGGTCTTTGCTGGTTTTAATGTTAGTTAATTTGTTTGCCGTTAGTCTATAATTTAGCATAATATCCTTAGTTATTAATACTTTATACGTAAGTTCCCATACCTGTTTTTACACAATTAATGCGGACACTACTATCTTGCCTGCTAGCATTATTATATGTTGACGTATGTTTTGCCCAGGGCCCCTCACAACAATCTCAACGCGGACAAAACAGTTTGTTTGCCAATTATTTTTCTAATATTTCGGCACTTGGTGGCGAGAGCTACCAAATAAAAGGTAATATCTGGGGCGTAACTGCAGGTTATAACTTTAGCATGGAAAAAAACAAGGCCTATTGGACAAGGGCTTTAAATGCTAAAAATGTTGCTGTGGCATTTTCGTATATTAATATGGAAGATGCCGGATCGGCTCAAGCTTCCCAGGCGAAAGGTTTTCTCGGAGAGGCTTACAGCCTCCGGTCGCAATTGGATATTTGTTTATTCAATGTTGATAAAACCAACTTCATGTTATCGCCAGGCTTTGGCTTAACCTATGTCACCAAAACCTTTCGTACAACTGATAATCCGTTAGTGGGTAGCCATATAAATATGAATGTCATCCTAGGCGCAAAGTTGGAGATACCCGTTGTCCGTTCCACAAAAATAGTTGCCGGGATTGATTTGTTTCATTTTTCAAACACTGCCTTTAAGCTGCCTAATAAAGGGGTTAACCTTCTGAATGCATCTTTAGGTATTGTTGAGGGGTTGAATTCAGTTAATAAGGAAAGAAAAGTTTCATTTGCCGCCACAGAAGATAAGGGTGCATTTGAATTTGGAATAGGCATGGGGCACAGAGGCCTGCAGCAGCAATTTAACGCGCCGGCAACTTCGCTAAACGATTCGCTGCAGCGTAAGTTCGGTACTTCGAAATTGAACAATATTGGTATGTCTGCCGGTTATAATTACCGCTTAAATCCGCTGATTAGTTTTAAAGCGGCATCTGATGTGATTTACTACACCACCACCTATTACCTACCAGATTATAAAACTACAGTGCAAGAATATGGGACTTCAAAAGACAAGCTTAGTGTTGGCTTAAGCGGTGGTTTGGATGTTTGGCTAAACCGTTTGGTTTTTGAAGGAAGCTATGGATATTATCTTCATTTGAATTATGCTACAACCCCTATTTATACCTATTGGATAATAGGGGCCAAGTATTATTTCACTCCTTGGCTGGCATTTGAAGCTAAAACTTATTTGCACCTGGCAGAGGCTCATTACACCAATTTTGGTGTACTTTTTCATCTCAAATAGGGATATTTTGTTTAAAAGGCCATTTGGAAGCAATGCTCTTCCAAATTTGTAATTGCGCGGCAGCGACACATCTATGCTTTTTGCTAAATTTACCATAGCCAATAAATCTAAACAGCTACCATGAGGAAACACATAATTGCCTGTGCGATTCTCGCACCTTTCTCGGCCATGGCCCAAACCGCGAGTAACTTTAAGGTTACCGACCGTTTCTTCGGTGTTCATTTTGATTTTCATGCCAGTCCGGATACGAGAGGTATCGGCAAAACGCTGAGGGCTGAAGATGTCGACTATATGTTGGATCAGGTGCATCCGGATTTTATACAGGTAGATACCAAAGGCCATCCCGGTATATCAAGTTACCCGACCAAGGTTGGCGTAGCTGCGCCGGATATAGTACTTGATCCCCTCAAACTTTTCCGCGAGGAGACGGCCAAAAGAGGAGTGGGCCTGTTCTCTCATTTTTCAGGCATACTGGACGCACAAGCTGTAAAAGATCATCCTAACTGGACACGTATCAACGGCAACGGTAAACCCGACATTGGCGCAACGTCCATATTTGGCAAATATGCCGACGATTATTTTATCCCGCAGATCAATGAGCTGAGCAGTAAATACAACGTCAACGGTGTTTGGGTGGATGGCGAGTGCTGGGCCCTGCAGCCTGATTACTCGGACGCTGCTATTGCGGCTTATAAAAAAGCAACGGGTAAGACAGATATCCCATATCATAAAAAAGACGCGGGTTATGCTGATTATGTGCAGTTTACCCGCCGTGCGTTTCATCAGTATCTGTCGCATTATGTTAAAGCGGTACACAAGTTTAACCCCAATTTAATTATTACCAGCAACTGGTCGTTCTCCTCATTTATGCCGGGCAAGGTGGATGCGCCGGTTGATTATCTTTCGGGCGATTTTACGAGCGATGCGGTGCCCGATGTCGATTTTGAATCGCGCGCACTGGCTCTGCAAGGTAAGCCATGGGACTTGATGTGCTGGGGATTTATGAGCGGTAAAAATGGAAAAGGATTTTCCTGGAAAAGCGCCCGTCAGTTAGAACAAAAGGCGGCGTTGGTGCTGTCGCAGGGCGGTGGTTACCAGATCTACATCCCACAGCACCGCGATGCTTCATTACAGATGGAGACCGTACCTACATTGGCCGAAGTTTCAAAATTTTGCCATGAGCGCAAGGCATATACCTTTAACTCGGCGCCCGTGCCGCAGGTGGCTTTGCTGCTTTCAGAATTTGGGCATTATAATGAGTCGCCGGGCGTGTTTGAGAACGGGCAGGGAGGTAATAACAATGTGAAAGGTACCCTGGAGATGCTACTCGATTCAAAATACAGCGTGCAACTTTTACAGGAACATCATCTTAAAAAAACGTTGTCGCAATATCCCCTGCTGGTTATTTCAGAGTGGCGTCAATTGCAGCCGGAGTTTATTAAAAACGTTGAGCGGTACATCCGCAAAGGAGGTAAAGTGCTTGCTATTGGAGACAGGCATTTATTCCGTAACCTTTTGCCCGAAAATGCCCCGGTAAGCAAGGACAATCCGGCCGGCTTAGCTGTCGCCATGCAAAATTATGGAAAGGGTACTATTGCTTGTATTGATGATAATATCTCCTTAAAATATCTCAATACTAAAAACAATGAGCTGCGCCAATCGGTTCGGCAACTCGTAAATGAATTATTTCTTCAACCTCAGGTCATAGTTAGCGGCGATGCCAAAATTCATATCACCCTCAATAAAAAAGATAATAACCTGCTGCTGCACCTGGTAAATGTAGGCGACCATCTTGATGCCAATGCTGATAACTCGTTGACTTTTAATTTGCCGGCGATTACGGCCCCGATCAACATAGCGTTAACCACCGCCAGCAAACCTAAGTCGGTTTTGCTGCAGCCGGAGGGTAAAGAGCTGCCATTTACTTATGCAGAAGGTAAAATAAAATTTGAGGTACCGGGTTTAGATGTTTATTCAATTGTGCAGGTGGTTGAATAGGGCGTTATACTTATCATTTGTCATTGCGAGCGTAGCATGGCAATCGCGAAGTGAATGAGAGAGTACGCGTGTTCCGAATGTTCGGGAGCGCTCCTCCTAGCAATGACAGGTGGGGTGGGTGTCACTATGTTTTCTTTTCCCTAAATTTGATGAATGAAAAAATTCATCCGTGGTTTTGGCTACGCTTTTAACGGACTGGCCACAGCAGCAAAAACACAGCTTAATTTTCGCGTACACCTGGTAGCGGCTTTGATTGCGGTTTACACCGGCTATGCCCTGCATATTGCTACCAACGAATGGTTGTGGATTGGTTTCTGCATAGCTCTTGTCCTCATGGCCGAGTTACTCAATACCGCGCTTGAATTTTTAACCGACCTGGTATCGCCCGAATACAATAAAACGGCCGGGCACGTTAAAGATATGGGCGCCGCCGCGGTTGTGGTTGCCGCTTTGTTTGCGCTGGTTACCGGTGCGGTTATCTTCACTCCCAAAATATTGTTGCTTATCCATGCTGCATAAAACACGGGGCATTGTACTAAAAACTACCGACTATGGCGAAAGCAGCGTCATTACCCAGGTATTTACCGAAAAACTGGGATTGCAATCATACATCATAAACGGGGTGAAAAAACCCAGGGCCAAGATAAGCCGTAACATGCTGCAGCCCTTGCATTTGCTCGATCTGGTGGTGTATCATAAAGGTACGGGTGGTGTGCAGCGTATTTCAGAGCTCAAAACCTCGCCGGTTTTGCAGAGTATTCCGTACGATGTGATAAAAAGCAGCATGGCCATGTTTTTGAACGAGGTGCTGTACAAGTGTATCCGCCAGCAAACGGAAGATGAGCATCTTTTTGATTTTGTGTTTAGTACGATAGAATGGCTGGATCATCAAAACGCCGGATTGGCAAATTTTCACCTGCTGTTTCTCACCCACCTTACCCGTTACCTGGGTTTTTATCCCGACAGGTATATGGCTGATGAGGCCGATTATTTTGACTTGAAAGATGGGGTATTTAAACGGTATAAACCCGAGGGGCTGCTGTACCTCTCGCCGCCACATACGCAGAATTTTAGCCGCCTGCTGCAATGCAGTTTTGAAAACCTGCCCAACTTAAAGTTTAGTAACGAAGAGCGGCGTTACCTGATAGGTAAGCTCCTGGAATACTATGCGCTGCACATTGAAGGCTTTGGTAACATCCACTCGCACGAGATATTGGAAGAAGTACTGAGCTGATTAAGCATTCAGCCCTAACACTTTCTTTTTAATATAGTCGATACAAGAATCAGGAAGGTGTGCGCCGCCAATTTGAGTCAGCGTATTGTCGTTATTGATCTTTAACTCGGCGTTCAGGTTTTCATCGATGGCAACATGAAGCGTCTCATGTTCCTTCACTACGTCACAACTTACATCCCGACCTGAATAGTTTATTTCGAACTGATATTTACCGTCGTTTGCTGCCGGTTTCGTGTCTTTAGGCTCAATCATGGTGTTTGTTTTACTTTATAACACCGTAATTGGCTGCTTGGTTTTTGAGTTGCTGCCGATTTTTGGTAGGTATTGTAATCAGGATATACAAATAAAAAGAAGCCTTGTCATTCATTGCTCAGAATGACAAGTTGTAAGTTAAATTACCAGTTCTTAAACAGGTTAACAATCTTTATCACGTCTGCCCGCTCTTTATTATCGGCACAAAACTGGGCAAAAAATTCAGGCGCGTAGTAGTAAAGGTATCTCACTTTTTTTGGCGTAGCTATCCAGATACGGTACTCGGGGCCGTCTTCAATGGCGTGATCAACCAGGTCCCTATTCCCATTCCTGACTTCTTCGGTTTCGTTGCATTTGGGTAATCCGCTGTCATCAGGAATAGTAAAAAAGCGTGCATTGGCTAAGCTGGTAATGATGGCTTCGCCCTGGGCATCGGTAGTTTCAACAGGTTTAAGTGCAGGTTCATCTACAGATAACGGGACACTATTGGCAGGCAGGCTGGCGGTCATTTTTTGCCAGTGCCCGCTTTTTAAGAGTAATACGTTAAATGTTAATTTGTGGCCGACGTTATCATAAGCGCGGCAGGCCAGCATCAGGTCGTAGTTTTTTACCGATGTAAACGGATTGTCGCTGACAGAGGCGTTGGCTTTAAACTGCGGAACGACAGCGTGCTGCGCAAAGGCGCAATTGATCAGCAAGGCGGCCGACCAGATAATCATGAACAGGTTTTTCATATAAGGGTGTATTAGCTAACTAATTCAACCACCTTTAAGATGGAATCAACATACTCGCGGTTATTGGCTAAACGCGGTACTTTATTTTGGCCGCCCAGCTTCCCTTTCTCCTTCATCCAGTTGAAGAACGTACCTTCAGGCACTTTTCGTACAAGCGGACGCCGCAAAGCCAGATCTTTAAAGCGTTTGGCATCATAATCAGAGTTAATGCGGCGCAGGGTTTCGTCCAGTATGTCTATGAAACGTTCAAACTCATTGGGTTTTTGTTCAAACTCTATGAGCCATTCGTGCGCGCCGCTTTCGTCGCCATTAAAATAAACAGGAGCTGCGGTGTATTCACGAATCACGGCGCCGGTTTGGTTGCAGGCTTCTTCCAGGGCACGCTCGGCATTGTCAATGATCACTTCCTCGCCAAAGGCATTAATAAAATGCTTGGTGCGCCCGGTTATTTGTATGCGGTATGGCGCCAGCGAGGTAAACCTGATGGTATCGCCAATTAAATATCGCCACAAACCGGCATTGGTGCTGATAATGAGCGCATAATTTTTATCGATCTCTACTTCATCTAAGGTTAAAGTCTGCGGATTTTCATCATACAGATTTTCAACCGGTAAAAACTCGTAGAAAATACCATAATCAAGCATTAGCAGCATTTCGCCCGGCTCTACAGTATCCTGGATGCCGAAAAATCCTTCGGACGCATTGTAGTTTTCCAGGTAATACATGTCGTCGTTGGGTATCAGCTTTTTAAACTGATCGCGATAGGGAGTAAAGTTCACGGCGCCATGAAAGTACATTTCCAGGTTGGGCCAAACTTCTAACAGATTATTTTTTCCGGTGATCTCAAGGATGCGTTTACAAAGCACCAGGTTCCAGGTAGGCACGCCGCTCAGGCTGGTTACGTTTACGTCCTTAGTGGCATGAGCCATCTTTTCAATTTTTTCCTCAAAATCTTCCAGTAAGGCTATGTCCAGGTGTGGGGTGCGATGAAATTCAGCCCACAATGGTAGATTCTTCATAATCACTGCGGACAGGTCGCCAAATGACGTGTCCGGGCTTAGCTGACTGATCTGGTGGCTGCCGCCAATAGTCAGAATCTTACCCGTAAACATACGTGCATCCGGGCGATTATTGAAATAGATGGTAAGCAGATCCTTGCCGCCTTTAAAGTGGCATTCTTCCAGTGATTCTTCGCTTACGGGGATAAATTTGCTGCGGTCACTCGTAGTGCCTGATGATTTGGCAAACCAGCGGATCTCTGACGGCCAGAGTACATTTTGTTC
>Ga0209233_1001083_pt1 | contig 11225 bp, 8 predicted proteins | sample AraplaCL_Cvi_mCL_FD_184269 | JGI IMG/M metagenome (GOLD analysis project Ga0209233, IMG submission 184269) | Arabidopsis root microbial communities from the University of North Carolina, USA - plate scrape CL_Cvi_mCL (SPAdes) (version 2) | ecosystem: Host-associated > Plants > Roots > Endosphere ... | reverse complement strand
CTGGAAAAACAACGCCAGCATTCACTAAACGCAAGCATCGCCTCGATCGACAGCGGCGACTGTCACATCAATCTCGTCGACACGCCGGGCTCGCAGGATTTCCGCGGGCCGACGCTGACCGCGCTCGCCGCGGTCGAAACCTGCGCCGTCGTCGTCAACGCACACGCCGGCATCGAATATGGCACGCAGCGCATGATGCACCACGCCAAGCAGCGCGGCCTCGCGCGCATGATCGTGGTCAACAAGATCGACGGCGCCAATCCGCGCGCACTCGTCGAACAGCTGCGTGAAGTGTTCGGCCCGGAATGCCTGCCGATCAATCTGCCCGCGCAGGGCGGCAAAACGGTGGTCGATTGTTTCTTCCAGCCCGACCCGCATCAGAATCAGGGCGTCGCCGACTTCGACAGCGTCGCCGCCGCGCACCAGCGCATCATCGACCAGGTCGTCGAGATCAACGAGACGGTGATGGGTCACTATCTCGACGCCGGCGAATCTGCGCTGAGCGGCGCAGAACTGCACGACGCGTTCGAACAATGCCTGCGCGAAGGCCACCTCGTACCGATCTGTTTCGTCTCCGCGCGCACGGGCGCGGGCGTGCGCGAGCTGCTGCGGATCGCGGAACGGTTGCTGCCCAATCCGATGGAAGGCAATCCGCCGCCGTTCGTCAAAGGCTCGGGCGCGAATGCGACGCCAATCGAGGCCAAGTCGGATCCCGCGGCGCACGTGATCGCCGACGTGTTCAAGATCGTCAACGATCCGTTCGTCGGCAAACTTTCCGTATTCCGCGTCTATCAGGGCACGATCAAGAAGGATTCGCAGTTGTTCATCGACGATGGCAAGAAGCCGTTCAAGGTCGGCCATTTGTTCAAGCTCAGGGGAAAGGACTACGTCGAAGTCGATCAGGCGATTCCCGGCGACATCGCCGCGGTCGCCAAAGTCGAAGAGATCCATTTCGACGCGGTGCTGCACGATTCGCACGACGAAGACGAGATTCATCTCGCGCCGCTCGCCTTTCCGCAGCCGATGTTCGGCCTCGCGGTCGAACCGGCGCACAAGGGCCACGAGCAAAAGCTCGCCGCCTCGCTCAACAAGCTCGCCGAAGAGGATCCCTGCTTCCGCTACGAGCACAACAAGGAATTGAACGAGTCGGTGATCCGCGGCCTGTCCGACCTGCATCTGCGTCTCATGATCGAACGCCTCAAAGAACGCTACGGCGTCGAAGTGAAGACGCGCCCGCCGCGCATCGCCTACCGCGAGACCGTGTCGACCAAGGCCGAGGGCCATCACCGGCACAAGAAGCAGACCGGCGGCGCGGGACAGTTCGGCGAGGTTTATCTGCGCATCGAGCCGCTGCCGCGCGGCACCGGCTTCGAGTTCGTCGACGAAGTGAAGGGCGGCACGATTCCGGGCCAGTTCCTCCCCGCGGTCGAGAAAGGTGTGCGCCAGGTGCTCGAACACGGCGCCGTCGCCGGCTACCAGATGCAGGACGTGCGCGTCATCGTCTACGACGGCAAGTACCACACGGTCGACTCGAAAGAAGTCGCGTTCGTCTCGGCCGGCAAGAAGGCGTTTCTCGATGCGGTCGCCAAGGCGCATCCGCAGGTGCTCGAGCCGATCGTCAATCTGGAGGTATTCGTGCCCGGCGCACACGTCGGCGACGTCACCGGCGGTCTGGCCGGCAAGCGCGCCCAGATCAGCGGTACCGATACCCTCGCCAGCGGCGAGCTGGTCATCCGGGCGCTGGCGCCGCTGGCCGAAGTGGCCGATTATCAGACCGAATTGAAGTCGATGACCGGCGGCAAAGGCCGTTATGCCATCGAATTCAGCCACTACGATGCCGTACCGGCACAGGTGCAGAAGAAGCTCATGGAGGCGTACAAGCCGAAAGTCGAAGAAGACTGAAACACCTCGTATACTTGTCGTCACCATCGCCTGTTGCGCTTTGTCGGGGGGACAAATGCAGGCTGCGATCAAAACTTTGCTCGAACAGATGCGGATCACCGATACGGCGATCTCGCAGCGCATGGAGCTGTTGAACTTTTCCACGCACGACGCCGAACTGCTGTCCAGCTTTGCGCCGATCGTGGCGCAAAACCTCGACGAGCTCGTGGACGAGTTCTACCGCGTACAGACCTCGATTCCCGAGATCGCCCTGCTGATCGGGGATCTTGACACGTTCAATCGCCTGCAAGCCGCGCAGCGCAAATACGTGATCGACCTGTTCGCCGGCATATACGACTTGGAGTACGTCAACAATCGTCTGCGCATCGGTCTCGTGCACAAACGCATCGGCGTCGAGCCCAAGCTGTATCTGTCGGCGACGCATTTGCTGAAAAGTCAGCTGAACGATTTGATCAGCAAGCATGCGCCCGACCCCGGCACCGCCAACGCGATCATCGCCGCACTCGACAAGCTGTTCTATTTCGACGTGACGCTGGTCGTGGAAACCTATATTCGCAGCATGCTTTCCGAGATCGACGCGGAGAAGCAGAAATCCGAACAGTACGCGCTGCATCTGGAAGAGCGCAGCCGCCAGCTGGAGCACCTCTCGCGCAAAGATCCGCTCACCGGCCTGCTCAACCGGCGCTCGATGACGGGGTTGCTCGCGCGCGACCTGATCACCGTGCAACGCGAATCGGAACCGCTGTCGGTCGTCTACATCGACGTCAATCAATTCAAGCGGATCAACGACAAGGGCGGCCACAAGCACGGCGATGAAGTGCTGAAGATCATCGGCGAAATCACCCTGGCCACCGCACGCCACGGCGACACCTGCTTCCGTGTCGGCGGCGACGAGTTTTGCGTCGTGCTACCGCATTGCGACGAGGAAACAGCCATCAGCGGTTTCTGCACACGATTCCGGCTGAAATTGCTCGAGCGTCTGCCCGACGTCGGCGTCAGCATCGGCGTGCACACGACCGGGCCGGAGAAGTACCTCACCGCGCCGGAACTCATCGAACGCGCCGACGCGGCGATGTTCGCAGCCAAGCGTGAGAACACGCGTATCGCCGCCGAACGCGAAGCGAGAGCAAACCCGAATTATCCGTCGACGATGGCGCGCAGGGCCGGAGACAAATCGGAGTAGCGGAAGCGGAACCCCTCCGCCAGCGCGCGCACGGGAATCACGCGCTGCCCGGTCAACAGCAAATCGGCCATTTCACCGAGCATCACGCGCAGCGCGAAGGCCGGCGCCGGCAGCAGGACCGGCCGATGCAGCACCGCGCCGAGCGCGGCGGAAAAATCCGCATTGGTCACGGGCACAGGCGCGGTGGCGTTGTAGGCGCCGTGCGCGGATTCTGTCTTAATCAGCCAGAGAATCAAGCCGACGACGTCGGCCCGGGCGATCCAGCTCATCCATTGCCTGCCGTCGCCGAATCGGCCACCGAGACCGAGGCGGAACGGCAGCAGCATTTTGGCGAGCGCGCCGCCGTCGGCGTCGAGGACGATACCCGTGCGGATGCGGCAGACGCGCACGCCGAGCGCGCGCGCGGCGTCCGCTTCGGACTCCCAGTCGCGGCACAGCTTCGCGGCGAAATCCGTGCCCGGCGAAGCATCTTCACCGAGCTCCTCGTCGCCGCGCGGACCGTACCAGCCGACCGCCGATCCGGACACGAGCACATATGGCCGACGCTCGCGCGCGGCCATCCATTCGACGAGGGTGCGCGTGGTGCCGAGGCGCGATTCGCGGAGTGCCTGCTTGCGCGCATCGGTCCAGCGGGCATCGGCCAGGTTCTCCCCGGCGAGATTGACCACCGCGTCGACCTCGCCCGCATCGCGCAATCGCTCGATCAGTGCGACTTCCGCGGGCAAACGCGCGCGTGCGCGCCGCGCATCGCGCGTGAGGACGACGAGCTCGTCTCGGTCCGCAATGAGTGACCGGCACAACGCCTGGCCGATGAAGCCGCTGCCGCCGGTAATGAGAATACGCATGGCGTCGGAAAGCGGAAATGGCGATACGGCCAGTTTACGCCCTTGCGCGCCGGCGGGGAGGCCTATTCGGCGGCGTGCATGCGCTGAATGAATACCGTCGAGCCCGACTCGAAGCGCAGCTTCATCTGCGAGCCGTCGTGCTCGGAAGCGACCACTTTGAGCGGGCCTTTTTCCTGCGCTGCTTTCACATCGCAGCTGCGGAATTGCGCCGGCGTACCGGTCGGATTCAATACGAGCGGCGGGCTGTAGGGTTCGTAACCGGTGAACGTGCTGCCGTGGTCCGGAGCGCCGGTCAGCGGATTCTCGGGGCCACCTGCGCCGGACATCGGGAAGCGCTGCATGAACATGAAAATCTTGCCTTCGTGCGGAATCCGGAAACGATTCGGATCGTGGCTGGTCAGGCCCAGCGCACCGTTTTTCGTCCACACCTGCATGATATGGCCTTGGGTGCAATCGGCCGATGCGCATTCTTGCAGCACGAAGTATTCGTCGTCGCTCATACGCACGGTGCGAAAGTCGAAGATATCGCCCGGCTGAAAAGGCTCGGCCGGAAAGATCACCGCCGACATCTTTGGATCAACGTTGAAGTCGCTCGAGATGACGTAGCCGCCGCGCCGCGTTTCCCATTTCGGCCCGATCACTTTGACGTCGGGTAAGGTGGCTTCCGGCGGCTTCGGCTCGGCAACCGGCGGGGTCTGCGCCGCCGCCGTTCCAACCGCCATGCTGAGCAGTCCGCCGACGCTAATCCCTATTCCGCGAGCTCGTTGCTTCATGCAAAATTCTCCCGTCGCCGTACCACATGTTCGAACCCCGCACTCGACGATGCAAGTGCCGGTAACGTAAATCCTTGTAAGCTCTACCCGCCGGCGACCCGCCGAATCAACGATCGCGACGACGCCTCTATGACCGACCCGACCACCACTGACACCTCCGACAGCCATCCGGCGACACCGGTTCCCCTCCTCAGTGCGATCGAGGCGCGGATTCTCGGCTGCCTGATCGAGAAGGCAGCGATCACGCCCGACGTATATCCGCTCACGGTCAACGCGCTCGTCGCCGCGTGCAACCAGAAGACCAGCCGCGAGCCGGTCATGCAGCTCGAACCCGGCGAAGTCGGCCATGCGTTGCGCGAAATGGAAGCGAAGGGCCTGGTGAAGCTCGACCCGTTCGCACAGCGGGCCGCGCGCTACTCGCATTGCTTCGACACGGTGTACGGCGTGATGCCGCGCCCGCAAGCCCTACTCTGCGTGATGCTGCTGCGCGGGCCGCAGACGATCAGCGAGCTGCACACGCGCTGCGAGCGTCTCGCCGATTTCCCGAGCCTCGACGACGTGCGCGATTCGCTCGATCGCTTGACCGCGCGCGAGCCGGCGCTCATCGTGCGCATCCCGCGCAGCGGCGGCCAGCGCGAGGATCGCTACATGCATCTGCTCTGCGGTCCGATCGATCTTGACGCCTACACGGCTTCGGCCGCGACGCACTCCGAACACGCGCACGCCGTCGATCACGATCTGCAAGCCCGCGTCGCGAAGCTCGAAGAGGAAGTCGCCCAGCTCAAGGAACAGCTGGCGCAATTGACCGGCTGAGGGCGGACCGCCGAACGACCCGCCCTCGCTGCGCTTCTACGGCAGGGTGAAGACCACGATCGTCGCGTTGCCGCTGCCGCCGAAGAATCCCGAGACCACGCCCGACGTCGTCGCCACGTACTGCTTATTGTCGATTGCATAACTGAGCACGCCGCCGCCGACCGAGCCGCCGGTGTTGAATTTGTACAGCGCCTTGCCATTCGCCGCGTCGATCGCGAGGAAGTTGTTGTCGAGATCGCCGGTGAACAACACGCGGCCGCTGGTCGCGGTGACGCCAGCAACGAGCGGCGTCGGCCACTTCTGCACCCAACGTTCCTTGCCGCTGCTCACGTCGATCGCGCGCAGCCAGCCCTTGGCTTGATCGCGCGGATCGGGCGTGACCGAGCCACCGTAGTAATGCGCGTTCTGCTGATATCCCGGCGGATCGGGCAGGCGCGTGAAGGTGCCGCACCAGTCGACGGTCGACACGTAAATCGTCTTCGTCTGCGGGCTGTACGCCGGACCGTTCCACTCCATCCCGCCGAGCAGGCCGGGGCAACCGTGTGCGCCCTCAATGGTTGGTTTTTCTTCCCAACCGGTGCGCGTGGTGATCGGTAGCTCGTACAACTGCTCATGCGTGTCGCGATCGAGCACGCGCAGCAGACCGTCCTTGCCGCTGACGGTGACGAGATCGCGCGGCTTGCCCTTCACCGTCGCACTGAACAACGGGCTGACCTGCGACAGGTCGCGGTCATTGACGTCGTTCGGCACGAACTGGTGGAACCACAACAGCTTGCCGGTCTTCACATCGAGCGCGACGAGCGAGTCGGTATACAAGTTGTCGCCGGGGCGCGCCTGGCCGTAAAAATCCGGCGCCGGATTGCCGACCGGTACGTAGAGCACGCCCTTGGCTGCGTCGAGCGCAAGCGGCGTCCACAGGCTGCCGCCGCCGTGATCGCGCGAGGCCGGGTCTTTCCACGAGTCCGCGCCGGGCTCGCCCGCGTCGGGGATCAGGTTGAATTTCCAGATGGGCTCACCCGTGGCGAGTTTGAACGCACCGATCCAATTCTTCGCGCCCCAATCCGCGCCAGCCGGGCCGTAGATAATCGTGTCGCCGAGAATCAGCGGCGGCATCGACAGGTATTGGCTGTGCGAGGGATCCGCGATCTTCTGGCTCCAGACGAGCGAGCCGTCGGCCATGTTGAGCGCGATCAGCCAGCCATCGGGGGTGCCGCGCACGAAGCGGCCGTCGGCGATCGCGCCGCCGCGGTTCGCTTTGGACAGCGGCGTCGCCTTGAGCTCCCAGGTATGCGTCCATTTCTCGCGGCAGGTCGCCGCATCGATCGCGATCGTGACGTTGTCGATCGTGAAGTACATCGTGCCCTTGTAGACCAGCGGGCTCGATTGGAACGAGCCGGTCGTGTTCGACCGATAGATACAGGCCGCGCGCAAGCTGTGCGCGTTGGCCGCGGTAATCTGGTTGAGCGCGACGTAGCGCTGGCCGGCGTAGTCCTTGCTCGCGTAGAGCCAGCCCTGCGTGTCGCTCGCCGATTTGAGCAGCTCCTCACTCGTCGGGCCGGCCGGCAGCGGCGTCGGTGCTTTCGGCGCGGCGGCGGCGGCGGCGGCGGCGGATGCCGGTGCTCCGGCCAGGGTGGCGAGATAGGCGACGATATTCGCGCGCGTCGCCGCGTCGCCGACCTGCACGGGCATCGAGGTACCGGGCACCTTGGCGACGGAGTTCGTGATGAACGAATCGAGGGTCGCCGCGTCCCAGGTCAGATGCGAATTGGTCATCGCCGGTGTGTAGGTGTAGCCCTCCAACGCACCGGCCTTGCGTCCGACCACGCCGGCCAGCGAGGGGCCGAAGCCGTTCTTCCCGACCACGGTCGTGTGGCAGGTCGAGCACTGGTTCTCGAAGGCGGTCTTGCCCGCCGCGGCATCGCCTGCCGCGTGCGCTTTCACTGCGAGAAGCAGCGTGCCGATCATCACAACGGTACTCGCGATCTTCAATTCCATAATTCCCACTCCGGCCGACGACGATAGATTTCGAGAGCGGCGCTGTCCCCACAAGCTAGCGCGCCATTGTTACGAATATCTAAACATAGCCGCTACACTGACGGCCATCCCCATTTTTTTGCTTCCGAATTGCACCGAGCCATGCCGCAACAGCCCGTTCCGCTCAAACCCACGATCGGCATCGTCGGCAGCGCCGGCGCCTTCGGCCGCTGGTTCAAACATTTCTTCGAGCAACGCATGGGCCTGAGCGTGATCGGGCGCGATCCGAACGGCGAGACGACGCTGTCGCCCGGCGAGCTGATCGAACGCGCGGACGTGCTGATCTTCTCCGCGCCGATCCGTGCGACGCCCGCACTGATCGCCGAATACACCACCCTCGCCGCTGGCCGCGAGCGCGGCAAGCTCTGGCTCGACCTGACCTCGATCAAGGCGACGCCGGTCGCGGCGCTGCTGCAATCCGAAGCGGAGGTCGCCGGCCTGCATCCGATGACCGCGCCGCCGAAGACGCCGACGCTCAAAGGCCGCGTGCTCGTGGTCTGCGAGGCGCGCATCGATGCCTGGCGCGCGTGGCTCGACGAATTTCTCGGCGCCACCGAGGCCGATTGTGTGCGCGCGCAGCCCGGGCAGCACGACCGCGTCATGGCCGTGGTCCAGGGTATGACGCATGCCACGCATATGGCGCAGGCGGCGACGTTGCGGGAATTGGCGCCCGAACTCGGCGGCCTCGATGCGATCCATCCGTTCCGCACGATCGGCTACGAACTCGACGGCGTCGTCACGCGGCGCATGCTCGCGAGCAATCCGGCGATCTATGAGGACATCCAGTTCGAGAATCCGCATATCGGCGCGATGCTCGACCGCCTGGCCGCGCATATCGATTTCCTGCGCGACCGCGTGCGCGAAGGCGGCGATGCGGCGCGTGCGGCCATGCGCGAACGCCTGCTCGCCGCACCGCGCGAATTCCACGGCGGCAAGTTGCTTGCCGACGGCAGTTACGGTTTTGAACGCGTGGGTTATCTGCTTTCCGATCTCGCCTCGCCCGCGTACATCAGCGTGTTTTTGCCGCTCGACGAGCCGGGCTCACTGCGCGCGCTGCTGTCGGTGTTCGAAACGCATGCGATCAATCTCGACTCGATCCACTCCTCGCGCACGCCCGAGGGAGAGCTGCATTTTCGTATCGGCTACGACCCGGCGAGCGATCCGGAGAAAGTGAAGGCCGCGATCGCGGCCATCGGCGAACGCAGCATCGGCCGCGTTCTCGCGCCGAGCTGAGCGCGGAAAAAGAAAAGCCGCCGCCGCGCAGAAACGCGCGGCGGCGGTTCGCAGAGGCTCAGTGACCGCCGCTCGCTGCGAGCTGGTCGAGGTCGATGCCCTGCTTCTTGAGGATCGCCGTGCTGCGCCACGCGTAGAACGCCAGGTAGGCGAAGCAGGCGACGCCGACGATATAGCTCAAGTGGATGCCGATCGCCTCGGACACCAGGCCCTGGAACCAGCTGACGAAGCCACCGCCGCAGATCATCATGATCAGGAAGCTCGAGCCTTCGTTCGTGTTCTTACCCAGGCCGGCGATCGCGATGGCGAAGATGCAAGGCCACATGACGCTGCAGAACAAACCGGAGGCAATGAAGGCGAACGTCGAAACCATGCCGCTCGTCGACATACCGATCAGCAGCGCAATGATGCCGCCCGCTGCGAAATTGAACAGCATGCGCGCCGGATTGCCCTTGGCGAGCAGCGCGGCGACGATCATCGCAATGATCACGAACGCGTAAACGAGGAACTGGCGCACGTCGTGCTGCGCGATCGTGTTGACGAGCAGGAACACGCCGAACGCGAGGTATGGCAGGACGAAGGTCAGGATGTTCTTCATCGATGCGCTGACGTCGAATGCACCGGCAGCACCCGACCAGCGGCCGATCATCAGGCTGGCCCAGTACAGCGACACAAACGGCGCGATGTGCGCGGTCTGCATGCCGAGGTTCTGTTCAAGATACGCCGGCAGGTTGGCTACTGTGGACACTTCCACGCCGACGTAGACGAAGATGGCGATCATGCCGAGCACGAGCTGCGGATATTTGAACGCGGCGAACATCGAGTCGCTGTGGATCAGCTTCGCGCTGTCGCCGGCCTCGTCGGCAGCAACGTGCTCGAGGTCGATGTTGTTCGGCACCGGCGAGAAGTACAAAAATATAGCGACGAGGATGAACACCACGCCGAGCACGAGGTACGGCGTTTTCACGTTCTCGATGCTCGCTTCGGTGCCGCCGGCGGCGACGCTGCCGAAAATTGCAATGCTGACGATCAGCGGCCCAATTGTCGTGCCGACGTTGTTGACACCGCCGGCCATGGTCAGGCGCTGCGCGCCGGTGCTCGGATCGCCCATGACGATCGCGAGCGGGTTGGCCGCGATCTGCTGCAGCGAGAAGCCGAGGCCGACCACGAACAATCCCGAAATCATCAATGTGAACGAGCCGAGATTCGCCGCCGGATAGAACAGCAGCGTACCGAGCGCGGAGAGCACCAGGCCCAGACAGATGCCGTTCTTGTAGCCGATGCGGTTGAGCACGTCGCCGCCGGTCAGCTTGGAGACTACGAAGTAGATGATCGAGCCGGCCGTGTAGGCGACGTAGAACGCCACTGAAACGAGCTGGCTTTGCGCCTGGGTCAGGCTGAAGGCCTTCTTGAAGACGGGGATGAGAATGTCGTTGCTCGCCGCTACGAATCCCCAGAAAAAGAAAACGGTGATCAGGGCACCGAACTGCGACCACCGGGTTTGCTGTGTCGTCATTGAAAGTCCGCCGTGTTGATGATTGTCCCGGCATGCCGGGTGCGCGGACCCGCGGGCTGCAAGACGTCTCCGGCGAGCACAGCGACCGAGCGTCGCCGCACCTCGTGCATCGGAGCGGGCGGCGATTCTTTTTCTGCCGATCGCCTGCCGCTATGCGCCGCTACACGAATACAACCATCCTGCCGCCCCCGAATCCCTCCCTTATGGAGCCCCTGGACTCTAACATCCGCCGGCAGCCAGTGGAAATGTTTGCTTTCGCAAATGAGCCGCGGTTTCGCCGGCTGAACAAAGGGGCCTGCCCCTAGCGTTTCGGCTTGAGCAGCGTGCCGGTGCAGTTCTTGGCGCCGCAGCGGCAGGCCCAGATGGCCTTCAGGCGCGGGGTGTGACGCTCGTCGAGCTTGATGCCGTAGTCGTAGGTCAGCTCTTCGCCGGCCTTGATCTTGCGCTTGGTTTCGATGACGACCTTGTCGAGGCGCTTGTCGCCGCCCTCGTCCTCGATCATCCAGGCTTCGCAGTTCGGCGCGCAGCTGTGATTGATCCAGCGCGCATCATTGCCGCCGTCGCCGCCGTCGATCAGGTACTTCTCGTTGAGCGTGAACAGGAAGGTGTGGCCGGAGTCCGAGTCGTTGGCGTAGAGCTTGTTTGCCTGCGCGTGGGTCAGCAGGCGCCCTTTGTACTCGATGACGCGCACGCCTTTGGCGAGGTCCTGGGCGGCGAATACGCCGTTTCCGTGAATCGGCGACGAACGCCGGATGAAACGTTTGGCCATGCGCTGACTCGTTGTGTTCTCGAAAGACGGGGGCAAACGCGAATGATAGCGCGATCGGCGCGCCGTGCGGTGGGTTCCGGCACATCAATTGCCGCTGCGGCGCCCTGCCCTTATCATCCGCGGCGTCGTTTCACGCATCCGCACGCGCAAAGGGAAT
>Ga0209233_1001082_pt1 | contig 11242 bp, 8 predicted proteins | sample AraplaCL_Cvi_mCL_FD_184269 | JGI IMG/M metagenome (GOLD analysis project Ga0209233, IMG submission 184269) | Arabidopsis root microbial communities from the University of North Carolina, USA - plate scrape CL_Cvi_mCL (SPAdes) (version 2) | ecosystem: Host-associated > Plants > Roots > Endosphere ... | reverse complement strand
CGGCCTCGATGACAGTGTGGACGAAGTCCGGACCGTTGGGGTCGAGGCCGGCGAGGTCGAACTGCTCGAGGATGGCGAGGGCCTGCAGCAGCACCGGCCCCTGGCCCCACGGCCCGGTCTTGGCCACTGTCCAGTCGTGGTAGCCCCGGGTCACCGGGGCCTCGATGGCAGGCTGCCAGCGGGCGAGGTCATCGGCGGTGATAACGCCCGAATGGCGCTGGCCGCTGCCATCGATGACGCTGGTGGCCTGGGCAAAATCGTCGATCGCTTCGGCTACGAAGCCCGAATAGAAGGCCGTGCGGGCGGCTTCGATCTGCGCCTCGCGTCCGCTCTTCGACTCGGCTTCGGCGAGGAGGCGCTGCCAGGTGCGCGACAGCGTCTTGTTGGTGAACAGCGACCACGGTCGGGGCGCGTCGCCGCCGGGCAGCCAGGTCGCGGCCGAGGTCGGCCATTCGCGGCGAAAGAAATCGGCAAGGTCGGCGATCGAGCCGGCGACCCGCGGCAGCATCGGATGGCCGCGTTCGGCGTAGCCGAGGGCCGGCTCGAGCACCTCGCGCAGCGACAGCCGGCCATAATCGCGCAGCATCACCATCCAGCCGCCGAACGAGCCGGGAATGACGGTGGCGAGGAGGCCGTCGCCGGGGATGATGTCGAGGCCCTGGCCCCGATAGTGAGCGATGGTGGCGCGAGCGGGGGCGGTGCCCTGGGCGCAGAGCACTTCCACCTTTTCGGTGCGCTTCGAATAAAGGATTGCTGGCAGGTCGCCGCCGGGACCGTTGAGGTGTGGTTCGAGCACCTGCAGGACGAGGCCGGTGGCGACGGCGGCGTCGAAGGCGTTGCCGCCCTTTTCGAGCATGCTCATGCCGACGGCCGAGGCGATCCAGTGGCTCGAGGCCACCACGCCAAAGGTTCCGACGATCTGTTGACGCGAGGCGATGGGGGCCATCGTGCCGCTCCTCCCAATGTATGCTGCTGCTGTTCTTCGGTGATGCCTGGTCAGTCGGTCTCGCGCGGGTCGAGCGCGTCGCGCAGGCCGTCGCCGAGCAGGTTGAAACCGATGACGACGAGAAAGATCGCGATGCCCGGCCAGAGCGCCATCCACGGCGCCTGCTCGAGGAAATTCTTGGCGGTGGTCAGCATCGAGCCCCAGCTCGGCGCCGGCGGCTGCTGGCCGAGGCCGAGGAAGGAAAGGCTTGCCTCGGCGATGATGGCCACCGCGATGCTCAGCGTCGATTGCACCAGGATGGCGGAAAAGACGTTGGGCAGGATGTAGCGGGTGATGATGCGGAAATGCCCGAGGCCGATGGCGCGGGCACCCTCGACATAATCCTCGGTCTTGACCGCCAACACCTGGCCGCGGGTGACGCGGATGAAGATCGGCATCGCCGAGACGCCGATGGCGATCATGGCGTTGACGAGGCTGGGCCCGAGGAACGCCGCCAGCGCGATGGCGAGGATCAGGAACGGGGTCGCGAGCAGCGCGTCGGTGATGCGCGAGATGATTGTGTCGATCCAGCCGCCGAAATAGCCCGCGACCAGTCCTGCCGGGACGCTGATGACGATGGTGATCAGCACCGAGACGACGCCGGCCAGCAGCGACGCCTGGGCGCCCCAGATCAGCCGGGCCAGCTCGTCGCGGCCGATTTCGTCGGTGCCGAGCCAATGCGCCGCCGAGGGGGCCTTGCGTACCGCCCCCCAGTCGGTGGCGGTCGGATTGGGGATGGGCAGGACCGGGGCCAGCACGGCGACCAGCACGAAGAAGAAGACGATGCCGAAGCCGAACAGCGCGCTGCGGTTGGAGCGGAGCTTCTTCCACACCCGGCTCTCGGCGCGCGGCGCGACGGTCGCCCGATCGACGGAGTCCATGGTGGTGACGGTCATGCGGCGTCCCTCATGCGCGGGTTGAGCACCAGGTAGGCGAGGTCGGCGACGAGGTTCATCAGGATGAAGGCGACCGCGGTGCAGAGCACGATGCCCTGCACCACCGCGTAGTCGCGGTTGAACACGGCATCGACGATGAGCTTGCCGAAGCCGGGAATAGTGAAGACTTCCTCGGTCAGCACGGCGCCCGCCAGCAACTCGCCGAAGATCAGCGCGGCGACGGTCACCACCGGGATCAGCGCGTTGCGGAAGGCGTGCTTCAGGATGACGACGTGCTCGCGCAGGCCCTTGGCCCGGGCGGTGCGCACATAATCGGTCTTGAGCACGGTGAGCATGGCCGAGCGGGCGTGCCGCATGAAGGCCGAGGCGATCATGGCGCCCAGCACCAGCGAAGGCATCGCCATCGTGCGCAGCGACTGCACGGGATCGTCGAAGGGCGAGACATAGCCCGAGGCGGGCAGCCAGCCGAGGTGCACGGAGACGAGCAGGATCATCATGATGCCGAGCCAGAAATTGGGAATCGACAGGCCCGAGAGCGCGACGATGTTGGCGATGTAGTCGGTGATGGTGCCCTTCTTGACCGCCGACAGAATACCGGTGGGGATGCCGATGACGAGGGCGAGGAACATCGACATCACGGCGAGCTGGATGGTGACCGGCAGCTTTTCGCCGATCAGCGTCAGTACCGGCTCCTTGGTGCGCAGCGACATGCCGAAATCGCCATGGAACATGTCGCTGACCCAGTAGAAGTACTGCACCGGGATGGGGTCCAGCAGGTGGTATTTCAGCCGGTAGTAGGCGATCGCCGACGGGTCGCGCTGGTCGCCGGCCATGATCAGCGCCGGATCGCCCGGCAGCAGCTTTTGCAGCGCGAAGACGAACATCGAGATGAGGATGAGGGTCGGGATGGCGATCAGCAGCCGCCGGCCGATGTAGCGGATCATGAGGTGGCTCCCGCGGGCGCAGCGCATGTGGCTCGCCCACTCCCCGCCCTTCCCACAAGGGGGAGGGCGAAGGCTGAGTTCTGGGCAAGGCCTTGCCACACGCAGGGCCCGACACCCTCCCCCTTTTGGGGAGGGCTGGGGAGGGGGAGTGCACAATACCGTTGCATGACGATCGGCTCCAGACAGGGGCGGAGGGCAGCCAGGCCGCCCTCCGGTTAGGCGGGGATCAGCCCTTGGCGACGCCGGCGAGGCGCAGCAGGCCGTCCGGATAGGGGACGAAGCCGGTGACGCCCTTGGCCATCGCCCAGATCCAGGTCGGGTGGTAGAGGTAGATGATCGGGCTTTCCTTGCTCAGCACGGTGCGGGCGTCGTCGTAGTTCTTCAGCCGCACGGCCGAATCGGTCGAGCCGCGGGCGGCGTTGAGCAGCTTGTCGACATCGGCGTTGCAGTACTTGGCGTCGTTGAGGCTGCCGTTGCAGACGATGAACTGGTAGAGGTTGGCGTCGGGATCGACATAGCCCGACCAGCCGATGAGATCGGCCTGGAAGTCGCCGCTCGCCTGCGAAGACAGCAGCGTGCCGAACTCGGACGCCTTGATCTTCATGTTGAAGCCGGCCTCGGCGACCATCGACTGGATCACCTGGGCGATCTGGGCCGAGATCGGGTCGTTGATGACGCTCAGCGTGAAGTCGACGCTCGATACGCCGGCCTGCTTCAGCAGATCCTTGGCCTTGGCGACGTCGCGGGCCGGCACCGGATCATCTTTGTCGTACCAGGGGCTGGTCGGCGGCGAGGACTGGTTGCCGGCGGTCGCCATGCCCTCGAACACCACCTGGGTGATGGCGTTGCGGTCGAGCGCCAGCGAGAAGGCCTGCCGGACCAGCGGATTGACCATCGGGCTGTCCTTGGCGCCGGCGCCGTTGGCGACGTTGAAGGTGACGCCGTTGTAACCGAGGCCGGCCGACTGGGCGTAGGTCAGCTTGGGGTCGGCCTGCACCGACTGCGCATCGGTGGGGGCGATGCGCTCGACGAGGTCGAGGTCGCCGGCGCGCAGATTGGCGAGGCGCACCGTCGGATCGGGGATCGGGAAATAGGTGATGGTGTCGAAGTGGAAGTCCTTGGCATCCCAGTAGTTGGGATCCTTGGCGAGGACGATGCGGTCCTGCGCCACGCGGCTCTTGAACTTGTAGGGACCGACGCAGACCGGGTTGTTGGCGAACTCGGCGGCCGTGCCCTTGGCGAAGGCGGTAGGCGACTTCATGGCGCCGGAACGGGCGGCAAGGGTCGCGAGCAGCGTCGCGTCGGCGTTCTTGAGGTGGAAGGCGACCTCGTGGTCGTTCCCGGCAGTGACCGAATCGACCGAGGACAGCTCGCTCTTGCGGCTCGATTCCGGCAACGTCTGCGAGCGCTTGATGTTGTCGATCACCGATTGCGCGTTGAACGGGGTGCCGTCCTGGTAGGTCACGCCGTCGCGCAGTTCCATGGTCAGCGTCTTGCCGTCCTCGGACCATTTCCAGCTCGTGGCGAGCTGCGGGATGATGGTGAGATCGGGCTTGATGTTGACCAGCTTGTCGCACATGGCGGCGAACACGACTTCGCCGACGAAGGTGCGCGACTGGTCCGGATCGAGGGCGTCGGGATCCTCGCCGATGCCGATCTTGAGGTCGGCCGCGAGGACCGGCACGGTAAGCGCCGCCGTCATGGCGAGCGCGAAGGCAACATGCTTGAGTATCATCTGGTGTTCCCTGGGTTGGTGCAAAGTCTTCCCGTCGCGCCGCAGAGAGCACTGCGGACGCTGGGGTTCGGCGAAACTCTTCGGCAGGCCGGCACGTTTGCGCGCAAACTCACCCGCTCGATGAACCGGCAGGGCCGGCACGAGTGCTGCTTGGCGGAAACTGAGAGCCTTCAGGAGCGCGTCGGCGCGCCTGGGATCAGGTCAGTCGGTCACGATGATGAATGGGCACCTCCTCGCTGAGGATGGCAGGACGGTCGGGCAGACTTGCTGCGGGCGACGTGGGGGGCGCGCGGCATCATGGCGATGCTCCCGCGGTGATGGGTTGGCCGGCCTCCGCCAGCGCCGCCGCGCTGCGCTCGCGATAGAGCGCGAAGCGCTGTTGCGCGGCAGGCGTCAGCTGCGGTTCGACGATGGCCGAAAGGCCGGCGGCGGGAATGGTCCGCCAGTGGTGGCAGGCGACGAACCGGTCGTCGTCCGAGATCGCCAGCGGCGGTTCCTTGTCGCGGCAGAGATCGGTCGCGTGCGGGCAGCGGGTGTGGAAGCGGCAGCCGGAAGGCGGCGCGATGGGCGAGGGAATGTCGCCCTTGAGCGCCGTAGCGCCGGACGGCTGGCCCGGAACCGGCACGGGAATCGCCTCGAGCAGGGCCTGCGTGTAGGGGTGGAGCGGCCGCTCGAACAGGCTCTCCGCATCGCCCATCTCGACGATCTTGCCCAGATACATCACCGCCACCCGATCGCTCATGTGACGGATGACGCCGAGGTCGTGCGAGATGATCACCAGGGTCAGGCCGAAAGCCTGCTTGAGGTCGGCCAGCAGGTTGATGATCTGGGCCTGCACCGAGACGTCGAGCGCCGACACTGGCTCGTCGCCGATCAGCAGCCGCGGATTGGAGGCGAGCGCCCGGGCGATGCCGATGCGCTGGCGCTGGCCGCCGGAGAATTCGTGCGGATAGCGGCCAGCGTGTTCGGGCCGGAGCCCCACCTGGCGCAACAGCTCGGCGACCCGGGCGCGGCGCTGGCTGCGCGTCATGTCGGTGTGGACCTCGAGCGGCTCCTCGATCAGCGCCTCGACCGTCATGCGGGGGTTGAGCGAGGAGAACGGGTCCTGGAAGATGAACTGCATCTCGGCCCGCAGCCGGCGCACTTCGCTCGGCGGCAGCGCCGTCAGGTCCTTGCCGTCGTAAAACACCTGGCCGCTGGTCGGCTCGATCAGCCGGAGCAGCAGGCGGGCGAGGGTCGACTTGCCGCAGCCGGACTCGCCGACGATGGCGAAGGTTTCTCCAGGCTTGACGCTGAGGGATACGACATCGACGGCATGGACCACGGCAGCCGTGCCGAAAGCCCGTGAGCCGGCAGCGAAGTGCTTCACCACGTCGCGGGTTTCGAGCAGGGGCGGGGGGTTGGCGGTGGGCATCAGTGCACCTCCCCGACGTTCATTTCGAGCGGCGCCTTGAAGCAGGCGACGCCATGCCCGTCGGCCGACGAAACGAAGGGCGGCACGACGGTGCGGCAATGCTCGTCGGCAAACGGGCAACGGGTGGAAAAGCGGCAGCCGGCAGGCAGCGCCTGGGGCGGCGGCACGGAGCCCGGAATGGTCGCCAGGCGGCCCGACCGGGCACCGAGCGAGGGGATCGAGCCCATCAGGCCGATCGTATAGGGGTGTTGCGGATCGCGGAACACGGCTTCGACCGGCCCGCTCTCGACGATGCGGCCGGCATACATGACCGCCACTTCGTCGGCGACCTGCGCCACGACGCCCAGATTGTGGGTGATGAGCAGCATGGCCGTGCCGGTTTCGCGCTGCAAATCGCGCATCAGCTCGAGGATCTGCGCCTGGATGGTGACGTCGAGTGCCGTGGTGGGTTCGTCCGCAATGAGCAATTGCGGATCGTTGGCCAGCGCCATGGCGATCATGACGCGCTGGCGCATGCCGCCCGACAGTTGGTGCGGATAGTCGTCGAGCCGCCGCTCGGGGCTGGGGATGCGGACGCGGCGGAACATTTCGAGCGCCCGATCCCGCGCCTCCCGCCTCGACACCGGCCGATGGCGGCGCACCGCCTCGGCGATCTGGTCGCCGACGGTGAAGACCGGGTTGAGCGAGGTCATCGGCTCCTGGAAGATCATCGCCATGCGATTGCCGCGGATCTCTTCGAGCTCGCGGATGGGCAGATGCAGCAGGTCCTGGCCCTGGAATTCGACCCGACCCGAGGGGATGCGCGTCGACTTGGGCGGCAGCAGGCCCATGATGGCGAGCGAGGTGACGGACTTGCCGCAGCCGCTTTCGCCCACGAGGCAAAGCGTCTTGCCCGGCGCCACCGCGAAGGAGACGGCATCGACGACGTTGACGCCGCTGCCGGCAAAGCCGATCGACAGGTTCTCTACCCGGACGACGGGCTCGACCCCTGCAGCTACGGCGCTCGTGGTGGCGGGGCTCATGCCGATCCCGGTGGCTGGTTCATGAAGCATCGACGGCCTCGGGCAGGGTGAGCCGCTCCAGGTTCTCCTGCAGCGCCAGCAAATGGGCCCGCATGGCGCTGGCGGCGGCGGGCGCGTCGCCGATGGCGATCGCGTCGACAATGGCGTCGTGCTGGGCGCGGTAGAGGGTTTGCGTGGTGGTGCTGCGGGCCCGTTCGCGCAGGTCGACCCAGGCCGATTCCTGCCGCACCCGATCGATCAGGTCGAAAATGGCCAGATAGAGGTGGTTGCCCGCGATCTCGGCCACCGTCCGATGAAGCGAGCTGTCCCAAAGTTCCCGCTCGTCGGCGTCGTGGCTCGAGCTCACATGGCCGACGAGGTTGCGCAGCCGCTCGATATCGGCGGGCGTGGCGCGCAAGGCGGCGACGGCGGCGAAGCCGGGTTCGAGCCGCAGCCGGACCTCCATCACCTCGATGTAGTTGCTCTGCTTGGCGACCGATTCGAACGAAGTGAGGATCGGTATCGGCGCCGGGCCGACGAAGGTGCCCGAGCCCTGGCGGCGCCAGATGCGGCCCTCCGCCTCCAGCACTTCGAGGGCGCGGCGGACGGAACGCCGGCTCACTTCCAGCATGTCGCACAGGGCGCGCTCGGTCGGCAGCTTGCGGTCGGGCCCAAGCGCTGCCGGGTCGAGCAGCGCGCGAATGCGCTTCAACGCATAGTTCGAGTTGTCGTTGGCGTTCACGCCGGGCATTCGCCTAAACCCCGTATTTCAGGTCGGTGGATTGTGAACCAATCTCGAATTGGTGCATCAAGTGCGCAATCCAGTGATCATTGCAAGTGCAAAATTGGTACCTGGTCACAAAATGGGCAGTGTGGTCAGGGTGCGACCGGGTGCTGCCTCGGTGCGGATCATTTCCGCACCAGGATCGACTTGGCGATCTTGCCGTGCACGCCTTTTTCGCCGTTGACCGACTGGGTGATGGCGAAATCGGCTGCCAGCGAGCAGAGCTGATAGGCCTCCGTCGGCGTGAGCCCGGTGCGCTCGCCGACGATGGCGATCATCTCCCTCAGCGCGATGATCAGCGCCTGGTCGAGCGAGGCGTGAAAGCCCATCGAGATCAGATATTCCGGCGTTTCGCCGCGCGGGTAGATGATCGGCATCGCCCCGCCCGCCTTGTGCAGGATGAAGGTGAAGGTGCCGGTGAGCCCCATTTCGAGCGCGGTGATGCAGACCTCGCCGTCGCCCTGGATGCCGTGCCCGTCGCCGCAGGAAAACAGCGCGCCGTCGGCCCATACCGGCAGGAACAGCGTCGTGCCGGCGACCAGCAGCTTGTTGTCGATGTTGCCGCCATGGAGGCGCGGCTCGATCGAGGTGATCTCGCCGTAATGGGGCGGGGGCGCGACGCCCATGACGCCGAAGAACGGGGCGAGGCTGAGCTCGATGCCGCTCGGGAGTTGTGCGGTCTTGGCGGCGCGGTCCACCGGAATGTGGGTCAGGGTCTTTTTCGAGACGACGAAATCGCCCGCCAGCGTGCCGGCGAAGGGCGACAGGCCGTTGAAGCCCCAATCGGATCCGAGCTCCACCGCATCGATCCGCACTTCGAGCACGTCGCCCGGTTCCGCCCCGGCGATCGCCACCGGGCCGGTCAGCAGGTGGCCGGTCGGCCCCTCGGGCAACGGCGCGTCGGTGATGGCGCGGTGGGCCGGCGCGACGTGCATGCCCGAACCGTCGGGGGGCAGGGCATTGGTCCGCCCGTTGAACGTCTCGATCACCACGGTATCCCCCGGCTCGACGGTCAGCACCGGGTGCTGATCGGCGGCAAAGCGGCCCCAGACAATGGTTTCGGGCGTGGCGGCGAGAGTGTGGAGTGCCATCGGATGGGGTCCTTGGGGTATCGATCAGTGGGGAAAGGCTGGCCGTTCCGAGGCGACGCCGAGCGCCGCCTCGAGCGCCATGCCGAGATTGAGCAGCGGGCCTTCCTCGAACAGCCTGCCCCAGAGAGAAATGCCCTGCGGCACTCGGAAGGTTGGCCCGCCAGCCGCGGCAGGCGGCCGACGCAGGGAAAGCGAGCCCGGCGGCCGGGTGGGCTGGTCCATGAAGCCCGCTCGCAGGTGGAGGCACGGATGGCCGGTGAAATTGGACGCGACCAGCATCGGGCCGGTGTCGAACGGCCCGATCATCGCATCGACGTCACGAAATACGTCGTCGAGCGCCAGCATCACCTGATAGCGCAGCCGGTCGAGCTGCACGTGATCGACGGCGGAGAGGAACCGTGCCTTGCGGAAGAGATTGGGCCAGGCGGCCTCCCCCTGCCAGGTCAGGGTGTCATCAGTGTCGTCGAGGGTCAGCTCTTCGAAGGCGGCCGCCGCTTCGGCCATGACGACGTTCATCAGCGACCCGTAGGGCAGGGACGGCAGCGTCACCTCGACCAGTTCGACGTCGAGCGCCCGCAGCGCCTCGAGGGCCGCGCGATCCACATCGGTCGCGCCTTCGTCGGCGAACGCCGAAGCGAGGTAGCCGACGCGCATGCCTGAAATGCCGGCGCCGGCGTCGAAGGAAAACGGCGCCTCGATCGAGCCGCGGTCGGCGAGGTCGAAGCCGTTGATGGCCGCGAGGACGATCGCCGTGTCCTCGACCGAGCGGCAGATCGGCCCGACTTTGTCGAGCGACCAGCAGAGCGACATGCCGCCGGCGCGCGATACCCGGCCGAAGGTCGGCCGGAGGCCGGTCGTGCCACAGCGCTGGCTCGGCGAGGTGATCGACCCCAGCGTTTCGGTGCCGATCGCAAAGCCGCAGAGCCCCGCCGCGGTGGCCGAAGCGGAGCCGGCGCTCGAGCCGCTCGAGCCTTCGTTGAGATTCCACGGATTGCGGGTGAAGCCGCCATACCAGATGTCGTTGTAGGCGAGCGCGCCGACCGTGGACTTGCCGAGGAGAACCGCGCCGGCGGCACGGAGCTTGCGGACGATGGTCGCGTCGGCATCGGGGATGCGGTCGCGGTAGGGCTCGGCGCCCCAGCCGGTCGCGATGCCCTTGGTATCGAACAGGTCCTTCAGCACGTAGGGGATGCCGTGCAGCGGACCGAGACTGACCCCGGCCGCGGTGAGGGCGTCGGCGGCCGAGGCTTCGGCCAGCGCCAGCTCGCGGGTCACCATCGCGATGCATTCGAGCCGAGGCGCGATCTCGGCGATCCGGGCAAGGTAGATTTCGGTCAGCCGGCGGCTGGTCAACTGGCGGCTAGCGATCCAGCCGGCGAGCCGGGTCAGGGGCGCGAAGGCGATGTCGGCGTCGTCGGCCGGCAGCGGCTCGGCGCTGGTGCCGAAACGCAGCGGCCCCGACGCCGGCATGGCAAAGCCCGCAAGTCGTGGGTCGAAGCGCTGCGCCGTCGGCGCCGAATTCGGCAGCCGCACCGCCCGGCGCTTTACCGCAGCCTCGATCTGGCCATCGAGGTTCGCGAGCATCAGCGTGCGTTCGGCATCGGAGTAGGCGACGCCGAGCAGGCGCTCGGCGCCGGCGAGGTCGGATGCGGTGATGGGTCGTTCGTTCATGTGTTTGCGCTTGCCTTGGCGACCCGCTGCGGCGGACCAATCTCAGATTGGTCCGATCTGGCCGCAAGTCGGCGCTTATGGCAAGAGCAAAAATTGAGGCTGCTTAAATTATGGGCGGTCGGTCACGAAAGTGGGCGCGATGCTCAGCCCATGAGCCCAACCTGCATGTCGGGCCGGCGACCGGAATCGGTGAAGATGTGGTGGCTCACGATCTTGGTGCCGACGTCGGGAAGCCGCTGCACGATGTAGCGGCCATGGCCGGCCATGCCGCGACGGCGCGGGTCGCCCTGATCGTATTCCAGCCGGCGCCGGTCGGGCCCGAAATAGGTGGCCGTCTCCACATAGGTCTGCTCGTTGAAGAGCTGGGTCGACAGGCGCTGGATCAGCATTTCGCGCTTTTCCGGCAGGCTGATCACATCGTCGACACCGAGCTGGATGTAGTGCAGCACGGTTTCGAACGGGCAATCGTCGGCGATGACGATCACCGGCGAAAAGCGGATGTCCTTGTCGCCGCTGCGCACGCTCGACAGGATGGCTTCCAGTGCGTCGTCGCCCAATTGGTGATGGACGATGACGAAGCGGATCAGAGTCCGTGCATCCGGCACGCGCGGTGAATCGGCGCCCTCGATCAAAGCGAAGCCGCACCGCTCGGCGAAGCGGGTGAGAAACCGGACCTGCTCGGCGTTCCGGCCCAGCACCAGCGCCTTGCACGACGATAGAC
>Ga0209233_1001081_pt1 | contig 11249 bp, 14 predicted proteins | sample AraplaCL_Cvi_mCL_FD_184269 | JGI IMG/M metagenome (GOLD analysis project Ga0209233, IMG submission 184269) | Arabidopsis root microbial communities from the University of North Carolina, USA - plate scrape CL_Cvi_mCL (SPAdes) (version 2) | ecosystem: Host-associated > Plants > Roots > Endosphere... | reverse complement strand
GGCGTCGGACACATCACCATCGACAAGAACGAGGCGATCCAGCGCCGTGTCATCGCCGAGATCGACGCCGCGATCATGCGCTCGCGCGGCCCGGCAGGCCCGGTCGCCGAGCCCGGCGCATCGCGCCCGGCGCGCTCGGCGGCAGCAACGGCTCCGGCGAGGAACTGAAGCCTACCTCCGGCAACGGCCGATCTCATGATGCCGCCGTCGACTTGATTGTCGACGGCGGCATTGTCTTATCCGGACGCGCTTACTTCTTCTCGGGCACCCAGGTGGTGCTGGCCTTGTCGTACTTGAAGCCCGGCGCCTCCTTGAGCGTGTCCTTGGTCTCGTCGATGGTCAGCCACCATTTGTCATTCTTCTTGGCGGTCTTGACCGCGGTGAAAGGAATGATGACGTCCTTTTCACCCGCGCCCAAGAAGCCTCCGACGCCGAGAACGAGCCCAGTGATCTTGCCGGACTTGTCGACCAGCACGTCATCGATGTCGCCGATCTTGCTTTCCTTGGGATCGTAGACGGCCTGCTTGTAGTAATTGGTCACCGTCCAGCTTTCCGACGGCACCGACTTCATGGTGGTTGTTGCTGCATGAGCCGCGCTGGCAGCTGTAGCTGCAAGAACGCATGCGAGAGCGAGCTTTCTCATCTTGGTCCTCCTCGATCATAGATCGGGGAGCCAACGGGAAGTTCCGGCAAACGTTCCGCGGCGGCAACCCCAGAGGAACCTGGTGCTCTATCTGGCGTTGTTGCACCATGGCTCAGAAACGTAATGCCGGACCGATGTCGGTTCAGCCCGATCGCATCTGGGCTGTCCATCCGGTTGGCGAGACCGCGCCCGCGAAGAAGCCGCGGTCGCGATCGAATTTTTTGAGTGCGAAGCGAGCCAGTCTGTTAAGGCAGCAGGCGCTCCGGATGCAGCGCGCGTTGCTCGCCGGCAAGAATGACGGCCGCAAGGGCCCGTCGACGAGATAAGCCGGTCTTGCGGCGTGCCGCCTGTTTGGGACCAGAACACGTGAAGCTATTCCAGTGTCCGTCGTGCCGGCAGCCTGTCTTGTTCGAGCACACCGCCTGCGCGAACTGTGGCGTTCAATTGGTGTTCGATCCTTCGTGCATCGACCTGACGCAACTCGCGCTCAATCAGTCCTGCCGCAACCGCGAGATCATCGGTTGCAACTGGTGCGCCAGGGGCGCGGACTGGTATTGCGACTCCTGTCGCCTCACGCGCACCATCCCCAATCTTGGCAGCACCAGGAATGTCATGCTTTGGCGACGGGTGGAGCAGGCCAAGCGCCGTCTTCTCTACGATCTGCGTCGGCTGCGGCTTCCGCTCGTATCCCGTGGCGGTGACCATGTTGCATTCGACATTCTCTCCGACGAGATCAATCCGATCCTGACGGGGCACCTGTCGGGCGTGATCACCCTCAATCTCGCGGAGGCCGACGATGTCGAGCGCGAGGCCCGCCGCGTCGCATTCCGGGAGCCGTACCGCACCCTGCTCGGGCATTTCCGGCACGAGATCGGACATTTCTATTGGGACTTGCTGGTCAACAGCCCGACATTCCAGGCGCCGTTCAAGCTGATCTTCGGCGACGAGACGCAGGATTATCAGGCGGCGATCAGCGGCTATTATGGACGAACCGATCGTTCATTCGACCGCAGCGGCTTCATCACCGAATACGCGACATCCCATCCCTGGGAAGATTGGGCCGAGACCTTTGCGCATTTTCTTCATATCCTGTCGACACTCGACTCGCTCGCAGGCCTGCCGTTGTCCCTGGATGAGCGCGCACGGCAGACCCTGACCGACCCCTATCTGGAAAGCGATTTCGAGGCGCTGCTGGCGTTGTGGACCCCGCTCTCCCGGGGCCTCAACGAACTCAACCGGTCGCTCGGGATGAATGACGCCTATCCGTTCGATATTTCGCCGGCGGTGAGAGGCAAGCTGCACCTGGTTCACATGGCGATCAGCGCGTTCCGCGAGCAGCAGAAGCTGGCGGCCTGACCCCCGCGTGCAACTCTCGCTACTTCAGGAACGTGCGAATGGCTTCCGCGATCTGCCGCGCGTGAGTCTCCAGCGCGAAATGGCCGGTGTCGAAGAACTGCACCACCGCGTTGGGATTGTCGCGCTTGAACGCCTCGGCGCCCGGCGGAATGAAGAACGGATCGTTCTTGCCCCAGACCGCGAGGAACGGCGGCTTGTATGTGCGGAAATACTCCTGGAAGGCCGGATAGAGCGCGACGTTGCTCTTGTAGTCGCCGAACAGGTCGAGTTGCACGTCATCCGAGCCGGGACGCGCCAGGTAGAAATTATCGAGGTTCTGTCCGTCCGGCGACACCGTCGCTGGATCGGGCACCCCATGAGTGTACTGCCAGCGCGTCGCCTCCGGCGTGAGGAAGCCACGCAGCGCCTCGCGATTGGCGGGTGAAGGGTCCTGCCAATAGGCCTTGATCGGAGTCCAGCCGTCACTGAGCCCATCCTCGTAGGCGTTGCCGTTCTGCGAGATGATCGCCGTGATCCGCTCGGGATGGCGCAGCGCGAGCCGGAAGCCGGTCGGCGCGCCATAGTCGAAAACGTAGACGGCGAAGCGGTCGAAGCCGATCATCTCGGTGAAGCGCTCGATCACATGCGCGACATTGTCGAACGTGTAGTGGAATGTTTCGCGCGCAGGCATGTCGGACTGTCCGAAGCCGGGCAGGTCCGGTGCCACGATGTGAAACCTGTCTGCAAGCAGCGGGATCAGGTCGCGGAACATATGGCTGGCACTCGGGAAGCCGTGCAGCAACAGGAGCTTCGGCGCACCTTTAGGACCGGCCTCGCGATAGAACACCTTGAAGCCATCGATGTCTGCGGTGCGATAGGTGGTCGGGGGCATGACCGTCTCCATTTCGGAAGTAACCTGTTAAATACGTTTAATCAGGTTACGAATATGAAGAGTAACTTGTCAATAGCCGTTTTACAGGTTACTTGGGGTGTTGCTTCAGACGCTCTAGGACCGCCCATGGACCTCCCGCCCGCCATGTTCATCGCCGAGGCGCTCGGCCTCGATTTCCTCAACTCGGTGGCGACACCGGTCGATACACCGGTCGATTGGCTCGACGATGGCGAAGGACTGATCGATTGGCTGGCGCAGGCGAAGCTGATGCCGGCGGAGCAACTGCACGCATTGAAGGCGCACACGACGCCGGACGAACTGGACAAGGTTGCGGCTCAGGCGCGCGACTTGCGCGAATGGTTCAGAGGATTTGTCCGCAAGCACGCAGGCCGTCCGCTCTCCGCGAGGGCGCTGCAAGAGCTTGGCCCGTTGAACCGCATCCTCAAGAGCGATGATGCATTCCTGCAAATTGTGCCGCGCCACGGTGAGGAAGGCCTTGCGTTGCAAAAGCTGCGGCGCTGGCGATCACCGGACGCGCTGTTGCTGCCGATTGGCGAAGCCCTGGCGAAATTCGTCTGCGAGGAAGATTTTACGGACGTGAAGGCCTGCGAAGGCCATAACTGCACGATGCTGTTCGCCGACCATACCCGCAGGCGCGCAAGGCGATGGTGCATCATGGCGGTCTGCGGCAATCGCGCCAAGCAGGCCGCGCATCGCAGCCGGCTCAAGAGCAGGCAGTGATCGGGAAGGTCGGCAATGACCTCCTCGCCGCGACCGTGCTCAGTCTTCGGATGAGCTCGGCTTCATATCGCCGACGGCCATGTCCCGCAGGGCGCCCCGCAGTACGGCAACATTCTTCGCGCCGTTCAGCTCTTCGAATTCCCGCTGGGCTCGCCGCCAAAGCGGGGCGGCCTTGCCGTGAAGACGTCGCCCCGCGTCGGTGAGCTCGATGAGGCGGCTTCGGCCGTCGGTGGGCGAGGGCCGGATTCGGACCAAGCCGTCACGCTCCAGGAAGCCGACCATCTTGCCCATCGCCGTCCGCTCGATGTCGAGCTGCTCGGCGAGCGCATTGACGGCGGCGCTTCCGAGTTCGTTCAACGCAGCCAGTGTGAGGAATTGCGTGATGCGCAGGCCCGACGGCTCGAGATGGGCATCGTAGAAGCGAGAGATCTGACGGTTGGCCTTCCTCATGGCGGAGCAGTTGCATTGATCGATTCCCAGAGGCTTGTTCACCGGCAACATCTCCTTGTCCGTCTCATTTCCGTCGAAGGTCCGCGCCGCGAATATAGGCGCGGCGCGGACGCAGCGGTATTCTCAATATCCTTCCTAAAACCCTTGCGGCGGAGTGATGTAGCCGGGCTCCTCGGCCGCAAGCGTGCTCTTCAGCACCGCTGTCCCCTTGTCGGCCATCACCTCGCTCCTGCCGGCCGCGAGGGCGTCATAGGTCTGGCGCACCACGTCATCGGGGCTCGCTTTCGGCACGTCAATGCCGTTGGTCAGGTCGGTATCCACAAACCCAACATGCAGGCCGAGGACCTGGACGCCGCGCTCGCGCAAATGAAAGCGGAGCTGGTTGGTGAAGCTCCAGGCCGCAGCCTTCGACGCGGCATAGGGCGACAAAATCGGCCGCGGCAGCCACACGATGTCGGAGAGCACGTTGATGATGGCGGCATTCGGCTTTGTCGACAAGATCGGCTCGAAGGCTTGCGTGACACGCACGACGCCGTAATAATTGGTGTCGAACATGCGAGCCGATTGTGCCGCGACGTCGGCCGACAGGGGGCTGTCGATCAGGGCGGCGATGCCGGCGTTGTTGACGAGCAGCGTCGTATCCTTGGCGAGTTCAGCAGCTGCGGCGATCGCTGCCGTATCCGTGACGTCGATCCTGACCGGGATGATGCCCGGCTCATTGAAGCCGTCCGTGTTGCGCATGCCCGCGTAGACCTTCGCGGCTCCGCGGCGGCGTGCCTCGCGCGCAAAGGCCAGGCCCAGGCCGCGATTGGCACCAGTGATGAAGACGGTAGCGTTCTTGATATCCATGACAGTCTGCCTTTCCAGATTTTGGTGCCAGCGAGGCTTGTTCCCGCCGTTGGCCCATTTTCAGTTCAGAGAAAAAGATGTTCCGGCAAGTCATTCGAAAGCCGCTCGCACAACCAGTGGCGAGAGACAGCACTGCGCCAAGCGGGCATCAGCAGTCAGATCGTCCAGAAACGGGTGACGCTCGGTTTGTGGGCGGGACATTTTCAACTTCCTCCGGTCTTGATCGCGCTCAGGCGAACACGGCGCGGTTCTGCGCGATGAATTGCTGGACCGAGAGAGGCGGCGTTCCCGTGATCTTCTCGACGGCATCGTTGGTGCCTGAGAAAATGCCGTCGCGATAATTCTGGGCGACTTCGACCAGGTGCTGCACCAGGAATGGAGGAAATTTGTAGAGCGTCTCCATCTTCTCCTTGAACGCCGCGATCGAGGTCGGCGCGTACTCGATCCTGGCGCCGAGCACTTCGCTCATCGCTGCCGCGATCTCGGTGTGGTTCATCTCCACCGGGCCGTGCAGCGGATAGATTTTGCCTTCGTGACCCTGCGGCTTGGCCAGCAGATGGGCGATGACACGGCCCTGATCGTCACTGGCAATCGGTGCGTGGCGTCCATTCGCGAACGGAAATTCGATCCTTTTCCTGGCCCAGATTTCCTTGCCGAAATGCGGGTACACCAGCCAATCGGCAAAGAAGGTGGGGCGCAGATGCGTGGTCGCGACACTCGACCAATCAAACACCCGCTCCGAAACCCAGTGGTCCTGTGCCGCATGGCTTGCCGATTCCCGGCGTGCCGAAATCTGCGACATGTTGACGATTGCAGTGACGCCGGCTTCCTTCGCGGCCTGAGCGAAATAGGCCGCCGCGCCGATGATTCCCGGCGCGATCGGATGAAGAAAATAGGCCGACTGGATGCCCTCCATGGCCGCGCGAATGGCGTCGATATCGGTGAAATCGCCGATGGCGATGTCGACGCCACGCTGTCTCAGCGCAGCCGCCCGTTCGCCGTCCGAGCGCACATAGGCGCGGACCTTCTTGCCCATCTTGAGCAGTTCGTCGACGGCGGCTCCTCCAGTGCGTCCCGTTGCACCGCTGACCAGAATGGTTGATTGGCTCACGATACCGCTCCTTCGTTGAGATGGGAGCATATGCTCCTATATCGACAAAGTAAGAGCATGTGCTCTTAAGTCAAGATGTTTCCTTCGACGGGTGGGGTAGGGCGGTTCACATCGCCGTGTGGCAGTAGCGTCGACTTGGGCCCATCCAAAAGCCGCGGGTGCGAGGTGCGGCGATGTCGGCGGGCTCGGGCCTAACCGGGCGAAGCGACCGTGCCCGAGGGGCAATCCTATCGCTTCCTGACCAGCTTGAGCGGACGATTGACGCTTTGACTGCGCGGCTTGCTCGCCGTGCCCTGCGCCGCCGATGGTCTCAGGAAACGGACCAGCATCGTCCTCAGATGCTTTACGCTCTGTTCGATATCCAGCTTGGGATTCCGGATCGGCATTGCGCGGGATCCGTCGATCAGGGCGATCAGGATGTTCGCCGTCGCATCCGGATCGAGTCCCGGATCCACCAATCCCTGCGCTTGCGCCTTGCGCAGGAAGTCGCTCCACATCCGGCGGACAGCCGAACTGTGCCGCGCGAGAATCCCGGCGAATTCCCGATTGCGGGCGGCCTCCGCGAGGCCGTCGAGGCTGAGGGCCTGAGCCGGACGAAACCGCAGGCTGGTGGCCTCGATATCGACCAGCAGCGCCTCGATCACGTCGTCCGCCGCGAGAATCTTCTCAAAGCGCTCCGCCGCATGCGCGAGACCCAGGTCGATCATCGCCTCGATGATCGCCTCCTTGCTCGGGAAGTAGTGATAGAGGTGGCCGGGACTGATGCCGGCCTCGGTGCAGATGTCCGTTGTGCTGGCGCCGCGAAAACCGTCTTTGATGAAGCAGCGGATCGCCGCGCCGAGGATCTCGCCGCGCTTCTGCTCATGCTTGACGGGGTCCACTTTCCTCAAACCGGACATCTCCATTCACATTCGCCCCGTTTAGCACGACGATTCGCCACGAGAAAATCAAAATTAGAGGGTTCCATCTATTTATGTTGACGGGCGTTGCGGGGCGTGACAGTGCTCATTAGAGCGATCTATCTAATAATCCGCCGATGCGGGAATGCGACCATGCGCTTACGACGGACGGCCCTGATGAGCGTCGCGCTGGCTCTCGGTGGCTGCGCGTCCGCCCCGCTCGAGCGGGCCGGCTCGCTCAGCAGCTACGACCGGATGTCGGATGCGAACGGGCTGGTGACGCGATCGCAGATCCGGGTGAACAAGAAGGATTTGCTGGCGGCGAAGACGATCCGGATCGCATCGACGGTCTTTCCCGCACGCAGCGACGTTGCCTTCAACGAAAAGGAGCGCCGCCTGGTGGCGAACGCCGTCAGCCGCGAACTCTGCCTGCGCTTGAGCGAGCGCTTCCGCATCGTCACCTCCAATGACGACGCCGACCTCACGGTCCAGGCGACGGTGACGCATGCGACGCCGACCAACGCGACCGCCTCCGGCGCGTCGAAGGCGCTGTCGATTGCGAAAACCGTCGCGCTTCCCGCCGTTCCCGTGCCGGTGCCGCGGCTCCCCGTGGGGCTCGGCAGCCTGTCGGTCGAGGCGGAGGCGCGCGACTTCGCCGGATTTCAGAAGGCGGCCATGGTGTGGGCGCGCAGCGCCAATTCCATCTCGAATTCTGCGCGGGTCTCCAGCGAGGGCGATGCCTACGATCTCGCTGCCGATTTCGGTGCTGACTTCGCCAAGCTGGTTGCGACCGGAGAGTCGCCCTTCGGCGGTGTCCCTGCGCTGCCTCCGATCGACACCATCCCCGTGCGGCTCGGCGGCGCACCGAAATATGTGGCGTGCGAGGCGTTCGGGCGCTTTCCAGGCCTGACCGGCCTTGCAGGGCAGGGGCTTGGCCTGCCGCCGGCCTGGACGGATTCCGGCGCCAAGGACAATCCGGCCCCGGCATCATCGCCGCCGGAGCCGAGTTCACAGCAGGTGCTGACGCAGTGATGCGACTGCACTTCCGACACGTGGCGAGCCGATCAGAGCAGACGACATGCTGATATCCGGACCGAGGTGCTTGCGCCGAAGCTCCGCCTTCGCCTGCCGGTCTCTGGTGGCATTGTCCGCCGTCCTGCCGCTGCTGCTCGCGGGATGTGCATCGAGCGGGAATCTGCCGCCTGCCTACCAGGCTCCGCGCGCGCCGAGCGCCAAGGCGGTGCAGGACGGCATCCGGAAAGCGGCCGACGAAGCCAAGCTGACCGGGACACTCGAGACGACCGCCGTCCGTCCTACCGACCACGGGCCGGGATCGTATTTCGTCTGCCTGAGGCAGCGTGGCCCGTCAGCCGGCACACGGCCCGCCTATTCCGTCTTTTTCGACGATGATGCCTACAAGGGGATCCAGAGTTCAGTGATCCTGGAGGCCTGCGAAGCCCAGCCATGGGTTCCGTTCAATTGAGGGCGGATGCTGAACGCGGGGTCCTGACCGACCGGCGGCACGGGCCTGGTTCCGTGCCCCAAAATCCACCCAATCGGTGGTCACTAAGCCCGTGAGGGAGGCCGCGGCCTCCCCGTGGTGGGACTGCTGAACTGATGCTTGATCCAAGGCGAGTCGTCGCGCTGGCAGTCGTTGCGCTGCTCGCTCTAGGCACCGGCACGGCCGCTGCCTCACCTGCCAAGAAGCCGAGCGCGGTCGCTCGCGTCGCGCCGCCGCCTCCAGATCCCGCGCCGGTCGAGCCGTTGCCGCCGCCAAAGATCTACCTGTTCCGCGGCGCCATGGGGCCGATCTTCTCCACCGGCATGGACCGGCTCGAGGAGAAGCTGACCAAGGCGGGCTTCTCCGCCAACGTCTATGAATTCACCATCTGCCGATGGATCGGCGATCGCGCCATCGCCAGCTACAAGGAGAGCCCGGCGCCGATCGTGCTGATCGGCCATTCCATGGGCGGGCTGTGCTCGGTCGTCATCTCCGAGATGGCGGCCAAAGAGAACATCCCGATCAGCCTCGTCATCGCCATCGATCCCGCGCATGCGACAGGCGACGTGCCGCTCAATGTCGAGCGCTTCATCAACATCTTCCTGTCAGACAGCGTGCTCGGCGGCGGCGACGTCGTCGCCGTGCCAGGCTTTCGCGGCCATTATGCGAGCTACGATCTGAAGGAAAACAGCCGCGTCTCGCACATCAACATCGAGAAGTCGGACGACATCCATCGCCAGATCATCGATATGGTGACGCAACTGCCCCGCATCCCCGCGCAGACCCAGGCAGACGCCGTTCCGCTGCGCTATCGCGTGCCCGGCGATACGCTGGTCGAATTGTGGGACAGCGGCGTGCGGCTGCCGGTCCGCCGCGGCGACACCATGGAGAGCATCGCCGCAGCCAATCGCGTGCCGCTGTGGACGCTCGCGCAGAGCAATTCGCTTGCCGAGAATGCGCAGCTCACCCCCGGCCAAACCATCATTGTCCCCCGCCATCTGACGCCGCCGGAGCCGGCGGCGGCGATGGCGGCGCCCGCCCCGCCGCGGCGGTAAGCGGTCACGATGGCCGGGACCGGCATCGCCTGACGCCTCCCGGACCTCGTCTTGTCATTCGCGCATCTGGTGCCGGGGCAGCCATCTCGATGCAGGTGTCGACGAGCTGGAACGAGCCGTGGCGGAAGCATGGTTCGCCGGTCGATAGGGCGCGGTGAGAAGCATTTGAAACAATGCCCGTTCAGCCGCGTATTTGGCCGCGGGTCGGCCATTTTCGTACCCATGCATGACCAGGCGTCCTTCCGTCGTACAGACACGCCAACGCCATGTCCTTCGGCCGCACCTTTTCAAGAACAGTTCGAACGTCGGGAGGTTGTCGGACATTTCAATTAGCCGTGGCTGCTTGCTGTCATGAACGCGGATGCGTTCGCGATCGCCCGGTTTGGCGTTTCAAATGCAATCGGAAAGGTGGAGGCGGCGAGCTGCTCGATCGCGGAACGTTCCTCGGCCAGGCGCTTCTCAATGAATTGCCGCTCGAACTCGGTCAGCTCGGTCTTGAGCAGCCGCCGATAGCGGCTGATGTTGTTGCGGTGCGCACGCAACAAGGCCAGCTTTTCATCAACCATCGTCGTGATCCCATTTGGCAATCGTCGTCTAGGCTGCGAGATCGGTCCGCGAGACGGATCTCCGGCGGACCGGCTTTCCACCCGGAGGCCCTTTCGGATGGTGATCCAGAGTCGAAAGTGCTTCCAGAATTTCGTCGATGGTGACGGGCTTGCCCGAGCCCGGCAACTCCCTCAACGCCGGGTTTGAGGCAATGCTGGCAGCGTCCGAAGCCCAGGACGCGAGGATTGCCCGCTTCTCGCCGATCGACAGATCGGGATCCGCGACGACGTCGCGGGGGTGATCGTAGACAGAGCCGGGATGCAGTATCGCTTTCAGGTCGATGATGTTGTCAGCATGATCGATCATGAGAGGTCCTCCTTCTCCTTTCTAAAACCTCTGGCTTGCAATGGGGTCGAAGGCCACGGCCGATCCCGCCCGACGATCAGGCGGGATGGCCAGGTCTACGACATAAGATCAGGCTGCTTTGCTCTCGAGCTGATGCACGGTGCCGGACGGCGCGCCGTTGATGGCAATTCGCCGCGGCTTCATGGCTTCGGGGATCTCCCTGACTAATTCGATCTTGAGCAGACCGTTCTCGAACGAGGCGCTCTGCACCTGGACATAGTCGGCCAGGTTGAACTGCCGCTTGAAGGGCCGCGCGGAAATGCCCCGGTAGAGATACTCGCGCTCGGCCTTGTCGGCCTTGTTTCCCTCCACGATCACCGCATTCTGCTCGGCCGTCACCGAGACCTCGTCGGGTGAGAAGCCCGCGATCGCAAGCGAAATCTGGTAGCGATCCTCGCTGACGCGTTCGATGTTGTAGGGGGGATAATTGTCTTCGCCGGCACGCTGTGCCGTTTCGACGAGGTCGAAGAGGCGGTCGAAGCCGATGGTCGAACGCCACAGCGGAGAGAAGTCGTAAGTGCGCATAGCCAGATCCTCCAAAGAGCAAAATGGATACGAGCGGCACCGGACACGACCGGTGCCCGTCTCAACCATTCCCGACCCCTCAGGCGTCGAGAATGCCACCTCGCGGCGGCAGCGAAAAAATAAAAAAACTCGATTTTGGTTTCAAGAGGGGGTCCGAAAATTTTTGAACCCCCTCTCGGGAAACGGGGAGCGATGGCTAACGGCTCGTTTCAGCCCTAAACGTTCGATCCCTGGATCGCGTCGACCACCGCATCCGTGACCTCCTTCGTCGTCGCCTTGCCGCCGACATCCGGCGTC
>Ga0209233_1001080_pt1 | contig 11254 bp, 8 predicted proteins | sample AraplaCL_Cvi_mCL_FD_184269 | JGI IMG/M metagenome (GOLD analysis project Ga0209233, IMG submission 184269) | Arabidopsis root microbial communities from the University of North Carolina, USA - plate scrape CL_Cvi_mCL (SPAdes) (version 2) | ecosystem: Host-associated > Plants > Roots > Endosphere ... | reverse complement strand
GCTGTCGTCGCCAAGACCGAGGCCGCAGCCGAAGAAGGCTGCCGCTGCCTCGTGATCGACTACGAACTCCTGCCCGCCGTATTCGATCCCGCGCTCGCGATTGCGCCGGGCGCACCGCTGCTGCATCCGGACCGGACTCCGGAGCAGCGCATCTTCGGCGCGGCGCGCAACATCGTTGCCGAAAGCCACGGCGAATATGGCGACGTCGCCGCGGCCCTGGCGGCCTCTGCCGTCACTTATGAGGGCACGTTCACGACGCAACGCGTGCAACATGCCGCGCTGGAGACCCATGGCGGCCTCGCCTGGATCGATGACGCTGGCATCCTCCACGTCCGTTCCTCGACGCAGGTGCCGTTCCTGACGCGGCGCGCGCTGTGCCGGATCTTCGACCTCGCGCCCGACAACGTCCGGGTGTTCTGCGAACGCGTCGGCGGCGGCTTCGGCGGCAAGCAGGAGATGTTCGTCGAGGACATTCTCACCCTCGCCGCGTTGAAGACTGGACGACCGGTGAAGCTCGAGTTCACCCGCGAGGAGCAGTTCATCGCCACCTCGACACGGCATCCGATGCGGATCACCGTCAAGGCCGGCGCCGACGCGAACGGCAAGCTCACGGCGCTGCAGCTCGACGTGCTCTCCGACACCGGCGCCTATGGCAATCACGGCGCCGCCGTGCTGTTCCACGCCTGCGGCGAGTCGCTCGGCGTCTATAATTGCCCGAACAAGAAGGTCGATGCCATCGTCGCCTTCACCAACACGGTGCCATCAGGCGCCTTCCGCGGCTACGGCCTGCCGCAGACGGTGTTCGCGGTCGAAGCCGCGATCGACGAGCTCGCCATTCAGCTCGGGATCGATCCGTTCGCGATGCGACGTCGCAATGTGGTCAAGCCGGGCGATCCCATGCTCTATCCGCCTGATAACGGCTATCACGACGTGATGTATGGCTCCTACGGGCTCGACCAATGTCTCGATCTCGTTGAGCGCGCGATGGCTGAGATGGTGCCAACTGATCTGCCGGAGGAATGGCTGACCGGCGACGGCGTCGCGCTGACCATGATCGACACCGTGCCGCCGGACGGCCACATCGCAGACGCCACGATCGCACTGCGCGAGGACGGCGGCTTTACGCTGACGGTCGGCACCGCCGAGTTCGGCAACGGCACCAGCACCGTGCATCGGCAGATCGCCGCGACGATCCTCAAGACGACGGTCGACCGGATCGCGCTGAGACAGTCCGACACGGCGCATGGCGGCCATGATACCGGAGCCTATGGGTCGGCCGGCACCTTCGTTGCAGGACGCGCCACCCAGGCGGCCGCAGAGAACCTGAGACAGAAGCTGAATGCATTTGCTGCGACGATCTGGTCCTGCGATGCGGGCGCCTGCACGCTCGAAGCCGATGGCATCGCGCATGGCAGCCGGCGCCTCTCCTTCGTCGAGCTTGCGCTCGCCGCACAGCAACTCCGCACGTCACTGTCAGCAGCTGGCAATTCGCAGGGCACGCCGCGCTCGGTCGCGTTCAACGTTCAGGGATTTCGTGTCGCGGTGAACGCGCGCACCGGCGAAATCAGGATCCTGAAAAGCGTGCAGGCGGCCGATGCCGGCCGCGTCGCCAATCCGATGCAGTGCCGCGGCCAGGTCGAGGGCGGCGTCGCACAGGCGCTGGGCGCCGCGCTGTATGAGGAGATGGTGATCGACCAAGTCGGCTGCGTCGCCAATCCGCGCTTCCGCGACTACCACCTGCCCTCCTATGCCGACGTGCCGCGCACCGAAGTTCTGTTCGCCGAGACAAGCGACACGCTCGGACCGCTCGGCGCCAAGTCGATGAGCGAGAGTCCCTATAATCCGGTGGCCGCCGCGCTCGGCAATGCACTGCGTGCCGCCACCAGCATCCGCTTCACTTCACTGCCGTTCAAGCCGGACCGGCTGTTGCCGCTATTGCAGGAGAGGTTCGGGAAATGACAAGCGCTGGGGCGATGCGGCTATTGCTTCGGACGCCGGTCGTAGGACATGCCGAACAGGCCGGTGCGCTCGGTCTCCGGCTCGGCCGTGGCCTGCGGCTCCGGCGTCGGCTGAGCCTGTGGCGGCACGGCGGCCACCGGTTTTGGCGGCATCTCGCATGTCATCGCATAGACCAGCTTGCCGTCCTCGGTGCGGCCGATCGGCGCGCAATGGTCGGCGCGCTTGGCAACCTCCTTCGGCTTCATCTGAGCCCAGGCGGGCTGAGCCAGCAGCAGCACGATCAGAACCAATCTCTTCATCCGATAACCTCACATCACCTCGCGTCATTGAAGCCAATCGCACGCGCAAAGTCCACGGCGATCGCTGCTCGCTTTGTGAGCATGGCGCTGGCGTGCAACGTCAGAAAGGTTTGAGATCGTGACAGGGCGGACCAGGTGATGTGGGGATCGATCCTGACGGAATGGCTGAGCCTGATCTTCCGCTGGCTGCATGTGGTTGCCGCGGTCGCCTGGATCGGCAGCTCGTTCTACTTCATCCATCTCGACCTCAGCCTGAAGCCGCGCGAAGGCCTGCCTGATGGCGTGATGGGCGAGGCCTGGCAGGTTCATGGCGGCGGCTTCTACCGCATCATGAAGTACCTGGTCGCACCGAGCGAGCTTCCGGACGAGCTGACCTGGTTCAAATGGGAGGCCTACACCACCTGGCTGTCCGGCTTCGCGCTGATGATCATGGTCTACTATCTCAACGCCGACCTGTTCCTGGTCGACAAGTCGATCCTGGATCTGACGCCGCTGCAGGCCGGGCTGTTCAGCCTCGGCAGCCTCGTGCTGGCCTGGCTGCTCTATGAGGCGGCCTGCCGCAGTGGCCTCGCGCAGCACGAGCTGCCATTCGCGCTCGGCGGCTATGTCTTCCTGGTCGCGCTCACTTTTGCCTTCACCCACGTCCTCAGCGGCCGCGGCGCCTTCAATCAGATCGGCGCCATCATCGGCACCATCATGGTCGCCAATGTCTTTGCGGTGATCATTCCCAACCAGAAGAAGATCGTCGCCGCACTGCTGGCCGGCCAGTCGCCGGACCCGAGGCTCGGCAAAGCGGGAAAGGAGCGCTCGGTTCACAACAACTATCTCACTCTGCCGGTCGTTGTCTTGATGATCAGTAATCATTATCCGCTGCTGTTCGCCACCCGCTACAACTGGGTGATCGTCGCCATCGTGCTCGCACTCGGGCCCGTCATTCGGCACTTCTTCAATGAGCGGCACAAGGGCCGGCCCTCACCCTGGTGGGTTTGGGGCCTTGCGGCGGTCGGCATGATCGCGATCGCGCTGCTCTCGGCCGCAGGCCCGCGCCAGACGACCACAGCCCGCGCCTCGAAGCCCACATTCGCGCAAGTAGAGGAGATCGTAACCTCCCGCTGCAGCATGTGCCACGCGTCCGAACCTGTGTGGGACGGCATCGTCACAGCGCCCAAGGCGGTGCTGCTCGACAATTCCGAGCACATCCGGCGCAACATGCGGCTGATCGCACGCAACGCCGCCTGGTCGAGCGCGATGCCGCCCGGCAATGTCACCGAGATCACACCGGAAGAGCGAGCCGTCCTCGCCGCCTGGGCGGATAGCAACTAGGGCGTTTACTCATTGAGCGACCGGAGGACCGATGTCCGCTCCCCCCCAGCAGCGGCCGAACGCGGACATTGGCCGAGGTCGCAGAAGGGCGAATAGCCGACTGCCGAAGATTGCCGCCTACCCCATTTCGAGCCAACCCGTCGCGATTTAGACAAACTCGAACAGCTTAGATCGGGACATCATGATGAATGGATCGCGGAGAGCCTGACATGCAAGCGTCAGTAAATTGTCTTTTAGCCCTGTGCGTCCTCGCACTAAGTTCACTCGGGGCGTTCGCCCATGAACCGGCATCCGACTGTGGCGCTCCTTCGGATATAAATGACGGATGGGCGATTAGCGCGCCCGAAAAGCAGGCACTGAACTCGACGTTGCTCTGCGCGATGGACGAAGGCATTAGTGGACGCAAACTCGCCAATGTGGACGACATCGTCGTCATCCGCCATGGTGTCCTCGTTTATGAACGATACGATCCGCAATCGCCGCTCCATGTCGACGCAACCACGCGGCACCGTGGTTACTCTATGACCAAAAGCGTCGTCTCGTTGCTCGTCGGAATCGCCCTCGATCGCGGTTGGATCAAGCACCTCGACGCGCCGGTTGTTTCGTATTTCCCTGAGAACCCTGATCTCAGGATGCCGGACAAGGCACCGATTACCATGCGTCATCTTCTAACGATGTCAGCAAAATTGGGCTCCAGCGAGGCTCCCGGCGCCTCCTTCGAGTATGACGACGGCGAGACAGAACTTGCGGGCGCTGTGCTACAAAAAGCTACCGGGAAGACCGTCGATGTCTTGGCACAAGAGAACATCTTAACGCCGCTCGGCATCACAGATGTTGAATGGATAAAGGACCCGTTTAACGGGATCGCACAATCGGCTCGCGGGCTTATTCTACGCCCCCGCGACTGGGCCAAAATCGGTCAACTCGTTCTCAACCATGGAATCTGGGAAGGTAAGCAGATCGTTCCGGCTTCTTGGATCGCTCAATCCACGGCTGAGCAAATTAGGGTGGAAGGCCCGCTACCGGCTGCGCATATCAAGGCAGAAGGCTCACGTTCTTATGGCTTTCAATGGTGGCTCGGGCAATCACCAGGCAAGGAACACGCGGTGCAGTGGATTGCCGCTATGGGCTTCAATTCCCAAAAAACCATCATCATCCCCGCGCTTGATATGGTCGTCGTCTTCAACGCGTCCCGCCAATCCAAAAACATGGTCGCGCCAGAGTTGGACCTTTTGAACCGATACATCTTACCCGCCGCTGACAATTGAACGATAGTCCGCTCTGGGTCTTAGCTGTGTGCAAACGCATCGCAGCCGCGCGAACACTCGCGCGAGGAAATCGCGGCTGCCCTAAGGCACAGCGAAGTGGTTGACAACAGCTGCCAAGATGCACAAGCCAATCGCGAAAGCCGCGCCGTAGCGAGGGTTTGGCCAAGCTCCGCTCGTAATCAATAGCAGTCCGGCCGCCGCAAGGAGTTTGAGCACGTTTTTGATCACCGGATATGCGCCTCAGCGCTGGTTCGAGCGTGACGGCGTGTAACATTAGCGAAACGCGCTGATTAGGTCAAACACGGACCACCTCATCAAGGTCGAAGGTCCGCGACCGCTTTTTTTCAGCGCCTCTTCCTCTATATCGCAGAGCATGACCTTCACCCCCGCCTGTGACAGCGTGGTCGCGATCCCCAGTCCGATCCCCGAGGCAGCGCCCGTCGCGAATGCGGTCTGCAAACGCAGCAAAGCCCTGGAGCAACGCTTCGTCAGAACACATCCACGGTCGGAAAACGCGGCTCACCCGTGATGCAGTCCCAAAGGTAAATGGCAAGGCCCACGTCTCCAGTCCAAAGCGAATACCGCCCGCGGCCCACAGCCACCTGGCTAGCGCGGAACTGAACGATGGCCGTCATCGCGAACTGGCGGGCGCGATCAAGCCAGATCGAATCCTTTGTGCGGCGGTAGAGCTTGAGGAATGCGTAGCCATTCCCACCAGTGCCATGGCAGAGGTTCGAGCCCTTGGTCAACGGTCCGGCGGCCCACGTGAAGCGGCCTGCTTCCAGAAGCAAACCGTCGAGCTGAGGTGAAGAGAAGGGCGCGTCCGCAAAGGTCGTCGCCATGCCAGGCGCACCGTGACAATGCTGACAGAGTGTTGGCGGCATGTCGCCTTTCATCCTTGCACCCCAGGTCGTGCCGACGTCGAACCGCCAAGCGTTCGCTGTGAGCGCCTTCGGGACGAAATCGGATACTCGCGTCTGTTGCGCCGACGTTAGCCAGTCCCATCGGCGCAGGAGTGGGATGACATTCCCGGCAAAGCCGTGAACAGGCCCGAGCCAGCAATCTTTCGATCCATAGAGATCCTGTGTCCAAAGCGGACCTTGCGGCGTCTCCTCCAAGTCCGCCAGCAATCGTGCAGCCTGTGTTTCGAACAGGGCGCGCCATCGGGCTTCGCCAGTCATTTCGGCCATGTGGACGGCAGCCAGCATCGATCCCGGCATGCCCCACATGAGTTCTCGGATCGGTAGTTCGGCGTTTGCTTCGGCACGTGTATGAATCAAATCGGCCAGGGCCGCCGTCGGTGCCAAGCGCATTGCGACAAGCGCCGTGCCCATGTCGCCAAAGAGAAACGAGCCATGCTTCGCATAGTTGGCCGGGGACTTGCTTTTGAAATTTTCGCTTGCTCGCTCCATGAGCTTTGGCAGAACGGTGCGAAAGTCTTGGGCAACGTGGGTCGCCTTGACGCGACGCAGGTAGTCCAGCGCCCAAATGACGCCGGTCGCGCCCCAGTAAAGACTGGGATTGCCGTCCGGCACTCCATCGTCGCTGGGGTGAGCCGGCCAGAACGTGTCGGGATCGAAATGTGCGATTGCATCTGTCGCGATGTCATTGATCGCGGCTCGGACAGACGCCTCGTCCCAGGCGTCATCTGCAAGCGGTCGGTGGCGGCCGAGGACGATCATGCGGAAATCCCTCACTTTTGCGGCTGGAGCATCGTACACCAACATTGATCTGGTACGTTCTGACGTCGGCGGCGGGTCAAAAATGAAAGACCTCGCCTGAGCACAACGGGTCCGCTTTACCCCAACCAGCAGACCTCAGAGCGATCCTCCAGGAGGTCCGCGTCGAGCCCAGAAGCTGACAGCATCCTTAGCGTGTGGTATTCGAGCGCTCGGTTGAAATGGGACCGGAGCTGCTATTTATGAAGGCGTTGCTAGTTGCTGCGGCTTTGGCGGCTTCACCGCCGGTTGAAACGATCACCTATCACGTCTCGCCTTGTGAGGGAACGTGTCCAGGATACATGGTAACCGTCTCTAGTAACGGACAAGCGATTTACTATGGCGAATACTTTGTCGCCATCAAAGGAAAACGCTCATTCCGGGTGACCCCAGCGGAGTTCGCTGCATTCCGTGCAAGTCTTGCACCTTACCGTCCGAAGCAAGGTCAAGAGGTGCTGGTCGATCGCGGCTCCGCTCTCTGCCCCGAGTTTGCGTTCGACGCTCCGTCGATTGAAATTACGTGGTCCTCAGAGGGGCGTCCGGGCGAACGCCTCTTATACAATGACGGCTGTATCAATGCGAAGGTGCCCCCTGAGATGTGGCGTACGTTGTCGCACGCAGTAGAAAGCCTCCCCGTAGCGGAATTCGTCGGCCGAAGAACTCGGCGCTGAGCGCTATCGCTAAAGCGTTGTTCTTCGGCGGCTGCTCTCCTTCCGCAATGGGGTCAAAGCGGCCTTACGGTCCCGCCATGGGTTACTTCCGGTTCGCCGCCGGAAGCGGGCACCGTCGCGCCGACCGGAAGGTATGAGATGGGCACTAGCGGGGCCTGCCAAACACGGCACACGAGCCTCGTTCTCCGCGCCATCTGGCGATCATTGGCACGGAACGTTTCAATCGACGACCGCAACGGCCTCGATTTCCACCAGCCAGTCCGGAAGTGCGAGCGCGGAAACCCCGACGAGAGTGCTCGCTGGCGGCGTCCTGTTGGCGAAAAAAGGAGCCCGCGCTCTTCCGATAATCGCTCGATGCTCAGGTCTGTAATCGACGACATAAGTCGTGATCTTGACGATATCAGCGTAGCTTGCACCGGCGGCGGCGAGGGCCAATCCGACATTGCGCATCGCCTGCATTGTCTGCTCAGCAAGATCGCCTGCGCCAATGGTCGTTCCGCTCTCGTCAACGGACACCTGCCCTGCAGTGTAGATCGTGCGAGTCCCTGAAGCGATGACCACCTGCGAGAAGCCGGTGTTGTGCCGAAGCCCCTTCGGGCGGGGATGTTCGAATTTGTTCATGTCCTAGCCTCCCAGGATGGGCTTATCACGCCAACCATACGCGATGATGCTGACGCGAGTTAGAGTGGCACACGATCGACCGAGATCATGCCCGATCACGCCAGCAGTTTTTCGCGCTCATCATCCAGCAGGAAGCGCAGCGCATCCTCGCAAGCCTGTTCGACCTTCAAAGTCAGCAGATCGTCGGCGCGGGTGCGCCCGAGATTGACGGCCGCGATCGGAACGCCCCGATCTGCGGCGGCCCGCACAAAACGGAAGCCGGAATAGACCATCAGCGAGGAGCCGACGATCAGCATCGCATCGGCCTGCGCGAGATGGGCTTGCGCGGTCGCGACGACATCGCGCGGCACGTTCTCGCCGAAGAACACCACGTCCGGCTTCAGCAGCCCGCCGCAGGCGCGGCATGACGGCACGCGGAACGCGGCGAAGTCAGCGCATTCCAGATCGGCATCGCCGTCCGGCGCGTCCGCGGCATCGAGCGCAAGCCAGTCTGTGTTCACCTGCCCCAGCTCATCCTGAAACTCCGCGCGTGGCATCCGCTGCTCGCAGCCCATGCAGCGGACGAGATCGAGCCGGCCGTGCAGGTCGATCACACGGTTGCTGCCGGCCGCCTGATGCAGCCGGTCGACATTCTGGGTCACCAGCAATTCGCAGCGTCCCTGCGCCTCGAGCCGCCCCAGCGCATGATGGGTGTCGTTGGGCCGCGCCCGGCCGAACCGCCGCCAGCCGACCAGGCTGCGCGCCCAGTAGCGCTGCCGGGTCGGCTCATCGCCCATGAAGGCCTGGAAGGTGACCGGCTGCGGCCGCTTCCAATTCCCGAGGCTGTCGCGGTAGTCCGGAATGCCCGAATTGGTGCTGCAGCCGGCACCGGTCAGCACGAAGAGGCGATGGTGATGGTCAATGAAACGGCTGAGCGCATGGGGGTCCGGCATGGGCGCAATCTAATGCTGCGGCCCTGCATGCGCCAGAGGCGGCCATCTCCCCCATGATGCTTCGCATCGCCTGCAGAGAGTTGGCCGCACAAAGGCTGATCACGCCAGCCCTCTCCTCATATGACTTCCCCGCCCCTACATCGGATATTTGATGAGGTTCTGGAACACGAGCGGTGCCCGCGCCTGGATCAGGCGGCCGCCTTCCGCGATCTTGCCGATTTCAATCGCCGCGAAGCCAAGGGTTTCCGCGAGAGCTGCGACCGTCGCACTCGCGTCCGCATGGTCGCTCGAGACGAACACGACTCGCCGTCCGAGATTGTCTGGCAAGGGGCTGGCGAGAACCCTCAGCGGCAGCTGATTGAAGGCCTTGACCAGTTTCGCGCCTGGGACGCGCTCCGCGTTGACCTCCGATGTCAGCCGCCCCTGATATTCGGCCTGCTGCACCTCCGGCGGCAGCATGAAGGCATTGGTCACGTCGATGACGATCTTCCCCGACCAGTCCTTCAGCACCGCGCCGACGTGCTTGAATGCGAGCGATCCGACCGCCACGAAGATGATATCGGCGGTGGCAGCTTCGTCGACGGTGACCGCCTTGACGCTCGCACCGAGTTCGGCGGCGAGCGCGCGGAGCGTTTCTGGACCGCGCGAATTGGCGATGGTCACGGGAATGTTCTTGGCAGCGAAAAAGCGGGCGAGCGTCGCGCCCACCAGTCCCGCGCCGATGATGGCGTATGTCATGCTGATCTCCATTCAAACGTTGCTGACGCCGCCGTCCACGACCATGTCCGAGCCCGTCATGAACGAGCTTTCATCCGAGGCGAGGAAGAGCGCCGCCGCGGCCAGTTCGCGCGGGTGTGCAAGTCGCAGCATCGGCGTATAGTCGGCATAGCCTTTGCGGATCGCTGCGGCCTCCTCAGGCGTGGTTGCCTGGGAGTCGAGCATCGGCGTGTCGACGACGCCCGGGCTCAGCGTGTTGGCGCGGATGCCGCTGTCCTTGAACTCGGCCGCCCAGGTTCGCGCGTACGAACGCAGCGCCGCCTTCGTCGCCGCGTAGGTCGAGTGGTTCGCCAGGCCCATATAGTGCATGGCCGACGCCACGAGGATGATCGATCCTCCGCGCCCCATCATCGGCAGCATCTTCTGCACCAGGAACAGTGGCGCCTTGGCGTTCAGGTCAAACGTGCGGTCGTAATGGTCCGGCGTGATGTCGGGCAGCGGCACCTGCTCGACCAGGGCGGCATTCGACACGACCACATCGACCTTGCCCTTCGCGCTTCGGACAGCGTCGACGACGCGGTCGAGGTCCTCTAACTTGCTCGCGTCCGCCTGGACGGCGGTGACGTTGCGGCCAATGAGCTTCACCGCATGGTCCAACGCATCGCGGCGCCGGCCGAAGATGAACACATGCGCGCCCTCCTTCACGAAGCGCTGAGCAATGGCGAGCCCGATGCCGCTATTGCCGCCGCTGACAACGGCGACCTTACCTTCCAATCTCGACATAAGATGTCCTTCTTGCATTCCCGTCTGTCCGGGAACCCTCACCTAGGCGCGTCCAAGTCCGGCATTCAGTGCGGAAGCGCGCACACCGGTGGTGCGAAAATGAACCGGCTCACCCTTGGCGCAGTTCAAGAGCAGCGTCCGCCGTCATCAGCGACCGATCGCGGGTTTGCCGCTGTGGCCTGTGGTTATTAGTGATGCTATCAGCACCGGAGTCTGTTCGAAGCGCACCTCACGGTGCAGGATTGCACCATATGATCGACTGGGACGACGTTCGCTATTTTCTTGCGGTCGCGCGCGGCGGCTCGGTCCGGGCCGCGGCCGAGCAGCTCAAGGTGAACCACTCCACCGTGTTGCGACGGGTCGCCCAGCTGGAGGAGCACCTGGGGGCGCATATGTTCGAAAAGCTGCCGTCGGGCTACCGTCTGACACATGCGGGGGACGAGGTGCTCGTGTTCGCAGAGCAGATGGAAGCCTCCTCAAACCAGCTCGAAACGCGCGTCTTTGGACGTGACCAAAGCATACGTGGGCTGCTGCGGGTGACGCTGGCACCGACGCTCGCGACACATCTGCTGATGCCGGATTTTGCTGAGTTCGCGCGCCTACACCCCGATGTCGAGATGGCGATTCTGTCGTCCGACGAGCGCGTGAACCTCACAAACCGGGAAGCCGACGTCGCGGTTCGCGTTGTCCACGACCGCAACACCCTGCCGCCCAATCTTTATGGCTTGAAGGGACCGGAGTTGTTCGAAGGCATCTACATGTCCCGCGACCTCCTTGCCGCGTGTCGCGCAGGCGCGCCTGATCGCGTTCGCTGGATCGTCAAGGGAAAGTCCGGCATTCCGGATTGGGCAAGCCAAGGAGAGGTCCGCACGACAGAGGTGCCGTTCAGGACCACGGACGCCGCGGCGCAGATCGTTGCGGTCCGGCAGGGACTGGGGATGACGACGCTTCCTTGCTTTGTCG